>Ga0105240_10000087_pt1 | contig 187637 bp, 120 predicted proteins | sample KBSC54metaG_FD_80426 | JGI IMG/M metagenome (GOLD analysis project Ga0105240, IMG submission 80426) | Corn rhizosphere microbial communities from Kellogg Biological Station, Michigan, USA - KBS C5-4 metaG | ecosystem: Host-associated > Plants > Roots > Rhizosphere > Soil | place: Michigan...
AAATTAAAAAGATTTTCCAGAACTTGGCGTCTCAATCGACAATTGAAGTCTTCGATTGTTTGCCAAAACTAACTCCATCACTCCCTGGTGGGGTTTTTTATTTCCCCCACCACACCCTCACCGCCCCATCAGAACAACCCATACAATTGCGAGTCGATCCTCGTAATGATCTCCCCCAAATGCTCTTCATTCTCCGGGAACTTGTTCTTATCAATATCGATGATCAGGAGCGGACCTTCTTTATATCCCTCGATCCACTTGTTATAAAAATCGTTCAGGCGTTTCAGATAGTCCAGCCGGATATTCTCTTCATACTCCCTCCCACGTTTTTGTATCTGTGCCACCAGCGTCGGTACGGATGCCTGGAGATAGATGAGGAGGTCCGGCGGCTGCACCATCCGCTTGAGGGTCTGGAAGAACTGAAAATAGTTGTTGTAATCCCGCTTGCTCATCAGCCCCATCTCGTGCAGGTTGGGCGCAAAGATGTGGGCGTCTTCGTAGATGGTACGGTCCTGTATCACCGTTTCCGTCCCCGCATGGATCTCGAGCAGCTGGTTCAGCCGGCTGTTCAGGAAGAATATCTGCAGGTTGAACGACCACCGCGGCATATCCTCGTAAAAATCATTCAGGTAAGGATTATGGTCGACGTCCTCGAACTGGGGTATCCAACGATAGTGCTTGCTCAGCATCTCCGTCAGCGTCGTCTTCCCGGCGCCGATATTCCCGGCTACAGCAATATGCTTAGGCTTTTTATTCTTTACCATGGTGTTATGTTCGGCTGGTTTTTAGTAGTATTTAAGGCCGATCGCCTCCTTTGCCAGTTGGATCGTTACCCTCGCGCTGCCCCTCGCCTTCTCAGCCCCCTGCTCCATGACCCGGCGCAGATAGACGTCGTCGTTCTGGATGGCCTCTGCCTTCTCCCTGATCGGCGCGATGAATTTCACCATGCCTTCCGCCAGCTCTTTCTTCATATCACCATAACGGAGACCACCCTTTTCATAATCCCCCAAAAACTTCGACACAACATCCTCCGGCGACACCAGCCGCAGCAACTGGAACAGACCCGACACCGTCTCCGACATAGCGGCCCCCGGCTCCGCCGGCCCGCTATCTGTTTTGGCTCCCTTGATCTTCTTCCGGATCAGCTCATCGCTGTCTGACAAATAGATGGTGGCCATCTGGTTCTCGCTCTTGCTCATCTTGCCCGTTCCATCCAGACTGGGTACTTTCGCCAGCGCTTCGCCAAAATTGAACGCATAGGCCTCAGGAAAGACCTCTCCCCCATACCGGTGGTTGAACCGGTTTGCATAGTTCCGCGCTATTTCCAGGTGCTGCTCCTGATCCTTTCCCACAGGCACCAGCGTAGCCCGGTGCAACAATATATCCGCTGCTTGCAGCACCGGATAGGTCAAAAGTCCTGCATTCACATTTTGCGGGTGCAGCCGTACCTTATCTTTAAATGTGGGGGTTTTTTCCAGTTCACCCACATAGGCCAGCATATTAAAGAACAAATAAAGTTCTGCCGTCTCGGGCACATGGCTCTGGCAGTAAAAAGCCACCTTGTCGGGGTCCAGCCCGCATGCGATATTCTCAGCCATGACCCGCCGCACATGCCCCTTCAACCCCTGGGTCTCATTCAGCGTCGTCAGCGCATGCAGGTCGGCCACCATAAAATAACAGGTGTAGGCGTCCTGCATTCGGACATAGTTCCTCACAGCCCCAAAATAATTGCCCAGGTGCAGGAATCCCGTCGGCCGGATGCCGCTCATAACGATTTCGTGCTTTTTTTCCATATTATGTGACAGAGACGCGATTTTATCAGATCTGTCGCGTCTCCGGCAAAGTTCTAATGTCTGTCCTTGCGGACCAAAGTCGCCCGGCGACTTTGAAGAACGGCGAAGATAAGTTATTTTTACCCCAAAGCACCTCGCTATGGAAGTCAATGATGCATTGATAGAAAATCTTTCCAATCTGGCGCGTCTGGAGTTTAATGCAAAAGAAAAGGAAGAGATAAAGAAGGACCTTCAACGAATGATCCATTTCGTTGAAAAATTGGGCGAACTGGATACCACAGGCGTCGAACCGCTATTACATATGAGCCCGGAAATCAACGTCCTGCGGGAAGACATTCTCCAGGGTTCCGTGACCCGGGAAGATGCGCTGTCCGCCGCACCCGCGACCGACGGCGTATACTTCAAGGTTCCGAAAGTCATCCGCAAATCCTGAATCCCTGACCGATGAACCCAACACCTTTAAACACTTCTCCTATGAATACCCACTCCGCCCGCCCGGGGATCCCGATCATACACCTCGATAACATCCGAAAAAGCTATTTCATGGGCAAGCAGGAGCTGCCCGTCCTGAAAGGAGTGTCCCTCGACATCTTCAAAAATGAATATGTCGCCCTGATGGGTCCCTCCGGATCCGGAAAGAGCACCCTGATGAATATCCTGGGCTGCCTGGACACGCCTACGGCCGGCCGTTATATCCTCAACGGACAGGACGTCAGTAAAATGCCCGACGACAATTTGGCCGACGTCCGTAATATCGAGATCGGCTTTGTCTTCCAGCAGTTTAACCTCCTGCCCAGGCTGACAGCCGCCGAGAACGTCGCCCTGCCCCTCGTCTACGCAGGGGTACCACGCAAAGAACGCCACGAAAGAGCCCTGGCCGTCCTCGAGAAAGTAAGCCTGGCTGACCGCAGCCACCACAAGCCCAACGAGCTGTCCGGCGGCCAAAGCCAGCGCGTCGCCATCGCCCGGGCCCTTATCAACAACCCCTCCCTGATCCTCGCGGACGAACCCACCGGCAACCTCGACACCAAGACCTCGATCGAAATTATGGATATCTTCACGAGCATTCAGGCCGCCGGCAATACGGTAGTCCTCGTCACCCACGAAGAAGATATTGCCGCATATGCCCACCGCGTCGTCCGGCTGCGCGATGGTCTCATTGAAAGCGACCGCAAACGCAGCTTCGAAACGGTCGCCCCTTAACACGTCCCATTCATCAGCCAAAACCCATACCCTTCATCACCCCAATCCATACCCTTCCTCACCCCGCCCCCACACCATTCATCATTTAATTCCATCCCCCCATGGCTATGCGCATATATACCAAAACAGGCGACAAAGGCTCTACCTCCCTGATCGGCGGCACCAAAGTCCCCAAGAGTCATTTGCGTATCGAATCGTATGGAACGGTAGATGAGCTGAACTCCTTCGTCGGTCTTCTCGGCGACCAGCTCAACCTTGCCGGCGACCCTGTGTTGTTTATCGATGTGGTCACCCTTCTCCGGGAGATCCAGGACCGGCTATTTACCATCGGCTCATCCCTGGCCTGCGACCCCGAAAAAGAGCCCAAACTAAAGATACCCGATCTTAAAGAAGAAGATATTACTGTTCTGGAGGAAGCCATCGACCGGATGGATACCGTCCTTCCCCCCATGCGCTCTTTCCTCCTGCCCGGAGGCCATGTCGCCGTATCGACCGCCCATATCGCGCGCACCGTGTGCCGTCGCGCCGAACGTACCTGCGTCCGGCTGCACGAAGAGCAGCTTTACGTCGACCCCATCGTCATCCGCTATCTCAACCGGCTTAGTGATTACTTTTTTCAATTGTCCCGATACGCAGCTCATGTCCTGAATGCCCCCGAGATCCCCTGGAAGCCCAGGGTCTGACCCCCCGCCGAACCCATACCATCTCCAAACCCACTCGCGCATCCCCGCTCACAACCCGGGTACCCGCATCCCCGCCCACACCCCGCGTACCCTCACCCGCCCGGACATCCCCCTCACCCCCTCAACACCCCGCGTACCCGCATCCCCCTACCCCTGCAAGATCAGTCCATCCTTCATGTGAAGCACCCTATCGCTCATCGTAGCCAGCTCCTCATTATGCGTCACGATCAGGAACGTCTGCTGAAACTGTCTTCTCAGGTCAAAGAACAGCTCATGCAGCTCCTTCGCATTCGCCGTATCCAGATTCCCCGTCGGCTCATCCGCAAAAACAATATCCGGATTGTTGATCAGCGCCCTCGCCACCGCCACCCGCTGCTGCTCCCCACCTGACAACGCCCCCGGCTTATTCTCCACCCGGTGCCCCACTCCCAGGGTCTGCAAAAGATGCATGGCCCTCTCCTCTACTTCCCGCCGCCGGTTACCCGCGATCCAGCCCGGGATACATACATTTTCCAGCGCAGTGAATTCAGGCAGCAGATGATGGAACTGAAATACAAAGCCGATGTGACGATTACGGAAGTCTGCCAACGGCCGCCCCTTCAGGTCATGGATCTTCTTGTCCCGTAAAAATATCTCACCCTTTGCCGCTTCATCCAGGGTGCCCAATATATGCAGTAAGGTACTTTTCCCGGAACCGGAAGGCCCTACGATACTGACGATCTCGCCCTTTGCTATCGACACATCCACCCCTTTTAAAACATGCAGGTCGCCGTAATATTTCTCTATTCTCTTGGCTGTTAACATACTATTAAATTAGGAACTCCGTTACCCAAACCCACCCCGTCGAAGGCAGGTCTATTCGTCAGGGTCCACCCGCTGCGGCCTGCCATCGGCCCGGTTGAACGCAAACCTACACGTTAGGGTCCATATATGGGGAATAAATTTTGGGAAAAACACCCATATTGACCGGGAGAAAAAGGTTTAATTTCAACTGGTATTTGGTGGTTTCGGATTTACAATTACTTTTGCGAAAAATTAAGAACGATGTTTTGGACACTTGAATTAGCCAGCTACCTCGAAGACGCCCCCTGGCCGGCTACTAAGGATGAACTGATCGACTACGCTATTCGTTCCGGTGCTCCCATCGAAGTTGTAGAGAATCTGCAAGAGCTGGAAGACGAAGGCGAGATATACGAAGGCATCGACGATATCTGGCCAGACTACCCGAGCCAGGAAGACTTCTTTTTCAACGAAGACGAATATTGATTATCAATAACTTACAAACAAAAAAGCGCTCCATAGAAGCGCTTTTTTTCATATCGGTCACCAATACCCGCTTTACTTCTCCATCTGCTCGATCACCGCTCCAGTTACCCCGGTGGTAGAATAACCACCGTCATGGAACAGATTCTGCATCGTCACCATCTTCGTCAGATCGCTGAACAAGGTCACACAATAGTCGGCGCACTGGTCCGCCGAAGCGTTCCCCAGCGGGCTCATCTTCTCCGCAAAATTGATAAAACCGTCAAAACCCTTTACCCCGCTGCCCGCAGTCGTCCTCGTGGGAGACTGGCTGACAGTATTGACCCTTACCTTCTTCCGCACGCCATAATGATAGCCAAAACTACGGGTTACACTCTCGAGCAGCGCCTTGGCATCCGCCATTTCATTATAGTCCGGGAATACGCGCTGCGCAGCGATATACGTCAACGCCACCACGCTGGCGCCCTCCGACAGGGCATCCATATCCCAGGCCGTCCTCAGCACCCGGTGCAGGGACATAGCAGAAATATCGAGTGTCTTCTTGTTCCATTCATAATCCATCTCTACATAGTGTTTCCCCTTCCGGACATTCAGCCCCATCCCGATAGAATGCAGCACAAAATCGACCGGTCCGCCAAAATGCTTCATCGACTCCTCGAACAGCTTCTTCAGATCATCCATATTGGTCACGTCCGCCCCGATAACCGGCGCCTTCACCGCCTCCGACAGTTTGTTGATCTCTCCCATCCGCAATGCCACCGGCGCATTCGAAAGCACCAGCTGAGCCCCTTCCTCATGACAACGCAAAGCCGTCCTCCATGCAATGGACTTCTCATCCAGCGCCCCAAAAATGATCCCTTTTTTCCCTTTTAACAGGTTGTATGACATAGATTGAATTTTTTAGTTAGTGTCATAGTCCGGAATTTATCCGGCTTTCGAAGGCCAAATATAGCGGAAATAACAAATTATCGCCCAAACAACCTCACCACTATGCCCACTATCAGGACAGTATAGATGATGATCATTAAAAAATTCGCAAAAATAAAAAGGAAGAACCTCACCGCCGCCTCTCGCGGCTTTATTACCCTCTGCAACCACCGGTTGAGATAGTAGAATGGAACCAGCGCCACGATAATAACCAGAATAATAAGTAGCGAACGAAACCTCATAAAATAATCCTCATTAGTCCAGCCCACCGGAAATCCGGCGCGAATCCCGGCCCTACCAGTCCCGCCTTCCCCACCAATCCCTCGCCGGCGCGAGTCCCGGCCCCTATTGCATAACCATCTCCCTCGCATTCTCCAGCGCCGCAGCCGTCGGCTTCTCTCCGCTGAGCATCTGTGCAATAGCAGTGATACGCTCTTCCTGGTTCAGCAGCCGGATATTCGTCTTGATGGACTCACCCTTCGCCTGCTTGTACACAAAATAGTGCGCGTCGGCCTTACCCGCGATCTGTGGCTGGTGCGTGATACAGATGACCTGCCGCTTCCGGGCCAGCCCCTTGAGGATGATACCTACCTGTTTGGCGGCCTCGCCGGAGATACCCGTGTCGATTTCGTCGAAGATCAGCGTGGCCAGGTCGATCGACTCCGCAACCAGCGATTTGATACACAACATCAGCCGGCTCAATTCACCGCCCGACGCCACCTTGCGGATCGGCTCATAACGGTTGCTCTTATTGGCATCGAACAGAAATTGAATATCATCCATCCCGAACGCATTCAGCTCAACGTTCTGCACCTGCACCTTCAGCCGCGCGTTAGGCATCCCCACCTGCTTTAGCAGCTTGTTGACCTGCTGCTCCAGCGGCTCCACCTGTGCCTGACGCGCTTTGGACAAGACCGCCGCCTTCTTCTTCACCTCCTGCAGAAGCCGGCCTACCTCTTTTTCACCCGCCGCAATGCTTTCGTCTACCTGCAGCGAGTCCTTCAGCTTCTCCTCCAGCCGCCGGAAGATATCCAGCAGCTCAGCCGTCGTATGTACGCCGTGTTTCTTTAATAATTTGTACCCCGTGGACAGCCGCTCGTTGATCTCTTCGATACGGCGGGGATCGTATCCCACGTCCTCATTGATCCGTTCGACGTCCCCGGCAATATCCTGTAGCTCGATATGTACCGACGATATCCGGTCGGCGAGGCCCTTCAGCTCGGAGTGGAACGCCGCGTACTGATGCAGCGAATGCTGCAGCGACTTCAGCTGCTGTACCATCGGCTGCTCGCCTTCCTTCAGGTCGTTGTAGACCTTCGACAGGGCGTTCTTGATGCCCTCTGAATTATTCAGCAGTTTGAGCTCCTGGTCCAGATCCTCAAGTTCGTTCTCCTTCCAGGCCGCTTCGCTCAATTCGTCAAAAAGGAATTTATTATAGTCGAATTCTTTGTTGAACTGCGCCTTCTGCTCCTGCAAGGTCGCCAGCTCCCTGACCGCCGACTGCCAGGTCCGGTATATGCTGCGGTATTCCTCGAGCCCTGCTCCCTGCCCCGCCAGCGCATCCACCACCTCGCGCTGAAAATCGGATTCGCCCAGCTCCAGCGTGTCGAACTGCCGGTGCAGATCGACCAGCAAAGAGCTCAGCTTTCTCAGCTGCTCCAGGTTCACCGGAGTGTCGTTTACAAAAGCCCTCGACTTCCCCGTAGGCGCTATCTCACGCCGGATCACCACCTCTTCTTCAACATCCAGCTCGTTGTCCGTAAAAAAAGCCAGTACCGCCTTCTTCCCTTTGACCACGAACGTCCCTTCGACGACGCATTTTTTGTCGCGCTGCAGCAGCACGGCCGTATCCGCTCTGTCGCCGAGGATCAACGACAAAGCCCCCATCAGGATAGACTTACCCGCACCCGTTTCACCCGTGATGACATTCATCCGGTGCGAGAACTGAATGCTTAGCTCGTCGATAATGGCGTAATTCTGAATATGGATATTCTGTAACATAAGACGACGGCAAATTAATGATTTAGCCCATTCTGTACCGCACAAAATTCCCACATCCACACAAGCCGCCACGGTCCTTCCCTTCGCTACTGCTCGGGAACCCTCCGGCGGTTCCTACTCCCCCTTACACCTCGCGATCCCCGCCTTCGCTCGCTGATCCAGCGAATTCTTATAGTCGTGGTCCTTCAGCGACAAACACTTCTGGAAAAAGGCTACCGCCCGCGTCTTATCTCCCCGCTGCTCATAGATATACCCCGTCTGTAGCGCAGCCCGCGCAGCATAATATTCTTTCAAGTGTTCCCCCGTCTTGATCGCGGTCAGATAAGCCCCGATCGCCTCATCGCTTCTCCCCAGTCCGTCATAGATACGCGCCAGCCTGTACGCCAGCTCACATCTCTCCTCCGGCAAGCCCAGATCAGAGCTGCCCATCCCCTCCAGCGAAGGCAGCGCCTCCGAATAGTATCCGCCATCGCTAAGCAGCCTCGCCCGCAGCAGGCGCCGGTCGGGCCATTTCCCCGAACGCGCATCCTTCAACGCCTGACGGTCCGCATCCGCCTCCGCCGAGCCCCTGCCGATCACCAGCGCCCGGCAGCTGTCCGCCTTGCGCATATCCCCATTTAAATAGTAAGACCAGCTCAGCTTTTCCAGCGCGTCTTTTACATAGAACCGCCCCTTGAACCGCTGCAGAAAGCGCCCCAGGTAGAGAGCAGCCGAAGGGTCCAGGTGATTGAGCCTGGCATAGCCCATCTCCAGGTCCCAGACCGGCATGTCCATATAACCCGGCCCATCGTTCATCTGCGAGATGATCTGCTCAGCCATCGCCGACCGGTGATCATTGATGCAGAGATTGGCGTAGAGATAGGTAAAAAGATGATTGTTCTTTACATCCAGCCGATGCTGCCGGATGAACTGAAAGACTTCCTCGTGCTTGTTCTCGATATAGAATTGTAAATAGAGATAGTAAAAGATTGTCTCATCCCTGTATAGCTCGGCCCAGACATCCCTCCCCGTCGCGGATCCCGCCGCCGGTTCACCCATTTTCAAAAAATTTTCCAGCCGCTCCATCCCACCCGCAACGCTTCCCCTTATTCCCAGCAGATTGCTCAGCCATTTGTACCCATCAGGTATCGTACCCGCCACGACCTGCATGGCGCCACTGAGCATCTTCGCCGGTCCAAAATCCGGAAACTGCTTTTCGCACTCCCTGCTCTGAATAAAAGACCGTCTGAACTCCCATCCCGCATCCCAGTTGCTTCCAAACTTTATCCGGATAGCCGCCCACTGAAAATGAATGATGCTCTTCGTGAACAGGCTGAAGGCCGAGGACTCCGGCCCCTCGCTCATTAGCGCTATCCGCTGGTCGAGCCGGTCGCGGGCGTTCTTATAAAGTACCGGGTCCTCATTGAAGAACAGCTGAAAGAAGTCGATATAGTTGTCGAGAAAATAAGGAATGAGATTGGATGGGTCCCGTCGCTTCTCCAGCTCGAGCAGCCGCCCGCCTTCTTCCAGTCGCAGCTGTATGATGGCCTGGTAAGCCTGCCGGCAACCGGCATTAAAGTCGAAATGCTTCGGGCCGCCAGGCTGCCCCACCACCGACGAACCCAGCCCGCCTATAAAAAAAAGACAAAACAAAAGGCGTTCTGCAATCGAACGCCTTCCAAAAAAATTCACCAGGTATAAACTATTTAACTTCAATAGCGTCATTCAGTTCATTGTCGACGAGGATGCGACCGCAGTTCTCACACACAATGATCTTCTTCCGCTGACGGATCTCGCTCTGCCGCTGCGGCGGGATCGCGTTAAAACAACCACCGCAGGCATCTCTCAGCACCGGAACCACCGCAAGACCATTCCGGTAGTTGCCGCGGATACGATCGTAAGAATGCAGCAGCCGGGACTCAACCTTCTCCCTCGCTTCAGTCGAAAGCTTGGTAAAATGCTTTTCTTCTTTTTCGGTGGTGGCGATGATCTTGTCCAGCTCGTCCTTCTTGTTCTTAAGAACAGACTCCTTCGTGGCAATATTCTTCTTCGCCTTCTCGAGCAGCTGCACCTTCTCGGCGATCTCCTCGTTGGCGTCCTTGATATGTTTCTCGGCCAGTTTCACTTCCAGCTGCTGCATCTCGATCTCTTTGTTGATCGCTTCGAACTCGCGGCTGTTCTTTACGTTCTGGCTTTGTTTGTCGTATTTCTTGATCAGGGTGTCGGCTTCCTTGATCGCTTCCTTCTTTTGATTGATGAATTCCTGGATCCCATTGATCTCCTCTTCCACCCGGGTCTGACGAGCGTGCAGACCCTGTATCTCGTCTTCCAGGTCGCTGACTTCCATCGGAAGCTCACCCTTCAGTATCTTGTACTCGTCTAACTTCGATTCAATTTTTTGGAGGGTCACAAGTGATGTGAGCTTTTCCTCAACAGAGAATTCTTTTACGTTTGACATAAGTTGATTTTACTTTTACCAGGCCGCGCCCCGCGGCTCAGTAATAATTAACCGGATTCGTTTTGATCCCCGATTTAAGGACCGCAAAATTACTAAATTTTTCCCGCAAAACCTCAAAAAGCAAGTCTACAGTGAATTGCTCGCTCTCGAAATGCCCAATATCAGCTATCACCAGCTGGTCATTGGCATCAAAAAACTCATGATATTTAACATCTGACGTGACATAAAAGTTGGCCCCGGCGGCTAAAGCATTGGAAATCAAAAAGCTACCCGCGCCCCCACAAACCGCCACCCGGGACACCATCCTCCCCGTCAGCGGCGTATGCCGCACCACCGCCAGCCCAAACACCTCCTTCAACCGGTCCAAAAAATCCCTCTCGCCGAGAGGCTCCTCCAGCTCACCCACCAGCCCCGACCCTGCCCCGGACCAGGTGTTCGCCAGCGCAACCAGGTCATACGCAACCTCCTCATAAGGATGGGCCGCAATCATCGCCTCCACTACCTTCCTGCTGAGATGAGCTGGCACGACAACCTCCAGGCGTACTTCCATCTCTTCATGCCGCGACCCCTGCTGCCCGACAAAAGGCTTCGTCCCTTCCCCAGCCTTGAAGGTCCCGATACCCCCCACGCCAAAACTACACTCGCCATACCCCCCGATATGCCCCGCTCCCGCCGCAAAGATCGCCGTCCGCACGGCTTCGAGATGATCTACCGGAACAAAACAATAAAGCTTTTGCAGCGTCCCGGTCCGCGGCAACAGCGCCCGCCCACCCAATATACCAAGCTTCGAAGCAATTCTTCCATTCACCCCCTCCCGGACGACATTGTCTAAGTTGGTATGAATGGCGTAAATAGCAATATCTTTTTTAATAGCCGCGATAACCGTCCGCTCGACATAACTGCGCCCCGTGATCTTCTTCAACCCGCCAAAAACGATCGGATGATGAGCCACCACCAGGTTACACCCCCGGGCAACAGCCTCCGCGATGACCGCCTCTGTCGCATCCAGCGTCGTCAGCATTCCCGTACACTCCCAACAACCATTGCCCGTCAACAGCCCCGCATTGTCGTAGGACTCCTGGTAGGACAACGGAGCAAGCGCCTCCAGATGTTGTATGACCTCCGATATCTTCATAATTTATGATCGGTCGGACCTTCGGTCCGGTCCATTATTGAATGATCTTCTCAATATGCGTCAGCTTCCCATCCTCATTAAACCCTTCCATCACTATCCTCAGCTTCCTGGTAATATCGTTGTTGAAAAAGTCGATATTGACGTGCCTGTTATCTCTGTCTGTCAGCACATACGGTTTCCAGTACAGCGTCGTACGCAGATCACCTCCTTCATTCTGCGCACTGTTCTCCAGGTAGTTCGGGACATAGAATTCTTTCGGCATCGAATAGCCGATAAGAATAGCCCGCGACAACCCCTTGAAATTGGGATCGGACCGCTTCTCGTCCCCTCCCTTCTTGGTATAAACGGCGATCGTACCCCCGGAGCCTCCGCCAAAGCCTACCCCAGACCCCGGCCGGAAGACCTTTACCATCGCGACATCCGTCACCGGCGTGCTCTGCAGCTGCTGGGCGTCCACCTGCATCTCATTCAGATACAGCTGCGGCCTGCCGCCGCGCCAGCTCAGCGAAGGCGTACCACCCGGTCCATTCCCCGGCGTGATCTGCAGACCCGCCACCTTACCCTGCAGATACGTAAAGATATCCAGCTGCGAAGCCGCCAACGGATCGTTGACCAGGTCGAAAGTATAGGCGTCGCCGCCCGCGAACATCCCCGAAGCGTATTTCTCGTCCAGCTTCTCGGCATCTGTTTTCACGCGCCCCCTTACCGTCACCGACTCCAGGGTCTTTACCTTCGCATCGTCGATCGGCTTTATCCGCGCTACTTCCTCGGCAATATACCGGTTGCGCCTCAGATAGGCCGAGTCTTCCGCCGTCCACCCCTCGAAAGCCGTCGTCAGCGGCTTCGCCGTCCTCGGCCCCCTTACAAGACCCGTGTTAAAGGTGATAGCCGCCTGGTCAGACAAGGCTCGGTTGACATTGAATTGGTAGAAGGCCCGGACAGTATCAAAAAAGACGAGCCCCGTCACTCCAAAATTATTTCCCGAAAGATGAGGTATCTGCAGCATCTGCGTACTCGAGTCTTTACGGCTCATGATGACATTCATGAACTCGTCCCTGCTGATCTTGCTGGCGTCCACACCCAGCACCTGCACTTTCATAGACAGATAGTCCTGCTCGGGATTCTTGATCACCGGCACCTGCCCACGGGCAAGCATATCCCATTTCAGACGCCGCCAGCCGTGCGTCATCATCACAAGGTCGAGTTGCCTGGTCAGACTGTCCGCCGTCCCCGAGAAATAATAGGCAGGATTGTGGATATATCCCCGCAGCTCACCTGTTAGCAAAAGGCGTGAGACGATATTGTCGTCCCCCGGAAACTCCCCGTCGGCCGTAGCATCCGTGACCGCCAGCGACATATTCGACTTCAGGGTATCCGGGACGTCGATCGCCAGCGTGTTCTTCCCTCTCCTGTTGACACCCTTCACAGTCACAGCAAGGTCAGGACTGAAAAGAAATTCGTGGTTATTGACAAAGACCACCCGCTCCGCCACCGGCGTCATATCCGCCGCAAAAACTGTTAATTGCAACACGCCCGACGGCAACTGCCCCGTAGGGATAGTTCCCCCGCTCATAAAATTCTCTTCCAGGTTGATCTTCGCCTTATACACCAGGTGCTGATGCATATGCGCGATGATGGTCAGGTGCTGGAACTCCGCTCCCCCATCCTGCGCACGAGCCACAGAGAACAGCACCTTCTGATTCCCCGGTATCGCCCGCAGCGCCGCACCCCTGGTCTTTGCCGTAGGCAGCCCCGTCCTGTGCTCGACCCCCGCATCGTCCTTCCACACCGCCGTCAGCGAGTCGTCCTTATCCATCGTCACCAGGAACTTGCCCATCCCGTCGTGATCCGTGTTAAAGGTCAGCACCTCCTTACCCGTCTTGTCCACCACGGAACCCTTTGCGGGAAAAGGATAGCCGAACTGATCGTTCGCCTTGAAAGCAACCATACCCTCCACTCCTGCAAGCAGGTCGCCGCCATCAGGAAAGAACTGCAGCCTGATCTGCCGCGGCACCAGCGTCACCAGCACTCCGGCAGAGTCCAGCTTCTTATCGAAGATGCGGATATCTTTTTCGTAATAGAAGGCGGTATCAAAATTCGTCATCCAGGTCGTATAGGCCCTGAAGTGCAAATGGCCGCTCTTTATCGTCTTGGGCAGGTCGAAATTCCCCGCCGTGCTCGACTCGCTGACAGGATACACCTTCCGCTGAAGGATCGCACCCGAACCATCCGACAGCTCGGCATAAAAGTTCTTGCTGTAAAGAGAGGGGTCCGCCCCCGAGAATATATAGGCCTTGAACCAGATCGTCTCGCCGGGAGAATAGATCTTTTTATCGAACTGTATATGTATCTTCTCCTGAGGGAAGTTATTCGCGTAGACGTTTAACATGGAGTCCAGCTTCTGGGCGCTGACCGGGGAAACAACCAGGCTAAGCAGCAAGGCAAACAAAACCAGCGCGGAAAAACCAATCCACTTGGGCAGGACAATAGGCAAAAGACAGCGATGCTTGTTCATACGGTGAAATTATTCAACTCAATCAGAAAAAGTCACTTATTTTAAGTTTCGCCAAAAAAATTCAGGAAAATATATTTTTTTGGCTCAATATCGTTTACAAATTAACTGGACTCCGTCCAGTTTGGGTAATTAATTTCGAAAATCCCGGGCACAAATCAACATTCCCGACCACAAAATATGTTAAAATGGTTTTAACAAAGTCTACCGCCGATCTCTACAACGAGTATAAAGAACGTATGCAAAAGATCGCCGATGTAAAATATTCGGCAGCAGTGCTCCAATGGGACCAGGAAACCTATCTCCCACCCAAAGGCGCCCAGGCGCGAGGCCGCCAGCTGGCCACCTTATCAGAAATAGCCCACGAATGGTTCATCGACCCCTCACTCGGACAGCTGCTGCATGAACTCCACGGACGGGGAGACCTCGACGACTCGCGGCGCCGCAACGTCGATCTGAGCCTCGAAGACTACGACAAACAAAAGAAATTCACGCCCGCCTTTATCCGCAAGCTCAGCGAAGCCACCTCGCGCAGTTTCCACAGCTGGCTTCAGGCAAGGGCCGACAACTCATTCGCCCGTTTCAGCCCCGACCTCGACCAGCTGGTCCAGTTAAAAAAAGAAGAGGCTGAGCTCGCCGGCTATCAGCAGCATCCCTATAACGCCCTGCTCGACCAGTACGAGAAAGGTGCCACTATCACCCTCCTGGACAAAGTATTTTCCGAGATACGTACACCGCTCAAAGACCTGCTGCAAACCATCGCCAGCCGGCCACAGGTAGACGATAGCTTCCTCCACGGCCAGTTCCCCAGACAGCAACAATGGGACTTCGGCATGCAGCTGATCCGCCAGCTGGGCTTTGACTTCGAAGCCGGCCGGCAGGACCTGTCCGAACACCCCTTCACCACCAACTTCAACAGCCAGGACGTCCGTATCACTACCCGCGTCGACGAACATGATTTCAACCATATGACATGGTCCTGCATCCACGAGACCGGTCACGCCCTCTACGAACAAGGGCTTCCGGCGGAGCAATATGGCCTCCCGCTGGGCGAATACGCCTCGCTGAGCATCCACGAATCACAGTCACGGCTCTGGGAGAATAACATCGGAAGAAGCCTCTCCTGGTGGAAGACTATTTTTCCGGGCCTGCAGAAGACCTTCCCCCGCCAGCTCAACGCAGTCACAGCAGAACAGTTCTACAAAGGCATCAACAAGGTCCAGCCCTCTCTCATCCGCACAGAGGCAGATGAAGTATCTTATCACTTCCACGTGATGATCCGCTACGAACTGGAAAAACAGCTCATCGGCAACAACCTCCAAACCTCGGATATCCCCGCCTGGTGGAACGAGAACTACCATACCTGGCTAGGCGTCACAGTACCCGACGACAAGCGCGGCTGCCTCCAGGACGTACACTGGAGCCACGGTAGCTTTGGGTATTTTCCGACCTATAGCCTCGGCAGCTTCTACGCCGCCCAGCTGTTTTCGGCCGCAATCACACAAATATCTGATTTACAAGATAATATCGAAAAAGGCGATACCACAAAACTCCTGGACTGGCTGCGCGGGAACGTCCATCAATACGGACGACGTTACACCAGCGAGGAACTCTGCGCCAAAGCCACCGGAAAAACCCTCGATATCAGTTATTTTTTGAGCTATTTGCTTGAAAAATACCGGAATATTTACAACTTTTGAGGTAAATCCAAATGTTATGAAAAGCCGATTCCCCCTGGCCTTGATGACTTCGCTCGTGTTGCTCGGATCTTCTTGTAAAAAGTTTATCGAGAAAAAGGCTGAGAACGCCGTCCTGTCTATTATGACTAACGGCTATTGGTACGTCAGCGGATATAAGCAAAATGATAGTATCATAACAGCTTCATTCTCCGGTTATCTCTTTAAATTTGACGCGAACAACACGGTGACTGGGACGAAGGCCGGCACTTCCGCCACGGGTCAGTGGGAGGTCAATATCACCAACCGGACGATCACCTCCAATTTTCCCGGAGCGACAGAACCGCTGTCCTTGCTGAACGCAACCTGGACCATCAAAGATAGTTACAACGATAGTGTATCAGCCTGGTCGATCGACACCGTCAGACACGCTACCAATATCCTCCAGCTGAAAAAACAGTAATCCGCCCCTCGGGAACTTTCCTATCTCCTATTCGGCCTTCAGTCATTTCCTGACTGGAAAGGTTTTTGCTTTTATTGGAATATCAAAACAATCATTTCGTTGATACGAAGACTACTGATCACTATTAGCTGCTTCTGTACCCTTGGAATAGCAAGTACCCGAGCGCAGGCTCCCGTCCCTGAATTTACCGCCTCCGTCACCAGTGGATGCGGTCCCCTCGGCGTTCAATTCCACGATAATTCCACAAACTCCCCAACTTTCTGGCAGTGGGACTTTGGCAACGGACAGACCTCCACGCAACAAAATCCTTCCGTGACCTATGCCAATCCCGGTACTTATACGGTCACCCTCATCGCTCGCAACCGCAGCGGCGCCGACGCTATACGAAAGACCGACTATATCACCGTATATGCCTATCCCCAGACCAATTTCTCGTCCAACGTCACCGTTGCCTGTCATCCGGCCAATGTACAATTCAACGACCTCACCACCCCCGGACAGGGGACCGTTACATCCTGGCAATGGGACTTTGGCGACGGCGCGACCTCCAGCCAGCAGAACCCTGTACACGTTTACGATCAGACCGGCTACTACACCGTCTCGCTGAAAACCACCAATTCCGGCGGCTGCTCCTATTCAACTTTCAAGTCACGCTATATCCGCGTCGTCGACGGCATCCAGCCCAATTTTGCCTGGAGCCAGGTCTCCGCGGCCTGTTCCGCGCCCTTTGCCCTCAATTTCATCAACCAGACGGCAGGCCCCGGCAACCTTACCTACAGCTGGGACTTCGGCAGCGGCGCCAGCCCGGCAGCCTCCACCGCCGCCAACCCAACCAATATCAGCTACCCCACCACCGGCACCTACAACGTCACGCTGCAGGTAGCCAGCGACCTGGGCTGCACCGGCACGCTGACGCAGCCCGTCCCCCTCAATAATACCACGGCCACCATCACCGGCCCCGACAATACCTGCATCAACACGCCCGTCACCTTCTCCCTCGGCTCAGGCCCGGCTTTGCAGTCCGTACAATGGGATTTTGGCGACGGCTCCACCTCGACAGACCCCAGCCCTACCCATTCTTACGGCGCCAATGGCACCTACACCGTCAAGGCCACCACTCAATACGCGTCCTGTGCCACTACAGCGTCCAAAACGATCACGGTAGGCATCGCAGGCACACCCGCGTTTACCTCCGATAAGGCGCTCAGCTGCTCGGCCCCGCTCACGGTCAATTTCATCGACAAGACCAATCCAAAACCCAACCAGTGGTTCTGGGATTTCGGCGACGGCCAGACGTCGACAGACTCGACTCCCACCCACACCTACACGAGCACGGGGTTGTTTAATGTAAAGCTGACGACCACCACCGGCGGCTGCTCCGGCACCACCAACATGATCCAGTATATCAAGATCCAGGCACCCGTCATCAACGCCCTCAACGGGACACTGGGAGCCTGTGTCAACACCACGCCCGACCATACAGCCGTAACCCCCGTCGCCGATATCCTGGCGCCGGACGGGGTCGCCTCCTGGTCATGGTCCTCCCCCGACGCCACACCGTCGACCTCGACCTCGCCAAACCCCTCGTTCACCTTCGCCACGACAGGACACCACGATATCACCCTTTCCATCACGACCTACACCGGATGCCAGACCTCACGCACTTTTAGCAGCGCCGTGCAGATCGGCACACCCACTCCGGCGAACATCACAACGACCCCTGCGCCAACACCTCCCAATAACTCTTTTTGCGGGAATGACCCGATCACCTTCAGCGATCCCGCCACGCCACCAGGCGAATACCGCTGGCACTGGGACTTCGGCGACGGTACGATCATCGACACCAGTGCCGACCCCGTGAAACATTCTTACCACAACCTGGCCGGGAAGACGATCAATCTCGATCTTATACACAACGGCTGTCCCCAGTCCACATCACTCTTTATCCGTATCAGTCCGCCGATCGTCGCATTTAACTATAAAGCCGACTGCGCTAACAACGATCCATACACCGTAATTTTCACGGATACCTCCAAGGAATATGGGCTCACCCCACCCTTCTCGGCTACATGGGATTTTGGGGATGGCTCGAACCAGACTCTGGGACTGCCCATCAACCAGCAAGTCACGCATGCATATACTCCTCCAGTCCCACCAGGCCTGATCACCCAAACCGTTACGCTGACCGTAACAGACGGGACCTGCATGGGACACCAGACCCAGAACATCGTCCTGGGCACGGTACCTTTTGACTTTACCCCCCCATCCCTCCTCTGTTCAGGAGTATTCTATAACATAATCGCCAAATCACCACACCCCGAGCTGATCAGGGGCTACTACTGGCACTGGGAATACAACAAGGACCAGCCCTATGTATTCAGTGCCTCCGACACCGGAAATTTGCAGAGCCTGATACGCGGCAACCATACCCTCACCCTGGTGGTCCAGCTGACCAGCGGCTGCACAGACTCCATCAGCCATCCCGTTCAGGTATCCTACCCCGACGCCTCCTTCACCATGCCCGCCGGGGCCTGCGTGAACAGCGCAGTCCCTTTTACAGACAAGTCAACCCCCGACCCCGCGACCGGCAGCCCCATATCCTTCTGGGCCTGGGACTTCGGCGACAGTACAGCCGCCAACAACAACCAGAACCCGACCCACCAATATACCGACACGGGCATGCATACCGTAACCCTCCTGATCAAGGACGCCAACGGCTGCTCCCGTACATTCATATCCCCAACCCCCATCCACATCACCGGCCCCATCGCCCGTTTTGGCTGGTCCGACACCAGCTTCTACTGCCCCAAAACTCCACTGGCATTCACCGACTCCTCCATCGGCTATAATCTCACCGACCAGTGGACCTATGGCGACGGCAGCCAGGACAACACAGGCATACATACCTATGCCGCCAACGGCAGCTATTCCGCATCGCTCACCGTTACCGATGCCTATAGCTGCACAAATACAACCACAAAGACCATCCTCATCCAAAACCCGATCGCCGCCTTCGATATCGCCGACACCACGGCCATCTGTACCCCACTGCAGACGATGTTCACCGCCCACGGCCAATACTACGATTCACTCTACTGGAACTTTGGCGACGGCACGACGTCCACCCTTCCCGTCACCTCGCACTTCTATAACACGCTCGATACCTTCTACGCCAAACTGTTCGTCCGCGGACCAGGCGGCTGCTTCGACTCCGCGACCCGGCGCGTCCTGGTGCTCGATGCCAATAAGACCACCAAGTTCAAATTCGGTCCCACCAGCGCCTGTGATGAAGTACCCGTCCAGTTCGACATTACACCGCCAGGCTATACTAAGTTTACTCTCGTCTTCGGCGACAATACTGCGGATTCTTCCCAGAATACCAAACCCTTTCACCTGTACCAGAGCCCGAGCACCTATACGCCAACCCTCGTGCTGACCGACGTGTCGGGCTGTATCGTCAATGTCGGGACGGCCACCAATATAAAAGTGCTGGGCTCCGTCCCCTTCATAAGTCTCAACCCCCACGAATTCTGCGACAGTGGCTTCGTCGCATTCACTGACTATACCATCTCCAACGACGGCGTCACCAGCGAGACCCTCGACTTCGGCGACGGCTCCCCGGTCCAGACTAATAATTCGGGAACGGCAAACCTCGACACGGAGCACTACTACGACAAACCCGGCACTTTCCTGGCCACCCTGCGCGTAACCACCCTCAGCCAATGCGCCGAAACGTATACCGACACAGTTCGCGTACACCCAACCCCGCATCCGATCATCACCGCGACCAGCCCCCTCTGCACGGGCATCGTCAGCTTTGCAGGCAGCACGTCCAATACAGTGACCGAACCCGTTATCTGGGCCTGGAATCTTGGCAACGGGCAGAAGTCTGACGTCCAGGATCCCTCTTCCCAATACAAGCCCGGACCATACAACGTACAGCTGCAGACCTCCGTCCCCTATGGCTGTAAAGACACGGCCTCTGCAGCGATCGTCATCAACCCCCTGCCGGAGATCAAGGGCCCCCACGAGATAACGACTCCGGTCGGCTTCCCGGTCACCATTCCCTTTACCTATAGCAGCAACGTCACGACCTGGGTATGGACACCCGCCGACAGCCTCAGCTGCGGAGACTGCGCCAACCCGGTAGCTACCCTTGTGTTCAAAAAGCTCTTCCGCGTCACCGTCACAGACTCCAACAACTGCGTCTCGTCCGACTCCATCCTCGTCAGGACCATCTGCAACGACAAGAACTACTTTTTCCCGAATACCTTCTCACCCAATGGGGACGGCATCAACGACGCTTTCTTCCCGCGCGGAAGCAATCTCTACAATATCCAGTCGCTGCGCGTCTTCAATCGGTGGGGACAGATGGTGTTCGAACGGAGAGACTTCCCTGCCAATGATCCGACCCTGGGATGGGACGGTACGCTCAACGGTCGTCCGGCGCCGGTAGACGCCTACGTATATATCGCTGAGGTGATCTGCAACAATGCCGAGGTCGTAAGCCTGCACGGCGATGTCTCGTTGATCCGATAAGACCTAAAAACTAAAATGTGAAAAAGCGCTCATATCATATCGTTCTGTTCACGCTGCTTACCCTGGGAGCCCTCACCCTCGGGGCCGGCCTATCCGCATCGGCCCAGGACATCCACTTCTCCCAGTTCTTCGAGACACCCCTGCTGCGCAATCCTGCCCTGGCGGGCATCTTCACCGGCGACTATCGCATCCAGACCGTCTTCCGCGACCAGTGGAACAGCTTCACCAACGCCTACCGGACCGGCTCGCTCAACGGCGAATACAAATGGCCCGTCGGCAGGAGCAGCGACTATTTCACCACAGCCTTCGAGGTGCTCTACGACAAGGCCGGCACAGCAGCCCTGACCACAACCGAACTGCTGCCCGCGCTCAACTATCACAAGTCCCTGAGCAACGAAAAAGCCATGTACCTGTCCGTTGGATTCATGGGCGGCCTCGTATCAAAATCGATCGATATCTCCAAGGTCACGACCAACAGCCAGTTCAACGGCACCGCCTATGACCCGGCCCTGCCCAACGGCGAGACCAATTTCTCGCCCAACGTCCACTATCTCGACGGAAGCCTGGGCATCAGCTTCAATACCGTTTTCGGCCAGGACAGACAAAACTCGTTCTTCGCCGGCTTCGCCTACCACCACCTCAACCGGCCAAAGAATTCATTCTATAAGAACCCCTCCATCGAGCTCGACCCCAAATACGTCTTCTCCGCCGGCATAAAGACGGTCATCAACGAACAGTCCTATTTTACTTTACAGGCAGACCACTCGCGCCAGGGGCCGTCACAAGAGACCATCGCCGGCGTCCTCTGGTCCTATAAATTGGGAGACGATCCGGAAAACTCCGGCTACACGCTGCACCTCGGCGGCTTCCTCCGCTGGAAGGACGCCCTTATCCCCGTGGTCAAGCTCGAAATGAACTCCCTCGCCGTAGCGCTCAGCTACGACGCCAATGTCTCCGAGCTCAGGACCGCCAGCCAGGGCAGAGGCGGCTTCGAGCTGTCCATCTCTTATATCGGTTTTCTCGATCGGGAAAATGCGAAGGCCCGGATCCTTTGCCCGAAGTTTTGACTATTTTTACCACCTAAAAATTTTCCAAATGAGCATCCAGATCGGCCAGCAAGCACCTGACTTCACCTTATACGATTCCGACAAACAAAAAGTGACCCTCAGCAACTACAGGGGAAAGAACGTCCTTCTCCTTTTCTTCCCCGCCGCCTTCACCAGCGTATGTACGCAGGAGTTATGCAGCACCCGCGACAACATCGCCCTCTACTCCAAAACCAACGCCCAGGTATTCGGCATCAGCGTCGACATGCCCTTCTCCCTCGCCAGGTTCAAAGAGGACCAAAAGCTCAACTTCCCCCTCCTCAGCGATTTCAATAAGGAGGCCTCTACCGCCTATGACTGTCTCTATGAAACCTTTGCCACCGACCTGAGGGGCGTCTCCAAGCGCAGCGCCTTCGTCATCGACAAGGACGGCATCGTCCGGTACGCCGAGGTCCTGGAAAAAGCGAGCGACCTCCCCGACTTTTCAGCCATCCAGAAGACCCTGGCAGAGCTTTCCTAAAAAATACGGACGCGCCGGCTTCCCACCCGCGGAAGCCGGCCCCCTCCAACATCGTCCATCATCCCCCGACTTCCCCACAACCGCGCCCCCAAATCCCCATTTTCCCGACCTGCGGTTCCCCACCCTGAACAATAAAGTATCAAGCGCCCCAGCGCACAATCACAAGCAATTAATAATCAATTAAATAACCCCAATCAATTCCCAAACCGGTCATCAAGTTTCCGACGGAAATTCGGCCTGGGATTTGTATCTTTGACTTAAAACCTATATTTTGGAATCACTTGTAAAATGTACCCGCAGATGAGGATTTTTTACATTTTGTTATCCATATGTCTTATGAACTCCTTCCAGGCTAAAAGCCAGGCCCGTAGCCCTTTTCCTGACACGGAGCACAAGGTTTACAAATTCTATCCCAACCCCGCAGTCTCCTACATCACTTTCGAGCTGGTCAAAGAAGGCACAAAGAGCTACACCCTCCAGATCTTCAGCTTCCTTGGAAAAATGGTAAAAGACGAGAAAGAGATCACCGATAAACGCACCATCAACCTCAGCGACCTCAACCGCGGTCTCTACACCTTCCAGCTAAGAGACGAGACCGGCCGCATCACAGATTCCGGGATCTTCCAGATAAATAAATAAGTTATTGGACCGTCAGCAGCTGTTTTACAATACCTGCACGATCAAGAATTTTAAATAATTCGTATTCTCCCACCCCTCAATAATAGGGTGATCACTCGCCTGCGCCTGGAAAATCACCTGCCTCAGCTTCCTCCGCGCATCCTTCGCCGCCAACTGTATCGTCTCCAGGAACATCTCCGGCTGCACCAAATTGGTGCACGAAGAGGTCACCAGGAACCCACCCCTCTTCACCAGCTTCATCCCTCTCAAATTAATTTCCTTATAACCGGTGATCGCCTTCTGTATCGTCTCCCGGCTCTTGGTAAACGCCGGCGGGTCCAGCATCACAACGTCATACTGCCTCCCCTCCTTGCTCCACTGCTTCAACGCGTCAAAAGCGTTGATAGCCTCATACCTGCACACACCCGAAAGCCCGTTGAGCTCGGCATTCCGCCGCGCCTGCACGACCGCATTCTCGGAAATGTCCAATCCCAGCACCGACCTGGCGCCATAAAACCCCGCATGGGTCTCAAAACTACCCGTGTACGTGAACGCCCCCAGCACATCGGCACCCTTCACAATATGCTGTATCGCCCTCCGGTTGTCGTGCTGGTCAAGGAAATACCCCGTCTTCTGGCCATTCTCGATGTCAACGTGCAGCCGAAGCCCGTTCTCGTTGATAATGATCTGGGTATCAAACGGTGACGACAAGAACCCCTTCTGCTGGGGCAGCCCCTCGAGCTCCCTCACGGGGACATCATTCCGCTCATAAATACCCTTCGGCTGGAATATCCTCTCCAGCGCCGAGACAATGGCCGGCTTCCACCGGTCCATGCCCAGAGCCAGCGTCTGCAGTACAAAATAGTCGTTGAACTTGTCGATGATCAGCGCCGGCATATAATCCGCCTCCCCAAATACCAGCCGGCAGTTCTCCACATAGCCGATCCGCTGGCGGTATTCCCAGGCCGTAAGAAGCCGGTTGTAAAAGAAATTGTCGTCGATAACCTCATCCTTTTCCCTTGTCAGCAGCCGCACCACGATCTGGGACTGCGGGTTGATATATCCCCGGCCCATAAATTTCTTATCAAAGGTAAAAACGTCCACAATCCCCCCCGCCGCTGCGTCACCATCTATCTTATCTATCTCATTACCAAATATCCAGGGATGCCCGTTCTCCACCCTCCTGCTGATCTTCCTTTTCAAATAAACTTTCGTCATGCGCGCAAAGGTACCCCAATTTCACCACCCTCCCGCCATTTTTGCCACTCCCGCCACACCCCCATACCCCGGCACTCCCGTCATACCCTCCACCCCCCTCCGTCAGTCCCGTCATACCCCTCATAGAAATTCAGACAATTTGTCCTTCTTTAACGCTTGGCAGGAATATTGACTGGCTTACCTTTGTTGCCAATTTTACAATAATAGACTATGACCAACTTCAATATAGACGACCAGCAACCCGACCCGCTGGATGACATGAATACAGATGAGAACATTGCAGGGACGACCCACCTCAATGACATTAGCGCCAGGGAAGAAGAGCTGGACAAATGCAAGGACGAGCTCCAGGAGCAAAAGGATAAATACCTCCGGCTGTTCGCAGAGTTCGACAATTTTCGGAAACGCAGCGCCCGTGAGAACCTCGAGATCAGGCAAACGGCTGGAAAAGAAGTGATTACGTCCTTATTGGACGTACTTGACGACTGCGACCGCGCCGAACGGCAGCTACAGACAACAGACAATATCGACCAGATAAAGGAAGGCGTTCAATTGGTTTTCTCCAAATTGCGCTCCGTTCTCCAGGGAAAAGGCCTCAAAGCCATGCAAAGCATCAATACCGGCTTTGACGTGGAAAAACACGAGGCCATCACAGAGATCCCTGTTCAGGACCCGGCTCAAAAGGGAAAGGTTATCGACGAAGTACAGAAAGGCTATTACCTTAACGACAAGATCATCCGCTTCGCCAAAGTGGTAGTAGGGAAATAAAACTATTAAAAGCAACAGGGGCCATCGGGGTTTCAACCCGGCAGGCCCCCAACAGTTTTTTCTAAGACTATGTCAAAACGAGACTATTACGAAGTACTGGGGGTATCCAAAGGCGCCACCGCAGACGAGATCAAAAAATCCTACAGGAAAGTGGCCATGCAGTTCCACCCCGACCGCAACCCGGGTGACAAGGCCGCAGAAGAGAAATTCAAGGAGGCTGCAGAAGCCTACGAAGTGCTCAGCGACGCAGACAAGAGAGCCCAGTACGACCGCTACGGACACGCGGGTCTCTCCGGCAACGGCCGGGGCGGATTCGGCGCGGGCGGCGGTATGAACATGGACGACATCTTCAGCCAGTTCGGCGATATCTTCGGCGACGATATCTTCGGCAGCTTCTTCGGCGGCGGCGGCCGTCGCGGAGGCGGCTCCGGTCGCTCACGCGGCGTAAGAGGCAGCAACCTCCGCGTAAAGATCAAGCTCAACTACGAAGAAATAGCAAAAGGCGTAACCAAGAATATAAAGGTCAAAAAACACGTTTCCTGCACGACCTGCAACGGCAGCGGCGCCAAAGACAAGAACAGCATCCAGACCTGCGGCACCTGCGGAGGCAGCGGCCAGGTACGCCGGGTCAGCAATACCTTCCTCGGCCAGATGCAGACCGTGACCACCTGCCCGACCTGCAACGGAGAAGGATCCATCGTCACCGCAAAATGTTCCGTATGTAAGGGCGAAGGCCGGGTCTATGGCGAAGAGACCGTTACGATCGACATTCCCGCCGGCGTCCAGGAAGGCATGCAGCTCAGCGTGGGCGGCCGGGGCAACGCCGGCGAACGAGGCGGCGCCGCCGGTGACCTGATCATCCTCATCGAAGAAGAACAGCATCCCGAACTGCACCGCGACGGACTCAACGTCGCTTACGAGCTGCACATCTCCTTCACCGATGCGGTCTTCGGCCTCCAGGCGGAAGTACCCACCATCGACGGAAAGGCCAAGATCAAGATCCCCCCGGGCACCCAAAGCGGTAAGATATTCCGGCTGAAAGGCAAAGGCTTCCCCGCCGTCAATTCCTACGAAAGGGGCGACCAGCTCATCCACGTCAACGTCTGGACACCCCAGCACGTGACGCCGGAAGAGAAAGCCATGATCGAGAAATTAGGCGACTCTCCTAATTTCCAGCCCAAGCCGGACAAGAACGAACGCAGCTTCTTCGATAAAGTAAGGGAAATGTTCAGCTAAATAAAATATACAACCCGGCTCCGGCCGGGTTTTTTAATCTTCCTCATCGTCCCACCTTAATTTTCCTCATCGCGACGATGTCGGTGGCTTTTTCCATAGATCTTCCGGGCCTTCTCGATCAGCGCAATGAATTCCTGCTGCATCTCATCCCCGGGATCACTCGCGCGCTCCGCCATCAGGATGGCATCCTTCCAGTCTGCCTGCTTTATAAACCTCGACTTCTTCAATAACCCGCCAAACAGGGCGATCGACGAGGCAAAACGGTAACAGGGCTCCAGCTTCTCGAACGACGTCACCTGGCTCGAGCACTCATAATAGCTCACCCTCGGCATACGATCGTTGGGCAGCCTGTAGTTGAGTACCACCCTGGCCAGCCGGTCTGCGTTGCCCCTCACGCTATCAGCATCTACGGGGACGACCTCGAACAGCGCCAGCAGAGAATGCCCCGATCCCACCTCCCCACCCTGCAGCTGACTCAGGGAATCCGACAGCACCGTTTCCTTGTTGTCAAAACCGATCAGGCGATAGTCCTTAACCAGCCCTGGATTGAAACTGATATTGAGGTAGGCGTCGTCCGCCACAGCATAGACCGTCTGGGTAAACTCTCTCACCAACACTTTTTCCGCCTCCCTCGCATTGTCGAGATAGGCGAAATTCCCATTGCCCTTTTTGGCCAGCGCCTCCAATTTGGAGTCCTTATAATTCCCCATCCCCACCCCCAGACAGGTCAGATAGATGCCCCAGTCTTTGTACTGCGTCACCAGCTTTTCGAGCTCTTCCTCGGAAGTCTCGCCCTCATTGAAATCACCGTCCGTAGCAAGAATGACCCGGTTATTCCCCCCTTTGATCAGCTGACTCTTCGCCACCCGGTAAGCCGCCCGGATCCCGGCCTCCCCCGGCGTCGCCCCACCGGGGACAAGGTCCTCGATGGCCTCCAGTATCTTCTTCCGCTCCTGCCCCGACGTGGGCTGGAGGGAGATCGCCACGGAAGACCCATAGGTCACGATCGAGACGGTATCGATTGGTCGTAAATTATTGACTAACAGCTTAAAAGCCGATTTCAGCAGCGGAAGTTTGTTCGGCAGGTCCATCGAGCCGCTGACGTCTACGAGGAATACCAGGTTGGCCGGCGGTATCCGTGACGGGTCTAGTTTCCGCGCACAGATCTGCAGGAAAAGAAGCTCGTGACCCTGATTCCAGGGGCAGTCCGACAGACTGGATTGCAGCAGAAAACAGCTGTCCCGCGGAGGATCGACATACCCAAAATTGAAATAGTTGAGCAGTTCCTCGATACGGACCGCATCCGGGGGAATGGTGCTCCCCATATTCAGGAACCGGCGCACATTGCTGTACGAGGCCTTGTCGATGGTCACCGCAAAACCCGTCTCCGGAAACCGCGTCGCCGGAACAAAATCGTTCTCCACGAGGGAAGAATAGGTCTCCGCTCCCACGGTCCAGCCCTTTCTGTCAGTGGCCCGCAGGTCCTTGGTCAGCGACAGCAGGCTCTTCTTCGGCGCCGGCGTCGACGGCGCAGAAGGATGGGCCGCCTTCATCAGGATCGTCTGATAAGCGCTGGCTTCAACCCGTAGTGTGATCGTTTGAAATCCCTCAGCAGAAAGTGTCAGTGTATCTGATGTCTGAGGTATAGGTATCCCGAAAGCCCCTGAACTGCCCGAATGATACAGATATCCGCTTGAATGCAGCAATATTTTTACATCTGGCAAGAGGCTGTTATTCTGGTCTTTGATCTCTCCGCGCAAGTAATACTGTGCCCGCGGGCTCAACGATAGCAGAACACTCAACAACAGCAGTAGTGCACTTTTCAATCGGATATTTTCATTAAATTAATGCGTTCTTTCCTCTTTGTCAAGCACTGTACTGTTAAAATAGATCAATGCTTACCCCCTACTCTACTAACTTATAAATAGACGGGATATTGCGTCCCAGTCCATCATAATCAAGGCCATAGCCCAGCAGGAACTTATTTGGCACCGAAAATCCGAGGTAGTCCACGCTGATCGGATACACCGTCGCTTCCGGCTTGTGCAGCAGGGCCGCGATCTTCAGCGAAGCCGGCTGCTGGTGCTCCAGCTGCGGCAGGAACTCGCTCAGCGTCTTCCCTGTATCAACGATGTCTTCAAGGATAACCACGTGCCGCCCGTGCATGTCGGTATCCAGCCCTATCGCCGTGATCACCTGCCCCGACGACTTCGTGCCCTTGTAAGAAGCGAGTTTGATGAAACATATCTCCGCCTCGATCGTCAACGACTTGAAGAGGTCCGAAGCAAACATGAACGATCCATTCAGAATGGCCACGAACAAAGGCTTCATCCCCTCATAATCGGCATCCATCCGGACAGCTATCTCCTTTATCTTCTTCGTGATCTGCTCTGCTGGCAAATAGGGCTCAAAATCCTTGTCGTGTACCCGTATTATCGACATACCTAAAAAATTATCATTTGATTATCGTCTCCATCTCCCATTCCCTTGGTTACCCCATCTTCCCCATCCATTGGTTACCCATCTACCCATCCGTTGTTTACCCTTCTACCCCATCCATTGGTTACCCCATCTTCCCATCCGTTGGTCATCCACAGTTCCCTACCGTCGATTGCTTACCGTCCCCTCCAACCGGGGCCGCGAGGGCGCCGACCCCTGTAAATATATCTTTTCTCCCGCAGCCGGCTGGTCGTCAGGAGTCAACTGATTCATTTCCAACATATCTTGCAGACGGATACCCTCCACCTGGCAGATATCATACAAATGTTCCCCCACCCTTACCACATGAAACCCGATGGACCCCTCCCTCCTTTTGCGCTGCAGAAATATCAGCTGGCCCTTTACAAGCACGTCCTCTTCCTTCATATCGTTGAACTCCAGCAGCCGTGGCAGCGATACATTGTATTGGTTGGCTATCGACAACAACGAAGTGCCCGCCTGCGCATAAACAACTTTTGTCTTGTTGATCTGGAACTCGCCCTCAGGATAAGACACTTCGGCCTGGCCCGCAGCTGCACCGGACGACTTCCCGCTCACGCCACCACTCTCGCCCGTACCACCACCCGTACTATCCACAGCCAGGGCAGTCACCGGCGCCATTCCAGGCATGGTCAGCACCACTTCTTCGGATGGTTTCATCTTCCCCATAGCGATCAAAGAATACTGCTGCAGATTATAGTCCTTGATCAGCTTGATCAGTATCTGAGAGTACCGGATATTCGTCGCATAGCCCGCCTTCCTCAGCCCATAGGCCCAGCCTTCATAGTCCGTAGGCTCCAGATCGAAGAGAAAAGCATACCTGCTTCCCCTTTTCAAAAAATCAGAGTGGTCGCGGTAAGAGTCCGCAGCCGTCGCATAGCTCCTGAAACACTCGTGCCGGCTGTCGTCGTCATGATAAACGACCGGTCCCTTCCAGTCTTCCTTGCACTTGATGCCAAAATGGTTATTGGACTGCTTGACCAGATCGCTCGTGCCCGCCTCCGTCTCGTGAAGCCCCTGCGCGAGGATGATAGAAGCCGGAATACCCGACCGCTGCATCTCTGCCATCGCAATGAGCTTATAGGTATTGACATAGATCACCCCGTTGGCGCTGATCTGCGCCCGAACATCGGCTCCCGCCAGCAACAATACCCATACGATAAACCATTTATACTTCATCGGCACCCGATTTTTTTATTTTTTCCTGATCAGGAACAAGCCATCGCGCAGCGTCACAATGACCTTCTCCACACCTGCATCCCCGTCAACCAGCTCGTTGAACGCCTGTATCCCTTTGGCATTCTTGCCGCTGACCGTCTTTCCTTCCATCACCGGCAACACCTCTCCATGAAAAAATATGTTATCCGCGATGATCAATCCCCCCTTCCTCACCCGGGGTAGGATCAATTTATAATACTCTGCATAATTTACCTTATCAGCATCGATAAACGCCATGTCCCACGTCTCCTCGAGGGTTGGAATGATCGCTAACGCGTTTCCCCGGTGCAATATTATCCTGTCCCGCTGCTCGGAACGCCGGAAATAACCCTCGGCCCGGTCCGCATCCTCCTCCCTCAGCTCTATCGTGTGCAGCCGGCCATCCTCCGTCAACCCTTCCGCCAGGCACAGCGCGCTGTAGCCCATAAAGGTCCCCACCTCCAAAACCCGCCGCGGCGCCATGATCTCGCTCATCAGCTGCAGGAATTTTCCCTGCAAAGGCCCACTAAGCATATGCGCCTCGGGGTGGAACTGCATCGTATGACCGGCTATCTCCTGCAACAGCGGGCTCAGCTTCGAAGAGTAGCGCTCCGCATACGCCTGTACCAGCGGCTCTATCAATTCCATTTTAAAAAAATTTTGTGCCAAAAATAAGATATCCACTCCGGACACCCCGGCCCCATACGGCCGCCCCGACCACTCGCGGTCCCGACCCCCGACCACCCACGGTCCCCGACCACCCGCGGTCCCAAACCCCGACCACCCGCGCCGGCGCCCCTATCCCCGGACCTCTTTCGCCGGACCGGAAAGCGCCCACAACCCCAGGAACGTCAGTATCCCATTCACCAGCAGCAGCTCGATACCGATCTGAAACCCATTGAACCACGCCGCCGAATAATGGCTTATAAAATAGCACGCCACAGGCGCCAGCAGACACAATGCAGTGATCTTCCAGGTGTTCGCCAGCACGCGCTTCGTAAAGATCCCGAACGCAAACAGCCCCAGCAACGGACCGTAGGTATACCCTGCCAGATCCAGGATAGTATTGACAATAGACTTGTTATTCACCCATTTGAAGACCAGGATACACACCAGGAATACCAGGGCAAAACAGATATGCACCGTCATCCGCGTCCTCTTCTTCTGCTGCTCGTTCATCCCCTGCCTGTTCCTCAGGTCTAGAAGGTCGATACAGAACGAAGAGGTCAACGCCGTCAACGCCCCATCCGCGCTCGGGAACAACGCAGAGATAAGACCGATGATAAAGATGACAGAGACCGCCTGCGGCAGATAGTGCAGCGCCAGTGTCGGGAAAAGATCATCCCCAATGACTCCCTGCCCGCCGAGCACCAGCTGATGCTCCTGATAAAACCCGCCCTTGCTCTGCGCATAGAGATACAACAAGCCGCCCAGCAACAGGAAGAGAAAGCTCACCAGCACCATGATAAAACTGAACGTAACCACATTCTTCTTGGAGTCCCCGAGGTTTTTGACGCTGATATTCTTCTGCATCATCTCCTGGTCCAGCCCCGTCATCGCTATCGCTATGAACATCCCTCCCAACAGCTGTTTGGGGAAGAACCCCTTGCTGTTGAGATCCCAGTTGAAGACGCGCGTATACCCCTTCGCCTCCAGCGCCTGCATGGCGCCTCCGACACTCAGCCCCAGGTGCTGCAGGATGTAGACGGTGCAAACGATCAGCCCCAGCAGCATAAAGGTGGTCTGCAGCGTGTCCGTATAGACGATGGTCTTCACCCCGCCCTCAAAAGTATAGAGCAGGATCATCAGCAGGATGACTAGACAGGTGACGCCAAACGGCACCCCCATATTCTTCAGAATAAAAGTATGCAGTACATTGATGACGAGATAAAGCCTCGCCGTCGCCCCAACCGTCCTCGAGATGATAAAGAACAATGCCCCCGTCCGGTAAGCGACGGAGCCAAAACGGGTGTGCAGATAGTTGTATATTGACGTCAGCTGCAGCCGGTAGTACAATGGCAGCAACACGAACGCGATCACCAGGTAGCCAAACCAGTAGCCGATGATCACCTGGAAATATGCAAAGGCCTTGTACCCCTCCCCCGCAAAGTCCCCCACCGTACCCGGCACCGACACAAAGGTCACACCGCTCAAAGACGTGCCGATCATCCCAAAGGCCACCAGCATCCAGTTGGAATTGCGGTTGCCGATGAAAAAGGAGTCGTTATTGGAGTGTCGCGAAGTCCGCCAGGCCACGGCCAGCAAGAGGAGAAAATAACCGATGACAAAAGAAAACAGGAGAAAAGATGGCATCTTGCAAAATAGTAAAACGCAGTTAATACAGAAATTTTAATTTTGCCCCAACTATTATGAAAATAACATCTGTCGCAGTCTTCTGCGGCTCAAAATTCGGGAACAACCCCCTCTTCGCCCAACATACAGCCGAACTGGGCAAGCTGATCGGCAGCCTCAACCTGAAGCTCGTCTACGGAGGCGGCAGCACGGGCCTCATGGGCCTCGTCGCCGACACTGCCCTTGCAAGCGGCGCCACGGTCACCGGCATCATCCCCGAGCTGCTCAAAGAATGGGAACGACACCACAAAGGCATCTCCGAACTTCATATCGTCGCCGATATGCACGTCCGCAAAAAAATGATGTACGAACAGGCCGACGCGGCGATCATCCTGCCCGGCGGCTTCGGCACCCTCGACGAACTCTTTGAAATGCTGACCTGGAACCAGCTGAAGATCCACAACAAAAAGATCTTTATCCTCAATTCCGATGGATTTTACGACTTCCTGCTTCAACACCTGCGCAACCTCGAGAAAGAAGGCTTCCTGTATGACCCGGTTGACGAACGGATCACGTTCTGTGCCTCCCCCGCCGACCTCGCCAATCACCTCGCGTGAACCACCTCCCCCACTACCCATGCCCCACATCAACGCTTATGCACAAACACATCAAAACCCGCCTTCACGATCGGCAACGGATGCCCATTATAATCATTGTACGGTGAGTTCTTATTGGATATCGCATCAAACCCCAGCATGATATAAAAGCTGCTCTCCCCCACGATCCTCTGCCCATACCCCAACCCCAGGATCAGGCTGGGCGCATTCGCACTGTAATTCGCCGTGGCGCCCGACCCCATATCCTTCTGGTTTACACTAAGCCAGTTGAATTCCGGCTGCACCGTCAGAAAAAGGAACGGCAACACATACGCCCTCCCAAACACTCCACCCCCATATACAAATTCATGCGTCCGTATATTGCCGTTGTAATTGGGATCAGCCTTTATCGAGTTGTAGGTAAAATTGGCGGTAACACCCGCATCCAGCCAGCTGTTCAGCGAATACCCGACCTCGGGGTAGAGCCCCAGGTTGAACTCATAGGAACCAAAACCCAGCCCCAGTCCCCCTCCGACGAACAGGTTCTCCTTTCGGAAACCCGTACCCGAACCCTCATCCGTATAGGTACTCACCGGTGTCTGCATATGCTGGGCCCGGACCCCAAACCCCATGATCCCGAAAACGATGGCGATTAGAACCTTTTTTATCATGCATCAAAGATTTTTTCCCTGTTGAATATCCCACCGGACCAAACAACCCTCCCCTCCCGGGCTCTACCCGTCCGGTCAATTTTGCGCAAACATCGGACAAAATCCGTTTCACGCCCACACCCATCCCATCATTGTTTGAAAGTCGGACACAAGGATTGCCTCCGGTCACCATTATACTCGCTGTAAAAACCCTGACTCTGCAGGGCAAACTCATAGGCCCCATACCCATTATCATAATGTTTAATGGATGAGGTGGTGATATCATATGTGAAGGTCAGCTTGATATTCTTGTAGATAAAACCGATCATCGGAATAAAGGAATCCCCCGCCCGGTAATAGAGTCCCCCAATGACCTGCTGGTCCCCGTCATCCAACAGATTGTACTGCGCGCTTATCCCCAGCACCGCCTCCGAAGACTGCGCCATCTGGGTATAATATCCCTGCGGATTTATGATCACCTGGTCGTTCACCTTCAGACTCGCATTCACAAAAGCGATATAACGCGGCGAGATACGGCTGTCATAACCGACCGGGTCCACGCTGAAAAAAGACTCCCGGGGCCGGTTGACATGCTGGATAGAAAACCCGCCGTTCAGATAGATATTCTTCGTCGGAAAATAAGCGTAGTTCAGGCCCACCTGCATGTCGAAATAATTGTCGGACGGACGATCGATCACGACATTGGTCGGCAGCGTATTGTCAAAGAATTTCCCGTCGAACTGGTCCGGGAATTTCAGATTCTGCGTATTGATGTGCTTGTTGACCCAGCCAATATTAAAGCCCAGCGAGATCAGACTCGCAAACCCCACCATCTGATGGTAGGCCGCCGAGCCATAGATCTGCGTCGTCGTCAGAGCGCTCGATCCGGCGTCATCCCGCAGCACAACACCACCCAACCCCATCCAGCCATTCTCTATCCGGTTACGGAATGCCTGCGCATCACCCCATGCACTGTAGGTACGGTATGGCAAAGCCATGATCGCCGACCACTGATTGCGATAATTCGCACCCAGCCGGTAATCCGCGTCCGGGATAAAACCCGTATTGGCAGGATTGGTCGTCAACGGAGAATTGAACCACTGCGAAAAATGAAGGTCCTGGCCGACGACGGTCGTGATACCCAGAACCACGCAGCAACCCAAAAGAAGTATATTTTTCACTCCCCTCAATTTAATCTATTTAACGTTAGTACCAGAACTTTGGTTGTCTTTTAATTCTACATTAACCATTCTCTCCCCACCTACCTCACCAGCGTAATATCCCCCTTCCTGCTCACATGCCTCCCGTCCGCAAAATCCGCCTCCAGCGTATACGCATAAACATCCATCGGCTGCAACTGCCCCCCATACGTCCCATCCCACCCATAATCAGGACTATCCGACTGGAAGACCAGCTTACCCCACCGGTTGTATATCCGGAACATCATCTTCATGATCCCAAACCCATGCACCTTCAAAATAGCATTCTGCCCGAACCTGCCCGGCGTAAACGCATTCGGCACATCCAGCAGCGGATTCACCAGCGTCAGCACCGTATGACAGACAGTGTCCGAACACCCGAACTGATTCGTCGCCACCAGACACGCAGGGAAAGAATCCGTCGCCTCATACTGGTGGATCACCGTATCCATCGTGGTTTTGAAGGTAGAATCCCCATCCCCGAAAGCCCAGGCGAACTTTATAGCCCCCAGCGACCCATTCGTGAACACAGTCGGCGTATTCGGCGTCGGAGGATTAGGCATCCAGGTAAAAGCCGCAGTCGGATTGGCATTCACCGTGATCGTCATCGAAGTGTCGGACACCTTGTTACAGGTATAAGGATCCTCCTCGTGCAGTTTAACAGTGTATGTCCCCGTATTGACATACAGATGCGTCGGATTCGGATCAGTCGAAACCGGACTCCCATCCCCGAAATCCCAGGTAAAGGTCGCCCCGCCGAGCGAAGTGTTGTTGAATACCGCATTATATGGTACACATCCAGTGGGCGGCGTCTCGAACTGCGCCTTGGCTATCGGCGAGACCCGCACCGGCTTCGTAACCGAATCTGGATAATTGCAGTAGGCCGTGTCATTGAGCACCAGCGTGACATTGTAAGTCCCGGCAGCCGCATAGCTATGGACCTGCCCCGCCATTCCCGTAGTGATCCGCGGCGAGTTGTCCCCGAAATCCCAGGTAAAGGCGTTCGGACTGAACGGCCTGGTAGGAGGCGCCGTTGACTTGTTCGTGAAGTCATAGGTCAGCAGGTCACATGCCACATTCGGGTCCTTCACATAATCGAAATCCAGCACCGCCCTGTCGGTCCGCGCGATAACATGCCGATACGTGGTATCCGCTACATTACAGCTGTTGGAGTCGATAGCCACCATCATAACCTTATATATACCAGGGTTGATATAGGTGTGGTTCACCGCATAGGTCGTGGTAGCCGTATCCGGACTCCCGTCTCCAAAATTCCATATATAGGACTTGCCGTTCCGGATGGTATCCTCCAGCCGGGTGTCCATCGGTACGCAACCCGACGTATCATAGAGCCTGCCGTTGACAGACGCCCTCAACCCCGCGCCAACCCCCGCAAAACCGAACGTGATCTTGATCGCCGCTAGATTGCAGCCATTGATGCCCGCCCCATTATTGGGCGACCATACCCCCGGCGTCGTCGGGAATCGCCCCGTCTGTCCACCGTTGCAGTTCGCACAAATGGCCTGGTAGATAGCCCCGTTCTGGTCATAGCGGCTGGTCCCACCGTCTACGTGCTCACTGATGCTCCGGGAATTGTCATTCTGCCCGAAGAAGGTCCCGTAAAGCAGCGCCGAAGCATTTTTCTGAATGACGATAAAATAAAAATCCCGGTTATCACTCAATTTTTTCGCGGCGTCCGGCGTCACCGGCATCCCGATCGTACCGACCAGCCCATAGGGATCAGACTCGCCCCCAATGATCCACCCACCCCATCCGCTAACGTATATATTCTCACACCGGTCCACCAGGAAAGCTACCGGCGATATATTCGGCTGACCATGCGCCGGACCCCCGGTGCCAAAGGTCGTAGAATAGACCATAGACGAGAGATCGGGCTGCAGCTTCACGACGAACTGCCGCGACCCGGCTATCGAATAAGCCGCATTTATCACCGGCCAGCTCCCATTCGTCGTCCCCATCACATACGGAAAGCCTTTCTTGTCGAAGTCCAGCCCGTATATGGCATCTGCCACATCCGTCCCCAGATAGGTCGACCGCTTGAGCGTCGATCCGTCCGCTGATATCTGCGCAACATATCCGTCACAGACACCACCCCTGTACCCCGGCTGCACCACCCCGCTGTGATCCCCTGGGAAGTTCGTGCTTGCCGTCGCACCACCTACATAGATGTCTCCCGTCTTGGGATCGGCCTTCAGCACAAAAGCCGCATCGCTGCTGCTCCCGCCCAGGAAACTACTCCAGATGATATGATCACAGCTGGGGTCGATCTTCACGATCACCCCGTCCTGGCGCCCCCCGCCAAAGGTCGGCTGGAATACCGATCCTACGATCGGGAAGCCGTTTGGACCCTGCGGCGACTGGCTCGACGCAGCCACCAGTATATTCCCCGAGCCGTCAATGATCACTTCGCTCCGGGAATCGTCCCCATAGTTACGGATCAGCGAATCGGCCTTCTCGAAGCGCGTCCGCACCTGGTCCTCCATATTCACGCAGTCATTCCCCGACCCGCCGATACGTATGCACCCGATGAGCGTGCCCCCGTCAGTGCTGATCTTGGCCACGAACATATCCGCCGCACCACCCACCCCAGCCGAGGTCCTGAAAGGGAAGTTAGACGAATAGGTCCGGCCCAGCACCACCAGGTTCCCCTGCACATCCGAAAAAAGAGAATGCGGCGTCTCAGAATCCGAACCGCCTAGATAGGTCGCATATAGCTTGTTTGCGCCGTTGCTGCTTAGCTTGATGATCCCCACGTCGAACTGCCCGTTGCCATATACCGGCTGCAAGGCCCCCGTCGTCCAGGGGAACGCGCTGCCAAACACAATGCCCCCGGCAAAGAAAGTACCACCCGGTCCCGGCGTCGCCGTGAAGCCCCAGTTGCTCACCCTGCTGCCCGTGAACGTACAGAACACGATCGACGGATCGATGATCAGCGTGGCACCGGGATCGGCCCCGCTTACTTTAAAGCTCACCGTATTGCCTTCGGTGATCACGTACCGGCAGTCCACATTCGTCCGGCCCTTCGCAGGGTCGAACGTATACGAATAGGGAGACGGCTGCGTGACGTCCCCTACCGTCGTACCCGTGATCAGCTGATTCTTCTTGACGCTCATCTTCGTTGCCCCGTCATACTTCATCCGCACATTGCTAAGATCGCCGCCGGGATGTACAATGATATCGTATTTCAGCAGGCCGTTGTAGGTATAGTAACGAACATCTATATTAGGGTATACATCGTGATACACGACTCCCTGAAAAACCTTACAGTTCGACACCCATTTCGATGGATCGTTGCCGATAAAATAGTTGTTGTAGCCGGGCAGCACCTTGTCAGCCTCGATCCTCGGCTGTGTATTTCCACCCACAAAGCTGACCCGGTAGGCGTGCGACCGCAGCGCGTCCTCGGGATCGATCCCACCCGTCGCGGGCCCCTTGGCCGGCGGGACAAAATTGCCGACCTTGGTATACCCTCCCTGTTTGACCCCGTGGTGATTGTTCGTTATCCGGTCCAGGTCATCCACGTTGTACAACAGGGCCGAGTAGCCGTTGCTCTCCAGGAACACGGCCCCTACGCCTATCTCGCCCTTGAATTTTACCCGGCTGTCCCACTGTCCCTTATTCTCGACAAATTCAATATTGGACGAGCCGTCCTGGGCAAAGCCCTTCAGCAGGACGAACATAAGGCCCAGAATGAAATAAAGCCTTCTCCTCAATTGGTGTTTCAAATAGTGCATTTTTAAAAAATATAGTTATCTGCCCGATCAGCTTTCTTTCTCTACCTGATCAGCGTAATATCTCCTTTTTTCGTCGCATGCGTCCCATCGGAATATTCCGCCTCCAGTGTATAGCCATACACGTCCATCGGCTGCACCTGTCCTTTATAGGTGCCATCCCACCCAAAATACGGATCATTGCTCCGGAAGACCAGCTGGCCCCAGCGATTATAGATCCGCCAGTCCATGCGCGTGATACCGAATCCCACCACCTTGATGATGGCATTCTGCCCGAACCGGCCCGGCGTGAATGCATTCGGCACATCCAGCAACGGGTTGATCACGGCCGGCACGTCGTGACAGACGGTGTCCGTACACCCCGACTGATTCGTGACGACCAGGCAGGCCCGGAAGGTATCCGTCTTGTTATACTGATGGATCACGGTATCCGGCGTGGTCTTCACCTCCGAGCTGCCATCCCCGAAGAGCCACTCGTACCTCGCCAGCGGCGACGGCGTGGACGCATCCGTAAAGACGGTCGGCGTATTCGGCGGCTGCGGCGGTAGCGGCGAATAGGTAAATCCTGCCGTCGGCTTGCCCTGTACGGTGATGGTAAAGGTATAGGTATCCGTTATATTACAGGTGGCAGGATCCACGGCCGTCAGGGATACTTTATAAGTGCCCACATCATTGTATAAATGGCTGGGGGAAATATCCACGCTGTCGATCCCGCTGCCATCCCCAAAGTTCCAGTAGAACTTCTGCCCCGCGATCGAAGTATTGCTGAAAACCGCCGTATAAGGCGCACAGCCGAAGGCCGGCGTGGTGAACTGCGCCTTCACGTTCTGCGCCACATACAACAGTTTGACGGTATCGGTCGGATAGTTGCAGTAGTTGGTGTCCACCAGCGTCAGGGTCACATTGTATGGCCCCGGAGCAGAATAGGAGTGCGAAGGCTGCTGCACCAACCCCGACCGCACCAGCGCCGAACCGTCCCCAAAGCTCCAGGTGAACGACGTGTCGGTGAAACCGGGCGCCCCGGGCGCATGCGTGGAGAGGTTGGTAAAAATATAGTTGAACTGGTCGCAGGGACCTGATTTGTCATAGCGGAAGTCCAGGAAAGCCGGATTGTTGCGCACCTCGATCGTCCGGTAGGCGGTATCTGCGACATTACAGCTGTTGCTGTCTATCGCGACCTCCATCACCCGGAAATTACCGACACTCGAATAGGTGTGGTCGACCGACGTATTGGTCGTATTCAGCGTAGTCCCATCCCCAAAATTCCAGATATAGCTCTTGGCGTTATGCACCGTATCCGAGAACGTGACCGCCAGCGGTACACAACCGACGCTGTCCCCGCGTCCATGCGTGACAGCCTTCATCGCCGCAACAACCCCCGCGAACTGGAAGCTGATCTTCACAGCAGCCTCGTTGCAACCCCTGTCCCCTGTGCCATTCGACGTCGCAAACACACCACCCGTAGTCGGGAACTGCGCACCACCATAACAGTTAGCACAAATGGCCTCATAGACCACCCCCTGCTTGTCGAACCGACTCGTCCCCCCATCCACATGATCCCCAAAGTTACCCTGGTTCTGACCGAAAAAGCTGCCGTAGAGCTGGCTCGTCGCGTTCTTCTGTAAAATGAAGAAATAAAAATCTTCCCCATCAGTGGTAGACTTCACCGCATCCGAAGTGACCGTGAGCCCCGAAGTGCCGATGTTCAGATAATGATCATGAATGTCAGCCCCCCCGCCCCAGCCGGCAACGTACACATTCTCGCAGCGATCGACCAGAAAAGCCGTGGGTGAGATATTCGGAACACTGACATTGCCAGGACCAAAATTGGCAGAATATACCTTCCCGGACAGATCCTGCCGGAATTTGGTGATGAACTGCTTGCCGCTGGCCTGGTTGCCGCCCTGGTTAAATGGAGAATTGACCACCGGCATCACCCCGGTCGTGGTCCCTGTTACATACGGAAAACCCGCCTTGTCGAACTCGAGCCCATAGATCATATCCGTCCCGGTCGTGCCATAATAAGTGGTCTTCATCAGCGTCTTGCCATCATTGCTGATCTGCGATACAAAACCATCTACGCCCCCGGCATTCGAAGTTTGTACCGTCCCGCTTGCAGCCTTAAGATCTGTGCTCAGCGTGCCGCCCGCAACCCACACAGTATTATCCACCGGGCTGACCTTGATCACGAACGCCGCGTCGCTGCCGCTCCCGCCGATATAGCTGCTAAAAAGTACCGCCTTGAGATCGGGGCTCGCCTTGATCACCACCCCGTCCTGGCCGCCGCCGGAAGCTCCCTGGAATCCCGAGATCACCGGAAAATCCGAAGACTGCGTGCAGGACGCTACATAAATGTTGCCCGCGTTGTCCAGAATGACCTCGCTGCGGCCATCATCCCCGTAATTAAGCCGCAGCTCATGCACGCCTTGGTCCGCCTGCAGTCCCGCATATTTGGGTTTGTAATTGACACCGTCTACACCGCTGCCGCCGATCTTCATCGAACCGATCAGCCCGGTACCCGATGGATTGAACTTCGTGATAAAAATATCAAAGCCCCCACCCGCCGTTACCGGAGTGCCAGTAGTAGGGAAATTAGCAGAGCTCGTCCTCCCCACCACGACCAGGTCTCCCGCATCATCCACGATCATACTATGCGGCTGCTCATTCCCCGAACCTCCTAAGTAAGTTGCATAAAGCTTGTTGCCTAGCTTCGAATCGAATTTTATGATCCCGACGTCATAGTGATAGGCCTCCGGATTGGGCGGATTTCCCGGTCCTTCGCTATCATCTCCACCCTGAAAGCTGGTCTGGAATGCGCCCGGGCTATACAGGAACCCACCGCCGCCCGGTCCCGCCGGACTCATCCCCGACTCATCGAGCACGATCCCACCCGCATAGAAATTGCCCGAATTATCATACGTCGCCGTATAGCCCCAGTTGTCCGACTTGCTGCCCGTGAAAGTACAGTATACCTGCAACGGATCGATGACCAGCGTCGCGTCGGGGGAATAGTTCTTTACCTGGAACTGCACCCTGTTTCCGGGCAGCAGGACATAGTTGCACTGCACTTCCGTTCTTCCTTTGTCCGTCAGCTGATAGGAATGCGGCTCCAGCTCCTGCACGGTCCCGACCGAGGTCTGGACATAGAGCCGGTTCTTCTTTACAGTTAGCCTGTCCTGTCCCTCATATTTCAGAATGATCTTCCCAGGATCGGCTCCGGGATGGACAATGACGTCATACTTTACAAATCCCCCGTCAGTATAATAGTGTAAGTCGACACCATCATAGAGATTCTTATAAAAAAGGCCCTGGTAGATCTTGACATTGGATGCCCAGTATTTTCTGTCTCCGATGAAGTAATTGTTATAGGAAGGGAGTCCCTTTTCCGGGACGATCTGCACCCGATCGCTGGCGTTCTCAAAACTCACCCGGTAGCTGTGCGAATGCAGCAGATAAGGATCAACACCACCACCACTTCCCCCGCCGCTTCCACCATTCTTCCCCTGCCCCCCTCCGCTGGACGCAACGACCTTTGTATTGCGCGCAGCCGCCACCTGCGCGGCCCCAACCTTCCCTGCAGAAGCACCACCCCCCGCCGGAACGCCATTCACCGCGTCCCCATGCAACAACATCCTGATGCGTCGCAGATCGTTAGTATCATGCATAACCACCGTAAACCCTTTATGCTGCATAAAAAGAGTGCCCGTCGTCATCTCTGCACGGAATTTCACCAACGTGTCCCATTGTCCCTTATTCTCGACAAATTCAAGATTGGAGTAACCTCCTGATTGTGCTGAGAGCTGAAAGAAGGAGAACATTAGCCAGGTAGCAATAAGGCATATTCTTCCCAAATTGATGCGTTTCAGATTTTAATAATTTACCGGAGATACGCTTTTCCAAAAACTGGCGATCTACAGCGTCCCTATACAATTTACGATATTCTCTGATCCGTTCTACGTCTATGATATCTTGCTCCAGGCCGTTTTGCCCTGTTGCGATTGCAGAAAGGCCTTCAATGCCCTGTTTTCTTCGGCCGCCAGTTCGGGGTCCTGCTCGAGCAGATTCGCCGCCCTCTCCCGGGCAAGCTCCAGCCACTCCCTGTCCTGAACAATATTCGCCAGTTTAAAGTTCAGGAGACCACTCTGCCGGGTCCCTTCAATATCGCCCGGCCCCCTTAGCTCCAGGTCCTTTTCAGCAATTTTGAAGCCATTGTTGGTCTCAGTGAGTATGCTCATCCGCTCCCGCGCCTCTTTTCCCAGACGGGGACTCGTCAACAGGATGCAAAAGCTCTTTTCCGCCCCCCGGCCAACCCTTCCCCTCAGCTGGTGCAGCTGCGACAACCCGAACTTTTCGGCGCTCTCGATCACCATCACCGACGCATTCGGAACATTCACACCCACTTCTATCACCGTCGTAGCGACCATTATCTGAGTGTCCCCGGCTAGAAAACGTTGCATGTTGGTGTCCCTGACCTCATTTGTCTGCCTTCCATGCACCATGCTGATCCAGAACTTCGGCTCCGGAAACCACGCCTTTATATTCTCGTACCCCTTCATCAGGTCCTCATAGTCCAGTTTCTCCGATTCCTCGATCAACGGGAAGATGATATAGGCCTGCCGCCCCTTCCCGATCTCATGCCGGATAAAATCCATCACCTGCGGTCTCCTATCTTCGAAACGATGGACCGTCGAAATTGGTTGCCTTCCGGGTGGCAATTCGTCCATCACGCTGTAGTCCAGATCACCGTAGGCGGTCATCGCCAGCGTCCTCGGAATAGGCGTCGCCGTCATGACCAGGACATGGGGAGGCGTTTCCGACTTCGACCATAATCTCGCCCGCTGCGCCACTCCAAAACGGTGTTGCTCATCCACGATCGCCAGTCCCAGCCGCTGGAATTGCACCGTCTCCTCCAAAACCGCATGCGTCCCGATCAAAATATGCAACCGCCCCTCCGCCGCCATCCCCAGCACCTCCTTGCGAACCTTCGACTTGGACGACCCCGTCAGCAGACGAACCACTACCGGCATTTCCTTCAGCAGCGCCGAAATACCCTCGTAATGCTGTCGCGCCAGTATCTCGGTCGGCGCCATCAGACAGGCCTGGTAGCCATTGTCCAGCGAAAGCAGCATCGCCAGCAGCGCTACGATCGTCTTCCCGCTGCCCACATCCCCCTGCAGCAGGCGATTCATCTGCCTCCCGCTGCCGGTATCGCGCCTGATCTCCTTCAATACCCGTTTCTGAGCGCCAGTAAGCTCAAAGGGCAGATAGCTGGTATAGAACTGATTGAATAGCTCCCCCACCTGCCCGAACACTACCCCACGCGAAGACCGGTGCCGCTTGGACTTAATGAGCCCCAGCCGCACCTGCGCCAGAAAAAGCTCCTCGAACTTCAACCGCTCCACCGCCCGCTGATACAACGCCGGCTCCGTAGGGAAATGTATCTGCTTATAAGCCTCATACCGGTCAAGCCCAAAACTCATCACCGAATCCGGCAAGTTCTCCGGCAAGTCCTTCTCTTTCAATATATTAAACAACGCCTGCGTCAGCTTGCCGATCTGCCTTCCTCCTAACCCCCTGACTTTCAGCTTTTCAGTAGTGGGATACACCGGCTCCAGATAGTCCTGCTTCGCCTGGACAGGCAGCCCCTGCCCGCCCCCCGCCAGACCACCCTGGCCTGCCAAAACCTCGATCTCCGGATGCGTTATCTGCGGACTCCCCTGAAAAAACCCCACCCTCCCATAAACCAGGAACTCCCCCCCGACCTGCACCAGCTTCTGCACCCCATTGATGCCCTGGAACCACACCAGCTCCAGCACACCCGAAGCATCCCTGATCTCCGCCACCAGCCTCCGGGCCCGCTTGTCCCCCAAAAGATTGACACTGGTGATCCGCCCCGCAACCTGGATGAACTCCGTCCCGGGCCCTATTTCCCGGATAAGGTTTACCTTCGTCCGGTCCACATGCCGGTAAGGAAAATGCTCCAAAAGATCCTGCCACGTAAAGATCCCGAGCTCTTTCTTCAAAAGCTCCGCCCTAAGAGGGCCAACTCCTTTCAAATATTCGATGGGATTGAGTAATATGGAAATAACCGGTTATTTTCATACAAAAGTAAAGAATCATACCTTTAAAGGCCCGCATAAACCACGAACCCCCAGTCACTATGAATCGCAAGCTTTATATCATATTAGTCCTGGCCCTCTTCGTCCTTCCTGCCGCTGCTCAGCTGAAAGAAGGTCTCAATAGCTCCACTATCCGCATCTCCCCCGCGGGGACCCAGCCCGAACAGTCCGTAAACGCCGTCATCTGGCTCCCCAAAGCCTATACCCCCTCCAAAAAATATCCCCTGCTCATCTACTCCCACGGCCCCGCCCCCGCAGGCGCCTCCCCGGACCAGCCCTTTGAGGACGGTCTTCCGGATGTCCTCAGAAATGGCTTCACACCCCCGTTCGACTGTATTATCATCTGCCCCGGCGAAGACCCAAAAAAAGCAGCCGAAACCCGTACCCCCCTCCCCGAATGGCTGCCCGGGATCCTCGAGGACGCCCATGCAAGATTCCCCATCGATACGAACAGGATCTACCTCGCCGGCGCATCCACAGGCGGCTTCCTGTGCCTTGGCAGCCAGCTGAACCTCTCCCCCCACTTTGGCAGCCATTTTGCCGCCATCTGCATCATCTCCGGCTCGCCCCGCGAGGCCGACCTGAGCCATATCGACTGGTGGGTCAACAACAGCACCCCCGTCTGGTTCATCGTCGGTTCGGGAGACCAGGCCCTCGTCCGCGAGAACGTCAGCCTCGCACGTGACCTAAATACCCGTCTCCGCGGCCTGGCGACGCTCTCCATCCATCCGGGATCAGGACTCGATAGCTGGGCTGACGTCTTCTACGGCAACTTTAAAGACGGCCGACTGGGTTTCTGGGACTGGCTCGGGCAGAACCGCGCCCGGACCACTCCTTCCGGAAGCCGCCAGACGCCACTCTCCGCCAACCGCAAAATACTCCTGAGAGCAAGGGACGGACAGGTTTACTGCACGAATGTGGAGTCCGAATACGGCCCGCAGCCAGGTGACACCCTCGTCGTACCACACCATCTCATTTCTTTTCTGCTGCGCAACTTCAAAGGCACCAAAGAAAAACCCATCGTCATCATACCCGAGGACAGCAGCTACATCGGAGGCTATGGCCCCTACTCCGCCGTCATCTCCGACGCCCGCTATTTTAAAGTAACCGGCTTCCACATCGACGGCAAACGCCAAAGCAACCTGGGAATGGCCATCGCCTCCCAGACGACTGACTACGAGATCAGCCGCTGCACGATCCGCAACACGGCCGCCATCGGGCTCTGCGCCAAACAGGATCCCGACAGCTCATGGCCCGGCGGCTCCTGGCCAGGGTTCAGTATCCGCAACGTCTCCATTCACGACATAACCGTTCGCAATACAGGCACCGAAGGACTCTATCTCGGGTATACCTTCGACGTCGTCAAACCCCTCGCCCCCCCGCTGGTCAACCTGCAGGTATACAATATCTCGGTCGACAGCACCGGCTGGGACGGACTGCAGCTGAGCAACTGCCAGCAGGTACTCCTTCACCATATCAGTATCCGGCACTATGGGCTGAAGAACGAGAAAGGCCAGCAGGCCGGGCTTCTGCTCGGCGGCATGGTCACGCTCAAGGACAAAGCCAGCGACATCCGCGTCTCCGGGGGCACGGGCGCGGGCCTGCAGATCTTTGGCCGGGGAACTATGAGCTTCAATAAGATACGGCTCTCCAACGTAGGCATGTCCCCCGGCGAGAACGCCATATTCATCAACGACTATTACGACCTGGGATACCACCTGCCCACCCTGGCGGTCAGCTTCAACGACGTCGCCATAGACGGCAGCTCAGGCAGCGCACTCGAGGCGGTCAACGGCAATGGGACCATGAGAACAGGACAGATCAGCAATTTCACCTTTAAGAATACCCGGACGGGCATCCATACCCCCTCCCCATCGCCGTTCACAATAAAGTAATCTGCGCCCAGCAGGGATTATGCAGTGATATTAGATATATTTACACGACCTTCCTCTTAACTGTAGATATGCACAAACCCCTATTCTCAGTAATTCTATTACTGCTCCCTCCCATTCTATGCCTGTCCCAGCACAAGGTCATAGCAGTCATCGGCTCTTCCACCGCCTACGGACTCGGAGCCAGTCCCATCGACAGCTCCTGGGTCAACCTCACAAAAAAATACTTCAAAGACCTGGGCCAGATCGACACCGTCTATAATTTCGGAAATCCGGGCGCCACCAGCTTCACGGGCATGCCCACAGGCAATGTCCCCCCGGACCCCTACAATACCGACGCCTATAAGCCCGATGAGCAGAGGAACGTCACAAAAGCCCTCAGCCTCAACCCCAACATCGTCGTCATCAGTTTTCCTACCAACGATATCGGACAGGACATCCCGCTCAGCCTCTACCTCTCCAACCTCCGGACTATGTATAATACCGTTGTCGCAGCCGGAAAACAATGCTATGTCGCGACCACTCAGCCCCGGGACGGGTTCAATACTACCGAAAAGCAGAATCTCGTGACCGGAAGAGACTCCATACTGGCAGAGTTCAGCGGCTTCAGCCTCGATTTTTTCGATCCCATAGTAGACCCCGATCCGGTAGCGCCGATCGCCAACATCAACCCCATCTACAATGCTGACGGAACCCACCCCAATAACGCCGGCCACCAGCTGCTTTTCCGGCAGGCCAGGGCGAACGTCGTGCTGACCGGACCGCTGGCGCTGACGCCAACCAACTTTAACGCAATAGAAGAACACAACAAGGTCCTGCTGAGCTGGACCCTGTACAATGACGACGCAACCACGCCACCCTTTGCCCTGGAAAGAAGCTCCGACGGCATCGGCTTTTCGACGCTATATACGGCCCAAAGCAAACCCGGCCCGGGCTCAGCCGACTATTCCTGGACCGACCCATCGCCGCTGGCAGGCGATAACTATTATCGCATTCGCATCACCAGCGATGCCGGACACTTCGCTTATTCCCGTACGGTATTAGTGAACGGCAAACAAAAGCAACCCCTGATCAGCTGGCTCAGCATGACCGGCAACGATAACCTGCAGGTCAGGATCCGATCGGCCGAATCTTTCCGTCTTTCAGTCTTTACCGCCGGAGGTGCGCTTGTCCTGCAAAGCGAGGCGCCACCGGCGCCCGCAGCGACGACCCTTCCGGTCCCGCTGAAGAATATAGCCCGGGGAGTGTATATCCTGCAGATCAGGACAGCAGGGGGCGCCATGGAATCCCGATCTTTCTCCAGGCTCTGACACACGATACCGGCCGAAAAAACGTTCTTACCGCGGACAAATTCACCGGGATTGTGTGTATCTTGTCCACCAAAACCCAAAAGCAATCGAAAATGGTTTTTCTCCGCCTAATCAGGATAAAAGAATGGATCAAGAACCTATTTTTATTCATACCCCTCTTCTTCTCCGGTCAGCTCTTCGATTTCAAAAAAATAGGCCTGTTGGTCGTCGGATTTTTTGCTTTTAGCTTTATAGCAAGCTGCATCTACATCCTCAATGACTACCGGGACATAGAAGACGACCGCAAGCACCCCACGAAGTCAAAACGCCCCCTGGCGGCAGGACTCGTGAAGAGATCCACCGCCGTGATCGTCGCGATCCTGCTTTTGGTCGCAGGCTTTGCCCTTTCTACTTTCGCCGACCACCGCCTCAAGTTCTCCTTCGTGCTCGGCCTCTATTTCCTCGTCAATCTGGGCTACTCCCTCGGACTGAAAGCCATCCCGATCCTCGACGTCTTCATCGTAGCCTCCGGCTTCGTCTTCCGCGTAAAAGGCGGCAGCATCATCGCCCACATCGGAACCTCCGAATGGCTGATGATTATGATCTTCCTCCTGTCCCTGTTCATGGCGATAGCCAAAAGAAGGGACGACATCCTCCTAAAGATTTCCTCAGGCATGGACATGCGCAAGTCCGTGAAAGGCTACAACCTCGATTTCCTCAGCACAGTCATGTCCCTGCTCTGCGCGGTCATTATTGTAGCCTATTTCATGTATACGATGTCCCCTGAGGTAGAGAACAGACTGGGCACCTACAGACTCTATTACACCTGCATCTTTGTCATAGCAGGCGTATTGAGATACCTCCAGATCGTATATGTACAGGAAAAATCCGGGTCCCCGACAAAAATTCTCTACAAGGACATTTTCATCCAGATTACGATAATTTTGTGGGTCAGCAGCTTTTACACGATCCTGTATCTCAAAAATCTAGTATTTTTTAAATGAACCAACGTATCGCTAATTGGGGTAACTACCCCGTAGTTGACAGCAACATACTGAGCTTTGACAACCCTTCCGAGCTGCAGGATATCGTGGAGAAAGAGTCGTCTTTCATTCCCCGCGGCAACGGACGTTGTTACGGTGACGCATCCCTCGCCCCGACTACCCTGCTGACACTGGACATGAAAAAGGTTCTCTCATTCGATACGGTCAACGGCGTCATCGACTGCGAATCCGGCATCACCCTCGACCAGATACTGAAGGTCATCGTCCCTAAGGGATGGTTCCTCCCCGTCAGCCCCGGAACAAAATTCATCACAGTGGGCGGCGCCGTAGCATCCAACGTACACGGCAAGAACCACCACGTCGAAGGCCCCTTCTCCAATCATATCGTCGATATGGACCTCATACTCGGGTCGGGCGAACGCATTACCTGCTCCCCCGAGACCTACACCGACCTCTTCGAAGCCACCTGCGGCGGTATGGGCCTGACCGGCATCATCACCCGCGTACGGTTCCGGCTGAAAAAGATAGAGACCTCCTATATCGTTCAAAAGCAGGTGAAGGCCGCCAACCTCGAAGAGATACTCCAACTTTTTGACAAATATCAGGACTACACTTATTCCGTAGCCTGGATAGACTGCCTCAAAAAAGGCGCCCAGTTCGGACGCAGCATCCTCATCCTGGGCGAGCACGCCACAAAAAAGGACCTCGGTCAGAAGACCGCACAGGACCCGCTCTTCATCCCCGGAAAAAAAGGCATCGTCTTCCCCTTCAACCTTCCGTCCTTTGTCCTGAATAAATTCACGATCAGCGCCTTTAACTTCGCATACTATTCGAAGAACCTGAAGAAAGAGATCGACAACGTCGTACACTACGAACCCTTCTTCTATCCCCTCGACGCTATCCTGCACTGGAACAGGGGATACGGCAAAAAAGGATTTGTCCAGTACCAGTTCGTCGTCCCGCTGGATAAGAAAGAAGGACTGGTCCAGATACTCAACCGCATCAGCCAGAAAGGCATGGGTTCTTTCCTCGCCGTTCTGAAAAAATTCGGTGAACATCCCAGCATCATCTCGTTCCCTATAGAAGGATATACCCTTGCGCTGGACTTCCCCGTCCGTAAAGGACTGTTCGAATTTCTCGACGAGCTCGACGACATCGTGCTGAAATACGGCGGCCGGATATACCTCTCCAAAGACGCAAGAATGCGCCCCGATATTTTCTGGGCGACATATCCACACGCACGGCAGTTCCAGGAGATCGTAAAAAAATATAACCCGGACTTCAAGATCAGGTCCATGCAGTCCGACAGATTATTGATCACGAAATAAACTCTTAATACCGATAATAAGGATGTCAACCGTATTGATCCTCGGCGCCACTTCGGACATTGGGGTCGCCATCGCCCGCAGATTCGCCTCAGCAGGATACAATGTCCAGCTCGCAGCCAGGAACCCGGCCGCAATACAACCCCTGGCCGCAGAGCTCTCCGGGTCATTCAAAATAACGGCCACCACCCACGCCTTCGACGCCGCCGCCGGCGACACCGCGCACTCGTCCTTCCTCGAAAGCCTCTCCCCCCTGCCCGATACCACAGTATATACCATCGGCTATATGCGACCGGAAAAAGAAGCGCCCGAATTGACCAGTTCGGGCGACGAGACCGCCAGGGTCCTTACCGCCAACTACACCGGAGCCGTATCCATATTGAATAAAATAGCGGCCAGGTATGTTTCACAAAAAAAGGGAACGATCCTCGGCATCAGCTCAGTAGCAGGAGAAAGAGGCAGACAAAGCAATTTCTTGTACGGCAGCGCGAAGGCCGCATTCACCTCCTACCTTTCCGGCCTGAGGAACTACTGTACTCCCCTGGGCGTACACGTCTCCACCATAAAGCCCGGCTTCGTCTATACAAAAATGACCGCCGGCCTGACCCTTCCACCCAGACTGACCGCAACGCCGCAGCAGGTAGCATCCGCCGTCTACCGGGCAGCCGAAAAGAAAAAGAACGTCGTCTACGTAAAAGGCCTGTGGCGCTGGATCATGCTGGTGATCCGATCGATACCGGAACCGATCTTTAAAAAGCTCAAGCTGTGACAGCAAACAGTCTCTCCATCGATAAAAAAGCCTTTTTCATGGCCTTCGGTGTCATCTCCCTCCTGATGGCCATCTACACCGTCGGCACACTTGCACTCTTTGCCGGCATTCCCATCAGCGCCTGGCAGCTCCCCTTGGCCGTCCTCCTCACCCTGGCAGCCGGATACCTGGTCACCAGACACCTGCTTCCCCGAAAGACACAGCTCAGCCTGGGCCTTCTCCTCCTTGGCATCCTGCTCCTCTCAGGCATCCTCGCAGGGCTCATCCTGGATACCAGCTGGGACGGACAATGGTACCACCTCCTGGCGATCGTAAAGCTGGGCGAAGGCTGGAACCCCATCCACGAACCATTCTATCCCCTGACCAAATATGACGAGTCCAGCTACATCTGGATATGGCACTACGCGAAATTCTCCTGGATATCCTCAGCCGTCATTTATAAATGCACCGGCCTTGTAGAGACCGGCAAGCTCATCAACCAGCTGATCGCGTGGGCTACCTTCTTCACCGCCTGGCACGCCCTGGCATTCTTCGTCCGCGGCAGGACCTGGCGCCTGCTGCTCGCCGCACTTATCGCGCTGAACCCCGTACTTTTATCCCAGCTTTTCACGAACTACGTAGACGGCATCATGGGTAACCTGCTGATCCTCGTCCTGCTGCTCCTGCTCACCCTCGAGCTCGAAGCCCAGGCCTACCGCAGGCTGCTCTGGTTCATTCTCGGCAGCTGCATCGTCATGGCCTCCAACCTGAAGTTCACCGGCATAGCCCTTTCGGCAGTGCTCATCGGTGTGTCCGCCCTGTACTGGCTCTTCAGACGCCGGCCCCTGAAACTCATGTTCCAAAAGGCCGTCCTGCTGGCCCTCTTTTACCTGCTGGCGTTCTTTTTCTACGGCTTCAACCCCTACATAACGAACTACCAGGCAAAAGGCTTCCCCTTCTATCCCGTCAACGACCCCAAGCTGTACGCAGTGATAATGAACAGCGTTCCCAAACTCATAAAAAATAGAACGAACAGGATCGAAAAGCTGGGCCTGTCCCTTTTTTCTGAGTGCAACAACGACGCAAATGACACCCTGTTCCACTGGAAATATCCATTTGTCGTCCATAAATCCGAGGTCATGCTGTTCTCGACGACCGACGTGCGCCTGTCCGGACTCGGGCCACTTTTCCAGCTGATCCTTTGGCTCACCCTGATCCTGCTCGGATACAGCCTCGCCAGATACCGGGGCCATCCGCATTTTGACCTCATCCTCACAGCGATCATCTGCATCATCGGAACAACGCTTATCTTCCCGGAAAGCTGGTGGGCCCGCTACTTCCCCATATTATACCTGCTGCCCCTGCTGGTGCTCCTTCCCGGCGGCGACCAGCCTTTGATGCCCATCCTCAACAGGATAACCATTCTCGTCCTCTGCGTCAACACCGCGCTCATCGCAGGCGCCGGCTTCGGCGCAGCCGTAGTAAAGACCAGGATCATCCGCAACGAAATGGCGTCCCTGAAAAACAAGCCCGTATACATCGACTTCAACGGCAGCTATTTCCAGGCGACCCGCCAAAGACTGAAGGAGGCAGGGGTCTCCTTCATCGAGACCGATACGCTGACCGGAGATATAAAAGAATTGCACACGCTTTACAAGCTGGAAGGCTTTGGGCCGAAATACAGCCTCACAGCCCCGACAGTCAAATAAACACTAGATCATGAGAATAGGCATCGAAGCGCAACGCATATTCCGCCCCAAAAAACACGGAATGGAAGTAGTAGCCCTGGAGCTCGCCCGCCAGCTCCAGCAGATCGACGATACCAACGAATACATCCTCTTCGCCCGACCCGATGCCGACCGCAGCTGCCTGTCCGAGACCAGGAATTTTAAAATAAAGGAAATATCATCCTTCACATACGCCGACTGGGAACAGCTGAAATTCCCGGCAGCGGCCAATACAGCAGGCCTCGACCTACTCCACTGTACCTGCAATACCGCCCCCCTCTCCGTAAGACCGCCCCTCATAACCACCATCCACGACATCATCTATCTCGAAAAAATAGACTTCAAAGGCACGTCCTACCAGAACTTTGGCAACCTCTACCGCCGATACGTCGTCCCCCGCATCGCCCGCCATAGCAGGATAGTCATCACCGTTTCCAATTTCGAAAAGAATACCATACTCGAAAAGCTCCGGCTCCCGGAAGAAAAGGTAAAGGTCGTCTATAACGCAGTCGACCAAAGATTCAACAACCGCTATCCGGCAGAACAGGTCGACGCCTTCAGAAAGAAGTTCGGGCTGCCGGAAAATTTCATCCTTTTCCTGGGCAATACAGCCCCCAAGAAGAACACCCCCAACGTCATCCGCGCCTTTGCCGACTATTGCCGCCAGCAGCGCGACCCGATGCCACTCGTCGTCCTGGACTATGACAAGGCCCTGGTCAGCGAACAGCTCGCACGGTCCGGCCAGCAGGAATGCCTCGACCATTTCATCTTCCCCGGCTACATCCCCTCCGGAGAAATGCCGCTGATGTATAACGCAGCTACCCTTTTCCTTTACCCCTCGCTAAGGGAAAGCTTCGGTCTCCCGATACTGGAAGCAATGGGGTGCGGTACCCCCGTGATCACGTCGAATACTTCCTCCATGCCGGAGATCGCCGGCGACGCCGCCCTATTGGTCGACCCCTTCCAACCCGACCAGATCACCGCCGCCATCCGGCAGATGCTCGATGACACCTCGCTGCTTGGCGCCTTCAGACAAAAAGGCGTCGCCAGGGCCGCCCAGTTCACCTGGAAAGCCTCCGCCGAACAATTGCTTGGTATTTATCAGGCTGTGATACACTAACCGTCTTAGACCGACCGGCTGGGGAAAAAGGGTTTGTTTTCCATATTTTGTTTGTCTATCTTAGCGCTCTCTGTTCGCGGCACACTCATCCTATTACGCCCTCCAATATCCGCAATATCCTCCGCTGAATCTCCCATATCCTTGCATAACAACAACCTATTCATGCCATTAACTGTCATGGATGATTTCTTCGTCCATTCATAAACCTCTGTAATATGAAGCAACATTACCCTTATGCATTTAAAAGCCTTTTCGTTCTCGCCCTTTTCCTGACATCAACCGCAGGATTCTCCCAGGTCTATACCGTCACCTCCGTCGCAGACGACGGCAGCGCAGGTACCCTCCGGGACGCCATCAATCAGGTCAACAGCGGCGCCGCAACGACGATCAACTTTGACTTTCACCTGCTGGGAGCCGCACCATATACCATCACACTCGGAAGCGACCTCCCGACGATCGCCCCACTAACCGGCACGATCGTCATCAACGGTTACTCGGAACCGGCATCATCCCAGGGCACCATCGCCTCCAGGACGATCAGCGTACAGATCAACGGCAACAACACAGCCACCAACGGACTGAATATCAACGCATCGAACATAGAGGTCAGCGGCCTGGCCATCTACAGCTTCAAGACCAACGGCATCGCTATCCAGCCAGGTATCAGCACTGTCAGCATCTGGGGCAACTTCCTCGGCACCGACGCCACCGGACTCAACAGCACCTTCCGCACCGCCACCAGCAGCGCAGGGATCCTCATCGGCAGCTTTGGCTCCGCTACGAACAACAGCGGCATCATCGTAGGCACCAACGGCGACGGGGTGAACGACGCCAATGAAGGCAACCTGGTCGTAGCCAACGGCAACGGCGGCATCGTCGACGGTGGTATCATCGCCTTCAATACCACCGGCTCCCGGTTTGCCGGCAATATCGTAGGCCTCGGCAAGGACGGGACAAGCACCGGCAATCTCTTTAACAACGGTACGGGTATCCTCCTCTCGGACCGCAGCACCAGCAATACCATCGGTACCGACGGCAACGGCACCAGCGACAACCTGGAAAGGAATTTTGTATCCTACAATGGTAAGAACGGTATCTGGATCTTCTCCAAGTCCAACTCGAACGTGATCGCAGGCAACGTCATCGGCCTTACCTCCGCAGGCACCGCCGCCGCTAACGTCTCCTTCGGCATAGACCTGGACAACTCCGCCAGCAACCGCGTCGGCACCAACGCCGACGGCGTCAGCGACGCGCTGGAAACCAACTATATTTCCTCCAATAGCACCGGCGGCATAATCATTGTCAGCGGTAATATTGGCAGCGGCTTCGACGAGAACACAGACAACAACGTCATCGCCGGCAACGCCATCGGCGTAAGCCTCGACGGGACCACCGCCGCAGCCAACGCAGGCAACGGCATCCAGATGCAGAGCTTTAACGGCTTCACCCTCCACAATACAGTGATCGGCAGCGACGGCAGCGGCGTCAACGAGCCCGTCAAAGGCAATATCATCGCCAATAGCCCCGGTTCCTTCCAGGGCATCAGCATCCAGGACATGACCAATACCGGCCTCATCCAGGGAACCCGCATCTCCCGGAACACGATCTACAACAACGGCTCGACCGGCATCAACCTGGTCAATGCCGGCTCCATCGGCTCGACCGGCGTCACCCCCAACCAGGCCACAGGCTTTTCCGCAACCGGCCCCAACAGCCTCCTGAATACCCCGGTCATCACGTCGGTCAGCAACACGGCGACCACCTTTACCTTCGCCGGTTTTGCGAGACCCGGCGCCATCGTGGAATTCTATCTGGCCGACAAGGCGGCCACGACCCCGGCTCCCCCCTCCGGCCTGACCAGGAACGCAGGCCAGGGAAAAACATTCCTCTTCCAGGCCCTCCAGGGAGGTACCCTCAACGGCATTACTGACGGAGGTACCAACACAACAGGCTCGTATACCACCGCAGACCAGGGTGTCTCCTCCGGAGCAAGCCCGATCACGGTCGACAATACCTTTTCTTTCACGGTACCCTCCAGCGCGGTTCCAGCCCTGGGCAACGGCACGTTCTCGTTCACCGCTCTGGCCATCGACGCAGGCAATACCACCGGCTTCACCGGCAATACCTCGGCCTTCAGCACCAGCAGCGACGCGACCTTCACGGCCCTCCCCATCTCCCTTCTGGACTTCTCCGCGCACAGCAACGGCTCCAGTGTCGACCTGACCTGGTCTACCGCCAGCGAGACCAATAACGCGCGCTTCGACATCGAAAGGGGATCCAACGGGACAGCATTTGAAAAGATCGGCGAAGTCCCCGGCAGCCTGAACAGCACGACCGTAAGATCATACGCCTTTACCGACAGCCATCCCCTCTCAGGCGCCGGCTACTATCGGCTCAAACAGGTCGACCTGGACAACAAATCCTCCTATAGCAAAGTGGTCGTCGTCAACCTGAACAACCCGGACGGAGGCATCAAAATATTCCCCTCTGCCTTCACCGATAACCTGAACCTGACCATCAGCACACGCACCAGCGACAAGCTAACTGTCCGCCTCTTCGATCACCAGGGCAGAAATGTCGGCTCCTGGTCGCTGAGCTCGGCTGCAGGCAACAATTCATTCACCATCAATTCCGGTCTGGACAACCTGTCGTCGGGAGCCTACTTCCTTTCGATAAAAGGCCAGACAATTTCTTATACCCAACAACTGATCAAGCTGTAATCCGTGCAACGGTCCATCGCATTTTTCGACTTCGACGGAACGATAACCACTAAGGACACGTTCCTCGAAATAATCCGGTACACAAAAGGAGAGTCGCGCTTTGCCGCCGGCTTCGCCCTTATGTCGCCCTGGCTGATCGCCATGAAAATGAAGCTGATCTCCAACAGCGACGCCAAACAGCGCGTTATGCGCCACTTCTTTGGCGGAACGCCTGTCGATCAGTTCAGACAACAGTGCGAGGACTTCGTCAATAAAAAGCTCCCGGCCCTCATTCGCCCGGGAGCCCTCCAGCGGATAGACGAATACCGCAAACAAGGCGCCGAGATCGTCGTCGTCTCCGCATCCCCGGAATTTGTCGTAGCCCCCTGGTGCCGCGTGCACCAGCTCAGCTGCATCGGTACCCGGCTCGAAGTAAAGGACGGCCTCATCACCGGCAACATCGAAGGGAAGAATTGCTACGGCCCCGAGAAAGTGGTCCGCATACAGGAAAAATTCGACGTCAGACTCTTCGGAGAGGTCCACGCATACGGAGACTCCAGAGGCGACAAGGCCATGCTCGATATGGCCACCACCGCCCACTACAAGCCTTTCAGATAATGGCTGCCACCGCAATAATGGTTACCACCGCCCGCTAAAAACCTTCAGTTAAAAAAAGGCCGCCCATCGGGGCGGCCTTTTGCTTTTTTATAGACTTGCTATTGTTTGACGACCTTGAAAGTGCTCGGCTTACCGCCTGCCGCATACTGTATACTCAGCACATACACACCTCTCTGGAGACTGGTCATGTCTATCTGGACCTTGAACTCCATAGTCTCCTTGTCGTATACCATTTGCTTGATCAGCCTGCCGCTGATATCCAGGATGGATACCTTCATCTTGCCGGTCTGGTCGTTGGTCACGTCTACATTAACATAGTCGGTTACCGGGTTGGGGTAGATATTCGTGACCCCATTCTGAGACCCGCTGCCCTGACGCGTTTCCGCCAGCACCTGCACCTGTACCGTATCGGTGGAGGTATTGTTACTGGCGTCTGTCACGGTCAGCTCGAAAGCATATATACCCACAGTAAGACCGCTGACCGAAGTGCTAACGCTTCCTGGCTGGCCGATGACCGCCGCACCAGGACCGCTGATCATTTTCCAGCTATACGCCGAGATCGCAGCAGACTGACCATAAGAGGCCACACCATCGAGCACCACCGAACTGGACTGAGGATAATAGATCGTCGTGTCCTTACCCGCATTGGCTACAGGCGCCAGCATAGTCCCCGAACCGTCCTGAACATACACGTGTACCGAAGCGCTCGCTGTCGCGCCGTCATTGTCGGTCACAGTAAGCTGCAGCGTATAGATGCTCGGCTTCAGACCAACCAGAGTAGGCTTCGCCGTGTTGGCATTGAGTATCGAGACACCAGCCGCACCCGAGTACATCATCCAGGAATAGCTCACGATCGTTCCATCCGGATCATACGACGCCGAACCATCCAGATCTGCCGAAGTAGCGCCGGTCAGATGCTGGTCTGGACCCGCATTGGCGACCGGAGGCTGATTCACAGGAGGAGGAGGCACTGTTGCAGGATTGACGATGACACTCACCGTCGCAGACCCGCTGAGCCCGCCGTCATCCGTTACCTTCAATGAGAACACATAAGTACCGGCCACCATGCCGCTTACCGTCGTGCTTGCCGACGACGCAGACCCGATCGTTGCCGTATTCGGCCCGGACACCTGCGTCCACGCATAGCCGGTGATGCTGCCGCCGCCGGACGCCGTACCGCTGCCATTAAGCGTTGCCGAGTTGACCGGCAGGGTGATGGTGACCGTACTGCCCGCATTCGCCACCGGAGGCGGAGGAGGCGTAACAGCCGCGGGCTTGACGATGACACTCACCGTCGCAGACCCGCTGAGCCCGTTGTTATCCGTAACTTTCAATGAGAATACATAAGTACCCGCCACCAGGTTGTTGGCCGTCGTGCTCGGCGACGATGCAGACGCGATCGCTGCCGTATTCGGCCCGGACACCTGCGTCCACGCATAGGCGGTGATGCTGCTGCCGGCGGATGCCTTACCGCTGCCGGTGAGGCTTGCCGAGCTGACAGGCAAAGTGATGGTGATCGTACTGCCCGCATTGGCCGTAGGCGGCGGCGGAGCAGCCACCACATTTACCTTTACATATGCCGTCGCGCTGAGAGAATTGTTATCTGTCACCGTGAGCTTGAAATTATAGGTGCCCTGCACGAGCCCGCTCACAGACGTGCTGACCGCCGCAGGCGTCGCAATGGTCGGCGTCGAAGGACCCGACACCAGCACCCACTGGTAGCCCGTAATGGAACCGCCCGCAGCAGTCGACTTGCTGCCGCTGAGCGTCGCCGAGCTGGTAGGCAGAGTGATCGTAATATCGCTGCCGGCATTGGCGACCGGAGGAGGCGCGCTGTATACTGTCAGCACCATGGTGTCCGCATCGCTCATGCTCCTGTTATCCGTCACGGTCAGCGCAAACTTATAAGTACCCTGCACAAGACCGCTGATATTCGTATTCACGCCCGACGGACTGGCGATCGTCGCCGTATTGGGACCGCTGACCTGCGTCCACGCATAGGTCGTGATCGTCCCCGCCGGGTCTACCGACTGGCTGCCATCGAGAATGGACGTCGTCGAAGGAAGGGACATCGTCTTATTCCCCCCGGCATTCGCCACAGGAGGAGGCTGTACCCCACCATTGTATTCGTACGCACCCATATCATAGGCCGGGCCGTACGGGCGGCTGTTGTGATCCATATCATAACTGACGCCATAGACAGACGCATTCATCCCTGCATCTACAGCAGGAGAATTGACGAGGATATGGAAATCGCTCGTCGAATCCAGGAACTTCGCCTGCGCATTGGTCGTCAGCTGCAGGTTATTGAACGACCTCGCATGCGGACTGGCCTGTGTATCGATGTACGCAGCGGGATAAGGCAGAAAGCCGGGATTGGCGATGATATTGTTGGCGATCACATTGCCGGTATCCACTGTCCCATAGTCGTTGTAGAACGATATGCCCACACGCTTCGGACTGACAATGGTATTGTTGACAAAATATACCTTCAGTCCGGGGAAGCCGGGAGGCGCAGGCCGGTCATCCATCATCACCGTATTCTGACCCTGCGAAGTGCCGTCATACCCGGCATAGGCGAAGACGTTGTTGGAGACAACGGTCAGACCCGAGCCGAACAGCTCGAACGCATTACCCGTCCCCTTGATCACCCGGTTGTTGTATACCCGTCCGTGCGATATCCCGCCGAGAATGATACCCGCCTGGTGCTGCTGCATATTCGCATAGCCAAAGTTCGTGATCAGGTTGTCGTGAATATCGGCATACCCTTCCACTCGCGAGATCTGCGCACTGGACCATCCGCACTTGTCCATGATATTGTTGTAGAAACGCAGCGTGTCGAACCTCTGCGGCTCCACCGTCACGGTTCCAAAGCTACAGGCAAGGTTGTAATAGTTCTGCGTATTTCCGAGATAAAATCCTTCGTTATACGTGTCGTGCACGTAGAGATCATGGTACGACATATTGTACATCTTCCAGGTGCTCGCCCATGAGGTCGAATCGCAATTGGGCGTCGGGGCGGTCGCAATGCCGATGCCACCCGTCTTCGTCACCTCTATATGATCCGATTCGACATCGCTCGACTGGGCATCCATACCATAACCCACCTGTGTATTCCCTACACTGCCATCGACGAGGATACCATATTTGTTCGAAGGATCGCCCGTACCGGTCACGTGCACATAACGGCTGCTGTGCAGGAAGAAGCCATACCCGGCATAACCCGAGATATTGGTCACCCCGCCGCAGTTGATGATCGTGACCGGCTTGTCTTTCGTTCCGTAAAAATGGAAGAGGGCAATGCTCACATAATGCGTAGCCTTCAGACAGACTTTATAGCCCGGCTTGACACCCAGGGTCTGGCCGTCCACATATACCTGCCCGTCGCTGGGATTCGGCGTCAGCGTGATATCACAGCCACAGGGATTCGAAGGATCTGCATTTACCGTGATGGTCACGGTCGAGGTCGAGGTAAGACCATTATTGTCCGTCGCCGTCAGCTTAAATACATAGGTTCCCGCCGCCAGGCCCGTCACAGTCGTCGACAGGCTGCCAGGAGTCGTTATCGTCGCCGCAGGACCGCTGGTCTGCGTCCAGGTGCTGCTGCTGATCGTAGCCCCATTCACACCGGCAGCCGTACCCGTCAGCGTCACCGTGCTCGTCGGCAATGCGATCGTCTGGGAGCTGCCCGCCCCTACCGTCGGCGGCTGGCTCGTTACCACCGCGGGATCCACCGTAATGGTCACCGAAGAGGTAGAGCTGAGCGTATTATTGTCCGTCGCCGTCAGCTTAAATACATAGGTTCCCTGCGTCAGGCCCGTCACCGTCGTCGACAGGCTGCCTGGAGTCGTTATCGTCGCCGCAGGACCGCTGGTCTGCGTCCATGCCGTGCTGCTGATCGTCGCCCCGTTCACACCAGCCGCAGTACCCGTCAGCGTCACCGTGCTCGTCGGCAAAGTGATCGTCTGCGCGCTGCCCGCCCCTACCGTCGGCGGCTGATTCACTACCACAGCAGGATCCACCGTGATAGTCACCGAAGAGGTAGAGCTAAGCGTATTATTGTCCGTCGCCGTCAGCTTAAATACATAGGTCCCCTGCGTCAGGCCCGTCACAGTCGTCGACAGGCTGCCAGGAGTCGTTATCGTCGCCGCAGGACCGCTGGTCTGCGTCCACGTAGTGCTGCTGATCGTCGCCCCATTCACACCAGCCGCAGTACCCGTCAGCGTCACCGAGTTCGTCGGCAAAGTGATCGTCTGCGCGCTGCCCGCCCCTACCGTCGGAGGCTGATTGACTACCGCGGGATTCACCGTAATAGTCACCGTCGAGGCCGAGCTGAGCGTATTATTGTCCGTCGCCGTCAGCTTAAATACATAGGTTCCCGCCACCAGGCCCGTCACAGTCGTCGACAGGCTGCCAGGAGTCGTTATCGTAGCCGCAGGACCGCTGGTCTGCGTCCACGTAGTGCTACTGATCGTCGCTCCATTCACACCGGTCGCCGTACCCGTCAGCGTCACCGTGCTCGTCGGCAAAGTGATCGTCTGCGCGCTGCCCGCCCCTACCGTCGGCGGCAGATTCGTCGCAGTACAGCCCGACCAGGCCATCATGAACTGGTACATCGTCCAGTTGCCGGCAACTCCATTCAGGCTATAAGATTGTGTATTCGTAGGATCATACCAGGTATTCCAACAGCAGTGTCCGCCACCGCCCACATTGGTCTGAATATATACGCCGCTGCCCGGGACCGCCGCATTCATCGTGTTGGCAATGGTCGCCTGATCGCGGAAGTCGTTGATCTGCTCATAACCGAGATAGTGCCCGCAATCCTGCGCGAAAGTCGCAAACGGAGTAGGATAAGCCGGGTTATCGTCCGGCTTTACCGCCGTCAGCGCAACCACCGAAGCGATCTTGGTCGGGAACGCCATCGCATACATCTCGGACATCCATCCACCATGCGACAACCCCGTAAGGCTGATGCGCTTCGGGTCTATTCGGTAAGCAGCGACAGCCGCCTGAATGGCGGCATCCGTCTGGTAAACATTCGGATACAGAGCGGAAGGCTGCAACGAGATGATGATCGGCTTATACGTCACGCCGTTCAACACCACCTGCCCATTCCAGCCGCTATTGATAAAATTGCTCGGCCCATAGGTAAGCAGAGCAGCCGCATTGGTGCCCACTTCGCCGGTGCCGGGAAAAAAGAATATGGCAGGATACGTCTGTGTCCCCGTAGACGCATAATCGTCCGGCAGGTGTACGTACGCATTCCAACCATTGATCTTTGTCAAAGTCTGCTGCGAGTAGCCACTAAATGCAAAAGTGAAAAACAGGGAAAAGAAAAGCAACAGCTTTTGCCATCGGAATGACAGGCTCCGGTCATTAGAGAATAGAGTTGTTTTCATAACGGATATATTGGATATAACGGATATATTGGATATCTTTGGCCTTCAAACCGAAACCGCTGACCTTCAGCCACTCGTTGCTTTTTATGCGACAAAAGTTCGGGTCTAACGATAAACATCGCCAGGCTTTGTTTAAAGGCTTTAAAAACTAGTAACTCAGACCGGGGAAAAAATTCCCTGTTATGTAAATGAACGTTGGAAAGGGAACAAACTTTATGCCAAGACGGAAAAATATAAAAAGTTTAAGCATAAACAATTACATTTATCTTATTTCGTTACTGAAAATCGTATGAAGATTAGCACCCCTAAGTCAAGATTTCACCTGTCAATTAATAAAAAAGACCGTGTCCTTGAAGTAGGCGGAGGGCACAACCCGCACCCGCGGTCCAACGTGGTCGTAGACAAGTACACCGACGACAATACACACCGGGCCGCCGACCTCAAAGTGCTGAAGAACCAGCAGTTTATGCAGGCCGACGGCGAAGCGCTCCCTTTTAAGGACAAAGAATTTGGCTACGTGATCTGCTGCCACGTCCTGGAGCACGTCCCCAACCCCGAAAAATTCATCAGCGAGCAGACCCGCGTGGCCAGTCGCGGATACATAGAAACCCCCTCCCTGCTGGGGGAATACCTCTCACCCAAAAAATCACACAAATGGGTCCTGCTCAGCATCGACGACAAGATCGTCATGTATGACAAGGCCGTCATCGGCTTCGACCCGATCCTCGACTTCGGCTACCTCTTCCTCCGGTACCTCCCCAAACACGCGATGGGCTGGAAGATCCTCCAAAGGACCCACCCGGAGATCATGACCATGAATTTCGAATGGAAAGACAATATCGAGCTGCTGGTCAACCCTGCTGACCCCTATTACCTCAAATACTTCAAAGAGCCGTGGAACCAGGAATTTAGCGACAAGTTCATCACTCACCGTTCGCAAGGCAGCGAGGTTCGCGCCGCCCTGAGGTCGATGAGAGAGATTATGAGCTCCGTCTTCAGGAATAAAGTTTCGAAAAAATAATACAACCGTCACTTCTAATTGTCGACCTATGTGCGGGATCAACGGTTTTATCGACTGGGGCAATCAGCTGGGAGAGGCCGATCTCAAAAGATCGACCAATGTAATAGGACACCGCGGCCCCGACGACAGCGGACACGAAGTATACCGGGCAGGCAGCGCCACCATCGGCTTCGGCCATAGAAGATTGTCCATCCTGGACCTCTCTCCCCTCGGCCACCAGCCCATGGCCGACAGCACAGGACAACATATCGTCGTGTTCAACGGAGAGGTTTACAACTTCAGCGACGTACGCCGTCCGCTGGAAGCATCCGGCATCTCCTTCCGGTCCCACTCCGATACCGAAGCCATCATCTACTCCTTCAGGGAGAACGGCCTCGCATCGCTGAAGGACTTCATCGGCATGTTCGCCATCGCCTACTATGACAGGAACAAGGAAAAAGTATATCTCATCCGCGACAGGGCCGGCGTCAAGCCCCTCTACTACGCACGCTTCGGAGACAAGCTCCTCTTCTCCTCCGAGCTGAAATCATTTCACCAGTACGACTTCTTTGTAAAGAATATCAACGCCAACGCCGTCAACCTGTTCATGCGGTACGGCTACATCCCGGCCCCGCATACCATCTTCGAGAATACATTCAAGCTCCTACCCGGACACTACCTCGAAATAGACCTCCGGACCAGGACGGCCGAACAGCACAAATACTGGGACGTCTATGACTATTACAACAAGCCCAAGCTGAAGATCAGCGAAGAAGAGGTGATCGAAGAGACCGACAAGCTCCTCCACTCCGCCTTCAACTACAGGATGGTCTCCGACGTACCCGTAGGCGTATTCTTCAGCGGCGGCTACGACAGCTCGCTCGTGGCGGCCATCCTCCAGTCCGACGCGACAGAAAAAATAAAGACATTCACCATCGGCTTCAACGAAAAACATTTCAACGAAGCCCCCCACGCCAAAAAAATAGCCGACTACCTCGGTACAGACCACCACGAATACTACTGCACCCAAAAAGAAGCAGCCGATATCCTGCCGGAACTGCCCTTCTTCTATGACGAACCCTTCGGCGACGCCTCCGCCATCCCCACCATCCTCGTCAGCCGCATGGCAAGACGCCAGGTCACAGTGGCGCTTTCCGCAGACGCGGGAGACGAAATATTCGGCGGCTATAACCGTTATGGCTACCTGAGGAAGATACAGGAGACCTTCAGACGCTTCCCGTCCTTCCTTTCCGGCTTTACCTCCGGCCTGATGAGATCGATCAATATTTCGGCTATCCCCTATGTAAAAGACCGCCCGGGCATCGTCAACCGCTATAAGATGATGTCGGACGTCATCCATACCAAGGACATTTTCCAGCAGAACGATATCCTGCTCTCCCGGTATAAAAAAGGACAGGTCGAAAGGATGCTCAGCGGACGCGACTATCCCGGCACAACCACCTACTTCGACAGCCTTTCGCTTCTCAACAACGAGAACGACGACTTTTCCAAGATACTGGCGCTCGATTTCAAAACCTATCTCCCGGACGACATCATGGTCAAAGTAGACCGGGCCACCATGAGCGTCGCCCTCGAAGGCCGCGAACCCCTCCTCGACCACCGCATTATCGAGTGGGCCGCACAACTGCCCATCGACATGAAGATCAGGGGCGGAGAAAAAAAATACATTCTCAAGAAAATAGCCCACCGTTATATCCCCGCCGAACTCCTCGAAAGACCCAAAATGGGCTTCGGTATTCCCGTCCTCATCTGGTTCAGGGACGAGCTCAAAACGCTCATCTACGAATACCTCGGGGAAGAGGCGCTCAACAAAAATGACTTCCTGGACACCCGGTACGTTCTTCAGCTGAGAGACGCATTCATGAAGAACCCGAGCGACGACGAAGCCAGCAAGATATGGCTCCCGCTGATGTTCCAGATGTGGTGGAAAAAATGGATGGACTGATTAAAACTATCTGATGAAAATACTAGTTACGGGCGCAGCAGGCTTTATCGGATTTCATACGACCAGCAGGCTCGCCATATCCGAACACGAGATCACAGCCCTCGACAATATCAACAGCTACTACGACACCAGTCTGAAATTCGACCGCCTCTCCCTCCTCGGCCTCCCCAAAGACGCGATCCGCCCCGCCACACCCCTGACCTCCGATCGCTATCCCAACCTCCGCTTCATACAGCTGGGCCTCGAAGACAAGAAAGGACTGCTCGACCTCTTTCAGACGTCCAGCTTCGACATCGTCATCAACCTGGCCGCACAGGCAGGCGTGAGATACAGCCTGCAGGACCCCGACGCCTACATCGCCAGCAATATTTCCGGCTTCTTCAATATCCTCGAAGCCTGCAGAGCCTTCCCGGTAACACGCCTTATCTATGCCAGCAGCTCCAGCGTCTATGGCCTCAACGAGAAGATACCCTTCTCCCCCGAAGACAAGACCGATCGGCCCATATCCCTGTACGCAGCTACCAAGAAAAGCAATGAGCTGATGGCCCACACCTATCGCCATCTTTTCAATATCCCCGTCTCCGGCCTCCGCTTCTTCACCGTTTACGGCCCCTGGGGCCGGCCCGACATGGCCTACTACAGCTTCACCAAAAATATCCTCGCCGGAAAAGAGATACAGGTCTACAATCACGGCGACCAGATGCGCGACTTTACCTTCATCGACGACATCGTAGAAGGCATCCTCCGCCTCATGGACAACGCCATCAACCACCCCGGCCGCCTGCAGCACCCCGTCTACAACCTCGGTAATAACCAACCCGTAAAGCTCATAGAATTTATAGAGATCCTGGAATCCCTGCTGCACAAGCAGGCAGTGAAGAAATTCGTACCCGGTCAGCCCGGCGACGTCACCGTCACCTACGCCGACATCTCCGCCTCGCAAAATGACTTCGACTACCAACCCTCGACCGGCATAAAGGACGGCCTCGCCAGGTTCACAGAATGGTTCCTGTCTTATTATAAGGACTGACCCCGGGCATTCATCCCCGGTTCACAACATTTCCCCGCCCCGGCGGTTCACAATCTCGCGGTTCACATCCCGGCGGTTCACGTTCCCCATCCCCGGCGGTTCACACCCTGGCAGTTCACACCCCCGGCGGTTCACGTTCCCCGTCCCCCCGGTTCACATTTCTTTTTTCAATATATCATCGATATACACAGGATTCGCCTGCGTCGTCTGCAAAAATGACCTCGTCGCCTTCTTGATCTTCAGGATCGCCCGCACCTGCCTGAAGACGACCAGCGGCACATACAACAGCGCCTGCCCCATACCCTTCTGACGACTCTGCGTAAGCACGATCAAAATAAAGCTCAGCGCAAACAGCAACAGCAGCCCCAAGAATACAAAACCATATACCGGTGCAATAAAGAAGTCCAGCAAAGCAAAGATACAGGCCAGCCCGATCAGGATGAACAACGGCGGACGCAACAGCACAAACCCGAAATACACAAGATTGAAATTGAATTTCTGAAGCCCCTTCTTCAGTACGCTCCAGTTGATCCTGAAATAATGGAAATACGTAAAAAGCCAGCGCGTACGCTGCGTCTCCAGCGTCTGCCCGTCGTCGACCTTCTCGTCATACACGATGGCTTCCTTCGCAAACGCCAGCCGCGGGATCGCCTTCACAATATCCGCCTGCATCTTCTTGTCAAAACCTCCCAGCGTATCCTTGTACATGATCTCCATATAAAGCTTCCTTTCGACAGCGATCCCCAATCCCAGCGTACAGGAAGACAACCCCATCTCCATTCGCACCTGCCTGTCCAAAAAGGTATAGTAGATATGGCCGATCGAATCCAGCCGGGAATAGATCGTTTCCGTGTTCTTGCTGAGCATCTGGGTCTGTACCGACCGGTAACCCGCCTGGAAATACTTGTTCAGATATTCGAAATACCGCGGGTGCATAAGATTGTCCGCATCAAAAATGACGATCACGTCGTGCTCCCGCACAAAATGATCTATCGCATACTTGATCGACTTTATCTTGGCGTGCAGCGCCGGCTCAGGCTTCAGAATGACCACCCGCTCATCGCTGAAGGAAAGACCCGATATATCGCAGTCATCCGCAACCACATATACAACAGCCTTGCCGTAGGTCTGTTTTAAAAAAGAATCGATCAGCGGAGCGATAAAACGGACATCTTTATGCGCCGTCACTACGGCCGCAAAATCAAAGTCTTTTTTTACAACCGGCTCCCGGTCGGCCACAGACTTTCCACCGGTCAGCCACTTCCACAGATAATGCAGGACGAACAGCAGGGCAGGTAAGGCGAGATACACCGCTATTACGCCCTGCACGATGAATAAGATAATGTAAAATATTTTCATACGTTTATCAGACAGGTGAATGACTCGACACCTTTAAATTGTCAAAAACTCCCTTGAGAAATGACCTTCGAAGGTCATTCTTTTTGCGGAGCGTGTATACTATGACCGACTTGGGCAAGGTAAAAAAAGTAAAGAACAGGAAAAAGGTCGCCAGCTGCAGCGGATTGCAATTCCTGCGCATGAAGAGGATACGGTTCCTCGTCATGTAATAGATCTTCAACGGGCTCATCTTCCCCACGCTGACCGACTCCTTGTGCAGGATCAGCGCCTTTCCCTCGTACCATATCTTAAACCCAGCCACCCGGATACGCGTCGACCAGTCCCACTCTTCATAATACAAAAAGAAACTTTCCGGGAACATCCCCGTCTTCTCGATCACCTTCCTGCTCACCATCATCGCGCACCCATGCGCTCCATTGGTAGGCCCCGAATGATCGAACTGCCCCCTGTCCTGCTCACCATAGCCAACAGACGTCGATTTCCCCGTAAAAAAATTCATCGGGTTATAGCCGGCATACTGTATCACATTGCTGTTCTCGCTGTAGAAATACCGTATCTTGGGACAGGTCACTCCGATCGAATCGTCCTGGCGAAATGGCTCCAGCAGCCGCTCCAGGAGGTCGGGCGTCACCTCAGTGTCATTGTTCACGATAAAAATATAATCTCCGGTTACCTGCCGGATCCCCCAGTTATTCCCCGCAGGGAACCCCAGGTTCTTATCGCTGCGCAACAGCCTGGTATACGGGTAATTTCCCTGCTCGATCTTTATAGGGTCCTCCTCCGAATTCATATCGCATACCACGATCTCATAATTCGGATAGGTCAGCTTCCGCGTCGATTCCAGGAACTCACAGGTGACGTCCGCTCTGTTCCAGTTGAGGGTCACTATCGAGATCAGCGGATATTTTTCCTTATCGGGGTTCATTTGTTTGATCAGGGTTCATTTTTCCTTTTCAGCCTCATTTCCCTACCGGGGTTCATTTGGCTCTATTAACGTATTTATCGGACTCTCATTGCGCCTCGCCTTCTCCCAAAGAACGCTCTGCCCACCCTTGCACCAGCGATAAAAACCCATGAATACCGAAACATTCATGAACAGAAGGTAATACGGCACGAACAGCACCCGGGACTTCGACCCCCGGTTCGCCAGCACCCATCCCGTAAAAGCGAGAACATAAAAGAGCAGCTGACCCGCAAGTAAGACGCCATAAACTACCCCCGCCCCACGCCCCACCAGGACTATATTCGCCAGCAGCACCAGCACCAGGCACACCGGCGTGACGGTCCATCGCAGCACCCGGTGCGAAACGAACTGGAACGCAACCAGCGGGTAGGCAAAAGGATTGAGCAGCGCCCTCAACAGCAATATCGACTGAAATGCCCCCGCACTGATACGCACCTTCCGCTTCCGCTCCTCCTTCATGTCCTGCGAAGAAGACTCGATCGCAAACGCATCCGGCTCATATTCCACCCGGAACCCTTTCTGACAAACCTTCATAGAAAGCACAAAATCATCCAGCAGGATATCCCTGTGCATCTCCTCGTAGAATTCTGTACGCAACGAGAACAGCTCACCCGCCGCTCCAACCACCGTATACAGCTGCGCATCCAAAGACTTGAGCGCAGATTCATACTTCCAGTACAGCCCCTCTCCGGCAGCAGCCGCCTTCCCGGTCGCATCCACGCTGATCTTCTTCTCCCCCGCCACCCCGCCAACACGCGGGTTCCGGTAGTGCCGCACAATATTCCTTATGGCCTCCCTGTTCAGCAGCGCATTGGCATCGCAGAACACGACTATCGGGGTCCCCACCGCCCTCATGGCCCTGTTCATCGCCGCCGCCTTTCCATTCCTGCCAGGCTCATGCATCACCCTTATTCGACCATACTCCCGCAATATATCAGGAGTGGCATCTGTAGACCCGTCCGTGATAAAAAGGATCTCCAGCTTATCCGCCGGATAGTCGAGCTCCAGCGTATTCGCCACCTTCACGCGAACGAAGTCCTCCTCGTTATAAGCCGCAACGATCAGCGTCACCGCAGGCTCATACACCCCGGCGCCACCCCGCTGCTCGCTCACCCCAACCCCACCCTGCTCACGCCCCCCTCCCCCAAACAATCTTTTCAGCCGGACGATGATATACAGCAGGATCCCATACCCCACATAGCTGTAAAAAACAATAAACAGACATACCCAAAATACAACTCTCATATAACTTCGATTGACTGCCTGGCAGCGATAACTCACCTACCGGCGATGACTTTTACTGGCGTCAGCGGATTGTTCAGATCGCTCACAGCACCATTATGCATGCTGATCAACGAATCAATATAATGATGGTTGGCGCTCGTATGCACCGAAGACCCTTCCGTGTAAAGATAAACCCTGCCCCCCGACGAAAGACAGGAATCGACTTTCTGGTTCAACGCCGAGATATCCGCAGGCTTCACCGGCACCTCCACGATAGTAGCAGGCGTGAACTGCTCCAGAAAATACGACAGCAGCCACGGGTCCTGCAGCACCACGACATCCTTCGCCGTCGCCACATCTTTCAGCTTCTCCGTCTTTATATAAACCACGTCATTACGGATGTCCTTCATCCACCGGATGCTCCCCTGGTAATTGACAAAGAACATCACCAGCGCGAGCCCAAGGTAAAAATATTTATTGGAAGAGATAAATCCGCCGGACGGCAACAGGCTGTTGATCCCCAGCAGGAATATCCAGATCACCACACTCTGCGGGATCCAGAATTCGAGATTCTCCGGCATCCAGAAATAAAAAAAGCAGGAATAGGCCGCAAGAAATAGCAGCAGCGGCACCATCAGGTGCTTGTGCTGCGCCATCAGCGTCCTCCAGTGGCGGATGATCCGGACCAGCAGGACCACCATCAGCAGCACGACCAACACGGTCAGCACCAGCAGAAAAGCCGCCATTCCGTGCGAAAGGTTCCGCACCAGGTAAGCCTCGTCATCCAGCGAATGATAGTAGAAGACCCGTTTCATGATCGCCTCGAGAAAGCTGATACGGAAGATGTAATGGGCCCCGAAAAATGCATGTCCCAGACCGACCGCCACATGGAAGAAGGTGCTGAAAGCCAGCGGGAACCAGTACCCCGACTGGAGCGTATACCCCCTTATCCAGGAGTAGAAGGTGGCCGGAGTGTTATTGCCGTCTATCACCCACCCCACGATCACATAGATGCCGCCAACCCCGACCACCGACCCTATGGCATAGCGCAGCAGGGCCCGGACCATCGGGATATCCTTTCGCGAATACCAGATCTTCCAAAGCACTATGGGCGCAAAAAGCACGTTCGCCTGGTGGAACAACACCGCAAGACAGTGTACCAGCGTGATTTTCAGGATATCTGAAGATTCCCAGCGCTGCTTCGTGCATACATACAGCCCCAGCATCAGGAAGAAGGTCGACGGCATATATACTTCGATATTGCTGCAATAGAACCACATGCCGAACGAAAAAGCAGCCACCGCCGTCCCGCCAAAGGCCTGCAGCCGGCTCATTCCCATCCTGTTCAGGAAAATGCGGTAGACGACGGTCAGACCCAGACAGCCCCAGGCGGCATCTATCGACTCCACCAGGTAATAGCTATGGGCATGCGGAAGCAGCCATCTCAGGAAATGAAAAATATAGTAGGTGGTGATATGATAGAGCAGATGCGGCGCGGGCAGCAGGTCCCTGCTTCTTTCGAAATCGTTCAGATAGCCCATCGAATCGTGCGGGCCCGAAAAATTGGCAGTCAGGTTTAGCAAAAAGAAAAGATAAAAACCAACAAAAAGGTACACGGTGTCGGGCACTTTCTTCCAGGTACTTCGCGACGGACTTGTCAGCTCGATCTGTGTCATATAAGGGTTTTAGTGGGTGATAAAAGTAAACCTGTCCTTCAGCTTCAGGAACTGACGCTCATAAAAGTAGTAGGCAACTAACGCAGCCCCGATAGACAGCGGGAGGGCTATCCCACCCACCAGCCATTCGTTGCGCGCCACATGGATGTCCATCCCCAACTTCACCAGCGCCTGCTCCGTCAGGCTCATCGCGATCACATGAAGACAGTAAAGACCATAGGTATAGATACCCAGGCGACTCACCAGCCGAAAGCTCCCCATCTTGAAAAAAGAGTTCCTTCCAAAATTCTGCTCCAGTATGATCAGTCCGAATACCACACCGATAAAGATCCGCTCGAATACCATCCCAAACCCCGGGAACAGGGACTTGCGGAAGAACAGGAAAACAAGCGCCAGCGCATATATCAGCGCGATAAAGGCCTTGGGCATCTCCTCTACCCGCCGCCTGAACCCGGTGCTAAGATTGCTATAATACGCCAGCAGCCCCCCGAGAGCCATGTCCCCGACCACCGCCAGGGTATGGAACTGGAGCACCCGCTCATTATCCCAGTTGGCTAATCTGAACAGCAACGTAACACCTATGATGGTGAAAAAGACGTACCGGTAATATTTCATAGGCACCATCATCAGCAGCAACGGCCACACCAGGTAGAACTGCTCTTCGATAGCCACCGACCACAGCACCGATATGATCGCCGGAGCTCCGTGCGCCATGAAATCAAAATTGTTGACAAAGCAGAAATAGGTCCACGGATGCGCCACTGCAAACTGCTCTCCACCCATCATCTTCTTCATAAAAGGATAGATCAGGAACCCGAAAAGCAGACAGAGATAGAACAGCGGCCAGATCCGCAATATCCGGCGGACATAAAATTTGCCGACATGTATCCTTCCCGTAGTCTTTTTCTCCTCGATCAGCAGGTAGGTGATCAGAAAACCGCTGAGGACAAAGAAAAAATTCACCCCGACCTCCCCGTTCTGGAACAGGAATTTCATCACCGGATACCCCGGTCCGACAGGCCGGTACTTATCGAACAACAGCAGATAAACGTGAAAAAGATAAACCGCAAAAAAGCTGAAGAATCGCAACCCGTCAAGATTCGGGAAAAATACTCGCTCTCTTTTGACCTGTTTGGCTTCTTCCCTTTTGACTTGTATAATTTGATCCATGAACCGAATGTTTGGCTTTTAACCTGTGTCCCTATCCCAATCCCCGCCGGCAGTCCTTACCTATAGTCCCTGTAATCCCTCAGCACATCTTCCAATTTCACCCCGATATAACGCTCCATCTCGATCGTCGTAACGCGAAGGTTCCGCTCGAGCGTACGCTGCTTCGCCTGCTCGGTGTTATAATTCCTGTATGCGGTAGTATACTCCTCATCCGTTATACGCCCCTCGGCAAAACCCTTTTCGATCTTCCCATAACGGGCATAAGCATCCTCCGTCACCTGCCGCTCGAGGTTCAGCAGATCCACCGCCATCAGGTAGTCCTCATACTTGGAAAGGACCGCTTCCCTCAATACCCGGTAGTGCTCGTTCCGCTGCGCTTCCGCAACAGCCAGCTGCTCCCGCGCAATATGGATGTCCTGGGCCCTCGTCGTCAAAAGGCCGAGTGGAAGGACGAACCCTATATTATAGCGCGGATAGAGGTTGGCCCCCGTCGCCGAAGCCTGCGCATTGTGTGTGATAGAGAACTCATTCAGGTTACCCTGCACCGATATCTGGTTCAGCGCATTGGTCTTGGCCTTCCTTACCCCATATGCCGCCGCCGCCACATTCCTGTCTTCGATCTCCATGGAAGGATTTTGTATCGCCAGCTGCACCAGCCGCTCCCGGATATTCATCCTGTTGCTGTCCGCGCTGACCACGCCAGGCCTGCGCGCCTGCTGGGGAGGGCGATAGAGGGTGCTGTCCTGCGCTTTGCAAATTCCACTCGTCAGAATAAGGATCATGCTCGTTGCCACGGGAAGAAAAGTGTTTCTCTTCATGTTGTCGAAAGGTTTTTTGGTTCGTTAGAAAGGGATGATCGGTCTATCTGTGTCGTTCTCTCTACCTGGTTTGATCGGTCTATCTGTGTCGTTCTCTCTGTCTGGTTTGATCGGTCTATCTCAAGAAGCCGGATAATAATGGCCCCCGATGGGAAAAAGAAAAGTATGTCCGGGAGCTGCCCAATCGCAGACTGCGTATATAGCCCGAGGATCACGACGATCTGCGCACACGTGAACGCGAGAATATACAGCCGCACCTCCCTGTCCTGCGAGCTGAAGTAATAATGAATTCCCTGCGCCAGAAGACAGAAATAGTAGAACATGGCGATGGCATATCCGACCCATCCGGTCTCGAGCGCCGTTTTCAGAAAACCGCTGTCCGGCGGAAAACCCGCCAGCGGATGCCCGGGGTTATAATACGTCCCCTCCTCCGCGCTGGTCGCAAGACCGCCCCCCATCGGATGAGCATGGATATAAGGCTGTATCGACTTCCTGTTCACATCCCGTATCGCAAGCGATTCATCCTTTGTGCCCTGAAAGCTGGTCCTGAACCGGTGAAGCGTCGGATTGTCGATCGGCGCAACCAATAGCCCCATAAAAAGCGTGACACCGATCACCGTAAAATAGAGCGTGCCCTTTTGGTTGAGCGTCATTAATATGTAGAAAACAAAGCCGCCCAGCATGATGATATTCGCCGTCCGCGTACCCGTATAGCTCATCGCCAGCACCATGACCACCCCCATAAGATACAGCGTCCTCCTCTTCTTCCTGCTCCCCTTATGACCCATCGCCAGCACAAAAGTGAATACCGCCATCACGGCAAGCAATATCCCGGCCTCAGCTGCCCCCGCCAGGAAGGAGAATTTCCGCCAGGTCCCCCCCTGAAAATAGAGCACCGCAGTCGCCGGATCGCTCTTGACCCACCGGTCCTCGAACCCGAAGAATCCCAGCCACTGCTGCTTCCAGGTATACAATGCCGCCAGGAACGCCATTCCGATCCAGAACTTTATGAAGAACCGTATCTTGTCGAGGCTGTCCAGCAGCTTGTAGGAAGTAAAATAAATGACCACAAAAAGTATGTATTTCCTGAGATACAGGAACCAGCCGGCGAACGAATGATAGTTCGGGTTGAAGACCTCGACGATGATCAGCAGCAAAAAAATGAACAGCCCGACCGTCGAAGGACTCTTGTAGAAGAGCACGTCGTTTGTCCTCAGCTTCTTGCGGTTGAGCAGCCAACCAAGGTACACGCCGTATATCAGCAGCTCCATGCACGTGGAGATAGGCAGGTCCACTCCCGTCACCCGCGCAGGAAAAAAGGTAAAACACGAACAAAAGATGGTAATATAAAAGGCCGTATAAGGCGTCGTCAGGCAGATCGTGAACAGGATCATTCCCAGCACAACGGCGATCATCAGCGGCCCGGCCACGAACCCGAACTTCAGGACGAGATAAGAGAATACGAGGGCGACCACCAGGAATACAGCTACCCCCGCCGGAGACTTCATCTTCTTACCGAAAAGCTGGTAAGATATGTTTTGGTACGCATTTTTTAACATCAGTGCATCCCCTTAGTAAAAAAGTATTTTGACATAGAACACCGCCAACATAATAAAAACGGCTATTAGCGCGAACAGCTCGATGACATTCTCTCCTTTGAAATTCCTGTTTCTCATCGCCGCCCGTTTGATTTAGTGCTTACCAATATCCTATCCAGCTCCCCCACACAGTTCTCCCAGGTATGCCCGGACGCAAAAGCCTTACGCCCCTCCTTCAGTACCGCATCCTGGGGCGTCGACAGGTGCTGAGCTATCGCCCCGATATATTCCTCCGCAGTGTCGCAAAGGCTGACCCACTCCTCGAACATCTTCATAGCGTCCGTCCGCGTGGCGACCATCGGCTTGCCCATGGCCAGGTATTCATCCGCCTTCAGGGGATAGTTCCCGATCGTCATCTCATTGACCACCTGGGGATTTATACACACGTCGAAATGATAGATATATGCGGGCAGCTCTTCCAGCTTCTTCCTGCCCGTGAAATAGACGTTCGGCAGACGGTGCAGCTCGCTCTGGCGGAACACTTCGTCCTCCGGCCCTACCATGACGATATTCCATTCAGGTCGCTGTTTGGCGATACTGACCAGCAGGTCCACGTCCAGCCGGGTCGTTAATATCGCCCCCGTATACCCTATAATGGGATGACCGATCCCTTTCATGTCCTCCGGCGCCCCGAATTCCACCGAGAACAGCCGCAGGTCACAGCCCTGACCGACGAAATGGCTGGTCGGGTTGTACTGCCTGGCATAATTGGCAAGGTGTACCGAATTCGCAATGACCACATCCGCCTTTTTGATCATAGCCGGCTCGAGCCGCTTGCCGTGCGTCCGGAAATAATCCTGGGAGGTCAGAAAATCCCTGATATAATAGACCGTTCTCGATACGTTATTGATCATCTCCGGGAGATAATAGCTGCGCAGGAAATCATTTTCTATGTACAGCACCGGATCCCGGAAACCCAGGCGAGCCGCGTACTTGTTGATCTGCCTGGCCAGCCTCCGGTTATTCATCCTGTTCAGCCAGTCGAAAAGCCGCGGGGCCTTAACCCGGTTGATCGATTCGAGCACCGTCGGCGGATTGAGCGCCCATATATTAGGGGCAACCTCTTTCATCGCCTGCTCCGGATGGCGGATGCTGTCGAGACGGCTTCTTACCTTCGGGTCCTTCCGGGACCGTATCTGTGAAACCCGGTCCAACGCCCTGTTGACGAACAATACCCTGTTATTGTTGCTGGCGAATACCCGGGCGTACTGCTTGCTGGAAGTACCGATCTCATGATCCCAGGACTTCAGGGAAAACAAAATAATATCCTTCCCGGTCAAAAATTCGCTTGCCATTTTACAAGAATTCGTTCTTTGAAGATTTTATACAGCTCGGGGTAAAATTTCCACGCATACACAAAAGCGTTCCAAAACTTTATCTTATAGTGCTTATATAGATAATACTGGCTGAAAATAAAGCCGCAGGTCTGCGTGGCGATGATGCCTATCACCGCTCCCGGCAGATTGTACAGGCGGATGCCACTAAAACAGAACACAACACTCAGCACCGCCATCACGGTTATGACGACAAAATTGAAGGGCGCCTTTCCGCTGGAATCCATAATGGTCGCAAACTGTTTGATAAAGGCAGAAAATATGCCGTTTATCAGCATCATCCGCACCAGGATGGCTGCCCCCAGGAACTTCTTCCCGGCGAGTATCAGCAGGATAAGCTTCGGAAAAATAAATATGACCAGGCTGGCAGGTATGGTCAGGCACAATACACCCCCAACGGACTTTTCATACATCTCCTTCAGCCTTACCGTATCATTTGCGGCGCTCACCTGCGCGCTCTTGGGGAACATGATATCCCCCAGCGTCTGCGAAGGCATGTCCAGCAGGTTGATGATCCGCAGACTGATATTGTACATCGCGACCGCCGTAAGAGAGATCATATTGCTGACCAGGAATTGATCCGCGTTCTTGAATACCATCGTACTGAACGCCGACCCCAGGATGACCCGGCCGAACCGCCACAGCTTCATGAACCAGTCCTTGACAAATACGATCTTCCGGCTCATATACTTCCGCGCATAAGAAAAGGCCACAACACTGCCGATCAGGATACCCAGGCTATAGTAAAAAGCAAGCCAGGGCAGCTCTATGCTCCCCCGGATCAGCAGGTGGACTACCATCATCAGGAACCAGCTGCCTTGCCTGACCATATAAGCCACGAATATCCCTTTGAAATCACCCTGCGAGTTTTGTATCCACTCGAAATGCGAGAAGGGGATCAGCATCATCAGACCAAAAATAAAAATATACATCACCTGCGTGAGCCCCGGCGCCTTCAGGAACTGGCTGAGCAACGGCATAAAGCAGAGCAGCGCGACCGCAAAGATCCCCGTGATCAGCAGATTCAACGCCAGCGCCGCAGTAGTGATCTCGTCGTTGGCCTCCTTATAGTGCACGCTGAGATATTTGATGAACGCATTCTTTACGACAGCCCACCTGATCAGCTCTATATTCGACGTAAGCATCAGGAACAAGGCCCAGACCCCCATCCGATCGGTGGAAAGGCTCCGCGCCAGCACCGAAAGGCTGCATATACCAAAGATCATCACGGAAACCCGTTGCAAAAGACTATATATACCCGCGTTCAGCCAATAGCCATATTTTTTGTTCCCGCTCATAAATGCTTCATTTGAGAATTTACACCGGGCTCAAGATTTACTCCCGTGACAGGCGCCTTTTCCCGCGGCGCCTCTTTTGGCTGCTTTGGCGGCTCCAGACTGAACAGCCACCACCACCCCAGCTGCATGGCAATATTGTAAAAGACGACCGGCACGATAAGCCCGACCGTCACGCCACAGACGAACAGCACCGGGACATTGGTTATCCCAAATACCTTGTTGAGCACGATCCGGCAGACCGAGGACGCCAGCACATGCATCAGGTAGATATACAGCGAATTGTATCCAATAACACGCAGCGCCGGTACCGCCTTATATCGCTGCAGCAGGAAAGAGACGTTCATCATGAATACCACTCCCGACATAGCGATCACCAGGAACAGCACGGGCAGATAGTCCTCCACAAAAGAGTAGTAGCCCGTCTTGACCCCGGTCTGATCCGAATGCGCCAGGTTGGTAACGAGGAAATACCACTGGCATACCACAAACACCGGCAGAATGATAAAGAACAATTTCCAGGAAGAGAACAGCGGGATATTCTTCTTGTCCAGGATCCACGCCGACAACGTATCCCCCACCGCTATAAAGATATAGTAGTGCATGATATCATAGGCGAACCCTGTATATATCCGGTGCCTCACCAGCCACCCGCTGACAAAGAACAGCACCAGACCCGTCGCCACCTGCACCAAGCCCCGCATTTTCAGCTTCACCCGGGCAATGACATAGAGTACCGTTGTATTGAACAGCGCATAAAGGTACCAGAACTGGTCTATCTCCCTCGGCCGGTACAGGATATAAAGGTAGTCCCGCCACGTCCTCCCGGCATTGACATAGTGCGACAGCCCCAGCTGCAGCGTCACCTGGATCAGCGCCCACAGAAAATACGGGTACAGCAGCATTTTCCACTTGTTCTCGATGAATTGCCCAAGCCCCCGCTTGCCCAGGCTCAAACCCAGGAAAACACCCGATACCATAAAGAACAAAGGCATGCGAAAACTAAAAAAGACGATATTCCCCTCCTCCAGCAGCCGGTAATGGCTGGTGTCGAGGCCGGCGCTCCTGATCCCCGAATAGATATGCCGGTACAGTACCAGAAAGATCGCGATCCCCCTCGCATAGTCGATCCACGGCAACCGGCTGTTCCTGATGCTGTCGGTGTTAAATAGGTTCAGTTTCAAGCGCTCAGTATTGTTAGATTAAATATCGATATTGTCTTTCTCTACCTTGTTGAGAATGCTGCCGATGAACTTGCCCTTCTCATCTATCGTGAGGAAATTTATCGATTCCTTGTCCTGGTGATTGATCACCGAGTCCGCAGAGAACACAGCCAGTATGCCGTCTACATACCTCGACAGCTCTTTCGAATCCGAATTGTCGTTCAGCGATGCTCCCTCCAGCAGAACATAGTCATACTGCTGCGCCAGCGTCGAAAGATGGGACAGCAGATTACCATCCGGCAATATTTCGTCAGGCGTATAGCTGCCCCCCTTGCTGCCGATAATATCCACCAGCCGGATGGACGTCGGCGCGATTGCCGCGCGGAAAGCCCTCATCATGTCCGGGACGTTCCCATTGGAGCCGGTCCACTCTTCGAGCGCCCCCTCCACGTTAAAATGCCGCGTCAGCGCATTATTGGAGAAATTGGAGTCGATGATCAGGACCTTCTTGTTGATCATGCTCAGGCTGTGTGACAGCGCCTCGATTATAGTGGTCTTCCCCTCACCCTTCTTCATGCTCGTGACCAGGATCACTTTCTTCTTGCTGGTCTCCAGGTCGTATCGCAGCTTCCGGAAGTAACGCATGAACAGCGTCTCGTTGACCAGCGCGCCATTCTTGCTCCCGTTCTCGGTCTGCCCGGGACCCACGACGAACAGATTCTTCAGCGAAGTTCCCTTGAGGTCTATCTTATTGACGGGGTTCAACGGCTCAAAACCCGCGATGTCCACGAACCTCGACGGCGATTTTATCGACGGGTCCAGCAGCTCCATCAGCACGATGATCAGCGAACAGAACGCCAGCATCGAAAACCCCGCGATCCCAAGCAAAAGCATGGTATGGGAAGGCTCGGGCTCCACGGCCGGCTGCCCTACCAGGGTCTGCCTGAAATTGATGATCGGCGTCTGCTGGAACCCTTCGGCCTGCATATACTTGGACTTGATGTCGGAATATTCCTTGGTCGCGATCTCCACCTCGGTCTTCAGGGCATTGATCTGCACGTCATTGCCGGCATCAGATGAGGGCACGGAGGAGTACTTCGCTATTTCGGCATTCAGATAGCCTATCGTCTGCTCTGACGCCTTCAGCTGTTCTTCCAGGTCGGACTTTTGCGCCAGCAGCGAGGCCCGGCGCGTCTCTCCCTGCACGGGGAGGGATCCATATGAGCCGGTCTGCAGGTTCTTCAGATCATCCTGCAGCTTCTTGATCTGATCGGCCACCTTCGGGTCGTCCCTGTTGGGCGCCAGTTCCTTGAGACGCGTCCGGATACGGATGATCTCCTGGTTGTTGTTGCCATGCGCGTCCGGCGCCGTAGAATTGGCCGCGCTGGGGCTCAGATCCTCCAGCTGCCTGTTCACCGACTGCAGCTGGTAAAAGGTCCTGTTATAGTCCGATTTCTCATCTGTCAGCTTGGAAGTCAGCGAGCTGACCGTCTGCAACGCGCTCTTGTTCAGCTCCGCAGGGTCCAGCGATCCCTGGGAAGCCTTTAGCTTCCGCAGGTTCTCCGTAATGGAATCCACCTGCCTCTTCTTCTCGTCCACGATATTCGATATCTTCTTCACCGACGCCGTACTCAGCGTAGACCCCAGCGAATTGTAGAATTTGAGGAAGATTTCCCCTATCTCGTTGACCACCGTTGCTGACAGGTATGGATTCTCAGACTTGAATGCGATCGTCAGATAGTCGGTTCTCGGTACGCGCTCGATGACCAGCCTCTTCCCCAGCGATGCATAGTCGTATTCATACATCTCCAACAGGGAGATCAGCTTCTTCTCGTCCGGCTCCACCGTAGACAGCAGTTCCATCGTATCGATCTTGGCGGTGAGTATCTTCTTGGCCTTGGCATTGTCCAGCGAATTGTAAATATCCATCAAAGCCTTCCGCTTGGCCGGCCGGCGAAAAGGATTGTCAGGACTCGAAATGTCATGCAGTAGCAGGGAATAACCCAGGATACCGACGACTTTCGGAGACTTGAAGGTCTCCAGTACGTTATTAAATTTAGTATCAGCCTCGTAAATATTAAATTCTTCATTAACGAGTGACACCTGCTGAATGGTGAACCCCGTCGAATACTGGGCAGTCGATTGATAGATCTTGCCCCTGGTCAGTAGGAAGAAGGCGGTGACGATCAATGTTACAAGGGTAGCTCCTAAAATGATCCATTTCCGCTTCAACAACGAATTCAAGAGATAATTAAGGTTCATATTCTCTTACAGATTTCAGTATGAGTTGCGACAAAAAAATTGAACAAAAAATTAATTTTTTGTCCCAATGCCACAATATCTGTACCCTTCGGCCTTTAAGGCCTCGGGTACGACCGGACTCCGTCCGGTAAAGGCCACAAAATAATAAAAAATCTGGCATTCCACTAGGAAATGCCAGATTGGATTCTTCGGAGCAAAGCTCACAACTATTTGTTTTTGACCAACTTAAATACCTTCTCAACCTTCCCTGCAATTCTCACGGTCGCAAAATACCAGCCAGTGGGGAGGCTCGACGACAGATTTACATTTACAAGGTTGGTGCCAGGATGAGTATAGATCCCGCCCTGATGGTACAAGACCATGCCGGCTGCATTGAACACCTGGATATCTACCTCCTGGTTGGCGTCGGTCGCATTGAACCCGATGGTGAAGCCATCGCGGAACGGATTCGGATAGGCGACGAAGCTTTGCAGTTGCAGGTTTGCAGCACTTGTGGAGTCCGTACCCATTCTCAATGAATTGGCCGTGACACCGTCTACACCCGCATTCCGTACGGCCGTGCTCGTGACCCCGCCCGTACCTGCCTGATAGCCATTATCCGTATAAGCCATCACCACGATCGAACCGATAAAGCCATAGGTACCCGTCGCGCTGAAGTTCAGGTTGACTATACCGTTGGAATTAGGCGTTACGCTGTCGATATAGACCACCTTAGAAGTATTCATATACGTATTGAGGTAGACGGTCCGCGTATTGATGTTCATGGTTGCGGTCATATCACCATTCCAGGTAGAGCTGCCCAGCATACCTATGCGGTATTTCTTGCTCACATCCAGACCGCTCAGCTGCAGCGTCGCTATCTGTCCATGGTCACACCAGTAGTTGCTCTGCATGACACTGTCCGGGAAGATATAGCTGTTATTTCCGCTGTTCATGCCTGCCGCATATTCACCGTTGAAGTCGGCGATCACGGTATAAGCCAGGCCGGTGTTGAGACCCAGGTCATTGATGAGGTTGCCGTATACATCTCCCGTCTCCGGATTCACCCCTGTGTTATTCCAGGGCTTCCTCGTGGTCGGGTATTTCCAGGTCAGGTTCTCCAGCACGATATAGGCTGGCGTAACCGCAGTGGCAATATTGCTGTAGTCGGATAACAACCCACCAGCCGCGGTTGCCCGCACTTCGTAGTAATACCTCGTATCAGCCGTCAGACCCGTATTGGTATAGGTCGTTACACCGGCGCCTACAGTAGCGATCTGCGTGAACCCGCTGGTCGGTGAAGTAGACCTCCAGATCTGGAAGCCCGTCTCATTGTTCGCACGGTCTGACCATACCAGCTTCAGCGTGGTCTTGGCCGTCGGTGACGCTTCTACATAGAGGTTGTTCGGACTGACCACCGGTACAACCGTGGGATCATACATCTGCAGGACCAAAGCGTTCAGGAAGCCATAAGTAGAGGCGGCGTCCTTCGTCATGGTCAGGGTGATCGCACCCGTTGCATCAGGTTTGAGACCGTTGAACTGGCCGACCGTATTGGAATTATACGCCGGGTTGATATCCAGGACCGTAGTGCCTACAGTAAAGGTCGCGCTGGACGGGAATCCGCCGTTGACGCTGGAAAGGACAGCTAAATTGTAGGTCTTGCTCGCATCCAGACCGGTCAGCTTGACACGGCGGGCGCTCGTCGTATTCTCGAACAGGGCATTCGCCATTACCTTGTCAGGGTAGATACCAGTGTTATTGCCGGTCTTCATACCCAACGGCTGAGCCGCATTGTTCCACTGGTCTACCAGCGTCAGCGTAATACCGGAAGCCGTACCATCGGCCCACTGCAGGTTCGTAAATGTTGTATTTGCGAACGGATAGCCGAGCAGGTTATTCCAGGGCTTCGACGCTACCGCCGTATCGTTGCCGAAGTGCATGAAGAGAGACTTGACATTCGTCTCAACCACAGACAGCGTAAACGCTACCGTATCGGACGCACCATAGCTGTCGGTCGCAATGACCATGGCAGCGAACGAACCGATATTCCCCGTCGACGGTGCAAGCGCGATGTTATAGTTGCCGTTGCCGTTGTTCTGGAGCGTTGCATACGTCGGCAGGTTGGCCGTTACAGTTACTGCATCACCCGGATCATCCGTAGCGGTAAAGCCGATATTACCCGTCGCACCGGCATTCACGCTCGTGTTGGCGATGGCGGATATCGTCGGGTTGCGGGCAGCCGTCGTCGCGCTGACGGTGTTGGTATACCCGAGGTCTCCATACTGGTTGACGGCTTTCAGCTTGTAGTAATAGGTCGTGTGACCGGCTACACTGCTGTCGAGATAGGAAGTAGCCGATCCGTTGTTACCCGCCGGATTCAGCAGGGTGAACGGCTGTGTCGTATCCGTTGCCCTGTAGACGTTGTACGCCTGGGCATTGTAGGCGATGGCATTCCAGTTGAGCTGGACCCCGATGCCCGGTACGATCGTAGCGGCAAGACCCGTCGGCAGGGCCGGCGCAGTGCTGTCGTCAAAATTATAAGAGAATTCCCACGCGTTCAGATAGCCGATCTGCGTACCCGCAGCCTTGCTCATCGCAATGACGATCGTGCCATTAGCGTCAGACACCGCGCCATTGATATTGGCCGTGTTGGCCGTATTGTTCTGAGCATAGCAGGATGCCGACTGGCCACCGATGGTGTAGACGGTAGTCCCGTTGTCCGGTACGCCCGTCCACGTGCTGCTCGCCAGGAATTTGAAATTGTACTTCGCATTCGGCTTCAGGCCGGATACAGTGTCGTAGACGACATCCGGACCGCCGAAGATCCCGAAATAGTAGTAATCAGCCAGACAGGCATCAGGATATACACCCGAGTTGTTGCCGGTCTGAGCACCCAGGTACCAGGGCTGCCACCAGCTGGGCTGCGAAAGGCTCACGCTGACATTGGTCGTCTGCCCATCCGTCGACTTGAGGTTGCTCAGCTTCGGACCGGTCATATTGTTCCACGGAGTGGGTCCGAAGTTCGAGTATACCATGTTCACCAGGAACCGCTGGTTCGGATTCTTCGGATTGATCGTGACCGTGAAGGTCTGCGCAGAGCTGCCGCCCTGTGCATCCGTCGCAACAACCGTGATGTTATAGGTACCCTGCGAGATATACGTCGGCTTGAGCACCACGCTCGCGCTGCCATTGCCGTTGTCTACCAGGGCTCCCCATGAAGGCAGGTTGTTTGTGCTCCAGACAAGACCGTTCAGACCGTCAAGGTCGGTAGCCGACACTGCGATCGTATCAGTAGTACCCGCATCGTAGGTGGCGTTGCCTATAGCTGCTACCACCGGCGGATTATTGCTGTTGACGACCATATTGAACGTATCCTTCGCGATACCGCCATTGGTTGCAGTGGCAACCACGACGATATTATTATAGGTCCCCTGGTCAGTGGAAGCCGGGCTGAACAGGATGCCGGCCGTTCCATTGCCATTGTCGGTCAGCGCCGCGAACGAAGGCAGGTTCAGGGCGGTTATCGTCAGCGGAACATTGTCCGGCGACGTAGCGCTGATCTGAACCGTATTGTTCGTGCCATATTTCATCGTAAAGTCACGTACCGGGTTCGGGAACTGCGGATTATTCAGCGGTGTCGTTGCGCTGGCAGTATTGCTTGACGCGCCCGTGCCACCCACATTCACGCCGTTGACCGTATAGTAATAGGTCACGTTGTCAAAGAGACCGGCATCGACATAGCTGAATGACGGTCCCGCACCGGCAGGCACCGTAGCGATCGTCCGGTACCCGCTGGTATTGCCGGTAGAACGCTGTATCTGGAAGCTCGTCGCATCGTTAAAGGCATCGCTCCAGGTCAGGTTGATCGAAGAGCTGTTCAGCACCGTAGCATTCAGGTTGGACGGAGCCTTGGGCGCCGCAGGACCGGCAGGCGTCGTTGCCGAAGCATAGGCCTTGCCAAGCACCCCAGCCGGGATCACCTGGTTCGACACTCCCGGTCCGCTGTAATTGACCGAGAAATTGTATCCGCCGCCAGACTGGAAGTAGGCGGCAGTAATGGGATACGTACCCGCCGCAAGGCTGATGGTACCAGATACCGTCGTAGAGCCATGCAGCCCGTCGTTATTGACGACTTTCACGCCGTTGACCCAAAGCGCAGAACCATCATCCGAGGTCGTCGAGAAGGTATAGGTTCCGCCCGTCGTGATCTTGATCGTCGTATTATACTGTACGGCAAAGTTTGTAGACTGTGTCTCCATGCCCAGCGTAAAGTTCGGCACAACCCCTGTAAACGTAGGCGTCATGGTCGAAAAATTCGGGAGAGCCGACAAAGACACGTTATTATAATAGTTGTAAGGCGTACCGGCGCCGATGGCGTCATAGGCAGAAGCCCCATACTGGCCAACAGCACGGATACGATAGAAATACTGGGTAGACGCTCCAACCGTGGAGTCGGTAAAGGAGGTCGCAGCCGCCGCAGTCGTCGTAACAATATTGAACGGACCGGTCGGGGTCGTAGAGCGATAGAGCTCAAAACCCGACTCATTGTTGGAATTGTCGGTCCAGGTCAGCTTGATGGCATTATATGCCAGCGCCGTCGCACCCAGATTGGACGGAGCCGCAGGGGCGGATCCGGTCACCGCCCCGCCCTCTACGAACGCGCTGTCAGGTATCTGTGACCGAGATATCCCGCAGGTTGTACAGGTCCAGAAAGCCTGCATAGCCGCACCACCGCCTCCCTGGAAATAGGTGAACGCGATCGGGTAGGTTCCCTTCTGCAGCGATATATTGGCCGTCTTGGACTGCTGGGCGTGTGCACCGTCGTTATTCACCAACGGCGTACCACTCGGATTATAGGCGGTAGTACCACCCAATGATCCCAGCCACAACGCGCTGCCGTCGTCCGAAGACGTCTCTAGCGTGTACGTACCCGCTTTTGTAACCGTCAGGTATCCCGTCCACAGGAATCCGTAGTTGGAGGCTATCGTAGCCGGAGCAAGGGTTAAATTCGAAGTATTACCCGTAGACACCGGCGTAAGAGTATTGAAATTCGGCAGTTTGGTCCAGGTGCCGGTATAAAAATTATAGATGAGGCCGCTCGTAATGGCATTGGCATTCACCTGGTTGCTGAATGCAGAGTTATTACCCGCAGCATCCCTGGCCTTTACCCTGAATGCATACGCCTGTTTGTCGGTCAGGTTGTATACGGTAAAGCTGTTCTGAACGCCAGGCACCGTATAGGTCTTCACCCCGTTCACATAAATATCGTAGTTGACCACTCCCACAAAATCAGTGGAAGGATTCCAGGTCAGCCCCACAGAACTCGACGTAGTGACCGTCACCGCAAGCCCCGAAGGCGCCGTCGGCGGAATGGTATCCTTCTGCGTCGTGGCCGAAGCCTCGTTGGTCACCTTCGAAGCAGCGCTGGCGTTGATCGCCCGCACTATATAATAATAGCTGGTGGAAGCCGCCAGCCCCTGGTCGAGATAGTTCAGCGTATCCTTCGGCGTGATCCCCACCAGCTGGTAAGGCCCGCCGCTCTTCGTCCCGCGATAAACCTCGAACCCGGTCTCGCTGATATTCGGGTGCGGATTCTTGCTCCAGTTCAGCTGTACCGCTACCTGGGAGACCGCGCCTGCCGTAAGATTGCTGGCAGCATCAGGGCCGCCCGGAGCATTGGCATTCAATACCGTGAAAGGATTCGACTGGGTCGAAGAACAGGCATTCTTCGCCGTCACCTGGGCGACGTACGTGCCGGGAGCAGCATTATAGGTAGCCGAATTGCCCACCACCGCGTTGTCGGGCAGATGTATCCATTTATAGCTGAGATAGCCCGCGGGCTCCATCAGCGGAGTAGTAGTACTGCCATCCGGCGCCGGCAGCACAGCGCTGGCTATGCCATTGATCTGGATATCCGGAGTAGCCGACACGGCGCCCCCGGTCAGCGTTATCGGCTTGTGCGACCAGTCCGACCAGCCCGAAGTAGACGTCCGCTGAAACCGGACAGAGTAAGTACCCAACTGCGTAGCCGTATAGATGTTGGAGGTGGCCCCGCTGATCACCGCGCCGTCCTTCATCCACTGGTAGGCATAAAAACCAGGCGTTACCCCCATCTTGGCGCTTATATTATCGCCCGGACAGAAGTTGGACTTCCCGAAATACAATAATGGATTGGTCTTGTGCGCCGCCAGCATATACGGGATGAACCCGGTATCCGCCCAGGCGGCATCCCAGCAGTTGTGCCCGTTATTCGGGTAAAAGTTATGTTTGATATTCCCGCCTAAGTTCGTAAATGTATCCACCAGGTACTGTGCGGTGGCCGGGCCGGGGTTCGTATCCTGCCCGCCGTTGAACAGCCATATCGGTATCTGGATATAAGTAGGCATCACCGGCACATACTCGCTACGCGCCGCCGAAATGATCGGCGCCGCAGCTATATATTTGGGACTGTTCCCCAGAAAATCCCAGCAGCTCTGGCCACCGGACGAAAGACCGTCGATGACGATCCTGTCTGGGTCCGCCTTATTATACTTTACCAGCGTGTCCAGTATATTGTCTATATCGCCAAAAAAAGGCGATGCGTATCCGTCGCTCGACTGATAGTAGAACAAAAAGCCATCGAATTTCCCGTTGTCGACTGCATCCCGGAATACCTGCCCGCCATGTATCAGCTGCGACTCGTTGTCATAGGCGTTACCGCCTTCGCCCGCACCATGGAAGAACACGTACACAGGATATTTCATCCCGTCGTTTACCCCCTGCTGATAGGACTTGGGGAATTTCAGACGGAACTGCATCCCCTTATACCAATAGGATTTGAAGGTGGTCGTTCCCGTACCACCCCAGTTCAGCGACTTCGTATGCCCCCACTTGACGATCGGGCCAAATCCAGGCAGGGGAGGCCTGTTCGTCGATGTAAATACCGAATCACGGTCATTCGGGTTCATGACGTTTTGTGCATGAATGTAACCACCCGACATGCAGAATACGATCAAGAGCAGCTGGTAAAGCTTTTTCATTTTTAGAGTTTATGGTATTTGAATACGGAGAACATATATTGTTAGGAAAACAACACAGCTGTAAGGAGATTGGAAGGTCCAACCGAGGATATCAGGAAAATAATTCTGGACGTTGGAAAGATGACTTAAACACTGGATCGCCCTGAATGGGGCTTATTCTTAGAGGAATTTCCGAGGAAGGGATTTGAATTAGGTAAGGTCAGAGAGGAATCAATAGTGATCAACAGCGGCACAAATTTAATACAATTTTTCGATTGTCCTATACTACTTTTGAGTAATTTCAATGTTAACAAAAACGACTCCGGGAACACCGGACGATCCCTCCAAAAAAATGCAAAGTTTTTCCCCGGCCAAACACAATAATATCGTGGTTTTTAGATTATTAATGGGCGTTTTATAACCCGCGCCCAGGGCCATTTATCCCTAATTCCAAAAAGTTATTTATATATTTACCCCGATTTATGTTAACAAAAGAGCACCTGACAAAACCGGCGACTACCACCAGGGATCTGCTAGAGTTCCTGAAAACCAAACACCTACATGGAAAATTCCTGGACCGGCTCAAGATGCGCTATCGCCCCCTCATCTGCCCTTACGTACCCCTCCTGCAGCGCGTCAGCCCGGACGACCGCGTAGGAGATATCGGCTGCGGCTCCGGCCAGTTCCTGCTGCTGCTATCCGAATTTGTCAAACCATCCTTTTCTTACGGCATCGAGATCAGCCAGCATCTTATAGATAACGGCAACGAGCTCCTTTCCGGCCTGGGTAAGGACCGGCTGTTCCTCGAAACCTTCGACGGCAGCCATTTCCCCCCACTTATCGGGACCATGGATATCATTTTCCTCATCGACGTCATCCACCACGTCCCCCCGGCCGTCCAAAAGACATTCCTCACCAACCTGGCCGCGTCCATGAAAAAAGGAGCAAGGCTCGTCATCAAGGACATCAACGCCGGAAGCCCCCTGGTAGTCTTCAATAAGCTGCACGACCTCGTCGTTTCCAAAGAGATAGGCCACGAACTAAAACCGCAAAGGGTCATCGAAATACTGAAGGAAGCAGGCCTGGAAATCACTGACGTAGAAAAATGTACAACATATGTTTACCCGCATTTCACTGTTGCTGCAAAAAAACCGTAGATCCAAGATCATTTTCCTGGCGTTCTGTTTTTCCCTCCTGTCCTTCTTCCCCGTATTCAGAAGCTTTTATTACGGCAACGGCATCGGGACCTATAAGAACCATATCGCCTGGCTCGAGAACCGCTCGGACTATTATAACCCTTGGCAATACAGGGTGTTATGCCCCATGATCGTGGAAGCAATGAAGTGGACCTACGACCATACGATAGACAAAATATACCCGGTCGAAGAAAAAGTCCACATTTCCATCCACTCCACTACCGGCTCGTCCGAAGCCACCCACCAGCTGATGGAGATCACCAAAACACCGGGAGCGCTCAAATACATGATCGTATTCATAGCCTTCCGCTTCCTCGAGAACGTCCTGGTCTACGCGCTCACCTACTGTCTTTGGAGTTATTTTATTAAAAATGACTGGCTTATATTCTTCGGTCTCCTTTTCCTGTCCCTGGGTATCGGCAATTCGGTCTCCGTCGCCGACCTGACCTTCAATACCTATATCGACAATATCCTCTACCTCCTGACCGCCTGCATCGTGGTCTATCGTTATAACCCCTGGTGGATCATCCCGATAACCATCATTGGAGCGTTCAACCGGGAGACATCCATCATGATCCCCTTCCTCTTCTTTATATCCCAAATGGATTTTTCGTCCCTCCAGTGGCGGAAACCGCGTCTCTCATCGATCCGCTTCCCCCCCAGCACGACCTGGATCATCACAGCGATTTCCTACGTCCTCTTTTTCGCCATATTCGTCGGCATTCGCCGCTATTACGGCTACCGCACCGCCCAGTACTGGAAAGTCCCTCCGGGCCTCCCCATGCTGAAACTCAACCTTTTAAGCGCCGACGGAATAAAAGCATATTTCGAAATGATCGGCACCTTTAGCGTCCTGCCCTTCATCATCCTGTACAGATTCCGGCGCTTCCCCGCCCTCCTCCGGACCTGGTTCATCGCAATCGTCCCCGTCTGGTTCCTGGTACACTGGCTGACCGTCGTAACCTACCAGACCCGCCTGTTCCTCGTCCCTACGATCCTCATCTTCATACCGATGATGCTCTGGCTGATCGAGAACTATACCCGCAACAACCAGCTGATGCCGGCTCCGGCCCCGGTCAAATAAGAAGGTCTTCGAATTCCCATAAAAAAAGACCCCGGCATGCCGGGGTCTTTAATATTTTAATTTCTTTAAGGTCAATTAGATAGGAAAAACCTAAACATTCTCCTTCTGCAGCAAGGCCGAGGGCGTGCTCGCAATGATCCAGAAGTCAGTGGCAAAACTGTGCTTGTTGGCGTAATCGATATCCATGCTGATCCGCTCTTCGGCCGACATATCTTTCTGGCCCCTTTTCTTCACCTGCCACAAACCCGTGATCCCGGCAGGAGCCATAAAACGCGCCGCAAATTCATCCGTCGTCAGCGTCTCCGCTTCATACAGCGGTAAAGGCCTGTTGCCAACCAGCGACATATCTCCCAAAAGGACATTGATCAGCTGGGGCAGCTCATCAAGACTCGTATTGCGGAGGAATTTTCCCACTTTCGTGATCCGGGGATCATTGCTGGCCTTGAAAAAGACGGGGGATTTCTGGTCGACCTTGTACTGGTTGAGATGCGTCATCATCTGACTGATCTTCTTGTCAGCACCATTGATCATCGTCCGGAATTTGTAAAAATTGAATATCCTATATCCCTCACCCGCCCTTTTCGCAATATAAAATACTGGTCCTCTGGATTCTATCTTGATCAGGATAGCGATCAGCAGGAAAAGAGGACTCAGCAGCAGAAGCACCGTGCCCGCGCACAGGATGTCAAACACCCGCTTGCCTATTCTCCCATTCTCATACCGCCTTCTGACCATATTCCTTTCGATACAGGGCACTTTATCTACCCCATGCTGATGCTGCGCCTTCACCTTCCTCAGGAACCTCACCTTCTGGTCAAAGTGGCTCTCCTTACAGTGCTCCAGGAACAGGATCTCGTCGGGCCTCGCCTGACGCCGGTACTGCTCCAGCCGCTCACCGTCAAGACCAGAACCTTCCAGAATGAAAGGGATGGACTTCAACGCGTTGTGCTGATTCAAAAAACCCCGAAAACGGATGATATCCGAAATATCGAACTTTCCTTCACACACAATGACCTCGGGCAGGACATTCTTCTCCTGTGCCAGACTTTTCAACAGTTCGACCATGACATTCTCCATCCCATCTGAAGCGTAGCCGCTATTATAGATCTTTACCAGCTTGTCAATATAGGCTGCATTCTTTCCGATGTAATAGAATCCACTACACTGGTACTGGTATACAGTATTGGTTTTCCTGGCTGGACGGTAGGTCTTGAGAATAGTATGCCGATAATTGCCATTCTCTTTCTTAACAGTTGGGGTTTGTAATGATAGTTCCATACAAAAGGTTTACGGTTTCATATATACGGTGGTCAGGTAAGCACAGATTAAAAAATATATCGTATCCGTTTCTATTACTTATCGTTGCGTCCAGGTCTTTATTCTCACGCCCCCATCAGCCAACCATTGCCCTGTTGAACTCGCCGGCCCCTACAAGTTCTTTTATCGTCCCAACGAGGTCCAGCGGATTGAATGGCTTCATGAAATATCGCACAACCCTGTTCTCGGCACATTTAGTTTCTGTCTCTGCAATTTCCAGGCCCGACAATACCACAACCGGGATCGACCCATACATTCCACTGTCGGACAGCTGTTCGATCAGTTCCCAGTCTTCCATATCCGGTAATTGCGGATCGACAACTATCAGATCAGGATGGGACCGGTGCGAAAGATAGTACATGGCTGAATACCCATCAGGAACAGTCACCACATCATATTCTCTTCCCAAAACAGTCTGCAATAAGAACCTGATCGCCTTACTATCGTCAACGGCCAAAATTTGTTTTTTCATTACCAATTTTCATTTTGAGGGTTTAAGTCGAAACTTAATCTTTCTAGGATGGATGGCAATGGAATAGCTGGCTAACACGAGGTATTGGCGTAAAGTGTGTTACTTCGTTAACAGAAGTAGGCTTTGCAAGATATCGATGTGGCTTAGAAACAACCCTATAACGTAGCACTTCGTTAGACTAATAAATAGGAATTTCTAGGATTGGTGAGGTCAATCAATAAGATATAAATGAAGAGTTTTTTTACCGATATTCAGAGGATTAGAATATGGTTCGGTGCTAATAGTCGCGTAAAAGTAATGCTTCTTTTTAGATTATTCAAAATTATTTACTGCTTATTTTTAGATCGCGAGTGCAAATTGGGAAATATTCCCGAAAAAAAAATACCCCATTCGGGGTATTTTTTTATGGCTTGTTGTATTTATTCGTCTATTTCTATAATTACTGTTTTAGCACTCTCTGCGTTAAGGTCCTGCCATTCTGCATCTTGAACACTAAAATGTATACACCCGGAGACAACGACTGCACGCTCAGCTGCTCATAGTAAGAGACCTGGGTCTTAGTGAAATTACCCATTTTCATTAGCCTGCCCGTAGCATCCAGCAGGGAGAACGTAACGCTTCCCGTATAGCTGCTGCTCCAGTTGATATTCACCACATCCCTGGCCGGGTTGGGATACACATTCAGGCTTTCCGATATACCGGCATCGAGGCTGTCCGTCAGGGCCGCAGCAGAACCAAAAGTTCTCATGCTCGCCGCTGCCGCCGTCGTACCCGTGAACTCATAGGCACCGATATCGAAGGTTCCGCCCGAAGGACGCGCATTGCCGTCCATATCCGTGGTGACCCCATATGCGCTGGTGTTCATACCCGTATTGATGGCCGGCGAACCCGACAGCAGATGGTAGTCTCCCCCTGCCGCATTCACAAACTTCGCGAGGTCAGTGGTCGCCAGGCTCAGGTTATTGGACACGGTTACCGGCACGCTGTTCTGCAGGTCGATGTAAGCTACAGGCGAAGGCAGGAACCCGGGCTGAGTGATCAGGTTGTTCGCAATGATGCCACCGCTGACCACCGACCCATAGTCGTCATAGTAGGATATACCATTCCTCCTGGGATTGATGATCGTATTGTTGACCAGGTTTACCTTCTGTCCAACCGTACCCGCAGGGATGGGACGGTCATCCATCATCACCGCATTCTGCCCATACAAGGTACCGTCATAACCCGCATTCGCGAATATATTATTATATATGAATGACTCCCCGGCGCCGAATACCTGCAGTGCGCTGCCCGTACCATTGAGCACCTTGTTCCGGTATACCCTGCCGTGCGTCAGCGCCCCGACAATGATACCCGCCTGGTGCTGCGTCTGGTTGGCGTAACCGAAGTTCGTGATCAGGTTGTCATGGCAATCGAGGTACCCGGTGACCTGCGATATCTGGGCCGCCGTCCAGCCGGCCTTGTCGATGATATTGTTGTAGAACCGCAGCGTGTCGATCTGCTGGGGATGAACCGTCACGGTGCTGCCGCTACAGGTCATCACATAGTCATTCTGCGTATTCCCGATGTAAAAACCTTCATCCAGGGTCTCGTGTACGTACATGTCATGGAAAGACATGTTGTACATCTTCCAGGCCGTGGACCACGTCGACGGGTCGCAGTTCGGCGTAGGACAGCAGGCTACCCCGAATCCGGCCGTCTTGGAAATTTCCAGGTGGTCGACCTCGATATCGCTGCACTGCGCATCTTCTGCATAGCCTACCGTAGTACCAGCCACGCTGCCGTCCATCAGGATACCATATTTAGTGTTGGGATCGCCGGTACCCGTCACGCGCACATAACGGCTGCTGTGAAGGGCAAAACCATAGCCGACATAACCGGATACATTGACCAGACCGCCGCAGTTGATGATCGTCACCGGCTGCGAAGGCGTGCCGTAGAAGTGGAACAGACCAATGCTCACATAATGTCCGGCCTTCAGACAGACCTTCATACCCGGCTTCACGCCAAGCGTCTGACCATCTACGTAGACCTGCCCGTCGCTCGCACCCGGCTGCAGCGTAATATCGCAGCCACAACCACTGGTGCTGCCCGTAGCCGCATTCACGGTCATCGTTACACTGGCGCTGGACGAAAGCCCGTTGTTGTCAGTAGCCGTCATCTTGAAGACATAGCTGCCCGCGGCCGTAAGGCCCGTTGCAGAAGCCGTCAGCGTATTGGCATTGAGTATAGTAGACGTCGCCGGGCCACTGACCTGCGTCCAGGCGATCGACTTGATCGTCGCTCCACCCGTACCGGTAGCAGTACCGTTCAGCGTCACGCTGCTCACCGGCAGCGTAATGCTCGGCGCAGAGCTGGCCGTCACCGTCGGGGCCGTAGCACCCGAAGCGCCCGGATTCACCGTCATCGTCGCAGTGGCGCTCGAAGACAGCCCGTTGTTGTCGGTAGCCGTCAACCTGAAGACGTAGCTGCCCGCCGCCGTAAGGCCGGTCGCAGAAGCCGTCAGTGTATTGGCATTGAGTATAGTAGAAGTCGCCGGACCGCTGACCTGCGTCCAGCTGGTCGACTTGATCGTCGCTCCACCGTTCCCGCTTGCAGTACCGTTCAGCGTCACGCTGCTCACCGGCAGCGTAATGCTCGGCGCAGAGCTGGCCGTTACCGTCGGAGGCGTAGTGCTGGTCGACCCCGACCCATTGACCGTTATCGTCACGGTCGAAGAGCTCGACAATCCGTTGTTGTCCGTAGCCGTCAGCTTGTAGGTATAAGTGCCAGGCTGCAGACCGGAGACCGCAGTGCTCAGGCTGGAGGGAGACGCTATCGTAGTCGCCCCGCCGCCGATCTGCGACCAGGTCGTCGACTTGATCGTCGCTCCGCCAGTGCCGCTCGCCGTACCCGTCAGCGTTACCGTCCCGGGCTGGCTGCCACTCGTAGAGCTGATCTGCAGACCGTTGATCTGCGCCAGCTGTGAAGTATTCGCTACAGAATTGACATAAATTTTGATCGAACCGCTCGCATCCGGGATCACACCGCTAAAGGTCGCCCCATTGCTGGCCGTTCCGTTCAGATTGACACTGATCGGACCATACGTGCTGGCCCCTACAATTGTATATGCACAAGGATTAGCATCCAGGTTGAACGCATTCGAACCCGACATCTTCACCGTATAGCTCGCACCAGCAGTAAGACCCGACGCCTGCAGCTGAGGCTTCGATACATTGTACGTCGCCGCGGGATCCCCATACTGATGCCAGTTGTTCACGCTCACCGCCGCATTGTTGAAGAAACCAGCCGCATTCACACCGCCGCCGTCATAGCTGGTCGCACCGGAATACGGCGCCCAATTGGCCGTCGCCACCGAGCTCAGCCTGACACCTCCCGACGTTCCCGTGATCACCTGGTTGCCCGGCTGACCCGCCATATTCGTCCATCCGCTGACCGACACCGGCGAATTGCTGAAGTTGAAAGACGCCGACTGGCTTACAGCTGGCGACAGCGTGATCGTCTGGGCACTGCCCGCCGACACCGTCGGAGGAGTAGCAGTCGATGCCGCCGAATTGACAGTTATTGTCGTGGTCGAAGAGCTCGAAAGACCATTATTGTCCGTACCAGTCAGCTGGTAAGTATACGTACCGGGCTGCAGACCGGAGACCGAAGTGCTCAGGCTGGACGGAGACGCTATCGTAGTCGCCCCGCCACCAACCTGCGACCAGGTCGTCGACTTGATCGTCGCGCCGTTGTTGCCGCTGGCCGAACCGTTGAGGTTGACACTCGCCGTGCTCGTGGTAGTGGTGGCAGCCGCAGCAGCCGTCGTAGTACCGCTGGCCCAGCTGATCTGCAGACCATTGATCTGCGCCAGCTGCGAAGTGTTCGCTACCGTATTGACATAAATTCTGATGGAACCGCTCGCATCCGGAACCACCCCGTTAAAGGTTGCCCCATTGTCGGCCGTTCCATTCAGATTGACACTGATCGGACCATAGGTGCTCGCTCCGATTATTGTATACGAACAGGGATTGGCGTCCAGGTTGAACGCATTCGAACCCGACATCTTCACCGTATAGCTCGCGCCGGAGGACAGACCCGTCGCCTGCAGCTGAGGCTTTGATACATTGTACGTCGCCGTGGGGTCACCATACTGATGCCAGTTGTTCACGCTCACCGACGCATTATTGAAAAAACCAGGCGCATTCACACCGCCGCCGTCATAGCTGGTTGCGCCGGAATACGGCGCCCAGTTGGCCGTTGCCACCGAGCTCAGCTTGATACCACCCGACGTAGCCGTGATCACCTGGTTGCCCGGCTGACCCGCCATATTCGTCCATCCGCTGATCGCCACCGGCGAATTGCTGAAATTGAAGGATACCGTCGTCGTCTGAGTGCTTCCACCCGAAGGCATCGTGATCGTCTGCGAATTTCCAGCCGATACCGTCGGAGGCACCTGCGTCACAGGAGGCGTCGAACCCGTCGAACACCCGGCATATGCCATCATATATTGATATATGGTCCAGTTGCCACTCGTACCATTCAATTTATAGGACTGTGTATTAGTGGGGTCATACCAGGTATTCCAGCAGCAATGCCCTCCGCCCCCTACATTGGTTTGTATATACTGGGCGCTCCCGGGGACCGCTGCATTCATCGTATTAGCAATGGTCGCCATATCCCGGAAGTCGTTGATCTGCTCATAACCGAGATAATGCCCGCAATCCTTTGCGAAAGTCGCAAAGGGCGCGGGATAAGCAGGATTGTCATCCGGCTTCACAGCGGTCAGCGCTACTACATTGGCGATCTTGGTGGGATAGGCCATCGCATACATCTCGGCCATCCAGCCACCCTGCGAAAGCCCCGTAAGGCTGATCCTGGTCGGATCTACCCGGTAAAGCTTTTTAATCGCCTCGAGCTGGATGTCCGTACTCGCGACAGGCGGATACGACGAAGGAGGCTGCAGCGAGATAATAATAGGTTTGTAGGTCGTGCCATTCAGCGTGACATTCCCATTCCAGCCGCTGGCAATAAAATTCCCCGGACCATAATTAAGTACCGCCGGCGCATAAGTGCCGACCTCGCCAACGCCAGGAAAGAAAACGATCAACGGATACGTCTTCGTCCCAGTACTGCCATAGTCATCAGGAAGATGCACGTAAGCATTCCAACCATTGATGGTCGTAAGCGTTTGTTGGGAATAGACATTGAGAGAGAACAGTAAACACAATGCAAGCCAGGGTCTGGCCGCATACCTTAAGTAGACAGCTTTCATAAGAATTGAAAATAGCGTTAACCAATAAAATTTAGAAAAGACTCGAAGGATGTAGATTTATTTCCACAGTCCTTGTTTCATCTAGACAAGGCAGGGAAAAGCAACCAAATTATGTGCCATTAAGACATTTAACATATTTTTTTTTCATCAAAAAATTGCTCCGTAACGACAAGTCAACGATCTTGAAGCGACAAAGCGATTGACATTATTTCAAACGCGTAAAAGAGAAAAAGAAATTGCCGGACATGGCCCAGTTATTGCAAATTAGGAGGCTCTACCTCGGAAGGAGTGGTAATATTACTTATTGTTCTTAGATGAGTGGATTTAATTCAGACGCAGCCAGTCTCCCTGGCGGCAGTCCCATCAGCCAGGCATTCAGCTCATGCACCTGGGCCTTGTGTACAGGCTGCGCTACCCTGGCTCCATCTGCCATATACGTGATCGTCATCATCTCCCGCCGGCGATCCGAATCATTGGCCAGCGTATGATGCACCGTATTTCCATAGTGCCAGGTAGCGTCACCCGCCCGCATACCCGCGGCATAGCTCAGCGGAAAATGATTTTCACGGATATATTTTCTATAGGTACGGTCCGGCTCAACAGACAATTTGGGATCCCACACAGTGCCGTTCTTGTGTGAACCCGAGGCGAATACGAACATCCCCATCTCAATGCTCTGGTCTACCATCGGCATCGCCATCGTCACGGTATCCGCAGTATCCAACGGCCAGTAATACTGATCCTGGTGCCAGTACGTCGCACGGCCCCCGGCGTCCTTCAGCAGCGCATGATCGTGATAGATCCTTACACCCGATACTCCCAGAAGATCAGCCGCCACCCGCGCAAGCCTTTCCGATAGCACAAATCGCCGGACTCCTTCGTCGACCCGCCAGAGATTGACCAGCTGCCCGAACATTCGCCCATAGATACCCCGCTCGGGTAGTCGCCGCTTCTCCCGGCTTTGCTTCTTCACGGCCTCGAGAATGATCCCGCGGTATGCAGCGATTTCCTCCGCACTAAGCAATTCCCTTACTAGCAAATGCCCGTTGTCGCGAAATTCGTCCCGTTGCCCGGTCGATATTTCCCGCCTGGCATTCAGCATTGGTATGTTCCTGCTCGTCCCCATACGTACTACTGATGGTTGGTTCCCGAAGGTAGTGATTTCCCTCTTCCCCATCGTAATATCCCGCGTACTCAGTTCAGTAAACTTTCACCGCTGTAGAATTTGGATGCGCTATTACATCAGGCATTACCCTTACTCGGAAGTAAATCCATTTCGACGGCTATGAGGACTTGGATATTTCGACTATCTTGACCAGCAAATTCCAATCCCTATGAGAAAACTATACACGGTTCTCTCCACATGCGTATTTTTGACGTTTGTTATTCCTTCATCTGCCCAGCACCAGGCACTCAATCTCATCGGTGGCAACTATGTCGAATCGCCCCGGCCCACGCTCAACAATGGTGACTTTACCATCGAATTCTGGGCCTATATCGACTCCACGGCCATCGACGGATCACCACACCAGTTCGTTTCCATCGGGGATACCCACGGCAATGGCTTTTACATCGGTTACGACGCGACCGGCGAAATGCTGGCGGGTGATTTCATGCTGCAGAACTTTATCTACACCGGCGTGCAGATGCCGAAGAACCGCTGGACCCATATCGCGATGGCGGTCAACAGCAGCACATTCGCGGCAACACTTTATCTGAACGGCACGGTCGTAACCAACGGCTTTGTGAGCTACAACGACGGCGAACTGTTCCGCATCGGCGCCCAGGTCACCCTCACAACCGACCCCCAGTTCGCACTGGCAAAGATCGACGACCTCAAATCCTTCAGCGCCATGCGCTCCTCCTTTACCATAAGAAGGGACATGTTCTCCGACCCCGATCCCGCCGACCCTACCCTCCGCGCCTGGTACAAAATGAACGACAACGGCACCCATACCCTGGATAATTCCAGCACCAGCAACCCATCCAATACCGGTCAGATCTTTGGCGACGGCAATTCGACCGGCCCGGTCCCCTCCAGCTACTGGACCTGGTCCCCATTGTCGGATTCCTCCAACGCCCTCCTGTTCGACGGCACCGCCAAAAGCCAGGTGATCATCCCCGACAGCGCCCACTATGAGAATATACTGAACAGCACGACAGGCGGAACCGTTGAATTCAACTTCAACGCCACGACCCTGCCCACGGCGCCCTCCTTCACCACGGTCCTTAACAAATTCGGCCAGTTCGGCATCATGATGAATACCACACAGATCGCCATCGACAACGGCACCGCCTCCCCCCTGGTCTATACCCTTCGGCCCGGCGACCTTCCGCACGACGTAGTGCCCACAGGAGAATGGCACCAGATGTCCTTCGTCAATGACCCTACCAGCGCGGTCACCCATATTTATTATGACGGAATGTCCTTCGCCGATCTCCCGGGGGCATTGGGAACACCCCAGTCGAGCCTCACTCCCCTGACCCTCGGCATTACAAAGGATACCGTCAACGGCGATCTGCAACCTTTTAATGGTGCCATCGACGAGGTCCGTGTCTGGAACTCGCAGCTCGACCCCCTGACGATATACAACAACTATGACAAGACGCTCAGCGGCACCGAACCGAACCTGGTCAGCCAGTTCACGTTTAATCAGGGTATTTCCAAAAGCGACAATACCGGGATGATCACGGCATTCGACCAGGTGGCCGCCAACAACGGGACACTCCAGAATTTCGCGCTGACAGGCACTACGTCAAATTTTGTCAGCCACTCGCTGATCATCATCCCCGTACCGCTGCCCGTGACCCTTACCAAATTCAACGCGATGCGCAACGGCGTGCAAGCCTACCTCCAATGGCAGACCGCCCAGGAAGAGAACAGCAGGGAGTTCGTCATCGAACGCAGCGCCGACGGCAAGACCTATACCCCCATCGGCACCGTCCCCGCCGCCGGCAAGAGCAGCCAGCCGGTCGACTATTCGTTCACCGACCTGTCCCCCATCAACGGTCCCAACTACTACCGCCTCCGCGAGACGGACCTTGACAGCAAGTATACGTACAGCATCGTCCGCGTGCTCAACTTCGGCGAGTCCTCCAGGGTCACCTGGTACAAGACAGGTCACCTGACCGCCGAGATCATCTATCTCCGGGGCAACAATGAAAGCTATACCCTCTGCGATATCAGCGGCCATATCCTCCGCCAGGGCCAGCTCTCCGGCGGAAAAGCCGAGGTGTCCAACCTCCCGGCAGGCGTCTACGTCGTAAGGGTAGTAACCCGAACGGGCGACGCATTAACCACTAAACTCTTTTTGTACTAGAACGTTAAGGGCCCCTCACCGGGGCCCTTTTCTATTTTACCGCACTGACTTCATCCCCCGCGTTCACCCCCCCTTTATCCACCGCGTCCCCCCTTTCATCCACCAGATTCCTCCCATTCACCCTCATCCCCCACGTTCGTCCCACTCCTCTCATCCTCCGGGTCCATCCCACTCCCCTTCATCCCCCACGTTCCTCCCACTTTCCTCATCCTCCGCGTCCACTCCATCCCTTTACCTACCATATCCTCGTCCCTCATCCCCCACGTTCGTCCCACTCCTCTCATCCTCCGGGTCCATCCCACTCCCTTTACCTACCATATCCTCGTCCTTCATCCCCCACGTTCCTCCCACCCACTCCTCCACCAGATTCCTCCCCCTCCTAACCGCGCTCCGCGAGCCTATTCCCTTATCCAATCCTGTCTGATCTTCCGCTGCAGATCATCTACTTCACCTAACGGATATATCTTCCAGGTCTTTCCCCCCGAATCGATGCCAAGCCCTCCATACGCCAGATATTTGGCATAGTCCGGCTCTTTCACTGTATAGACATAGTCGAACAGCTCCGACAGATCGGTCCCTGCAATGTTCTCGCAAGTCTTCTTGAACTCTGCATCGGTAAACCCCCGCTTCTTTTCTTTATAATATACCCGGTATACGGTCCGCATGACGTCATCCAGCGTCTTCCTGTTCCCCGTCGAATGACGTATAGCCATATCGAGCAGCAAACCGACAGCAGGCCCCTTCTGATAGTACGAGATCGTCTTATTCACCGAATCCCCGATCCTTCCGAAAGGCCCATCCGACCAGGTCTCATAGCTGGACTGCGCCAGGCTCTGATAGAGATGCCCCGGCTTGTTCTCATAAGCAGCAATGTCCGACTGGAAATGCTCCAGCAGGTCCTGCCCGCTCATCAAACCCGCCCTCCGCACCAGCATATATTCGTAATAGACCGTCAGACCTTCCGAAACCCAGAGCATATCAGTCCGGTTCTCCCTGTCATAGTCAAAAGGCCCCAGCGCGATAGGCCTGATCCGTTTGACATTATAATGATGGAAATATTCGTGGGCGATAAAGCAGTAGGTCCTCTGTCGCTCCTGCGGCTTGTTCAGCGCCTCGCCCGAAAATCCGATGGTCGTCGAGTTCAGGTGCTCAATACCTCCCCTGCCCGGACCGATGGCCATGAACGTATAGTGGCTATACGGTACGTCATCGATGACGTCCACCCCCTGCCGGACGATCCTCTGCAGGTCACTCATGAAGCTGTCCCCGTCAAACTCTCCCAATTTGTACCCGTCAAAATAATGAGGCACGCCTCGAACAGTAAAGGGCTTCAATTCTTCTAACTTACCGATAAGTATGGGGCTGTCGAACAGAATATCGAAATCCTGCGCCTTGTAAAAATTTTTCCGACCCGCCACCGGCTCCAGCCCCGTGGCTATCACCGGATCACCGCTCAACCCGGTTGCCCCCCCGCTCAAACCGGCAGGCTGACTCTGTCCCGCGGACCGACCCAACCCTCCAGGCTGGACCGCGCGACCCCATCCGGCCCATGGCTTAACTTCCACCCCCACCGGTTGATGAATATAGCCGTCGACATATAAAAAGACGCCCGCCGGCGCCACATATCCCCGCGTGCTGTCCAGCCAGGGCTGGGCCACAAAAGCCTTCGTTGCCAGGACGTCATAGCTCACCGTTATCAAGGATCCCGCCACCGGATTCTCCACTCTCCATGTGTTGGCAGTGGTCTTCTCCCAGCCCAACGCCTTCCCTGCCCCATCCACTACCCGAAAATCCTGAACATTTTTCGCATAGTCCAGCAGCTGGTAATATCCCGGCATCCACGCCGGCATCTTAAAGTCCACTGCCGGCCCGCTGAGCCCGGTGCAACGAAAGACCACATGAAACCGGTGGCTCGACGGATCATCCATCGAAAGAGTGTAATTAAAAGTTACGCCACTTTGCTCGGCCGGAGGCTCGGGGCGACACACTACCGTCAACAGGAGGCTGAGGCCGATCAAGGCTGGTTTTGGTGTATACATGATCCAATTTATCACAATCACCACTGTCCCGCTACACCGATTTTAACTTCTTGCTTCCACCCCCGACCGCGCCACTGCAGACCACTTTACTCCGATACATTCTCCTTGCCTCTCACTGGTCCTGAAAATTCCCCCGCGACAGCGCTATCACTGCAACACCCTATCCCAGTCCTTCCACATGGCCTCATATCCCTGCCGCCGGATCATCTCCACGATCATCGCCGGACTCCGGTCATCGTGTATCTCAAACTGCTCCAGCGACTCCGGGTCCACCACATACCCTCCGGGGTTGGTCCTCGATCCCGCGCTCAGCGACGTTATCCCCAGCCGGATCGCATGATCCCGAAAAACCGGGCTCTCCCTCGTCGACAAAGACAGCTCCACCTCCTCGTCCAACAACCGGTACGCACAGATCAGCTGGATCAGCTCTCGGTCCGTCATGACGACCTTGGGTTGCAAACCCGCACCGGGCATGAGATCCCCTCCACCGGCATTCCGCACCCCCTCCCCCGAGAAGGGCCTCAACCGCGGGAACGACAGTGAGTATTTCGTTTTCCAATACATCTTCTCCAGGTATCCCAGATGAAGGGCCGTAAACCAGCTGTCCGTCCTCCAATCTTCCAGCCCGATAAGAACCCCCAGCCCGATCTTTTGAATACCGGCCCTGCCCAGCCGGTCGGGCGTAGCAAGCCTGTGATCGAAGTTCGACTTCTTTCCTTTCGGGTGGTGTAGCCTGTAGTCCTCCCGGTTATAGGTCTCCTGGTAAACCAGTACTGCGTTTAGGCCATGCCGTATCAACAACGCGTAGTCGTCCTCCTCCAACGGCTGCACCTCCATCGAGACGTGGGCGAACTGCGACCGCACTGCACTAAGAGCCTTCACAAAATAATCCACACCCACAGTCTGATTGGCTTCCCCGCTGACAAGCAGGACATGCTCATAGCCCATCGCCTTTACCGCCTCCACCTCGCGCAATAGCTCACCCGCCCCCAGCGTCCGCCGCCGTATCTTGTTATCCCAGCTAAACCCGCAATAGGTGCAGATATTCTGACACTCGTTGGAGAGATAGAGGGGAATATAGAGCTGGATCACCTTTCCGAACCGTTGTTGCGTCAGCCGGTGACTCTGCTGCGCCATCTCCTCCAGGTAGGGCGCGGCCGCCGGCGAGATCAGGGCCTTGAGATCCTCCAGGTCGCGCTGCCGCTTCGCTAGCGCGCGCTCCACATCCGCCGCAGTCTTGCGGTAGATGCTGTCCTTCACCTTCGCCCAGCTATGCTGATCAAAAATTTCGTTGAACATCGTAGTAGTATGTTAATCCAGAAATGCCGTCAGCGGACTGCTGGCCACCGCCGCCCCATCCACCCGCCGCGCCGTCCCCGCCTCAAAGGCCATCCTTCCGCTCTCCACGGCCAGCCTGAACGCCCTCGCCATTACCACCGGGTCGGGGCCGGCCGCGATGGCCGTATTGATCAGCACCGCATCGGCGCCCATCTCCATTGCCTTGGCAGCATCGGAAGGCGCCCCAATGCCCGCATCGACGACGACCGGCACTCCGCTCTGCTGTATAATGATCTCCAGGAAATCATAGGTCTTCAATCCCTTATTGCTGCCTATCGGCGAACCCAGCGGCATGACCGCCGCGACCCCCACATCCTCAAGCCGCTTGCACAGCACGGGATCGGCATGTACATAGGGCAGCACGACAAACCCTTTTTTCACCAGCCGCTCCGCCGCGATCAGCGTCTCCACAGGATCAGGCAGCAGCCACCGCGGATCGGGATGGATCTCCAGCTTGAGCCAGTTGGTGCCCAGCGCCTCCCGCGCCAGCTCGGCCGCAAACACCGCCTCCCGGGCATCCCTCACCCCGGAGGTGTTGGGCAGCAAATTCAGCCACGGATGCCGGAGACGGGAGAGAATATTCTCATTCCCCCGATCACCATTCCCCCGATCACCATCCCCCCGCAAACCACCCCCCGGACCACCCGCCTCTACCCTCCTCAACGCTACAGTCACCAGCTCCGACCCGCTTTCTAGTATGGCCCGCTCCATTACGTCCATTGAACCAAACTTCCCCGTCCCCGTAAACAATCGGGATCCGAACGTCTTGTCTGCAATCTTCAACATAGTTAAAATAGTTTATTGAGTGATTCGACTACCGCGGCCCGATCCCCGGCATGCACCAGCATTCCGCTAAAAGCGACCCCATGCAATCCCGCGTCGAACAGCGGCCCCGCATCCTTCATCTCTATCCCGCCAATGGCTATCACGGGAATGGACAGCTGCTCCCGCCTCAGCTGCCGCATGATCTGCCTGTACCCTTCCAGCCCCAGTATCGGGCTGAGGTTCTTCTTTGTCGTCGTATACCGGTACGGTCCAAGCCCGATATAGTCCGCTCCCTGGCGGTAGTGCTCGCGAATGTCCTCGATAGTGTTCGCGGTCCCGCCGATGATACAGTCCTCACCCAGTATCCGCCTCGCCGCGCCCACCGCCATGTCCTGCTTGCCCAGGTGTACGCCGCTCGCCTGTACCCGGGCCGCTACTTCGACCCTGTCGTTGATGATCAGCGCACAGTCGCTGGCATCGGTTATTTTCTTTGCGGCCAGCGCCACAAGCCGGACCTCCTCGTCAGTTGCCTCCTTCATGCGCAGCTGTATCCAACGGATGCCCGCGCGACAAGCCGCCTCCACCTGTTGCAAATGATCGATCGGGCCCCCATCCATCGTAAGAAAGTAGAGCCTCCCCAGCGGCCGCCAGATCATCGATGATGCCATCCTAGTAAAGTTTTATTGCTGGTTAAGAATTGCCCGATATACCTTTTCGAGTAGAACGCAGCTTCCGGCAGCGAATACCCAAGAGCCAGGTTCGCCGTCAGCGACGACGACAGGACACAGCCGCTGCCGTGTTTGGGAAACACCGGGTCGCCACCCGCCAGAGGATAGTACACCTGCACTTCCCCCCTGCTCCACAAATAATCCCTGCCCGGCACTTCCGGATTATGTCCCCCTTTGAGATAGATGGAAGTCGCCATTCCTTTTGTCAGCTCCCGGCATCGCTCCATCACATCCTCTCCCGGATATAGCCACCCGATCTCCTCCCAATTCGGCGTCACCAGGTAGCACTGCCGTGCAATGGCCTCCCACCCGGCGACCCCCTCCCAGAACACATGGCCGCTGCTGGCCTTGATCACCGGGTCAAGAACGACCCTGATCTCGGGATTGTGCAGCCGCAAGTGCCCAATGATACGGACGACCGACGCCATCGATTCGGTAATGCCCATTTTCACCCAGTCAAACCTCCTGCTGGCAAAACACAGGTCGATCTGCTCGCAGACCTCGGCGTCCGGGAACCACTGCACCCGGCTGATCGTCCGCTCGTTCTGGAAGGTAAACCCCGTACATACCGCATATCCATATACGCCATGTGCCTCGAGCGTCTTTATGTCCGACAGCACCCCCGCCCCGGCGCTCTGATCATAGCCTGCTACTATCAGCACATTCGCCCGGCCCGCATCAGTATTCATGCAATATCTTTTTTAGTTGTTCATAACGCCTCACCGCCTCCCGCGGCTCATCCCATATCCAGCCCAGCACCGCGGCCCCCTCCCATCCCCAGCGCAGCAGCTCGGAAATGCTATCCCGGCCTACCCCGCCCAACGCCACGGGCATACAGGGCAACGGCCCCCGGGGCTGCCGCAGCAGCACCGGGTTCGCCCCATACCCCGGTTTCGAAATGCTGTCGAATAGCGGACTGATAAAAGCATAGGCCAGGCCGTCAGGCAAGAGCGCAAACTCCTCCCAGCTATGGACGGAGGTCGACACCGCTACCATACCCCCAGCCTCAACCACCACCGGCCCGCCCCCGCTAACTCCATTCCCGTCCCTGAACCTCACCTTCCCATGGACCTGCGGTATGCCATAACGAACCGCCATCTCCACACTCCCATGCAACACCAGCCGCGAAGCCCACCGCGGCGCCAGCCGCGACAGCAAGTCCTCCACCGGTCCCCCTGGCCTGCGGATATGAAGCCTGGACAAACCCGCCTCCAGCAGACCTTCCAGCAGCTCCAACTCCCCGTCAAAAGGATCAGGCAGCGTCAATATCGCTAACAAAAAGTCGCGGTCCATTCGAACATCTGTTTATAAATAAATTTCAGCACCCTTTCTTTTAAAATCGTCGGCCATCTCTTTCATACCCTCTTCCAGCACCGTATCTTCGGTCATCCCCTTCTCCTCCGCGTAACGCCTCACTTCCTGGGTGATCTTCATCGAACAGAAATGCGGGCCGCACATCGAACAGAAATGGGCGATCTTCGCCCCTTCAGCCGGCAGGGTCTCATCGTGGAAGGACCGCGCCGTATCAGGGTCCAGCGAGAGATTGAACTGGTCCTGCCACCTGAACTCGAACCGCGCCTTGCTCAACGCATCGTCCCTGCGCTGCGCCCCGGGATGCCCCTTCGCCAGATCAGCCGCATGCGCCGCTATCTTATAGGCGATCACGCCGTCCTTGACGTCCTTCTTATTCGGCAGACCAAGATGTTCTTTGGGAGTGACATAGCAAAGCATAGCCGTCCCATACCAGCCGATCATAGCGGCTCCGATAGCGGAAGTGATATGGTCATAGCCGGGCGCGATATCTGTCGTCAGCGGCCCTAGCGTATAAAAGGGCGCCTCGTCGCACTCCTTCAGCTGCTTGTCGACATTCTCCTTGATCAGGTGCATGGGAATATGGCCCGGCCCTTCGATGATCACCTGGCAGTCGCGCCGCCACGCCTTCTTCGTCAGCTCGCCCAGCGTCTCAAGCTCGGCAAACTGCGCCGCATCATTGGCGTCGGCAATTGACCCCGGCCGCAGTCCATCACCCAGCGAAAAGCTGACGTCATAAGCCCGCATGATCTCGCAGATCTCTTCAAAATGGGTATAGATAAAGTTCTCGCGGTGGTGCGCCAGGCACCATTTGGCCATAATGGATCCGCCCCGGCTGACGATGCCCGTCACCCGCTTCGCAGTCAGCGGAACATAACGCAGCAGCACACCCGCGTGCATCGTGAAATAGTCTACCCCCTGGTCAGCCTGCTCGATCAGCGTGTCCCTGAATATTTCCCAGCTCAGCTCTTCGGCCTTGCCACCCACTTTCTCCAGCGCCTGATAAATGGGAACCGTACCCACCGGCACCGGCGTATTGCGGAGTATCCACTCCCTCGTCTCGTGAATGTTCTTCCCTGTCGAGAGGTCCATGATGGTATCCGCTCCCCAGCGGCAGGCCCATACGGCTTTCTCTACTTCTTCCTCGATGCCCGAGCTCACGACCGAGTTGCCTATGTTAGCGTTTATCTTGACCAGAAAATTCCGGCCTATGATCATCGGCTCAGCCTCGGGGTGGTTGATATTGGACGGGATCACCGCCCGGCCCCTCGCCACTTCATCCCGCACAAATTCCGGCTTAAGCCCCTCCCGGATTGCAATGTATTCCATCTCCGGCGTAATGACACCCTTCCTCGCATAGTGCAGCTGTGTCACGACACCGCCCGCGACCACCTTCCTGGGCCCCGCTTCACCACTCACGACCCAGCCCTCCCTCAATCGCGGCAGCCCTTTCTGTACGTCAATTTCGACTTCGGGATCCGTATATGGCCCGCTGGTGTCATACACTGTTACCGGCCCATTCGGCGCCGTAAGGGCGATCTCCCGCTGAGCCACCCGTATGGGATACAGCTGGCCCGACAGATGGACCTTCCGGGACGCGGGCAATGGCTCGCGGCTGATAATACCTTCTTTGATATTCATGCGTATAAGTTTTAGCCACCCTGAGTCGATCCGAGCGTCACGATCCTATCCTCCCTGAGTCGATCTGAGCTTCACGATCCCATCCACCCTGAGTCGACCTGAGCTTCAGGATCCCGTCCACCCTGAGTCGACCTGATCGTCACAATCCTATCCACCCTGTGTCGCCCTTATCACAAAAACCCGGTCCCCTGCATGTAACACACAGCATGCCCATTCCCCCCGCGGGATGACCACCTCGTTGACGGCAATAGCAATCCCATCCTGCTGCCGGATACCCAGCAACGGAAGCACATCGGCCAACCTGCCGTTCTCTGATAACTGAAATTTTTGCTGATTGACGGACACCTCCATAAAAATGACATAGATACACGAGGTGCCGCGATAACGCGTATGAGAGAGTCCGTCTTTTCCCTTCGCCGGTATTATCCGGATCAGGTTCTGAGGGTATTATCTCAGCCCGAATTTACGAGCACCCCTAAAGTACAGGACGAAGGTAGGGAGAAAATTTTGATTATTTCAACTCAAGCACAACAACTGACATCGGAGGCAGCTCAACCGACAGCGAATTACCATCCTTCTTTGCTCCGTTGAACACCGCCGGCTTGACCTTATTCGGCTGATCAAATGAATTGAAATCGTTAAACTTAGAAGAGGTCAACACCTGCCCCTGGACAGTCCTGAACGATATTCCCGCGAGGCTGGTCCTAAGTGTTATTTTTTTTGCCGGATCAAGATTTACGAGCGAGATATGCACCGCCCCGCTCGAATCCTTCGAAGCCGAAACATTAACCGCAGGTATCGTCTCCCCGCCATGACCATAATCCGGGCTGCTGAAATTTACCGCCAGCGAATGCGCATCCTGGTGCACTTTATACAGGTCAAAAACATGATATGTAGGCGTAAGCAGCATCTTGTCCTTATCCGTCAGCACCAGCGCCTGCAGCACATTCACCGTCTGGGCCAGCGCCGCCATCTTTACCCGGTCGGCGTGATTGTTGAAAATGTTCAGCGTCGTCGCCGCGATCAGCGCATCGCGCATGCTGTTCTGCTGATAGAGGAAGGCAGGATTTGTCCCCGGCTCAGCGTCCGTCCAGATACCCCATTCGTCAACTACCAAGGCAATATGTTTCTTCGGATCGTATTTGTCCATAATAGCCGAATGCTTGCCGACGATGGTCTCCATACGCAGACAGGCAGCCATCGCTTTGAAATAGTCGTCCTCTCCAAAACTGGTAGCAGAACCCTTGTGCTCCCAGCTGCCGGCAACCGTATAGTAGTGCGTCGAAAGACCCCACGTGCGGTCCCTGACGATATTTTTCATGACCACGTCCGTCCAGTTGTAGTCGGGTCCGTTGGCGCCACTGGCGATAAGCCTCAGCGGTGCCCCGGGATACTGTTTGCAGAATTCCGAATACCGGTTGTACTCCCCGGCATAATACTCCGGCGTCATGCTCCCGCCACATCCCCAGCTCTCATTACCAACCCCCCAAAAAGAAACATTCCAGGGCTCCTGGCGTCCATTCTGCCGGCGCAGGTCCGCCAGCGTGCTCTTTCCGTTAAAATTCAAATATTCCAGCCAGTTGGACATCTCCTCCGGCGTGCCTGAGCCCACATTCCCCGCGACATAAGGCTGACAGCCCAGAAGACCACAGAGCTCCAGGAACTCGTGCGTGCCAAAACTATTGTCTTCCGTCACCATGCCCCAGGTCGTATTGACCGTCTTCTTTCGCTGGTCCTTGGGCCCTATTGCATCCCGCCAGTGATACTGATCGGCAAAGCAGCCACCCGGCCATCTGAGCACAGGGATCTTTATTTTCTTCAGCGCATCCACGATATCCATCCGGATATGGTCTCCTGTCCAGAAACCATCGTAGATACAACGACCCAGGTGCTCGGAAAAATGACCATAGATATTACGGCTGATCTGCGGTCCTGAAGTGTCACTGACATTTAGCTGCACGGTTTGTGCGTGAAGTGCAGAAGCCAGGAAAAATGAGATAAATGTTAGAAAGACAGGTGTTTTTTTCATATACCAAACAGTCTGATTTTGGTTAAATAGATTAATAATTGTCGAAAAGATAATTATTTTTTCCCAAACTAAAAAAAAGCCCATCCCCGCTCGCGCAAGGATGGGCCTTGAAAAACAGGTTCCCTCTATATATATTAGAGCTTCACGACCTTTCTTACATCGGTCTTGCCGCCGGACTGTATCCGGACAAAATAGATCCCGCTCGTCCAGCTGCCCGCTGCTATGCTGGTCTGGAATATTTCGGACGTCTTGTTGAAGTTGTAGACGGCCTTCACCGCGCCAAAGGCATCGGTCACCTGTACCACCAAAGCCCCAAGCCTTTGATCGTATACCCGCAGGTTCAGCTGATCATGTACGGGGTTCGGATATACTGTAAATGCTTTATCTCCGAAGGTCGCCGAAGAATCTGCAGCCAGCACCGCCGAACTGTTGTCAAGAGTGCTTTCGTCAGCCGCCGTAGCCGTCCCGCTCGCGAACTGTATCCAGTTGAGGTTGAGGTGCGTCCAGCTATTGAAATATACCTTCAGGGTCTGCTGTCCGGCCGGCAGGGTCACCGTTGTGGTAACGGTCGACCAGTTGCTGTAACCACCAGTACCCGGTATGCCCAGGTTCGACAGCACATTGCTGCCCGATAGCAGCTGCAGCTTAACGCCGCTATAAGGTGTAGCTACCCGGAAGCTTACTTTGTAGGAGCCGGCCGTCGCCACATTAACATTGTAGCTGAGCCAGTCGCCATAGTCGATCCAGCCAACGGTGAGACCACCGCCTGCATCCGTGCTGCTCTGAGTGGCGATCCCCGACATCGACGAATAATTTTCGGCCTGTATCGTGCCGGGCAGTGCTATCCCCGAGCTGCCTTGCGCAAATTGCATCCAGTTCAGGTTCCATTCCGGAGAGGCCGTGGATTTTACGCGCAGGGTCTGCTGACCCGCCACCAGGTTCACAACAGCGCTGACCGTCTTCCAGGACTGGAAGCCGCCGGTGTTGGGCAAACTGACAGTCGTCAGAGCCGTGCTGCCCGAAAACAGCTGAAGGCTCGCGCCCGTATTGGGCGTGGCGATCCGGAAATTCACCGTATACTGCCCAGCCGTGGCAACGTTGACGCTATAATCCATATAATCGCCATTGTCTATCCAACCCACATTGTTTCCGCCACCCGCATCGGTGGTCGTTTGCGTACCGACCCCGGACATGCCGGAATAAGCTTCAGCCTGAACAGTCCCGGGAAGACTTACCGGACTGACCGCAGACTGCGAAGACGCCGGAGCCGAGGCCCCCGACGTGTACTGGAGAGCCCACTCGTAAATGCTCTTCCCATTCATGCGGTACGTGGGGTTATAGAACTGATTCCAGCAGCAGTGTCCGCCAGAATACGAAGTCGATATGCCAAGACCGCTCGTTATAGCATTCATACCCGACACTATGTTCAGCGTATACTGGCCATAAACATCCGTAGGCGAACCAAAACCCCATGTAGGCACCTTGTACGACGCAATAGCCGACGTCAGCGGCGATATCAGGGTTCCATCCTCTGCGACGCTCATCGGAACGAACGCTGCGATCTTATGCGTGGTCGGCACAGCTCCATATCCCGACTTCTTTCCCACATATTCAGTTACTCCCTGGCCACCCGCAGACAGACCGGTGAGATAGATACGCGACGCATCGATACGATAGTGCCCCAGCAGATAAGTAAGTACATAGTCCAGCTGATAGGCCGTCGTAGACCAGCCAGTCGAACATTGCGGCGAAACCACAATATATTTGTAGGATTTCCCGTCGGCAGGGTTGACAAAGCTCGAAGGGAATTTCCCCTGCGCAATGAAATAAGCGGGTCCCCCGGCATTGCTGCTACCATACAATGTTGCAGGGTTGGTCCCCCCTTCTCCGATGCCATGAAGAAATACCATTACGGGGTACATTGTCGACGTCGAGGAGTAATCATTCGGTAAGTGCAAAATAGCCTTCTCGGTAGTACCCGAGGCATCAAGGGGAACGTTAATGATTGTCTGATCACCCTGCCCAAAACATACCGCGGGCAGCAACAAAAGGAGTAAAAGTTTTTTCATAAATACTGGATTGTTGGATTTTAACACTGGATTCTTGGATCTTAACACTGGATTTTTGGATTTTGCAGTGCAATGTTCGGCCATTTTTCTGGATTAAAGGATTAACAAAAAGAGTTTCCCTCCCGTATAGGTAACCGTTTTAATGGACTATACAGGTTTACATATGAAATAGCAATCTTGGAAAAGGTTTACTTACTTCTAAGGATGGAATGGTTCAACGGGGAAAAACTTCGCCAAATTTAGCAGAACATGAAGGGAACAAAAACCGTGCGAAAATTACTTACTTACGTATCTGTCCGTTACCGCGGATGATCCATTTTTCGGTCACTAATTTCTCAAGCGCAAAAGGGCCGCGCGCATGCAGCTTCTGGGTCGATATACCGATCTCCGCCCCCAGCCCGAGCTCCTCGCCGTCCGTAAAACGTGTCGAAGCATTGGCATATACCGCCGCCGCATCCACCTCGGCAAGAAAGCGTTCACACTTGTTCTTATCTTTCGAGACGATCGCCTCGGAGTGACGTGTCGAGTAACGCTGGATATGCTCCAGCGCCTGGTCCATATTCTTGACGACCTTTATCGCGCATTTCAGGCTGAGGAATTCGCGCGCATAGTCTGCATCGGTAGCCCTCTGCAGAAAAGGATAGCCTTTTAACAACCGACTCGCGGGCGCATCGGCAAATATCTCGACGCCGTGCTTCTCCAGCGCGGCTCCCACCTGCGGCAGAAAAGACCCGGCGATCGACGCATCTACCACAAGTGTATCCATCGAGTTACAGACGGAAGGTCGGGAGACCTTGGCGTTGACGACAATATCCTTCGCCATTTTCAGATCGGCCGTCGCCTCCACATAGACATGACAAACCCCGGCCCCGGTCTCGATCACCGGTACCTGGCTGTTGGCTCTTACATAACGGATCAGCGAATCAGACCCACGCGGTATCAGCACGTCCACCCAGCGCGTTGCCGTGAACAGCTGTTGAACGCTTTCCCGGTCCGACGGCAGAAGGGTCACCGCATCGGGATGGATGCCGCTGGCCTTGAGCGCTTTTTTGATCAGCCCGACCGCTGCGGCATTCGTGTCCCTTGCCTCCTGGCTGCCCTTGAGAAGACAGCCATTGCGGCTTCTCAGGCATAGCGCCGCAATATCAAAAGTTACATTGGGTCTCGACTCATATATAGCGCCGACCACGCCCAGGGGCACAGCCCTCTTCTCCACCTTCAGCCCATTGGCCAGGGTCCGCTGCTCCAGCAGCCGGCCCGAGGGATCGGGCAGCTTGCTCACCTTCCGGATGCTCCCCGCGATAGCCTTTATCCGCTGCTCATTGAGCATTAGCCTGTCGTTACGCGGATTGTCGGGTTCCTGACGAGCCAGGTCCTGGGCGTTGGCCTTGAGCAATATCCGCGAGCTCTTTTCCAGCTCTGCCGCCAGCAGCTGCAGCGCTGCTTTTACCTGTCTGTCGCTGGCCTTTCTCAATTCTATCGCTGCCTTGTAGGTCTTTATGATAAGAGGTTCTATCGTGCTCATAACTTTAAAACAAAACTATATCGTCGGCATGCGCCGCAATGGTATTTTTACTGGTCAGGCTTCCCATCGTCTCCGTTGCGCTCATTCTCGCCTTCGCCACTCCGATGATGTTGGACTCCTCATCTTTCAGCTGCACAACTTCCCCAGCTGAGAATTTCCCCGTTACTTTCTTGATACCAACCGTCAACAGGCTCCGCCGCTGTTCGAGCGCCCTCGCAGCGCCTTTGTCTACGAATATGCTGCCGAGGGTGATACTGCCGCTCGCCAGCCATTTCTGCCGGGCCTTGAGATTGCTGACGCTCGGTACGAAGGTTGTCCCCGCCTTACCCGCCAGCGCATCCGCAAAAGGCGCCTTCCCCTCCAGTCCGCAGATGACGACCCGGATACCCAGCGAACAGGCCAGCCGGGTGAACGTCAGCTTGGACAGCATGCCACCCAACCCCAAACTGCTCTTTCCCTTCTGCACCAGACCCAGTATCCGGCCGTCAACCTTCTCGACCCGGGGAATGATCTGCTTGTCTGCGTCGAGAAATCCGCCCACCGACGTGCACAATAGCAGCGCGTCGGCGTCAAACCCGATGGCCGTCAACGTAGCCAGCTCGTCGTTATCCGAAAACTTGAGCTCCACATTGCTGACCAGGTCATTCTCGTTCATTACCGGCAGGATACCGTTCTTCCAGAACTCGGCGAAGGTCTCCCTCAGCTGTAGCCACCTGGGCCTGCTGGAGAAATGCTGCCTCTCGCACAGCGCCTGCGCCACCGGTATGCCATAAACAGAAAAATGCCGCTGATAGTGCCGGATAAGTATCGGATTCCCCACGGCCGCCGCCGCCTTCCGCTCAGCCAGAGTCCCCTTATACCGGGAAAAATAGGACTTCCCGCTGCCCACAGCCCCGCTGGACACAAGGATCATATTATAATCCCGGATGAGTTCGGCGATCCCCGCCGCCACCTTCTTAATGGTCGCCTGGGCAATCTCGCCTTTATCGTTGGTGAGTACCGCTGTACCTAGCTTGATAACCAATACCGGTTTTTGCATGGCCGCAAAACTAGTCATTTCTGCAACACCATAACCCCATTCATAATGAACGTGCTTCCGCCCCCGGCGACAATATTATATACCGGCTGTACCCCTCCGGCATTCTCCGTCTTATCCCACACCGTGAACTCCCGGTAAACCCCGGTCTTTTCATCCTGGCAAAGCACCTGATCCCCTTCCTTCAGATCTCCCACTTTCCGGTCTCCCCGAACCGTGACCATCGGATGGTTGGGCGTCGCCTGCAGCACCCGCGAAACAAGCCGTATGTCCCTGTCCCCACCGGTCGCCGACAGCAGCAGCAGGCTCGTTATTGCGTAGTTCTTTGCAGCATGCACCGTCAGCTGCTTTACCATCACCGCCTTCGTCCGATGCGTGGAAGGGTCCACGGTGATCACCTCGTCGCCGGCCTTCACAGCGCTGACCGGCTTCGATCCGCCACCGGCCATCGTCACCAGCATATCCCCCGGGAAGCAGATGTCGTTGCCGTATGTTCCGGCTTCCCGGCTGACTGCCGCCCCTGTACCCGCCGTAGCAGCACGATAGAATTGAAAACCCAGCTCCTTTGACAATACATAGGAGAGCTTTAGCACATAGAACTTCTCTTCCTTGTCGATAGCATGGATGTCCTCAAAATACCTCTCCCATACCTTGCCGTCCGATTTATACCCCGGCATCACGGCGGTATATTGCTTACCCGTTTCCGTCGTATAGTAGATGACGGTCCCAAGGTCGACCCGCCCTTCCTTCAGGATCAGCTTGTAGAGGTCGACCCTCTTCTTCATCCCGTCATCCCCGGTGATGAAATAGGGCTTGCCAAACCCTCCCTTATCGAGGATATAGGTATTTTCAAATTTGACGTAAGTGTCTTTGTCAAGGTTGCCTATGGAAAACGCTTTGGCCTTGTCATATTCGGCCATGGTCAGGGCCCGGCTGGTGGTATCCTGCGCGCGTACGGACAACAGGCCGACCACCAGCAGCCACAAAGAAAAAATGGATCTCCTCATGTGTAGATAGCAGTTAAATTGAATTTATGATATTTCCTTGAATGCCGCCGCAAAAGCCTCCATCTCGTCCATCCGGCCGATGCTAACCCGGCACCAGTCCTGGTTGTTGAACTGCCAGTTTCGGATGCTCACACCCCGTTTCATCATCTCTTCCACAAACCGCCGGCCTTCCATCTTGATCGGGAAGATCACGAAGTTGGTGCACGAGGGAACATAGCTGTATCCCTCCTTCTTCAGGACTTCATAGAGATAGTTCTTCGATGCGATCGTCTTCTTCAGCGCGGCGTCGAGGAACTCACGGTCCTGGTAGCTCGCGATCGCTGCATGTAAAGTGGTCGCGGAGATCGACCAGGTGGCCTCCGTATACATGGTCAGCTTCTGGATCGTCTCCGGCTGTGTCACCACATAGCCTATGCGCAATCCCGCGAAGCCATATAGCTTTGAGAACGTTCTCGCCACAATGATATTGGCGCCCGCATTGACCAGCGGTATCAGCGTCGTGCCCTGGGGATCGTCGAGATAGTCGATATACGCCTCATCGATAAAGACGGTTACCCTTTTGGATACCCGCTCACAGAAGGACTTCAGCCTGTCTTTGTCCAGTACCGTAGCCGTCGGGTTATTGGGATTGCAGATATAGACCAGGCCGGTGTTGGCGTCGATCGCCTTCTCCATCGCGTCCAGGTCGAGGGTATAGTCGGCGGTCAGCGGCACCTTTACCCATTTTGCACCCACTTTTTCGGCCCTCGATGGGAGATCGGGGTAGGAAGGATCGCCGGTGATGATATTGCTGCCTGGTTTTCCATAATACAGACCCGCGGCCATCAGAAGGGGCGATGAACCCGAGGCCAGCAGGATGCTCTCTTTCTTAACCTTCTCGAAATCGGATATCTTCTGGACCAGGTCGCCGAGAGACATGAAAGGATACTGATAGCTGGTCGGCAGCGCTTCCACGATAGCTTTCTTTGCCTTGTCGGAAGGGCCAAAAGGGTTTTCATTGGCAGACAGCCGCGCCTTCATCGGCACCACAGGATCCATCGGGATATCTCTTTCCGACCAGACCTCGGGAAAAGAATGAGCCGGGTTGGCGATGATGGGGCTTGCATGCACCTTTTCAAACAAACTGCCGGCAATGGAGAATCCGCCGGCTAACAAGGCGCCCCTTTTTATTAGCGTGCGACGACTGATGGAGTTGCCCATAAGAGTATATTTTGGTGGTTAAAAAAACTATTTTCTCATGTGTTCATATGGCTCAACTCCTAAGTATCCCTTGGTCTCAACGTCCGCCCCCCGGATCTCAGCTCCCCAATGCCGGATAAGAGAACCGCTGACCCGTCACCCTGCTATGCAGCGCTGCGACCACGCTTCTCGCCGATTCCAGCGCCCCCGCCATCCAGGCATTCAGATAGGTCAAGTGCTCGCCGGCAAAGTAGACCTGCTTGTCCGGCTGAAGCATCGGCTTGTACAACGACTGCCGCTCCTCCGGCGAATAGAGCGCCCAGCCACCCAGCGAGTATTTCGTCTTGTGCCAGCTGACAGCGAACGAGGTCTCGAATTCCTGCCTGTACTGCGGATGGATCAGACTGCCCCTATCCAGCGCAAGCTGCTCCCTCTGCTGGTAGGATAAGTTCCCCGTGGCTACGGCTTTGTCATTAAAGTTATAGTATCCTATCAAAATTCCCTTACCGCTCAAGTAATCGTTGGAAGGATAAAATAGCTGGGTCAGCTGATTGTTGGTATGCGTAATTCCCCCGTAGATGCCCTCGTCCTCTTCCCAGAACCTGCGTTTGAACTGCAGCCCGATCTTCCCGGTATTCATATAGACTACAGAATCTATGGCCCGGCTGACATCCGAAGAAAAATTATGGTCGATATTGCTCAGCACCGGCAGAGGGATCGTACAGATACAGAGGTCCGCCTGCAGGCTCTTTTCCCCCGTCCTGTCCCTATAAACGACCCTGACACCATCGTCTGAGTTCCGGATCGAGCTGACTTCGGCATTCAGCTGGATCAAATGCCCCAGTCGCTGCTGAAACGCCGCCGCTATCCTGTCCATTCCCCCAACCGCCTGGAACAAAGTTCCTTGCAGCTCGTAGGTATATTCCGCTACGTTGTAAAAATCGGGGTCCAGCAGTCCCGACTGCAGCATCGCCGCCAGTGCCAGCGGATCGCCTAACCGCCCTTCCCTGTCCCCCGGGCCGGGAGATTCGATATATCCCCTGCGGGCCGAAGCCTTGTACAGCTTGTCGATATCCAACCCCCCTTCCGCACGCAGGTATTCGATCACCTTCAGCGTATCCTCCTTGCTCATGGTCATTTCGATCTTACCGCCGTCCAGCCCCTTCGCCAGCAGCTCAGCCATCCATCCCCTCATATCGTTGTGTACTTCCCGCACCCGGATCCGCCGATTGGACAGCGGCCCCTTCCCCTCGCTAAAGTAGTAGGCGTTCTCGTTCACATTATTATAGACCTGGATAGGCACCCCCAGCTCTTTACAATAGTGCAGCGTCAGACCATGGTGGTGTGGTATCCGCGAGGGCCCGGCATTGAAATACAGCCCTTCATCGAAACCCGCCGCATGCACGCCCTGACCGGTCTCTTCATTGACCGAGCCCTTCCGGACGCTCCAGCACCGGCCCCCAACCCTGTCCCTGGCTTCGAGGATGGTACAGTTATAGCCCGATTTTGTGAGTTCATAGGCCGCAGCCATGCCCGCAAGACCCGCCCCCAATACCAGGACATGCTTTCCATCGCCATCGCCTTCAGGCCGAAATTCGTGTGCCGGAGCAGCGGGTATCATCCCCATGGCCATCATTGCCGGGTAGGTAGTGCCAGCCAATACCCCGGATCTCCGGAGAAATTCTCTTCGCGTTAGTTTCACCCTCTAAAAATAAGTAATAAATTTAATCACTTATCTCAATATCCCGGATTCTGATACATCTTCACCGGATCGAGGATCGTCTCATTATACGGTATTGGAAAGTATTCGTCTTTGGTACTGAAATTGGCAATATTCTCCAGGTTGAAATTCACCCTTGGCTTCGCACGCATATAAGCCACCAGGTCGTTGATGGGGAAGAAACGCAGCAGGTCGAACCAACGATGATGCTCAAATGCCAGCTCTACCCGGCGCTCATGCAGGATCGCCAGCTTCAGGGTCGGACAGATGGCCGCATAAGCCGCATTATTCATCGACGTGGCGTAGTCCGGCATCCCTGCCCGGGCCCTGACCATATTGAGATAGTTGATAGCGTCGGTCGTATTACCCTTGTACATATTCACTTCAGCCAGCATCAGGATGACGTCGGCATAGCGCATGATCGGCCAGTCGTTGCCGCCGTATCCATTGGGTCCGGCAGCGCTGCTCGTATCCCGGTACTTGGTAATGTACCAGTCCTTGACAGTGGCCTCATTGTCGTACCGGATGGAGAACGCCCCACGCGGATCACCCGGCTCATATTCGTTCACGAGGTCATGCGTGACATTGTACCCGACACCCGAACTGATCTTCTTCCTGGTATTGATGTACTCACCCGCCGCCTGGGCACTGGCCGCGATATTGGAGTGGTTGGAATTGGGATCTCCCTGTATATAGACGATCTGCCATATCAGTTCAGGACAGGTGGCCTTCTTGTTGACGTCGAATACATCCGTATAAGGAATGGAAGACAGACTATCGAACGTCTTCAGCTTATAGCAGGCCCTCAGGTAATAGTTAGCGCTGTCCAGGTCGGTGGTGCCGGTCGCCGTGCCCGCGTTACCCCCATCGAGCGTCGCATAGCGCGTCAGGTATACCTGCCCCAGCAGATAGGTGACAGCCTGCTGAGACGCACGACCCCGGTTAGCATCTGGCTGGCGCACCGGAAGACCAGCCCCGTAAGCGCTTGTCAGGTCCGCAATGATCTGGTCATACACTACCTGCGCCTTTACCCGGCACGTCGCCGAGCTTATTTCCGACGGGGTTGTCAACGCCACGGTGGACATCGGCACATCCCCCCATTTACGCACCAGGTGAAAATAAGTAAGCGCCCGCAGAAACCTGGCTTCCCCAGCAACTATAGGCTTGAGACTGTCGGTAAAAGGAATTTTGTCGATATTGGATAACAGCGCGTTGCAGCGGGCCTGTATCTGGTACATCGCCACCCAGTGCTTCTCCAGGTAGGAGTTGGTCGGAAGGATCGAATAGTTACCAAACTGAAAAGGCTCGCCGCCGTTGGACTGATTGTCATTGGTCCCGGTGTCATCCGAACGCTGGTCTGTATACAGATCGCTGGTCTCGCCCAGCGCGCTATTGCTTCTCACAGCCTGGTAACAGCCATTTAACGCCAGCAGGATATCTGCTTCGGTCGTAAAGAACTGGGTGCTCGTTACCGAGAAGGGATCGGTTTGCTCCAGGAATGATTTTTTACAGGAGCACAACAGGAAAACCACCATGCAGGCCGCCTGTAGAAATTTGTTTCTCATGATCAAAATGTTACATGAATACCCAAATTGAACGCCCTTACCAGCGGATATAGACCATAATCAATGCCAGGCGCCAGGTTGGCGATGCTGCCATTGACGCTGTAATTATAGTCGACCTCCGGATTGTAACCCTTGTATCTGGTGATCGTAAAAGCATTGTTAACGCTAGCGTATAACCGAATATTCTGTATGCCTGCTTTACGCAGCGCCGTTATCGTCGGCACGTTATACCCCAGCGTTATATTGGTGCACCGGATAAAGCTGCCATCCTGGATATAAAAGGTAGACAGCCGGGTGCTGTTGCTTTGTGTGCCCGCACGAGAAGCACGATAGACCCTGCCGTTCCCCGGCTCGGACTCGCTGCGATATCGGTCTGCAACGTCCGCATACTGATTGCCCGAACCCTCCATATTATATAGGTAGTAGTCCTGTCCATCCACGATCTGGTTGCCATAGGAACCCGCGAATGCAGCGATCATATCCACGGACCTATAGCTGGCAGACAACGAAAAGCCATAGGTGAATTTCGCGTATGGGGTACCGATGATGCTCAGATCATTTGAGTTGACGACGCCGTCGCCATTGACATCCTGGAAATAGAGATCGCCGGGACGCAGGGGATTTGTCTGCGCAGTGCTGCGGGGCGGCCCTTTCAGGACGTAACCCTTGATAAAGGACTGGGTAGTAGGATCGTAGTTGGCATCGTCGATCGCGATACCGGCCATATCCTTTTGACGCACCATGCCGGCCACTTTATAGCCATAGAACATGCCGATAGGCTGACCGGCTTCGGTGATATTGGTGATGTACTGCCGCTCAGCACCCTGGGTAACGATGGTGCTGGCGCTGCCCAGGTTCAAAACCTTATTGTGATTGATGGAAATATTGCCGCTGACATTGAAATTGAAGCCCCCTTTGGACTGAACTATTTTTCCATCCACCTGGAAGTCAAAGCCCTTGTTCCGGATCCGCGAATTGTGCAGATTCGTGAGAATAGCAGGTGCAATGCTGTTCGGAGGCGGCGTATTACCGGACACAGCCGATACATTATTATAGATTAATAAATTATAGGTTCGACTGTCATAATAGTTGGCGATCAGCGATACCCGGTCATGAAAGAGCCCCAGGTCAAGGCCGACATTGTACTGGGAAGTGGACTCCCAGCCCAATCGGGGGTCTGTAGCGTTCCCTGGCCAGTAGGCAGACGCGATAGTATTGCTGTTGCCATATACGACGTTGCCGTTGCTGGTATATTGGATATTATTGTAGTTGCCGATATTGTTATTGCCGCTCAGACCCCAGCTGAGGCGCAGACGCAATGTCGTATTGTCAGCCAGCCAGCCACCGTAAAAAGGTTCTTTCGAGACGTTCCAGCCGCCGCTGACAGAAGGGAACAATGCCCACCTGTTTTGGGAGCCAAATCGGGAAGAGCCGTCGGACCTCAGCGACCCGGAGAGGTAATATTTTTCTGCATAGTTGTATTGCACCCTGCCGAGATAAGAATTCAGGGTATTTACATATGCCCCGGTGCCGGTTTGTATCGTAAGCTGCCCGACAGAACCACCCGTGACCTGCGGGATCAGGTCATTGCTGAATCCCGTGGCCTTGATGAAAACTTCGTCACTCGACGTCTGCTGAGTAGTATATCCTGCCAGTATATTGATGCTGTGCTCTCCGAAATGGCGATCGTAGGTCAGCGTGAACTCCCCCAGCTGGTCTTTCTGGCTGATGGTCATGCTCTGGGCATTGGCCGCCTGTATAGAAGCCGCGGAGCCCGGAGGATTGGTGCCATTACTCAGATTGGTCGGCAGGTAATAGTTGTATTTCTCGTTATAGGTCTGCAAACCCAGGTTGGCCTTGAAGGTCAGATACAGCATCGGGGCATAGGTCGCGAAGGCGTTGTAGGTGCTGCGGTCGCCCGTACGTTTGATCTGCGTACGCTCCACGGTAGCAATAGGGTTCTCGATCGGCTGATAGCCATATGCGTTGGATTCTGAAGCAGCCAGGAAGGTAGCAATACTGCCATCCGGGTAGTAAGCGGGAAAAACCGGCATATAGATCAGCGCACCGAAGGAGGGGCTGTGATCCCAGCGGCCTTCCTGTGTTTCGTTATTGGTATTGCCGGTATAGGCAACGCTTGCTCCGACCTTCACCTTATCCGAAACGTCGCCGTCGACATTCACCCGGAAATTAAGGCGCTGCTGCGCCGTATTGAGCATGATCCCATCCTGGCTCTGATAGGAGCCGCTGATCATATAACGCACGGCCTCATTGCCGCCGGAGAAGGAAAGATTGTGTCGGAACATGCCGGCTTGCCGATAGAGCTCGTCCTGCCAGTCCGTATTATATTTGGGTTTAATTATCGTCTGGGACGGGAGATCATACAGCTCGGTGGGAATGCTGACGGAAGCCGCATTACCGACCCGCGCGATACGCATGGCGTTATTGTCGGAATACATCGCATCATTCCATGTGCCGCCAGTGTTCTGCACCAGGTCCTTATAGCTGTCGTTACGGCCGTCGACCACCAGCCGGGCAAACTGACCGGAATTCAATAGCCTGACCTTGTGGTCCAGCTGATCGACGCCGTACATATGATCATATTCCAGCTTGGCTTTGCCCGGCTTGCCCCTCTTCGTGCTGATCAGTACCACGCCGCCGGAAGCCCGTGATCCGTAGATGGCGGCAGAAGCGGCGTCTTTCAGGATATCGATGGACTCGATATCATCAGGATTGATATAAAAGTCATTGCCCGAAGGATAGCCGTCGATCACATATAGCGGATCGCTGCTGGCATTGATGGAACCCGTACCGCGCACCCTGATCTTCGGGCTTGCATAGGGCGAACCGTCTACCTGGGATATCACGACGCCTGCAACTTTACCGACCAGCGCCTGGCCAGCCGTGGGCGCAGATATATTGAGCTCGCTGGCCTTGACGCTGGCGACGGCGCCGGTAAGATCGCTCTTCCTCATTCTTTGATACCCGATAAAGACGACCTCGTTGAGCGCGTTCTGCCCCTCCCGCAGGCGGACGTCGACCGGAGAAATTCCCCTATAAAGAACGTCCTGTGTGCTATAACCAATGGAAGATATCTCCAGGTGAGCGCCTGGCTGCGCTTCGACGGAATAATGACCCTGATCATCGGAGGCCGTCGAATAGGCGGTCCCCTTTACGTGAACGGTCGCACCTTGTATCGGCAGCCCCTTGATATCTGCTATGATCCCTTCCACTTTCCGTACTTCGGCAACGGGTGCCACGACGGGCGGAGCCGGAGGAATGTATTTGAGCGTGACCGTACGTCCATCCATCAGATAGTGCAATCCATATATCCTTTGCAAAATTTCCAGCGCCTCCCGCAGACGCCCCGCTTTGAGCTCGACCCGCGCCAAATGCACTTTTGCAAGCGCCTCCTGGCTAAAAGAGAAGTCGATATTGGGTGCTTGCTGCTGCAAGGCCGCTACCACCTGCGCCAGATCCGTCCCCCGCAGATCGAGCCGGATATTCTGAGCATTAATAGGATGACCCGTGCCCAACAGCAATAGAAAAAACCCGAAGACCGCAAAGCTTCGCTGGAATTTTCTGGTCATACTGAAGAATTGTTTGTGTTATTTTCCCTGGCTTACATGCAACGTATCTCCCCTCCGGACAAAATGCAGATCCCATCCAAAAGAGAGATGTTCGAGCACTTTCTCCAGTGCCGTATTCTCAAATCTTGCTGTTATCGTTTGATCTTTTAAAGGCTGTTCATAGATGATATGTATACCATACCTCGCTTCCACCTGCGCCAGCGCTTCCTTCAGGGGCGTCTCGAAGAACAGCAGCCTTCCTACCGTCCATTCGTCCATTTCGACGGGAGCCTGCCGCATGACCCTCCCGGATCCCAGCTCTTTATCATAGATCAATAGCTGACCGGGCGTCAACAGCTTGCTGGCCTTGCCCGCCCTTTCATCGAATTCCACCTCCACTTTCCCGGTCTGCAGCGATACGCGCAGCTGCCCCGCTTCCGGATAGGCCGATACATTGAACGTAGTCCCGTAGACCCGCGTAGAAGTCCCGCCGGCCCTTACCACGAAGGGGTGCTGCACATCCGGCCGCACCTGGAAAAAGGCTTCTCCGCTGAGCAATATCTCCCGGTTGTTCACAAAGTCGCTGTGATAGGACAGATGAGTGGCCGAATTAAGCCAGACGATCGAGCTGTCGGGCAACAGGACCTTTCGCACCTGCTGGTAGCCCGTATTGACGGCCGTCGACTCGTCCGTCCCGGCCACGGCGGCCTTCTGACGCTTGTTCCACGCCAGCCAGATGCCACCCGATACGACGATCACCCCCGCCCAGACAGCAGCATACCGCATCAGACGAAGGCGACGCTGGTATTTCTCACGGCCCGCCATTTTCCATAGGCTGGCCACAAGCCGTTCTTCATCATTGGGACTGAGCATCCGCACGCTCTCCTTGTCGCCGGAGATACGATCGTACCATCTCTCCAGCAAAATGATCTCCTCCTCCGTGCACTCTCCCTTGATATAACGAGCTAGCAGATCCCTGATTTGTTCTTCCGGTTTTTGATGCATACAAAGAATAGTCGGCAAAGATCACATAAAAGACTAGTAAAAAACCTGAATTAATACTGGCGTAACATTGGAGGAACGACAGCTTTCTACAAAATGAGCGACGAGAGCCGCAATGCCGCTGTACGCAAACGCTTTCGGATCTTCTGTAAATGATTCTTGACGGTATATGGTGAGACTAATAGTTCTTCCGATATCTCCCGGATGCTTTTTCCTTCCTGGGCGCTAAGCAGATAGACCCGTTTCATCTGGGCGGGCAGTTGCTCGAGCTCCGACGTCACCAGCGCCTCCTTGCTTTCCAGCTCTTCTACCCGGAAGGCCGCCGTGAGGACCGCTTCCTCCTGCATGACCATTGTCCAGGTCTGCACTTGTTTTTCGGAGAGCTGCTTTGCACGCAGCCGGTCAAAGATCTTGTACCGGGCCATGCTGTATATATAAGGGAAAACCTCGTTTTGTATCTTTATCTTTCCCCGCTTTTCCCACAGGTCAAGAAAAACCTCCTGGAGTATATCCTCCGCCTCCGTCGCATCGTCTGACCACTTGTATATCGCCGCCATCAATGCATGCAGAGTACGCCTGTATAGCTGCTCGAATGCAGACCTGTCGCCCTCCTGGGAGACCAGCCGCCAGAGCTCTTTATCGCTACGCCTGTCCGATTGCATGTCGCCTTACCAGTTTATGTCTATAAAATTGACATTCCCTCTGCGGGACGATGTCACTGCTACTCCTTTTGAAAGGGAAGACAAAAAAGAGAACCCTTCCAGCTCGTCCCCCCTATCGATCCCATCCACCACTTTCACGACCTCCGCCTTGCCCGATGCCAGGGATTTTTTCAGGTCCACAAAGGTAAACTGCCATTTCCTACCCTCGATCTGGTTCTGTATCAGCACCAGTAGATTCTTTTCGGGTATCCACTGCATGTTCTGGACCCAGGGGCCACAGGTGAATTTCTTGTAGACCACCCCCTTGTCGCTTGTCTTCGAGGCATGCTCCAGCACTTTTGGGTCATAAAGCCGGACTTCGTTGGCCCTGTTCCCGTAGTCCGCCGTAGCCACATACCATTTATGATCATATTCCACGTACTCGGGCCGGGTGCCCTGGATACAGGCGTCGTCCTCTATTACATTCTTCAGATTCCCCCCATCGAGCGTCCCCGTCCGCCGCAGGCCGGCCCAGTCAATACAATAAATAATGGCCTTCCACTGATTGGTTGCCTTGTTTAGTATGACGCTGTTGCCCATAAAGACCGGCATGTTGCCATGCACCGCCAGACCCGTAGGGTGGTTGATCACATCGGTGTCATGCAGGGTAAGTTTGTACTCGTGCCCCGTATAAGACAAGGTGTCGCCCTTCCATTCGAATTCGCGTATCATCCCTACCTCCCGGTCGCCGTAAAGATAGGCCTTGCCATTCAGCCAGGAAATGCCCTGACAGGCGCCTAGCGAATCGACGGTGACACTTCGGGATAACGACATATCGGGCTTTCCTTGAAAGAAGGTGACGGGTGCTACACTGAGCCCAATCAGAAAAAGCAGAAGTAGAGGTCGCATAAGTTATGCAAGATTAGCACGTTTTCCGGCGCAGGATCCCTTTTGATATATTATGATTCGATTACTGAATGTTGAAATTTTTATTAATTCCCGACCTTCGGGTAGTTCTTTTCTCTAATTTGAAGACTACTAAAAAAATTCCCGAAGATATGACCAGTCCGTATAGGCAGATCGTGCTCAGTTTGGCCTTGCTTTCCACCCTTTCCCCCGCTATCCTTGCCCAGCCAGGGATGCTGGACTACCCCGGCGGGCCGTCGCTAAAAACAAGCCGCCCGGCAGCTAAAATTCCCAGCGGCCCCGGCAACGGCTACCGAAGGGACTACCAGTTCGTCCATTCGGGCAACCTCGTCTCCGATAAGAATTTCTATTGGCTGACCGTCATCGACCAGACTCCCGCCATACTTAGCCTCGTAGTCGCGGACCAGCGGCTCAAGGCCATTCATGACCGCCGGCTGGCCACCCTCAAAAGCCACGTCTCCGACTCCTGTACGTGGGCCGCATCCCTTGTCACGGATTTTCGCTATACCCTGGAGGACTCCCTCGAAATAGCTGCCGCGCTGCAAACGCTGTATCGCAACAACAAAGCCCCCTTCGACGCCCTGGTGGACAGACATCTCCGCCCCTCAGGCTACTACGAGCGTTTTATCGCCGACAACAATGAAGACCTGCTGTTGCACGCCTGGGGACAGACGGTCACCGGCATCAATTATATCATCGACCAGTTCGGTCTCGGTAAGAAAATGCGCTATCCCCTGATCGACTCCCCGAGCTATGATGTGAACAGCCGCTATTATCGGACCGTCCTGAAGGACGCCTTCGCCCTGCTAAGCGAGCAGGAGAGCAGCATGACCGCCTTTTATCACCCCTCCCTGGCCGTCGCGCTCCAGCTGATGGACGTCAATGACAGGGATGAGCCGGCCCGTTTCGAGCCGATGGAAGCCGGCGAGAACCAGGCCGCGGTCCAAAAGATCGCCCACACCGACTGGAATAAATACAAATATGCGACGATCGTCATCCCCGGCAATGGTCCCGTCCTGACCACCACTCCGATCAGCCCCGACAACAAGATACACTGCGCAGTTGCGGCGATGCGGTATAAGAACAGCTGGGCGCCCTTTATCATCGTCAGCGGCGGCTATTGCTATCCCTTCAGGGGCCCCTACTGCGAGGCGATAGAAATGAAAAAATTCCTGATGACCCGCTATGGCATTCCCGCGGCCGCGATCATCATCGATCCCCACGCCCGGCACACCACTACCAATATCCGCAACGCCGACCGCCTCATGATCCGGTATGGCATACCGTTCAACAAACCCTCGGTCTTTGTCACATCCAAATCCCAGACAGACTATGCGGCCGCGGCGGCCTTCGACCAGCGAAACCTCCGCGAGCTGGGATATCTGCCTTACAGGGACAAGCAAGTGGTCGGGCTGCACGATATCTCCTTCTATCCCGTAATGGAATCCCTGCACATGGACCCATACGACCCCCTCGATCCATAATTTTTTTGGCAACTTCACTACCTCCCGACCGGAGCGGCGTCTTAGTCCGCTCTCAAACTCTTTACCGGGTTCGCCCGGGCCGTGCTGATGGCCTGGTAGCCTACTGTGATCAGGGCGATGGCAATGGTGATCGCTCCCGCAAGGACAAATATCCACCAACCTATGTCAATGCGGTAGGAGTAATTCTGCAACCAGTAATGCATGGCGAACCAGGCGATGGGCGATGCAATAACCAAAGCCACCAGTATCAGCTGAATGAATTCCTTTGCCAGCAGTGCCGTCAATTGAACGACGCTTGCGCCCAGTGTTTTGCGGATACCCATCTCCTTTGTTTTGACCTGCGCAGTATAAGTCGCCAGACCGAACAGCCCCAGACAGGATATTAGTACGGACACCAGCGAGAACAAATTGAACAGTTTGCCGGTACGCTGGTCGGCTCGGTATAGCGCATCGAAATCGGCGTCCAAAAAGGTATATGCAAAGGGGTATTCCGAACCATAGCTGCGCCAGATGGCTTTTGCTGCACTGACAGCGGCCGCAGCGCCTTTGGAGGTCGTCTTGACGGTTACCGTGTTTAGCGTTTTCTCATAGGAGAATACCACCGGTTCTACCTGTTTTTTCAATGAGGCATAATTGAAATCTTTGACCACGCCTACAATGATGCCATCAGTCTGCCACAGTTTGAAATGTTTGCCGATGGGGTCCTTGAGTCCCGTTTGTCTGACCGCCGCCTCGTTCAGGATGAAATGTGTCGAATCCGCCTTGCTGCCCGTGAAGTTATGACCGGCGACCAGCTGCAATTTCAGCAGCGGTACGAAATGCTCGTCAATACGGTTCACGTGCACCAGCATGGGGGTTTTGGGGTCCTTCCCTTCCCAGTACGTGTCTCCGGTTGTCATATCCTGGGTATTCACTATTGAGTTCTGCGAGCCGGCTACCTCCAGTACGTCCGGACCTTTTGCCATCTGGGCGCGGATGGCGTCAGAATGCCGGAGCATCTTGTCGTCAAGCGTAAAAGAGAATACCTGCTCTTTGTCAAATCCAAGGTCTTTCTCGCGGATATACCTTAGCTGTCCGCCTATTACGATAGTAGAAATGATCAGACAGACAGCAACAACGAACTGCGTAATAACCAGCGTTCTCCTGAATGCAGTATTGCCGATGCCTGCTATCAGTTGACCGCGCAGTGCCTGCATTGGCCGGAATGACGACAGCAGCAAGGCAGGATATATGGAGGATAAAGCGAGCGTGCCGGTAATGGTCGAGCCTATGACCAGCCAGACACTGCCAGAGGACAGGCTTAAACGTAGGCGTTTGCCGGAGATATCATTATATAAAGGCATCAGCAGGTAAATAATGCCTAAGGCGAGAAGGGACGCCAGCGCGAACAGGAGAGTAGACTCCAGAATGAACTGTGCGATCAGTTGTCTGCGGCGGGCGCCAATGATCTTGCGCGTGCTCACCTCTTTGGCCCGGAGCATCGACCGGGCGGTCGAGATGTTGACATAGTTGATACATGCAATGACCAGAATAAGAATGGCCACGATCAGAAATATATGCGTGATCTGGAGGGCGCTGCTATTACCATCCCTTGCTACGAGGTGCATAGAAGTCAGCGGCTGCAACGTATACCGGGTACCGCTTGTCTGGTTGCGGTGTTGCCAGTAGATCTTGCTGAGCCTGTCGCCTACCTCAGCGGCGCTGGCCTGTGGTCTTAGCTGTAGATATACCTCAAAGCTATAATCGCCGAGGTCTTCGTCGATCGTTTTCCAGCTCATGTTGCCCCCGCCGGCCGTGAACTGACGGCCATACCATTTCATAGGGAATAAGATGCCGTAGTGAATGGACGAGTTAGCCGGGGGATCTGCCATGATACCGGAAACAACAAATCTTTCTTTGTTTATCTCGAGGGTCTTGCCGATGAAGTTTGCGCTCATTACCTCATTCGTGGAAGTTGAGCCGGCACCGGCGCCAAAGAATTTGTTCGCCTCTGTTTGAGTGAGGGTTACCGAATTGATATCGGGAAATAGGGAAGCGGCATTCCCCTGCAGCAGCTTAAAGCTGAAAAAGGAGAAAAAATTACTGTCTACGAAGGCAGCATTCTTTTCAATGAATTTTTTGCCGTTGGAGTAGATCACCAGCGGCTCGTCGCGGCTCATTACTCTTACGACCTTCTCTACCGCCGCAACTTCCTTAGCAAATACGCTGAGGGGACCGGGTGCGTCCCATACCTGCTCGGAAGCGCCTTGCCCCAGGTGTGCGTTCAGCTTATACATCCGATCGGCGTTCGCATGAAATCTGTCGTATGAAAGCTCGTCCTGGACCCACAAAAGGATCATGATGCCAACAGCAAGGCCCATTGCGAGACCTATGACATTGATGGCGCTGTACAACTTGCTTCGGGTGAGATTTCGATAGGCGGTCCTTAAAAAATGAAAAAGCATGCCCGTATGTTTCAGTTACTCGCACATAAGGCATGCCATATACATATACAACTAACAGACAATCACTTCTACGGGTAATCGCCTGCTCAGAAGCGCGAATCCGGACACCGGTTGTACGGATCTGATCGCTACTGGTCGCCGCAATCGGTCACCCCAGAGTCGGTTGAACCTCCTGTGTCACCGTTCCCACCGGAACCATCCCCGGAATCACCATCCCCGCCGGAACCATCTCCTCAATCACCATTCTCGCCGTAATCATCCCCGGAATCACCATTCCCACCGGAACCTTCCCCTGAATCATCATTCTCACCCGAACTTCCGGAACCACCCCCGGCATTACTGGTCCCACCGGAACCGTTCTTCAGCCCCTTCAGTCCGTCGAGCAGCGCCGTACCAACCGGCACCCCCCATCCCGTGACCGCATCATATCCCATTCCCGCCTGGTAACCTCCAATGGAGGCAGTGCTGTTATTGCCCGCCACAATATCCCGGAAACCGGATACACCCAGCTGCTTTCCATCAGCTCCCTGCTGGAACAGCAACGGGTTCAGATATCCCACCGGACTGGGTAAGATAGCATTGATGCGCGCGATCAGTGCCGCCCACAACGGAGCAGCCGCGCTGGTCCCGCCACTTGCCCCACCCTGACCGTCGACCACCATCCAGTAGCCGGTATTGGCGCTTGCATCCGCCGCCACATCGGGCACTATCCTTCCGTCAATACTGCCGGGATTGACCGACCCGATCGCCACCGCCTGCCAATCGGGTCGAGGGAAAAATGTACTTACCCCGCCGCCCGTGCTGCCGCCATTGTCCTGGCGCAGGCCATCCCCATCCTTCCATGCTGTCTCGGTCACGACACCGGTCGTAGATCTTTTAAGCGTAGTCCCTCCTACCGCCAACACATAGGGGCTGGACGAAGGGAAGTCGACATGCGCGTGTCCGTCGCCTACCTGGTCGTCTGACCCATCGTCCCCCGAAGCGACGCAGATGGTGACACCGAGTAAAGCCGCCGCCTTCAGCGTATCGTTGATGGCGTTCAATGCTGCAGTGCTCCAGGCGCCGGACGCATCTTCTGCGTATCCCCAGCTGATGGACAGTACGGATATCTGGCTGTCCTGATCATGGACCGCCGTATCGACGACGTTCACCCATCCGCTTTCGTCAAAGGAGGAAAAATAGACAACTATATCTGCCGCAGGGCAGACACCGGCAACGACCTCTACGTCGAGCATCACCTCTCCTTCCGCCCCGTCTTTCTGGTTGGTCGGCGTATTGTTGACGGAAACCGTCCTGACCGATGGCATCGGGATATTTGCGTTTTGGCAGAAGGTCGCCAGATCACTTTCAAAATAACCGCCCCCGAATTCCACCAGCCCTATCGTCTGCCCCTTCCCGTTGCCGTCAGGGAATGAATATATCGACGCCAGCTCGGCCGGATAGAACCACGACCGGCTTGCCGCGGCCCGCTCCGCCAGGTCCAGCGAGGTCCTCCGTCTTCTTATCGGCCGCCTTTTGACCATGCTGCGGGTGTCCAGACCAAATACCCCGGTAATGATATCCTTTAGCTCGGCCGGAATCATTACATCCCCCTTCCTTCCGCGATAGTTACCGGACCAGTGGGAGTAATGGAACAGCTTCAGCTGGAAGGCCGCTTCGATGACCCCCGCATCCCCGCCGACCCGCAGGCTGCAGCTGGCTGCGCTTTCGTTTAATATCTTCAGACCCAGCCTGGTAAGAACAGTTTTGGCCTGTTCCATATCAGCCGGTTCCGCCCCATACTGAGCCTCGAGCTCCCCGCGGCTGATCGGCCCTGCCGCACCGGCTCCGGTCGTAATAACTTCGGGCAATGGCTTCTTCCGCCGGATCTTTATCGTCAGCTCTATCCACTCGGACGGGTCCGCCACGCCCAGTACGCTCGCCCCCGGTCGCACGGCCCGCATACTTCCGGGCAAAATAACATGAGCTCCCGAACTTCCACCAGTACTCGCCCCGGCTGCCCCTCCGGAGCCCGAAGCCCCTCCCCTGCCCGAAGCTCCGCTGCTGTTGCCCGATAACCCTCCACCTTGCCCCGACGATCCTCCATCTGGACCCGATACCCCCGAACCCGAAGCCCCCCCGGCACTTCCCGATACCCCCGAACCACTCCCTCCAACCGTTGCTCCAGCCACCGGCGTTGCTCCTTTTCCTCCAGCTGTCTTGTCTTGACGCGTTGATTTCATACGATGTGTTTTAGGTTTGTATTCTCGGAGATAGATTCCCAAAATTCGTGCTGGGATTTACCCCCGCCTTTATTTTAATGCCCATTTTTTATCCCCTTTTTCGTCATTTCTTATCACTGAAGTAACATATATGCACAGCTCTTTATTTGAATACCACATTGGGTGCTACGTCAACAGATATTCCTTCCAATTCCTGCTCCAGCTCTTCGATCGAAGGCAACTCGCCCCTCAGGTCTACCGGTACCGCACTTGCGATCTGATACTCAGCCACACCCAACGGACTCGCAAACTCCTGCAGCGAATACTCCACCACAACCTTATTCGGCGTCTTGCACAACAATATCCCGATACTCCGCTGGTCCTGCGGATGTCTCAGTTGCGCATTCACCGCATTCAGGTAAAAATTCAGCTTCCCTACATATTCCGGTTTAAACTCATCTATCTTTAGCTCAATGACCACATAACACCTCAACCGCGTATGATAGAATAGCAGGTCCAGAAAAAAATCATCCCCTCCGACGTTCAGAGGATACTGTTTCCCCATATAAGCAAACCCTTGTCCCAGCTCCAAAATAAATCGCTGGATATGATTTGTCAGCGCAGTCTCAAGATCACGTTCCCTGGCGTCCTTCCCCAACATCAGGAAATCAAAATTGTACGGGTTCTTCAATGTTTCCCGCACCAGATCGGACCGTGTCTCCGGCAGGGTCAGGCTAAAATTATCGATCGCCTTACCCTGCCTCTTGAATAGCCCGCTTTCGATCTGAGCCGACAGAACCGCCCGCGACCAGTGATTCCGGATTGTCTCCCTGACATAGAACAAAGCTTCATCGACCGATTTGCACTTCTTGATTATCAAAACATTATGTCCCCACGGCAAAAGTCGCACAACCTGTTCGACTTTCTCCCCATTCCCAATTTCCGCAACAGCTTGTTTGACAATTGCCCCTTGATAAAACATATACCACTGCCTTATATAAAACAAATTCGCCCGCGAAAACCCCTTCACACCCGGAAACGCCGCCGAAAGATCCTTCGACAGCTGCCCGATCAACCCATCCCCCCAGTTCGCCATCTTCTGCTTTTCACATATCTCCCTCCCAATCTCCCAATACAATTCCAGCAGCTCCCGGTTCACCGCAACCGCAGCCTTCACCTGAGCCGACCGGATCTTCGCCTTCAACCCCACGACCCACTTCTTATAATTCACGTCCACCTTCATCTCCTGCCTCATAAAATTCAATTTAGGACATCCAATTTACTACATTTTTTAGCAAACAAAAACAAAAAAAACCCGCAGCCGCCTCGCAGCGCCGCGCGGTTCACAAAATGGTTCGCATCCTTATTCCTCCCCCGGCTGATACTTCTTCTCCACATTCTTCAGCACATCCTCCTTATAAAAAAGCACATCCTTGAATATCCCAAAAAGATACATCGTAGCCTGATCCGAGAAATGCGCGGAACCAGGATCACTGCTCTCCCCTCCCGTCACGATCGTCTTTGCTCTGACCTTCTTTCCAAACTCCACCGCCGCTATAAAACTATTCCCCGAATACCCATACCGCTTCTTCGTCTCCGGCATCACCCGGCTCACATAGGAAGGCAGCGCGCCAAAAGAAGAAGGCGCCAGACCCACCGCAAGGCTCGGCTTTGCATCGTCATAGGTCTCTACGATCTTCCCCGTCAGCCGTTGATAACGGCACCGGTCACCCCAGTTGACCTTCCAGGTACCATACTGCTTCTTCAGCTCGTTGATCACCGCACTCAATTCACCGGTCTTCTGGGCTTCGGTAGAATTTTCCAGCTCAGCCTGTATATTCCCTACGGCATTCGACGCCTCCTCAGAAGTCCTTGGACGTGGCATATACTGCACCATCCTCGTCCCCCACTCCACCGCCAGGGTCGTTGCGACCGACCGGGTGTCCGAACGACGGTCCCACCGCTGCAGAACGCCTATAGCCTCCTGTAGATTCTTTTTCGTGGAATCCGGCGCCGAAGCATAGGCGTTGAACAACGCCGGCAACAACACGTCAAAAGCCATCAGGTAGTGGTCATACCCCTTACTGATAAGGCTGTCCAGCGTAAATTCGGACGCACCGCTCAACAACCGGACCGCATTCAGAGCACGAAAGTTCTCTCCGTCAGGAGCCATATATGCCGGGTATTTATTGCGCTCGGGGCTGCTATTCCCGGCAAGGCTGAAAGGCGTGGAATTGCAATTCTGTATCCACCCCGTAGCAGGATTGTAAACATGAATGACCTCGTCCAGCTCGTGCAAACCCTTCCATTCCGTAGCAGCAGTCGAGCCATCTACCGGCAACGACCAATCGTAGGTGGGGTCCCGCTTCGGCATAAAGTTACCATGCCAGTACGCGATATTGCCCTGGTCATCCGCATAGACCGTATTGTTGGTCGTATTGGCCCGAAGGTCCATCGCCTTCTTGTATTCGTCGAAGGTATTCGCTTTAGTGATCAGCCACGCTTCCATCAGCGCATTCAGCGATCGGTTGTATTCCCGCAGGCTCAGCCATTTTCCATCCCTGCTGGCCATCACCGGACCATGATGAGTATAGAGTCCCGTCACCGGTAGAGACTGCAGGCCGCTGTCTTTCTTAAAATTAACAGTGAACAGCTTCGTCGTCACCGGCCTTTTCTGCCCCTCATACTCGTAGACCCAGCCCTTGTCCCCCTGGCTCGCCTTTTCTTCATACAAGTCGGCTACGTCCGCATAGCTGGACGTATGCATCCATCCACAGTGCGCATTGAACCCCTGGTAGATAAAGAACTGCCCCCAGGTCACAGCCCCATATACATTCAGCCCCTCCTCGCTGACCAGTTGAGCCTCCATCCTGAAGTAAAAGGGCACATGCGGGTTAATATACAACTCCGTCGCTTCTGACGCCGTCCGAAATCCCGCCACCGCAAAACCATTGGAGCCTTTCTCCGTCTCTTCCTCACTAACCCCATCACCACTACCCGTCTGCGGCTCCGCTGCCGGCGGCAATATCCCCCTGTCTTCTAACACCATCCTCTCTATCGCCGAAACTTTCCGGACAGCAACCACCGGATTCTTACTATAAAAATTCTTTATCTCCTCCAACCTCACCCCTCCCAGACTCGTCGCCGAAACACTGCCGTCAGTAAACATCAACGCATACCATGGCTGAAACTTTCCCAGCACCAACGGCTTCGTCTCCGGGTGCTTATAGAGATAGTAGTTGACGCCGTCGGCAAAAGCATCCAGCAGCTTGTGCATCCAGGACGGACTTTTTTCATAGTCAGCAACCGCCTGCGCGCTGTCATAGATCAGCCGCATCATCACATCGGTGTAAAGGTAGTTCTCTCCATACGCCTCCGCCTGGCGACCCAGCATCTCCAGGTAGTTCTTCTCCACACGGCTGAAATCAGTCTGACACTCGACGTACATCAGCCCAAAAACTGTCTCCGCATCAGTTTTCCCATAGATATGCGGCACCCCCCAGTCATCCCGGATGATCGTAACAGCCTTCGCCTCCGTCTCAAAACGTCGTATCTCATCAGCGGAAAAAGATGGACCACCGGAAAAAGATCGGCCACCGGAAAAAGACCGGCCACCGGAAAAAGATGGACCAGCCGAAATAAATTGACCAGCAGCGGATGGCTGACCAAAAGAGATCACCGGCAAGACAAGCCCGGCGATAGTCACAAGGGGCACAAGCAGTCTATTCATTCCCTAATTTACTGTATAATTCCGTCCCGCGAGCCCTTCGCCCAATTTTTGCGTAACTTAGTGATATGCCCAATCTTTCCACGATACCGCCCGTCCCCTTCGGCAACAAGGCCAGCGGGGTCGCCCTGCTACCTGTGCAAAAGATAACCAACGACGCCGCGCCTATCCAGATCGCTGACCCCGTCGCCGTCGAAGAACCCTTGGAAATCAGCCTCGAATATGGGCCCGCCGCCGCCCGCTGTCAGCAAAATGTCTCAGTCACCATGCGTACCCCCGGTCAGGACATCGACCTCGCTGTCGGCTTCCTCTTCACAGAAGCCATCCTGCCCGACGCATCAGCCATAGCATCGGTGACCACAGGCGACAACACCATTAAGATCAGCCTGCACGAGACCATTACCCCCGACATAAACCGCCTCCAGCGCCATTTTTATACCAGCTCCAGCTGCGGCGTATGCGGAAAGTCCTCCATCGACGCCCTCCGGACCGTCATTACCCCCCGAGCATCAGAAAGAGAAACACAGGCTCCCGTCGAAGCACACGTGTTATACGGGCTTCCCCCCATGCTCCGCCAGGAACAAAGCATCTTCGAGACCACCGGAGGACTCCACGCCGCCGCCCTTTTTAACCGCGCAGGGCTGATACTTTCGCTCCGCGAAGACATCGGTCGTCACAACGCCGTCGACAAGCTGATCGGCCACGCCTTGCAGGACAACCTCCTTCCTTTGACAAACACCATCCTCCTGCTCTCCGGCCGCGCCTGCTTTGAGCTCATCCAGAAAGCAGCCATGGCCGGGATCAAAATAGTAGCAGCGATCGGCCCCCCTTCCAGCCTGGCCGTGCAGACGGCCGAAGAGTCCGATATCACCCTCATAGGGTTTCTGAGAGAACAACGATTCAACATCTATTCCGGCGCAAGCCGCATCCGCATATAATATGGAACAGCCATCACCCGAAAGTCCCGATCAGCTCAACGACCTTCATCAAAAGAAGATAAAGAAGGACGCCGTCGGCCTCCCGGCCATCGTCTCCAGCTTCCGCCACGTCATCGGCGAAGCAGGCCTCGCCCGCGGCCTGAAAGCCCTCGCAAGGCTCAACCAGAAAGGCGGCTATGACTGCCCCTCCTGCGCCTGGCCCGACCCCGACGACGAACGCTCAGGTATAGCCGAATACTGCGAAAATGGCGCCAAGGCCGTCGCCGATGAGACGACGACAAAAAGACTCACCCCCCAATTTTTTGAAAAGCACAGCATCGCCCAACTGGCCGCCCTCACAGACTTCGAACTGGGCAGCCAGGGCCGCATCGCCCAGCCCATGTATCTCCCAAAAGGCGCTACCCACTACCAGCCGGTCTCCTGGGACGACGCCTTCCAGCATATCGGCCAGGCCCTCAGCAGCCTAAGCTCTCCCAATGAAGCCATCTTCTATACTTCCGGCCGGACCAGCAACGAAGCCGCCTTCCTCTACCAGCTCTTCGCGCGGGAATACGGCACCAACAACCTGCCCGACTGCAGCAATATGTGCCACGAGTCCAGCGGCGTGGCCCTACTCGAAACAGTCGGCATAGGCAAAGGATCCGTCACGCTCGACGACCTGCACGTCGCAGAGCTGATAATTATTATGGGACAAAACCCCGGCACCAACGCGCCCCGCATGCTCACCGCCCTCCAAAAGGCAAAACACAACGGTGGAAAGATCATTTCCGTCAACCCCCTGCCCGAGACAGGCCTGATGGCCTTCAATAACCCCCAGCAGGTAAAAGGCATCCTGGGACTGGCCACTCCCCTGACCGACTTGTACCTGCCCGTCAGGCTCAACGGCGATATGGCCCTCCTGCAGGCCATCGAGCTGCTGCTATGGCTGGAAGAAGAAAAAGCGCCGGGATCCGTCTTCGATACCCAATTCATCCGCGACCAGACCACCGGCTACGGCGAGTTCATGGCGCACCTCAAACAGGTATCCCTACCGGACCTCGCGCGCAGCTGCGGCCTCTCCATCGAAGACATCGGCAAGGCCGCCGACATGATAAAGCATAAAAAGAAGATCATCATCTGCTGGGCCATGGGACTGACCCAGCACACCAACGCCGTCGACACAATTAAGGAGATCACCAACCTCCTGCTCCTCAAAGGCAGCATCGGCAAGCCCGGCGCCGGCACCTGCCCCGTGCGCGGTCACAGCAACGTCCAGGGCGACCGCACCGTCGGAATATGGGAAAAGCCCACGGAGAAGCTCTTGAATGCCATAAAGGATAACTTTGGCTTCGAACCGCCGCGACAACACGGCTTTGACGTCGTCAACTCGATCAAAGCCCTGCACGAACAAAAAGCCAGCGTATTCTTTGCAATGGGCGGCAATTTCCTTTCCGCCACCCCCGACACGACCTATACCGCAGAAGCCCTCCGCCGCAGCAAGCTCACCGTACACGTATCCACGAAGCTCAACCGCAGCCACCTGATACACGGCGAAGAAGCCTATATCCTTCCCTGCCTCGCACGCAGCGACCGCGACCTCACCGGCGGCCACGAACAGTTCGTATCCTGCGAGAATTCCATGGGCGTCGTCCAGTCGTCCCAGGGCGTGCTGAACCCCGTCAGCGAACACCTCCTCAGCGAGCCCGCCATCGTCTGCCGCCTCGCAAAAGCGACGCTGGGCCAAAGAACAAAGATCAATTGGGACAAATACCTCGCCGACTATGACGCCATCCGCGACGACATCGAACGCGTCATTCCCGGGTTCGGCAGCTACAATCTCCGCGTCCGCCAGCCGGGCGGCTTTTATCTCCCCAACAGCGCCCGCGAAGGCAAATTCGCCACTCCCGACCAGAAAGCGCATTTCAACATCGCCAACCCCCGCGAGATCCAGCTGGAAAAAGGCCAGCTCATGATGATGACGATCCGCAGCCACGACCAGTTCAACACGACCATCTATGGACTGACCGACCGGTACCGCGGCGTCTACAACGAACGGCGCGTCATCTTCCTCAACGAGGCCGACATGCACGAGCAGGACCTCGCCAAAGGCGACATTGTAGATATATACAATGACCACGGAGGCGTCCAGCGCGTCGCACACCGTTTTGTAGTCGTTCCTTATCCCATCCCACGCAGCTGTGCCGCGACATATTATCCCGAGACAAATGTGCTCGTGCCGATCGACACCGTCGCCGAGAAGAGCAATACGCCCGTGTCCAAACTCGTGATCATCCGCATAAAGAAACAGTCGGCCTAATACTTCGCCGACTCCCCGGGTTTCGGTAACGCGCCCTTTATGAACTTTCTCAGACTCTCCGTCGCAGCCTCCAGATCGGGCTTGCGCAAATACATCATATGCCCGCTGCGATAGCCCTCCCAGGTCAGACGGTCCTTCAGCTTCCCGGAAGGATCCAGCTGCCAGAGACTGTATTTCGCATTGAAATAATCGCACGCGCCATCATAATAGCCGCACTGTATCATCAGGTGCAGGAAAGGATTCTCCGCGATCGCCTTCCGCAGATTCTCGCCCGTATGATCGTTCTGGTTATTCCACGGCCGCACCGGACCGAACAGGTAGTAGTTCAGGTCGGTCTTGTAGTGCAGCTCTTCCCGTAAATAGACATTCATCGCAGGCATGAACGCATGATTCCAGGAGTTCAGCTCGGCATTGTAGTCCGGACTGTCTCCGGCGTCGCTCTCGTCGATGCCCTTGTAGCGCGAATCCAGCCGGCCAACGGTGTAGCCCTTGTCCCTCAGCAGCTCCTTCCAGAAGAAATTCGACGGGATGACTAGGTTGGACTGCAAAATGACCTTTTCCGACAAGCCGATATACTTCGACATTTTGGCCGCCAGCTCTTTCTTCTTCGCGTCTTCCAGGAATCCGCCCCTTGCCAGCGCCGGTATCAGCTCGTTTATGGTAAAATTCTCCACCTCCGGCAGCAGATCGGTCAGGTCACGACGCTGCTCATCCGGCCCCAGCACCTTGTGATACCAGGCCGTTGCCGCATAATAGGGTACGCGCAGCGACGCCTGCACGAACTCGCTCCGTTCGATACCCAGTACGGTAGGCGAAACGAGAATCACACCATTGAGGTACATCCACTGGGCCTCCTGCAGCTCGAGCGCCAACCCCGAAGCCCTGGTCGTTCCATAACTCTCGCCAATGAGGAACTTCGGCGAGGCCCAACGATTTTTGCGGCTCACAAACGTCGCGATCCATTGCGCCAGGTATTTGATGTCCTCATTGACGCCAAAAAAACGTGAGGTAGGAATAGAGGCGCTCACAGCCCGGGAAAACCCCGTGTTCACCGGGTCCAGGTAAACGATATCCGCTACATCCAGGATCGACCAGTTGTTTTCCTTCACACCATACGGCTGAATTGGATATCCCTCATCGTCGATGTTCAGACGGCGCGGCCCCGTATATCCGATCTCCATCCACACCGACGGAGTGCCGGGACCACCGTTGAAAGAAATGACCAGCGGCCGCGCAGCCCGGTCCTTGATATCCGACCGTTCATAATAGGTGTAAAAGACACCGGCGATCGGCTTGCCTTCCTCATCCCATACCGGCATAGTGCCGGCCGTAGCGTCATAGGGAACGACCTGCCCCTTGATCGTCACCTGGGAATGGGTCGTAACCGACGAGTCGATGTTGAGCACCCGGCTGCCGGGCGGCATCTTCTCCACCGGCGGCGTAGACGGAGGCGGCGTAGCAGGCGCATTCCGTTGCGCATAACCACAAGCCACACCCATCATCACAACAAACAATAGCGTAATTTTTCTCATATGTTAACATTGATAGAAATAAATGTAAGGAGTAAAACCTCGTCGCACTTCTTAAATATTAACCTTCGGTCCCGGATCATTAACCCATCGCCGGATCCGTCACCCCATCCTGCCCATTCTCCACTCTCCCGGCGAACCGCCGCAAAAATCCCTCAGCCCCCTCCACCTGCACCGTATAATCGAACCAGCGGTGCTTCTGCAAAGGCAGATGCACACCAAATCCCCTGTCTCTGTTCGGATGATCCAGCTTTCTCATCATCGTTCTCTCACCATAGCTATTGTCAGTGATCTTCAATAAGGAACCAGCCCCCGCGTGATCGACCCCGATGATCAGCTTACTATCTTCGATCCATAGCCGCATTCCCAGTTCAGGTTCACCCTCATTTCCCTTCATCTCCCAATACCATCCGTTGGGCCCGTGTACACGCAGGTCGTACTTCCCACCGGACAGCACGAACTTATCCGTCAGCACCCCGAAGCCGACCGCATAGTTGCGAATGCTTCTACCCATATACGCCGTAAAAGGCGCCGAGGCCGCGCCCCGAACCTCCAGCCCCAGCTCACAGCTGTCATCCGTCACCCGCACCCACGCCCCCAGCAGATAGGGCAGCGCACAGGACCTCCTGGTCCCCCTCTCCTGCCCCGGCAATCCCTTCCATTTATAGCCCTCCCGACGGGCTTCCGCGACCTCCTCTGGAGTCAGCTTCTTATATCCCATCGGCAGTCCGAGATACTGCGCCTTATTGATCCCCTTCAATGTCTCCGCAAGCCCCAGCGGCTCCGGCAGCACGATCTTCTCCCCATTGTAAGGCCTGAACATCGAGCTCAGGTCTCCGCAAATGGCCCGGCGCCACCCGCTGATATTCGTCTCGCGGATATCCTTACCCGTACGGTGCTTGACCAGCCTCTCCAGCATCATCAATATGGAGGTATGATCGAATACCTGCGAGTTGACATAACCGCCCCGGCTCCATGGCGAAGCGACCACCAGCGGTACCCGGTATCCCAGCCCGATCGGACCGCCCCTGGCGTTCTTTTCAGAAGTACGCATAATATCCTCCTCCCGGCTATGATATTCGGACGCCGCATCGATCCCCGTAGCAACCTTGCCCGTCTCCGAGTGTGAAGGGTCCGGCGCTACGAACGGTGAGACATGATCGAAGTAACCGTCGTTCTCATCATAGCAGAGGATAAAAATGGTTTTTTTCCAGACCTCGGGGTTCTTTGTCAGGATATCCAGCACTTCCGAGACATACCAGGCGCCATACCAGGGCGCTCCGGGGTGATCGGAAAAATTCTCCGGCGCCACCAGCCACGACACCGTCGGGAGACTGCCCGACCCGACATCCTTCCTGAACTGCCACAATACATCCCCTTTCGGCGCTTTCATCTCCCTCACCTGGTCACCATCCATATAGCCCATGCTGTCCAGCGAATGAAAATCCTGGTCCCCACTGTTGCGGGTGAACGCTTTTGCATGCAGGTCCTTCGTCCGCTGAGCCAGCTTTTCACGCCGCTCCGGCGTAAGCTCGACCATATCTTTCTCCACGATCTTCAGGACGGCCTGGCGTTCTTCCAGCTGGCCTTTGACGGCCTCGTCCAAAGGTGCAGCAGCCAGCCTCCCCTCCAGTCCGGTAATCTCTTTCTTTAGACCCGCGGCGATCTCCGGCAGGTGATCCATATAAGCCGGAGAGAACTTGATCTGGTATTGGCTGAACCACTCGAGCGGGTTATCGGTGAAATTCGACAGCCACGCATCCTCCTCGCCCTGGAAGCCCTGGTAGATGCTCAGCTCATTCTGATAGACGCGCCAGCTCACACCCGCATCCTCCAGCCGCTCGGGAAATGTGGTCCAGGACGCCTCTACCCCATAGTCCGTATCCTCATTGCGAACCCTTGCCCTCGCAGACGCCTCACCCCGGATAGTACCCGTCCACAAGTGCAGGCGGTTGGGTGTGGTACCCGTCAGCGACGAACAGAAATTCTGATCCGCTACCGTAAAAGCATCCGCAAGCGAATAATAGAAAGGAAGGTCCCTTCTGTCATAATAGCCCATCGTCAGCGGCATAGCAGCGAAATCCTTGTTCCCCGATCGCTTGGCGATCAGCCACTGGTCGCACTTCCCTTCGTTGCGCGCATCTGCCTGGTCCGTCCAGGAATGCGGCAATGACCCCATCCAGGTAGCCTTCGTATCCTTGATATCCAATCTGAAGGGCGCATAGACCTCTCCTTCTGCATTTGTCTGCAGCCATACAGGATTGCCGCCCGGCTGTGCAATAGCCCTGGGGTCCCTGTATCCCCTGACTCCCTGCAACATACCGTAACAATGGTCGAATGACCTGTTCTCCTGCATAAGGATGACCACATGCTCTGCGTCCAGCCAGGTACTACCCGCCGCGGGGTTTATAGCGAGCGCTCTTTGGATCGACGGCGGAAGAGCTCCGGTCAGACCGGTGCCTCCCGCAAGAATGGCCGCCTTTTTGATAAATTCTCTACGATTGTCCATAAGTAATAGATAGATAGAATGAAGTCAGGATAAAAATATAATGAAGTCAGGATGAAAGATCGGATCATTTTGTGGAACAATTTCCACACTCTTTCTACAACCGCTAAACCAACGGCAATATACCTTTGATCAATTCAATTAACCAGTAAAAATATCCGGCATGCTGACAGACGAATTGAAGGAATATACAGAGGAAGTGCACCACGCATCGGAAAAGAAGATGATCGTCGCCCTCAGGCAGATATCGACATACGAAGACTATATCCGTATGCTGAACTGGCTTTACGGTTTCTATGCCCCGGTAGAACAGCTGGTCCGTCAACACCTGACAGAAGACAATTTCCCGGACATCAACCGGCGCAGCCGCGCTGAATATATTCTTTGGGATATCCGTGAGTCCGGCCTGCCGGTACCCGAGCCGGAGGCCTGCGAACGGCTGCCCTTGATCGATTCCTTTCACAGCGCGCTCGGCGCCATGTATGTCCTCGAAGGAAGCACCCTCGGCGGCCGCATTATCGCAGGTATGATAGCACGCTCCCTCGAGTCCACCCAAAGTCTTTCTTTCTTCAACGGATATGGCGCCGAGACCGGCTATATGTGGTCGACCTTCAAAACCTACCTCAACCAACCCTTTTCGACAGACGAACGCCGTGAGATAATTGCGGCAGCCGAAGACACTTTCCTAACGTTTAAAAACTGGATCGAAAAACATGAGCTCCAACCCCAATTATGATTCGGAACTCTGCAGTAAAGTACCGATCCACCTGATCAACACCGTGCAACCCTATGGCGTCCTGCTTGTACTGGACAGAGAAACGCTTGCCATCATCCAGGCCAGCGAGAACACGAGCGACATATTTGGACTGTCCGCACCCCAATTGATCCGCACCCGGCTGGACGCGCACCTCTCGGCTCCCACAGCCACGGCGCTGCAGCTGCTGGCCAATGGGAAGACCTCCAACCGGATCCCGCAAATATGGGCCGTCGGCGAAAAAAAATATCCCGCCATCCTGCACATAAAGGAGACCTATATCCTGGTAGAGCTCGAGGTCCATCCCCACGAGGAAGAAACCCTCCGCTCTTTCGTCAGCATCTACCAGGAGATAAAATATTCCATGGCCCTTATTGAAAACGCGACGACCACGATTGACGTCTGCGCCATCGCCGCACGTCAGCTAAGACAACATTCCGGCTTCGACAAGGTAATGATCTATCGATTCGACACCGAATGGAACGGCACCGTGATCGCCGAAGAAATGGACGGGAACATGGAGTCTTATCTGGGCCTTACATTTCCTGCCTCAGACATCCCCAAACAGGCCCGCGACCTCTACCTCCGCAACCCCTATCGTTTTATCCCCGACCGCAGCTACCAGCCGGTCAAGCTATTCCCTGTCATCAACCCGTCGACGCATTCCTTCATTGACCTCTCCGACTGCAACCTCCGGGGCGTCGTTTCCGTACACCTGGAATACCTCGCCAATATGGAGGTCGAGGCGTCAATGTCGATTCGGATCCTGAATAACGACCGGCTCTGGGGACTGATCGCCTGTCATCACAAGACGGCGAAGAACATCAGCTTTGAGCTTTGCTCTGTTTTCGAGCTGTTGTCCAACGCCATCTCGGCCCGGCTGCAGACGCTCCACAACAAAGAGAAGAACGACAACATCGCCCGCACGCAGGCAGCGTACGCACGTATCGTCGAACAGGTATTCGCAACCGACGATATCCCCCGGGCACTCCAAAAAGGCGACACTACCGTCCTTGACCTTTTCAATGCTTCCGGCGCCGTCGTCACCCGCTATGGAGAGCTGAGCACGCAGGGCGCCCTTCCCGATAGAGAGAGCCTTGACGAGCTGTTGATGTGGCTGCATACCCGCCGGCTTACCCGGTCGTTCCACACCGATCATCTCGCCGAACAGTTCGATCATGCAGCGCCTTATATGGAGACCGCCAGCGGCCTGCTGGCCATTCCCTTTAATCCACCCAAAGACGAATACGTGCTGCTCTTCAGACCCGAGACGAAGAAGTCCATCGACTGGGGCGGCGACCCCGGAGGCAGGGTCGTCTACGAAAAGGACGGCCTCAGCTATCATCCTCGAAATTCATTCCACCTATGGCGCCAGACCGTCAACGGCACCTCTCTTCCCTGGTCGGAAGACCAACTGTCGGTCGCCGAAACCCTCAGGAGCTTTTTATATGAGTACAGCAACAAGTAAATACGACCACTATATAGTCGCCATCGGAGCATCAGCAGGCGGACTCGAAGCCATCCATGAGTTCTTCGATAGCATGCCCAATACAGCCCATCTCTCGTTCATCATCATCCAGCACCTGTCACCCGATTATAAAAGCCTGCTCGTAGAGCTGGTCGGCCGCCACACCGATATGAAGGTCTTCGAGGCCGAAGACCACCAGGAGATCGAACGGAAATGTATCTACGTTATCCCCAATACCAAGCTCATCACCATCCAGAAGAACCAGCTGCGGCTCACCGACAAGACCAACCTCAAGGCGCCGAATAACGCCGTGGACGTGTTCTTTACCTCCCTCGCAAAAGAGCGGAGAAACAAAGCCATCGCCATAATCATGTCCGGAACGGGCACTGACGGTACGAAGGGAACGGAAGCGATAAAAAAAGAAGGCGGCCTGGTGATCGTCCAGGACCCCTCCACAGCGAAATTCGATGGCATGCCCAACAGCGTTATCGCGGCCGGCAACGCCGACTTCATTCTGCCCCCGTCCGCTATCTGCAACGAGATACTCAACCATATCTCCCAACCACCTGCCTTCTTCTATGGCAACGAGAAAAAGGACGAGCAATTTCTGAAGTCGGTCTTCGACCTTATAAAGAGCGAGTCGGGCGTCGAATTCCACTATTATAAAACCCCTACGATCCTCCGTCGCATCAGCAGGCGGATGATGCAGGGCAATTTCTCCAGCCCGGACAGATATGTCTCCCATCTCCAGGAGAATAAGGAGGAGGTCCGAAGCCTGGGACAGGATTTCCTGATCGGCGTGACCCGCTTTTTCCGGGACAGGGAAGCCTTCGACCTCCTGAAGGAGCAGGTGATCCCCGCCATCATCGATAATAAGGACGACGACGATACCATCAAGGTCTGGGTGACAGCCTGCAGCACCGGCGAAGAGGCCTATACCATCGCCATGGTCATCGACGAGGTGCTGGAAAAGAGCCCAAGAGCCCTGGGTGTAAAGATATTCGCTTCCGATATAGACGCCGAGGCAATACAGTTCGCCGCTGCAGGCGAATACCCGGCGACGATCGAGAACGATATCGAGCCCCGCCTGCTCCGGAAATATTTTACCCGCACCAACAAGACATATACGATCATTCCCCGCCTGCGCAAACAGATCGTATTCGCCCGACACAATATCATAAAAGACCCGCCCTTTATCCGCAACGACCTGGTCAGCTGCCGGAACATGCTGATCTATATCAGCCCGATCCTGCAGCAACGCATCTTTTCACTGCTACTGTTCTCGGCCGGCAAGGATGGATTCATCTTCCTGGGTCCGAGCGAGAACTCCAGCCTGCTCAAAAAAGACGTCCGGGAGATCAGCAGCCGGTGGAAGATTTACCGGAAGACAGCTGAAACAAAACCAAGCTATTATTACCAGCAGGGACTGGCAGAGAACTACACCGCCCGGGGCGCCACAGCAAGGACTGCCCCGTCAAAGGATACCCGCTCGCAATCTATCCTCTGGGAAGACTTCAGACAGGTATTGACGGAAGACCTTTCCTTCGTCGCCATATACCTGGACGCCAATTTCGAGATTCGCGAGACGATCGGCCCCTACGAGAAATTCCTGACCCTGCCCCGCAGGCAGCTGCACCTCAACCTGCTCCGCATGGTGCCATCCAGCATTTCCATCCTCCTCAGCGCCGAGATCAGGAAGGCGGAGAAAACAAAAGAAAAGGCCCACCTCCGCAATATCCGGTACCAAAAAGATGACAAAACGGTGTCTCTGGAGATATTCATCCGGCCCGGTGGCTCCAACCCCACACAGCCCTATACCATGCTGGCCATACGGGAGACGGCCGCCGACGAGAACAATGGAATTCTCTACGGCAACGGGAATGGCAACGGCAACGGCTACCAGCATAACGGACACGAAGAGGAATACGTCCGCGCCCTGGAATCCGAGCTCAGCGAGACAAAGAACCACCTCCAGCTGGCGGTCGAGGACCTCGAGACGACCAACGAAGAGCTCCAGTCCACCAACGAAGAGCTGCTTTCCGCCAATGAAGAGCTACAGAGCTCCAACGAAGAGCTGCAGTCCCTCAACGAAGAGCTGATCACCCTCAACACCGAACACCAGCTGAAAATAAAAGAGCTGCTCGAGCTCAACGACGACCTCAACAACTATTTCCGCAGCACGGATATCGGCCAGGTATTCCTCGACAATAAGCTCCGGATCCGGAAATTTAACCCCGCCTCGTCCAGAATGATCAATTTCATCGAATCTGATATCGGCCGGCCTCTTACGCATATTTCCAACAATATCCGCTCGGAAACGCTGTTGGGTGACGCCCAGACCGTCCTCAACACAGGCAGGCCCCTCGAAAAAGAGATACAGCTGGTCGGAGGAAAAAATCTGCTGATGCGCATCATGCCCTATCTCACCCACGACGGTAAGAAGGAAGGTGTGATCATCGCTTTCATTGACATCACCGCCATTACGGACCTCAACAATATCATCCGGGGAGTCTACAATTCCAGCTCCAGCGCCATCTTCGCCTTCCAGTCCAGGCGCGACGGCAGCCATATCACTGATTTTACGCTGCTTTCGTCCAACTACGCCGCCAACGCCATGGTCCACCGGTCGAACGAAGACCTTAAGGGAGTCTCCCTGAAAAAACAGCTGCCCCTCCTGATGACACACGACCTGTTCAAAAAATATGTGGAGGTCGTCAACGGAGAGAGCAATTACCACGGCTTTTTCCGCGTCAAAGAAGAAAATAAATGGTACGAGGTCACCGTCGTAAAAATGATGGACGGCTTCGTTGCCACATTTACCAATATTACCGAGCGCAAACAGGCCGAAGAAAAGCTCCGCTCCAACTATATGGAGCTGGTCTCCGCCCGCGAAACCCTCCGCAAGCTGAATGCAGAGCTGGAAGACAAGGTGGTCGAACGGACACGGGCGCTGGCTCTCAGCGAAGAAAGGTTTCGTCTTGTCTCCCGCGTCACCAACGACGCGCTCTGGGACTGGGATTTTGTGAATAATATCGTATGGTGGAGCGACACTTTCTTCAACCGCTTTTGCCAGGGTAACCCCGGGCAGCCGCCGGACCGCAACGGCTGGCTCCTGAAAGTGCATCCGGACGACCGCGCCGCCACAGAGGACAGCATCTATGCAGCCATCAATAGTCACCAGACCCAGTGGACCCACGAATACCGCTTTTACAAGGAGGATGGCAGCTATGCCCACGTCCTCGACCGCGCCTATATCCTGCACGACTCCAATGGCACACCCTATCGAATGCTTGGCTCCATGCTCGACATAACCGAGCTGAAAGAGGCCAGCGAAGAGATTGCACGCGCCAAGCAGGTGCTGGAAGAAAAGGTCGCCGAACGCACCTCCCAGCTGCAACACCTGAACGAAGCCCTGGAGACCAGCAACCACGAGCTGCAGCAGTTCGCCTCCATCGCATCCCACGACCTGCAGGAGCCGCTGAGAAAGGTCCATATGTTCGCCACGGCCATTCGCGAACGGTATGACGGACAAATGCCCGAGGATATCAGGATCTATTTCAGCAAGATCGTCCGTTCTACCGACCGAATGCGCGCACTGATCATCGATATACTCAACTTCTCCCGGCTCTCAGCCGAGGTCTCTTTCTTCAAACGCACGGACCTCACGGTCGTTTTCGCGGAGATAGTGGACGACTTTGAGGTGAGCATCCGGGAGAAAAAAGCAGAGATCACCGCAAGCCGCCTGCCGGAGATCGACGTCCTGCCCGGCCAGTTCCGTCAGGTCCTGCACAATCTCATTAGTAACGCACTAAAATTTACCAGACCCAATGTCCCACCCGTCATACGACTGGAAGCAGAATGCATACGTAGCAAGGATTTCAACAGCGAACCCGATCCCAATGGCGACTACTATCGCTTCTCCCTCACCGACAATGGCATCGGCTTCGAAGAAAAATTTGCAGAAGACGTCTTCAAACTGTTTCAGCGACTACATTCCAAAGACCGTTTTGAGGGCACGGGCATAGGTCTTGCGATAACAAAGAAGATCATCGAGCGGCACAATGGCATCATCACCGTCCATAGCAAAGAAGGCCAGGGAACGACTTTCGAATGGATATTACCCAAAAAACACTGATCTCTTGAGCCACCGACAGCGGCGGCACATATTTAAAACCCGGTTATGTTGAAGTACAAAAAGATACTACTGGTAGACGACGACGCAGACGATCGTCAGATATTTGAAGAGCTGCTCCGTGAAATCGACGACGATGCGACCGTCGACAACGCCGAAAATGGTCTTGAAATGGTAGCCATGCTGAACAGCACAGCAGACGACGACCTCCCCGGCCTGATCATTCTCGACCAGAATATGCCCAGGATGACAGGAAAGGAAAGCCTGGTCTTCCTGAAGACACACCCCCGGTATAAAAGTATTCCAACCATCGTCTACTCCACCTACCAGGTGAGAGACTTCTACCGCGAATGCCTCGACCTCGGCGCCGAGGACGTAGTAGCCAAACCGGATACGATGCAGGCCTATCGGGAAATGATCGAGCAATTTTTGGTCACACACTGACCCTCGTCGCCGCGACCCGTCCCAACACCTTGCCCTGTTCCACCCCCCATCCGTCCCGGCACCTCACCCCTATCCCCCTTGATCCGTCGCAATATCTCACCCCTATTCCCCCTGATCTGTCGCAATATCTTACCTCTATTCCCCCTGATCCGTCGCAATATCTTACCTCTTTCCCCCTTGATCCGTCGCAATATCTTACCCCTATTCCCCCTGATCTGTCGCAATATCTCACCACTATCCCCTCTAATCCGTCGCAATGCCTTACCCCTATCCCCCCTGATCCGTCGCAATACCTTACCTCTATTCCACCCCTCGAACCCGCATCGGAACCGTATAAATTCCGGTCGATGCAGTAATAAACAGCGTCTTCCTATCCTTCCCCCCAAAACACAAATTCCCCACCCAATTCTCCGGAACAGATATATACGCCACTTTCCGACCCGACGCATCATATACCGTAACCCCATTACCCGTCAGGTATACATCCCCCTTTTCATCCAGCGTCATCCCGTCGGACCCCTTGCTGCAGAATAATTCCCGTCCCGTCAGCTTGCCACCCGCGCCGATGGCATACTTATAGGTTTTCCCCCCACCAAGGTCAGAAACATATAGGTAGCGCCCATCCGGCGTACCCACAATACCGTTAGGCTGCTTCAGCCCATCCGCCGCCAGCACGGCCTGCGATGCCCCCGGAGCCAGGTAATAGACATTCTGGGCATCCAGGTCTGGTTTCGTCCTCGTCCAGTAGTCCCGCTGATAATAGGGATCAGTAAACCAGATACCTCCCTGCGGATCGATCCAAAGATCGTTGGGTCCGTTGAACTTCTTGCCTCCCAGATCCCTGAGCAGAACATTTACATTCTTATTCTTATCGATCGCCCATAGCTGATCATTCTCATCGGCGCAGGCAATAAGCCGGCCTTCCCTATCAAAGTACATCCCGTTGGAACGCCCCGTGCTGTCCATGAACAGGACCACCTGCCCGTCCACCCGGTACTCCCATATTTTATTGTTAGGCTGATCCGTAAAGAAGATATTCCCCCGCTTGTCCACCGCCGCCCCTTCTGTGAAGGCGAACTGCCCCGGCACCTGTTTCAGCGGTCCCCCCACGATGCCCGCAGAATCAAAGGCCTGCTGCCGCTGTTGCGCCACCGCGCCCCCGCCCATAAATGCCCCTGCTGATACCGCCACTATCCATAAAAAAAGTTTCATAGCCCAAATTTTCAGCAATATACGGCGTCCCTGATTGCCTCCCGATATTCCTGATTCCCCCACATCCCGATTCCCCTCTCCGTCCCTGATTGCCACTCGACATTCCTGATCCCCCCACATCCCGATTCCCCTCTCCGTCCCCCGATTCCACCCTCCCAAAATCTCTGCCCTCCCCAGGCCCCTGGTTCCACCACCCCAAGATCCCCGACTACCCCTGCGTCCCCGACTCCCTCCACCACCCTGATCCCGAGATCCCCGACTACCCCTGCGTCCCCGACTACCTCCACCACCCTGATCCCCAACTAACCCCGCGTCCCCGACTAACCCTGCATCCCCCGACTACCACCCTGATCCCCAAGATCCCCGACTACCTCTACCACCCTGATACCCAACTCCCAACCTCCCTGGTTCTCCCCACGTCCCTGGTCCCAACCCCCTACATCACGGCCACCTATACACTACGTTCCCCGGGTTCCAGCACCTCGATCACGAGATCGACGAGGTCCAGCAGGCAGAACCGCCATTCCCGCTCGAGGGAAAAAAAGAGGATAAGTCCGAGCAATATCTTTTCCATAATACAACAATTTTGTTCTAATGGGACAATGAAAATAAACAATATTGTCCTAATATGTAGCAATTTTGTCGCATATTTTTTTTAATTTACAGAAAAGTTCGTTTAATGGGTTTATCGGCGTCCTCCATAATGCCTTTATTGTCAAAGTGGGAAGAGTATCTTAATCAATCCCCGGACGGCGATATCACCGGCTTTGCCCACTGGATACTCACAGAGGCCGCCCCGACCGCAAAATCACCCGCCGCAACCACAGGATCACCGACCTCACCAGCACTCACACAACCAGCAACCACACAACCAACACCACCCGAAACCCCATCCAACCTCGACAGCACCGCCCAGAGCCTCCTCCTCATCAGCAGGCTTCATCGCATCGTACAGTTCCGCAGCAAACCCATCGTCAAATACCTCGGCTTTACCAAACCCCAGGAGTTTTCCATACTCGTCCAGACGGCCATCATGAATAACCCCAACAAAAAACAGCTCTGTCACGAGATGCTCATCGAAGGATCTACCGGCGTCGAGATCACCAGGCGGCTGACGGCAAAAGGCTTCCTCAAAGAGAGACCCGATGTCAACGACAGGCGCTCCGCCCTTCTCAGCCTCACTGAAAAAGGTAAACAAACACTCCTGCAGGGTTACACGAAGCTCTCCCCCATCCACTCGGAATTCCTGTCTACCCTGAACGAAGCGGAAAAGCGCCAGCTCGTCTCCATGCTTGCCCGCCTGAACGAATACCATACACGTCAGCTGCCCCCATTGTCATAACCAGCGACCGGCATTGTCATAACCAGCTGCCCCCGTTATCTTAATTTTATCAATTGACCGATCAGGCCCGTTATCCTTTCTTCCACTTATATTTGATAGACAAACCCCAACTATGGTCTGGTACGAAAACGAAGTCCAGCGGCTCGAAAAAGAAAGGACGACATTGACCTACGATCCAAAACTGCTTTTTTATGGCAGCTCGTCCATCCGGCTATGGGAAAGCCTGTATGAGGACTTTGCACCCTACCAGCCCGTCAACCTCGGCTTCGGCGGTTCAACGCTCGCAGCCTGCGACTGGTTCTTCGACCGGCTCCTTTCCCCCTTCCACCCTTCCTCCATCATCGTGTATGCCGGAGACAACGACCTGGGCGACGGACGACATCCCGAAGAGGTCTTCATCTTCTTTCAGCAGCTGGTCACCCGCACCCGCCAGCGCTTTGGCGACATCCCGCTGGCCTTTATTTCCATAAAACCAAGCGTTACCCGCTGGAATATTATCGACAGCATCCGCTATACGAACAGAATTATTGAAGAAGAGATCAGGAGACAGGGCAACAATCTGCACTTCATAAATGTCTATAATAGGATGACCGATAATTCCGGTTACCCGAAAAGAGAATTCCTTGACCCCGATGGATTGCACATCAACGAGAAAGGCTATGCTTTATGGAAAGAGATACTCTTGCAATACCTATCCGCCCGGACGCCATGAGAAGAGAATATCATAAATGGTTCAGCCCCTCTTTGGGACGAGACATGGAGCTGCTGGTCTTTGGCCACGCCGGCGACCCCATCCTTTTCTTCCCCACCCGAACAGCCCGTTTCTTCGACTATGAAGACTGGCACGTGATCGAAGCCCTCCGGAGAAAGATCGAATCGGGCGCCATCCAGATCTGGTGCGTCGACAGCGTGGACAAGGAAAGCTTTTATTCCAAACACATCCATCCCGCCGAACGCATCCTGCGCTATCTGCAATACGAAAAATACATCCTGTACGAAGTCCTCGACCACATCCAAAAGACCAACCCCCATCCTACCATCGTGGCCGCCGGCTGCAGCCTCGGAGCATACCACGCCGCCAACCTCGCCTTCAAGCACCCTACACTGTTCCATAAAGTGGTCGGTCTCAGCGGCCGCTACGATCTCACCTCCTCGATGGAACATTTCGAGGACCTCTTCGAAGGCTACCGCGACGAGAATATCTATTATAACATGCCCAGTCAGTTCATCCCCAACCTCAACGACCCCATCCTGATACAACAGCTAAAAGCACTGGAGATAGTCTTTGTGGTAGGAGAAAAGGACGTGTTTATCGACAACAACCGCGCCATTAGCAACGCCCTCTGGGAAAAAGGCATCTGGAACGCCCTGCACCTGTGGGACGGGGAATCCCACAAGGCCAAATACTGGAAACACATGGTGCAGCTGTACTTCTGACAGTCGGCCTCCCGGTCCAACCCATCGCTCAGCCCCGACCTTCGTCCCTGGGAGTCATCCCCCTTAAACCTGAAATATCTGGATATAATTCCCACACCCATCCTCGAACGTAGCGATCGTAGACGGCCCCATTGGCGTAGGCCCCATCTTAAAAACCACCCCCAACCCCTGCAACCTCCGGTACTCCTCCTGTATATCCTCCACCTGGAACATCGCAAACGGAATACCCGCATCGAACAGCGCCTTCTGAAACACACGCGCCGGCTCAAAACCCATCGGCTCGAGCAATAATTCGGTTCCGTCCGGCTCCTTCGGACCTACCACCGTCAGCCACGAATGTTCCCCCATCGGAATATCCCTTTTCTTTATAAAACCCAACACCTCCGTATAGAACCGGAGCGCCTTCTTCTGGTCGTTGACCATTACAGTTGTAATTGCTATTCTCATATCCCGAAACTATCAAACTTTTCCCGCCACCCCCGTCTTTAAAATTGCTTTTTTCAGCGTCGACGGCGTCTTTCCCCAGTACCGCTTGAAGAGCCCCTTGAAGGAAGAGATGCTGTCGAATCCCACTGCCCCGCATACCTGCGAGACAGGCAGCCCCTCTGCAAGCAGCCGCCTGGCCTCCCGCAGACGCACCGCCGTCAGATATTGATGGGGCGTCATCCCATAGTGCAGTTTGAATAGCCTCAGAAAATGAAATTTTGAAAGAAAGGCCTTGCCGGCAATCGACGTGAGATCCACCGGCCCCTGGAAGTTCCGGTCTATATATTCCTTCGCCTGTATGATCCGCCGGCTCAGCTCCGGCCTGGGATACATCAGGGCATTCAGCCTCCTTACTTCCTGTTCGTAAAAGGTCATTCCACTTCCCTCCTCATCATCTCTAATTTTTACTGCACCAGCAATGCATACACACCTGTTAAACTCTTACTTCTTGCGGACCTCAACCTGCCAGTCTCCGCCGCTTTCAATGTTATTGGCCGCTGCAAAGTTCCCCTGGTTGAGCGCAAAAGCCAGCTGCAGCAGACTGTTCAGATAGGCAAGCGGCTTGCCCTGCGGTACGGCTCCAAACGTCGACGTATAGGGCATTTCTCCTTTGTAGACTGGGTTCCCCTGATGGAGGATACGCACCTGTAACATTTCGCCAAATGCGACATGCAGCTGCTGGAACAGCTCGCCCGGTATGTTCGTCCATACATTCCCGTATTGTACATCCAGCACCGGTATCGTGCCCAATATTGTCGAACCCTTCAGCTCTGCCTTTTGATAAGGGATCGAGACGACCTCCTGTTTCGGCAGCAGGGGCCCCACCTGTTCAAAACTGATCACGCCCGCGGCGAGCCGGGCGCCGGTATAAGAATATACATCCCTGCCATGAAAGGTATAGGACTTGCGCGAGTCCGGCCGCCTGTTGACCGATTCGTCGATCTCCCTGATCGCGTCTACCCCCAGCGATTCGGCGACCAGCGTCAGCGTCCCGTTGTCCGGCGTCACGATGAATGCCCCCGTTTTTGTCTTGAGCACGACCGACTTCCTGGCCGTCCCCACACCAGGGTCTACGACACTGACGAATACCGTCCCGGTAGGCCAGTAGGGCACAGTCTGCTGCAGCCGGTAGGCGCCTGCCCAGATATCATAGGCGGGTATCTCGTGTGTGATGTCAAACAATTTCAGGTCCGGCGAGACGCCCATGGCCACGCCCTTCATCTCCGATACAGCCCCGTCTTTCAGACCAAAATCAGTCTGATATACAACGATCTTGTTTTGCGACCGTCCACACAGTCCCAATACCAATAATCCAGAAATAGCAATAGCCCTTTTGAGCCTTACTTTCATCATAGGTTAAATGTTTTATCTTTATTAGGCCCGCCACCGTAACAACGTGGAACACGCCAATAATTGAAAATATGAAAAAAACTCCATTAACCATTCTGGCATTCGTCTGCCTTTTCGCCACCGCGGCAAAAGCACAGATCAACGCCGCCCTCTTCCGCTACCCGGACGTGTCTGCCACACAGATCGTCTTTACCTATGCGAACGACCTCTGGGTCGTACCAAAAGAAGGCGGAAAGGCTATCCACCTCAGCTCACCCGCCGGCGTCGAGGTCTTCCCCAAATTTTCGCCCGACGGCAACACCATTGCCTTCACCGCCGACTACGACGGCAATAATTCGATCTATACCCTGCCCGTGATGGGCGGCATCCCCACCCGCGTCACCTGGTATAGCGGCGCCGAAAGGGTCGTAGACTGGTATCCCGACGGCAAGCGCCTGCTGTTTGCATCGGGACGGCAGAGCGGACGCGAACGCTTCAACCGCTTCTTCTCCATCGGAGTGGCGGGCGGGCCCGTAGAAACGCTCCCCATGCCCTATGCGGAGTATGGCTCGCTGTCCCCCGACGGTACGCAGCTGGCTTTCACCTATACCTCACAGATAGGCCGCAACTGGAAACGCTACCGCGGCGGCTGGGCCGGCAAGATCCACCTCTTCCACCTCAGCGGCTTCGCAGACCAGAATATTTCCGCCGGCACAGACGCAGACGAAGAGCTCCCCATGTGGCACGGCAATAGCATCTACTTCCTCTCCGATCGTGGCGATGAAAAGAGAATGAATCTGTGGGAGTACGACATAACGTCCAAAAAGTTCACGCAGCTGACCCGCTTTACAGACTATGACGTACACTATCCCTCCCTCGGACCCGATGATATCGTCTTCGAACAGGGAGGTTCCCTGTATCTGTTTACGCTGGGCACCCACCAGTACCGACAGGTGCCCGTCCAGGTAGTGAGCGACGAGTCGGCGCTGCGACCAACCCTCCAGCCGACAGAAAAGCTTATCTACAATGCATTCATCGGCCCCGATGGCAAACAGGTGCTGTTCGAAGCCCGTGGTGATCTCTACACGGTGCCGGCCGAGGACGGGCCGGTGATCGACCTTACGCAAAGCAGCGGTGTTGCCGAACGATCCCCCGCCTGGTCTCCGGACGGTCGCTATATCGCCTATTGGTCAGACCGATCGGGCGAATACGAGCTCACCCTCCGCGAGGCCGGGAAGAACACCCCCGAAAAAAAGCTCACGTCCTATGGCCCGGGCTTCCGTTACAATCTTTACTGGTCTCCCGATAGCAAAAAGATCGCCTTTATCGACAAGGCAATGAAGGTATATATCTATGACCGCAGCACCGACCAGACCACGCTGGTCGACCACGGCACTTATATGACCGACGGGCCCTTGCAAGGCTTCAAGGCGAGCTGGTCTCCCGACAGCCGCTGGCTGGCCTATGACCGCGACCTTCCCAATACCCACAGCGCGGTATTTATCTACGACTATCCCGGAAAGCAGCTGCACCAGGTGACGTCTCCCTTCTACACCAGCAGCAGCCCGGTCTTCGATCCTTCAGGCAAATACCTCTTCGTCGCTACCAACCAGTCTTTTGATCCGCTGTACAGCGACCTGGACAACACGTTCATTTATCCTAATTCCACAAGGCTCGCGGCGATCGTCCTCCAAAAGACCACGCCCTCTCCGCTGTATCCAAAGAACGATACCGTAGCCATCACAGCCTCTCCCGCTCCAGCAGCAAAAACCTCCGCGCCCACCGTTCCCCCCGCTTCCAAACCTTCCACCCCCGAAGTCAAAATCGATTTCGACGGACTGGAGAGCCGGCTGATCGTCCTCCCCGGCGAGCCAGGCAATTATAACAATCTCCAGGCAGCCGAGGGCAAGCTGCTCTATATGCAGCAACCCAACACGGGCTCGGGTTCAAAAGCCCAGGCCTTAAGATTCTTCGACCTCGACAAGCGTAAGACAAAGACGATCCTCGAGGACATCGGTGGTTACCAGCTCGCCGCAGACGGCAAACACGTGATGATCGAAAAAGATCACGGCTATTTCATCGTCGCCGCAGACGAAGGCCAAAAACTCGAAAAGAAACTCCGCACTTCCGAAATGCAGCAATGGGTGATGCCCCGCGAGGAATGGCGCCAGATCTATACCGACGCATGGCGGCTCCAACGGGATTATTTCTACGACGCGAATATGCACGGAGTCGACTGGGCAAAGGTCCGCACGCAATACGGTAAGCTGGTCGACGAAGCTGCAACCCGCGAGGAAGTAGACTTTATCATCGGGGAGATGATCGGAGAGCTCAATTCTTCGCATACCTATCACGGCGGCGGTGCGCTCGAAGAGGTCAAACGCGCCTCGATCGGCTATCTCGGCGTCGACTGGACCCCCGAAGGAGAGTATTACAAAATAAAGAAGATCATCCGCGGCGCCTCCTGGGATGCAGAGGCCCGCTCGCCGCTGGACCTTCCCGGCGTCCCGGTCAAAGAAGGCGACTATATCCTTGCCGTCAACGGTATTCCCCTTACGACAAAGACCGACGTCTTCGCACCCTTCGTGAATCTTGCCGGCAGATCGGTCGAGCTGACATACAACAGCAGCCCCGGCTTCAGCGGCGCGAGGGCAACCATCGTCCAGCTGCTGCCTTCGGAGTTTCGTCTGCGCAACCTGGCCTGGATAGAAGAGAAGAGACAGCGGGTAGAAGCCGCAACCAACGGACAGGTCGGCTATATTCATGTACCCAGTACGGGCATCGACGGACAGAACGAGCTGATCCGTCAATTCACGGGACAGCTGGAGAAAAAGGCGCTGATCATCGACGAACGCTTCAACAACGGCGGCCAGATACCCGACAGATTTATCGAGATGCTCAACCGCAAACCGCTGGCCTTCTGGGCCACACGCGACGGCGCGACATTCCAGTCTCCGCCCGCAGGCAATTTCGGAGCCAAGGTCATGCTGATCAATGGATGGAGCGGCTCCGGCGGCGACGCCTTCCCCGACTATTTCCGTAAAGCCGGTCTCGGCCCCCTCATCGGGACACGCACCTGGGGCGGTCTCATCGGCATCAGTGGAGCCCCCGGCCTTATCGACGGCGGAAATGTCACCGTCCCCACTTTTCGTATGCTCAACCCCGATGGTACCTGGTTCAAGGAAGGACACGGCGTCGATCCCGATATCCTCGTTCCCGAAGACCTGACCCAGGGCTCGCAAGGCAAGGACAACCAGCTTGAGCGCGCCATCTCCGAAGTAACCGAATTAATGAAGAAAGGATTCACGGCTCCCCCCCGCCCAACCGCCGAACCCCGCTAATGGCGGATGTCCGCCAGCGTCAGCTGGTGGACATCCGCTTCTTTTGCAACCACGAAGTGAACAATGTATAAAACACAGCCATAATGATCGCCCCCTTGAACATCCCCGTAAAACCCCATGCGGCCAGCCCCCCGATCACCCCAAGGAACATCACAAGAAATGGTAACTTCCCCCCGCTGCGCGCAATAAGCACAGGCTTCAAAAATCCATCCACAGCCAGCAGCCCCACCCCATAGATGATCAAGAACACCGTCGTCGCCGGATGCCCCTGCATGGCCGACCAGATCACCACCGGCACCCAGACCACCAACGGCCCCACCTGGATCAGCACAAGAAAGAACACCGCCCCCGCCAGTATCAGGGAGAATGAGATCCCGGCGATCGCCAGCCCGATCCACGCCAATATAGCCGCGACAAAAGCCGTTCCCATCATACCAATAGAGACTCCCTTAATGGCCTGCGTAGTAGCCGCCAGCAGCGTCAGACCATCCCTCCTCCCCAGCAAATGAGCAACCGTCGCCTTTATCGGCTGCAATATCTTGTCCTTTGAGACGAGGAAAAATGCGGAAATGACGATACCAACCACTACCTGCAAAATAGTGCTGATCATTCCGACACCGCTGGTCAGCGCATGTCGCAGCAGCATTCGCACCTGCTCTTCGTGGTGGGTTATAGTATCCCGGGGACTATCCTGCAGCTGCTGCCAGAAGACCTGGATATCCTCCCCCACGATCGGCAGCCTTGCGATCCAGTCCGGCAGGGGCGGAAGACCGCTGGCCCTGATACGGCCGATCCAGTCGATGGCCTCCCTGATATGGGCCCTCACGGCCCCAACAATAACGATGACAGGCAGCGCGACGATCGCCACCAGCAGTATAGAGTAGATAACAGCAGCTAATTTACGCCGGTTGCCGATGAGACGGACCAATCGCTCGAATAGATCCGAAAAAGAAACCGAAAAGATCAGCGCAAAGGTCAGAACGCCAAAGAAGACCTTCACCACATCATACAAGGCCAGCATCAGGCTCAACAACAACAGCAGCACCAGAATGGTCTCGATAATACTACGGGGGTTGTTTTGCATATATTTGCTCATAATACCGTGCTTGCAGCTAAAGTTAATATAAATCTTACTGCAAACATAGACCATGCGCCTATTCAGACCTAAGGCTCTTCACGGGATTCGCCAGTGCTGCCTTTATCGCCTGTAGACTTACAGTTGCCAGCGCGATAGACATCGCCAGAGCAGCAGCCAGCGCAAATACTTCCCATCCGATGCTGATCCGGTATGCAAAATCCTGGAGCCAGCTGTGCATTGCCCACCACGACAACGGGAAGGCCAGAATAGCAGCCACCAGCACCAGCCGCAAAAAATCCTTTGACAGCAGCGTAATGATGCCGCTCACACTCGCCCCCAGCACTTTCCGGATGCCGATCTCCCTCGTCCGCTGCTCCGCCGCATAAGCCGCCAGACCAAAGAGACCCAGACAGGCAATAAAGATCGCCAGCAGCGAAAAGGACAACGATATCCCACCCATCCGCTGTTCAGCTTTATAAATGTTATTGAACTGGTCATCCATAAAGACATAGCTGAACTCCTGTCCGTTCGATATCTTCTGCCATGCCCGTTCCGCCTGCGCCAGTATCCGCGACGCATCTTTGCCGTTCCCGATCCTGAGCGCGATGCTCCCCCGGTCTTCGTGCAGGAACAGTCCCACCGGCGTCACCACCTGCCGCAGGGAATTGAAATTAAAATCCTTTACCACACCTACCACGTGATATTCATCCAGCTTCTTGCTGGTTGCGCTCTCCAGCTCGTATAGTTTACGGCCTATCACGTCCCCTCCCCCCATCAGCTGCGCCGCCGCCTGGTTAATGATGACCCCGTTGGAATCTGTTGGGAAATCCTTCGAAAAATTCCTGCCCGCCGCCATCTCCATCCCCAGCGTAGGGACATAGGTCTCGTCGACATTCCAGTTCTGCATGGATATGGCCTTCTTCGGATCGAGATCGGGAGAGAAGAAGAAGGCATCGTCATTGCGGGAGTCCGCCGTAGGAAGAAAACCCGTCATAGTCGCTCCTTTCACACCCGTCAATTTCAGCAGGCCATCTTTGTAGGCCCTGACATTGTTACCCAGGGTAAAGGTGTTGTTGATGATCAGCACCTGCTCACGGTCAAAGCCCAGCGATCGCTGCCGGATATATCCCAGCTGCCGGTAAATAACCGCCGTCCCTACAATAAGAAAAATGGAGATGCCGAACTGGAAGACGACCAGCGAGTTTCTCAGCCAGCTGGTCTTAAAACCGGCAGCGACATTCCCCTTTAATACCGCAATGGGCCGGAAGGCCGACAGGAAAAAGGCGGGATAGCTGCCAGCCAGGATCCCGACGATCAATACCAGCAGGAGTATCGACGGCGCCAGCCAGGGCCTGGAAAAGAGTCCGATGGACATGTGCTTTGCAGCCAAACCATTGAATACCGGCAATAACAGCCACGCCAGCCCCAGCGCGATCAGCATGGAGATAAAGCTTATCAGCACAGACTCCATCATGAACTGCGAAATAAGATGACCGCGCAGGGAGCCCAAAACTTTCCTGACCCCCACCTCTTTGGCCCGGTTCGCCGATCGGGCAGTCGACAGGTTCATAAAATTTACACAGGCGATCAGGAGGATGAACAGGGCTATCGCTGAGAAGATATAAACGTACTGGACGTTCCCGTTAGCGCCGAGTTCAGCCGTCTTATTGCTGTGCAGATGTATCGAAGTCAGCGGTGTCAGCGAGAATCCGACATAGTTACCGCTTTTGAAGAAATCATCCAGCGAGGTATTCACCACGCTCATCAGCAGCGGCCCGACATATTTCCGGACCATTCCCGGGAATTTCGCTTCCAGTTTTTTAGCATCCGTCCCCTTCCGAAGCAGGACATAGGTATTGAAATTGTTGGAGACCCACTCCGTCGTGCTCTTCGCCTCGTTCGATCCGGAAAGCGATACAAAGATATCGAACCGGAAATGCGACTGCTCCGGCATATCTCTTATGACGGCCGTCACCTTGTAAGGTATGCTGTCGTTGACGATCAGGTTGCGCCCGACGACATCGGTCCCAGCGTCTCCAAAATACTTCCTGGCTATCTTTTCACTGATGACGACAGTACGCGGCTCCACCAGCGCCGTATGCGGGTCGCCGGCCAGCACAGATAGCGTGAACACATCGAACAGCGTGGAGTCCGCATGGATGACCGCATCCTCCCGGATATTCTGATTGCCCTTCTTCACTGACAATCCACCGTAATTCCGGAAACGTACTTCCTTCTCGACCTCGGGGTAATCGCGCAACATCGCGGGCCCTGCCGGGGCGGGCGCTACCGCAAGGATAAAATGGTTCCCCCCAAATTTTATCTCTGCATCCAGCCGGTAAATACGGTCAGCATTCTTATTGTACCGGTCATACCCTGATTCGTCCATCACAAAGACGAGGATCAGCAGACAGGTGGAAAGCCCGATAGCCAGGCCGACGATATTAATAGCGGAAAAACCCTTGTTCTTCCACAGGTTGCGGAGCGCAGTCTTGAAGTAGTTGGAAAACATAGTTGAAGGTTATCCCCCTTGGACGACGATCCCCCGAAAAATGTTACACCCAATTACCTACCCGGCACGGGCACTACGGGTAAACTCTCATTCCCACTATCATTAACACTCTGTACAGCAAAGAAATAATTGTCCTTGGAGTAGGGCAGCTTCACCTCCGTCAACGGGGTAAATATCTTCTTCTCTCAGGCCGCGCTGGTAGTCTCCCGCATCAGGATATAATATCCCCTCACCTTTCCATATGCCGGCGCCTTCCAGCTGAGCTGTGTCCCGTTGGTCAGGCTGCGCACCTCCACACTCACCTCCTGCGGCATCCCCGGCGCCTTCGCCAGGTTAGCCAGATTCGCCAGGTTCATAGCCGTATTCTTCCGCAGATATTCAAGATCCATGAACTCCGCCAGGTCGCCATAGACGATCCCCTTCTCCGTCCTCACGTCCTGGTGCTGGTGATTATAGTTCTCATTCATCTCCGTGATCCGCACCGCCGGGTAGCCATTCTCTACATACGGCGAATGGTCTCCACCCCGCAGAAATCTGTCGTTGCGGTATACCATCACGACCTCCAGATTGTCCACATACCGCTGCCCCACCTCCTTTACATACCTCGCCAGCTGCCTGGCCGCGCCGTCGTTCTCCAACCCCAGCTGCCTGATCTGCTTGGCCTGTTTGTCCAGGTCATAGGCCGGCAGCCCTTCACTGAATACCCTCACCCGCGTATTGTCGATGATATTGGTCTCATTGCTGTTGTTGCTCCCCATGATGTCGTTATTGAGCACGGCGGCTATATTCCAGTTCTGCGCCCTGGCCTTCTTCGCCATATACCCCGAACCCAACAGTCCCTGCTCTTCACCACTGACCGTGACAAATATGATCGTCGCCGGGAAAGAGTGCCGGCTCATCACCCGCGCACACTCGAGGACTGCCGCGCTCCCGCTGCCATCGTCATTGGCTCCCGGTGCATCTGCCGTCCCGTCCATTACATCCGTACGCCTGCTGTCCAGGTGACCGCTGATGATAAAGACCCGGTTGTCATTGGGGTCGGTCCCTTTCAGGGTCGCCACAGTATTCCCCAGGTTGATCGCCGACTTCACCCGCCGACCATCAGCCGCATAGGTCGTGGTATCCACGAACGCCGTCAGCCGTCCGCCCGCAGCGGCCGCCCACTGGTTGAACTTCGCCAGTACCCATTCCCTGGCAGCCCCGATGCCCCGCCGCCGATCGGTGACCGAACTCACAGTGCTCCTCGTCCCAAACGCTACCATCGATCTGATATAAGATTGAAGGGAATCCGCATTCACTTCCTTTACCATATCTGATATCTCCGGATCCCTGAAGACAGTCACCTGTGCATGACCAGAAAAGGCGCCCACGAATACAAGGATCATAAGAATATATTTTCTCATATGTGCAGTAGCCCCCGGGTTTGGCCGGGGGCTACACAAATATAATATCTCCGCGTTCTTATCTGAAACTCAAATGTACGCTTCCGCCATTTCCATCAACCTTCACCGGGATACCGCCTCCATTCAGACTCCCGCTGATGCGGTGTTTGTCCACGTCTCCTTTGAAGTTGGTCATTGCCGTGGAATGTACCTGGTCGCCCGAAATATTCAGGTCCATACCCTTGTCCTTTGGCAGCTCGAGGGTGATGTTGCCGCCCGAGTTGGAAAGATCAATAAATTTCGCGGGGTTGATGACGACATGAATATTGCCGCCGCTGGTCGATGCCGCCAGGCTCCCGGTCATATTGTCGAAGTCGATATTGCCGCCGGACGTCCTGGCCTGCAGCTCTCCTGCGACGTTAGAACCCCCGACATGGCCGCCGGAGGTTGTAGCCTTGATGCTGCCCTTGACGTCGGTAATGTCGAGATTACCACCGGAAGTCTCCAGACGGATCGTCCCTTCGCAGTGTTTTGCGCTCATATTGCCGCCACTGGTCTGTAAGTCAATATTGTCTTTTGAATCGTCGATCGAGACATTGCCACCCGAAGTCCTGCCGGTGATCTTGCCGCTGAGACCCGCAAGACTCAGATTGCCGCCGCTGGTCTTGAAATCCTCATTCCCGGAAAGTCCCTTCAGGTCGATATTCCCGCCGCTCGTCTTCAGCGATGAGCTCACTGCTGAAGGAGAATGGATCACAAAAGAAATGGACAGTGTCCTGTTCCAGTTGATGTCGCGCACCTTATGTTTGGCGATCGCCTTGAGCACTCCGCCTTCAAGGTCCACCGTCAGGTCGAACTGCTCGTTGAGTCGCTGCTGTATCTCCTCTTTGGATATTTCGTGGCCATTGTTTGACCTTATATACACTTCGACACGGGCCTCTCCGGGCTCAGCCGATACTGAAATATTCCCACCGGAGGTCTGAGCTACCAACTGGTGTACCGCATCGCGCGGGAAAGATTTCTGCATATAAGGTGTGCTAGTCTGCGCATGCAGGATAAAGGGCAGACCACAGGCAAACGCGATAAGAATACGCTTCATATAGTAGATGTTTTTTTAAAAGTCGCCATAACGCGAACAATGTTGCACGCGCCAGACAACTACCACGTCCCGGCCAGATAAAAAGTTACACCTGGGGTAGTATCCAGTTCCAATACATAACCCTTCCCTTCCTTCTTCGAGCGCAGCTCATTCATTATCAAAGGGGTACTACTTCGGATAACCACCCTTCCCCCAAGCCTCGACAGGACCCGCGCCCATACCAGCCGTCCGCCCTTCCAGCTCATATCCACGACAAAACCACCCCTTGCGACCAGTCCGCTCACCGATCCGCTTGCCCAGGCATCCGGCAGGGCCGGCAGCAGGTGCAGGTCACCGTCCTGGCTCTGCAGCAGCATTTCCGCCATCCCCGCTGCGCCTCCGAAATTCCCGTCTATCTGGAAGGGAGGGTGTGCATCGAAAAGGTTCGGATAAGCGCCACCACCTTCGCCCCCGCCCATTTTTATCTCGTTCTCCCGCGTAAGCCGCAGCAAATGCCGGAAGAGGCGGTAGGCATGGTTCCCGTCCAGCAGCCGCGCCCATAGACTGACCTTCCAGGCCATGCTCCAGCCCGTACCGACATCTCCTCTTATTATCAGCGACTGCTGTGCCGCCGCAGCCAGGGCAGGGGTCCGGGACACCGATATCTCATTCGCGGGGTACAAGGAATAAAGATGCGACACATGACGGTGATGTGGGTCCGGAGAAGCATAGTCCTTGTACCATTCCTGCAGCTGACCCTGACTGCCCACCTGGTAGGGCATCAGCCGCTGGCGCAGTGCAAGTAGGCGGGAAAGACTGGTATCACCCAACACACTGTCCGCTGCTGCCAGATCATCAAGGAGGTCCCGGATGATCCCGATATCCATCGTCGTCGCCACCGAGACGTCCGCGACCTTATCATCCTTATAAATAAATTCGTTCTCCGGCGACATCGACGGCGCCGTCACGAGACGCCCGCGCGCATCGGGTATCAGCCAGTCATCGATGAACTCGGCCGCACCCTTCATCAATGGCAAAGCCGTGTCCTTCAGGAACTGCCGGTCGCCCGTGTACAGATAGTGCTCCCAGAGATGGCGCACCAGCCAGGCGCCGCCCATCGGCCAGTTGGCCCATTTTGGCTCGCCCCTTCCCTTGTCACCCACCGGCGTCGCCATCGCCCATATGTCACTGTTATGATGCGCCACCCAGCCCTTCGCGCCATAGAATTGTCGCGCCGCCTTCCTGCCATTCACCGCCAGGTCGCCGATAAAGCCGATGAGAGGGGCCACCATCTCGGGCAGATTGCATTCCTCCGCCAGCCAGTAGTTCATCTGTAGATTGATATTGGTCGTATAGTTGGAGCTCCACGGCGCCCGCAGCTCGGCATTCCAGATTCCCTGCAGGTTGGCCGGCACACCCGGCGTCCGCGAGCTGCATATCAGAAGATAGCGGCCATACTGGAAGTACAGCGCTTCGAGACCGGGATCGACCGCACCCTTTGTATAGGCCGCGAGCCGCTCGTCCGTAGGTAATGCAGACCCACCGCCTAAATTCAACATCACTCTGTCAAAATAAGTACGGATGTCCGCCAGGTGCCGCGACAACACCTCATTATAACCCAGCTGCATCGCCTTTTCGATAGTAGCCGCCTCATCTGGAGTTCCGTCCGGACACTGGTCAAACCCCCTGAATCCCGTCTTCATTGACACGTACACGACGACCTCAGAAGCCTTGCTCACCTTTATACCAGACGTATCGATGGTTATCACGCCGCCCCTGCTGGTGGCCCTCATCGCCATCATCCACGGCATACCCCGGCAGCTGTCACTGTCGTCATAGACCACCGGCTGTTTTGTATAGTCGACATAGCTGGGATCGACGTGCGCCGGAGCCTTTCCCCGCATCGTCCATATGCTGTCCATTGCGGCACGGCTGTTGTGCAAAAGACTGGACGCGCCAAGCACCAGGTTAATAGCCCCCGGCCTGCTGCAGGTCCACCTGACCACCATGACCTGGTCAGGCGCCGAGACGAACACCTCCCGGACATACTTCACGCCATTCGCCGTAAAGGACGTACGCGCAATCCCATCGCGGATATTCAACTCTCTCGTATAGGACACAGGCTTCCCAACATCCTGGTGCAGGTGCAGGTCACCCAGGGGCAGATAGCTTTCCGACCAACCGCCCTGCATCTTCCTCGCCAGACGCTCCGCCTCTTCATAGTTCTCGGTAAACAACGCTATCCTCAGTGGGTCCAGGTACTGTTTCGCCTCGGGATTCACCTCGCCCCGGACAGGCCCGCCCGACCAGAGCGTAGCCTCATTGAGGGAGACGACCTCATCGGCCACCCTTCCATAGACCATCCCTCCCATCCTCCCGTTGCCAACAGGCAGCGCCTCCGTCCAGACGGCCGCAGGCTGACGATACCACAGACGATTGTCCTGCGTCCCCGCAATCCCACTCCTCCCCTGCACACCCATTCCCGGCGTCTTCACGGTCCCCCCTTTCTCCTGCGCAAAAACCCCAACCATAAGACTGGTCAGGGTTAAAAAGATCAGATAAAATTTCATGGGTTGTTGGTTTCTTTTTGATAGATCGCTCCAATCTCTTCGTCGGACAGCGCCTCCTGGAATATCCTCGGCCTGCGCAGCTTTCCTCTATAGAGCCGTTGCCCCGGAAACTCCTCGTTGCCGCCGATCATCCAGGTGTTCTCTCCCCCATATAAATGTACGCCTTTTTCCAACGGCGTGACGCCGCGTCGTACACCATCGATATATACCTTCAGACCGTTTTCGTCACAAACCCCCGCGATCAGATGCCAGTGCCCATCCCAGTCCGGCGGCAGATCGACCGTACAATCCCCCCTTCCCCATCCACCCGCAAAGAAGGTCAGCTGCCGGCCATCCACGACCTGCAGCACGTGATTGTCTCCGTTGGTAAATATATCTGTCAGTCCCCCATGAACTCCTTCCGGACGTACCCATAACAGCATCGTCAGCCGCCGGCCCAGGTCGTTCAGGCTCGGACTCGCCGGCATGCGCACCAGACCATCCCTAACGAGCCCGTCATTGCCAAAACCTGAGCGATCCTTCCAGCTGCTATCCAGATCAAGCACGAGGGCCGACATCCGGCTGTCATAAACCCTGAATCGCTGCACACTTTTCCCTATCCAAAGTTGATGCCAACCCACCGTAGCTCCGGCCCAGGAGATCCTTCGCATCTTTTGCTCCCCAGCCTCGAGCGCCACCGTATCGATCGCCACCACGGAGTCGTCAACTATTATCGGTAAGCGATACGAACCATTCTCCCATCCTGTATTTTTCGCCGAATAACCCACACTAACAGTATCACCCGAACGAACAACAACCCGCATATCCAGATCACCAACAGCAGGCATCGACGGCAACAAGTCGCCCGGAGCCACCGCAAGAACACCAGCCTCAACTCCATCCAAACGAACCCTAAACCTCCCCTGTGGATACCAGCAAAACCGGATGGAATCATCAATCCGCTGCCCCGCGTTCACGAGACAATTTACGCTACCCACCACCCGCTCCCCTATAAACAAACGAACGATCTTCACCCCCGTGACACCTTTATTTTCAACAAAAAAATGAACCACGTTAGTGTCACCAGACCGCACCTGTGCAGCCCCCAGCCTTACTCCCGAAACCACCAACTCTGGCCGCAACCGCCTCTCCTCCTCAACACCATCCCCCAGTACCAGCTCGCCGCCTGCAGCGATCATTCGATGCGACACAGTCATCCGACCACGTCCCCTCCGTATCACCAGGTCCTTCCCCCCCGCAAGATGCAACACCACCTTCCCGAACAACGGCGTCCCGACCGCATAGTCCGGCCTCCCGGGACACCACGGAAAAAAACCCAGCGCGCTGAAAACATACCAGCTGGACATCGCCCCCAGGTCGTCGTTGCCCGGCAGACCTCCGGGCTGGTCACTATACCGGTGGCGCATAATTTCATTGATCCAGGCAACCGTCAGATCATGCCTGCCCGCAAAATTGAAAAGATAAGGTACATGCACAACCGTCTCGTTGTCGAATACGATCCGTTTGTCCTTCAACGCAGAGTCGAGCCGCAGCGCAAATTCCCTGTCCCCGCCCATCCGGTCGATCAGCCCATTCACATCCTGCGGCGCAAAATAGCTGTATACCCAGGCATCCCCTTCCTTATACCCCGTATTGCCCGGTCGCAAACGAAAAGAATCCCCCACCCGCGGCAGCAACAACAAAGAAGGAGTATAAAGGAGCCTGCGCCAGCCAGACGACCGTAGCCCCAGCATCGCAGCCGTCTTCACGTCCCCCATGACCGACCGCGCATACTGCCCGAGCACCCAGTCGTCATAGGCATATTCCACCGTGCGCGTTACCGATTCCGGCCTCGTCATGGGTACGTATCCGCTATCCGCATATACCTGCCGGTCATCCTGCTGAAAGGGTCCCCGGACCACGCTCTTCATCATAGCAGCATAAGCCTCACCCGCATCGACAGCCCTCACCCCCTTCAAATAGGCGTCCACAAGTATCGATACAGCATGATTGCCAGTCATCGATTCCACAGGAAGATGCCCCTGTTTACGATAGATATCCATCAGAGATCGCATCATCGCCGCCTGCCTCTCCGGATACAGGAGCGTCAGCAGGGGATGCAGGCTTCTGTAAGTATCCCAGGGAGAAAAATTACCATATCCCCCACCCGGCACCACCCACGGCACCAGCAGCGAGTGATATAGCGCCGTATAAAAGATAGTCTTTTCCCGCGCATCCCCCTCCTGTACATCAACCACCGACAATACCTTATTCCATTCCGAGCGAACAGCCCGACGCATAGATTCAAGATCACCGCCCTCCGACCCGATCCACACCAATATCGGTCCTGTGCCGGCCGCAAAAGAGAACACCTCCCCACCCGCCACTAGACGATGGGACACATACCGCTGACTAAACCCAAATGCCATACCCGTCGTATCCCCCACAAATATCTCGGGCTCGACCCCGCGTGGAAAACTCATCCTGAAAAGCCCCGCCAGTGTATCAGCCACCATCTCCACCACTGTACCATCATCGCTCAGCCGAACGCGGTAATAGCCAGGCTCCGCGACCTCCTCTCTATGAGAAAAAGGACGCGCTCCACCACCCCGGAACGGCATGACAAAAAACCTTCCCGCTGAGCCATTCGGAAAACCGCTCGGATGGCGCATACAGCTGAATACGCGGATCACGCTGTCGCCATAGTCATAGCCGCCACCAGACCTCGTCTCCGGCGTCAGCTGTATATAGCCCCATGGCGCCACCGCCCCCGGATAGGTCCCGCCTTCATTGCCCCACCTGGTAAAAGCATCACTCTTTGCCGTGCCGATAAAAGGATTGACCCAGTGCGTCAGGTCTTCGGTCAACGTTGCTACCCGCCTGCTGGCAGCCTCTTCCAACTCTACCCTCACGCGGGAAACATCCCTCCCATCCTCATCAAAGATCTCCAGCCTGTTCTTCCCCGGCCTCAGCCAACACTCGGGTATATAAAGCCCATTCACCGGTATCTTCTCCGGATACCGGCCCAGGTTATGTCCGTTGACCCACACCGAGCCATGTCCCAGCCCCTCTGGTATCACCCTCCAGATGCTGACATAGCCTCGGTTAGCCGGAACCGTAAACTCCGTACCCCACAAACACGGACCAGCCGCCGAACCAGGCGCCCCCAGTCCACCCCTCATCCTCCATCCACGAACCTCTACCGGCGAAGCCCAGGGCGAGAAACGTACCGGCTGATCGATCCCACCCTCATTGCTATAGTTCTCGATGAAAACCTTCACCCTTACCGGCCGCCGCATCGTATCTATCCTGTCGATCAGCACGCTGAACGGCGAGTTCCACCCCTCATGCCGGAAAACCTTCCGGTCATTGATATAGACGTCCGCATTCTCATCGACACTCGCAAACCGCAACTCCGCCTGCCGGACACCGGCCGCAATATCAGGCAGCTCCGTCTCGAACCACGCCTTCCCGGGCTTTTTATCAAATACATCCTCACCGATCTTATAGGGCTTATACACTCCGTCCTTCAATACCCGCCATCCCTCCAGCGTCCTCACCGCAGGCGCCCCCTTTACCAGCAGCGCCCGGCCAAATAACCCCTTCCGCGCCACGGAATCAAGTCCCCCGATATAGGCAGCTAATTTATCCCTTCCGTCATGTGCCGTAAAGACCGCCAGCACATGGCGCCCCTTCGTCAAATGCAACGGGATCGTCCCGGACTTTATATCCACCTCTCCAAGCGGCCTCCCGTCCAGAAAGGCCATACCCCTGTCCGCCCCTTCTACCAGCAACGTATAATCGCCATCACTGTCCGCAGTCACCAAAGTCCTGTACCAGGCGTCCGCAGTCGGATCACCATCAGCACCCATCTGCAGCGGCTCCCGACCCAGCTTCCACAACCGGTCATCAAAACCCGGCGCCGCAAAGCCGGTCATCAATGTTTTTTTCCATACACCAACAGCCCCTCGAACCTCAGGCCTTACCATTCCCCCCGAATAAAAAAGCCTCCGGACACCCCGCGCAGTATATACCACCGCCTCGACCGTATCCTCGACCGCATCCCCAACCACATCCTCAACCTCCATCTCGACCTTTCCCCCCGCGACCCAAACCCTACCCACATACTTCGGCCCGCAAACGATCGTGTCCCCGATGACCCAGCACCGGTCAGTCGCCTCGCTGTTCATCACCAGGACCCTCACACCACCAACCACATGCTCCTCCGGCAATATCCCCTCCGGTACCCTGACATTTACAACTTCACCCCCGGCAAACCGCAGACCCAACAAACTCCGGGCACGACCATAAACCACCAGCCCCGCTCCACACCTCGCGAGCAGCTTCGCCGAATCACCGGTCACCCGCACATACCCCTCCACATCGACGCCGCTATCCGAAAAACGGACCCGCCTCTCCGCCAGCTCCGAAGCAAAGCTTCGCGCAAACAAGGCTGTCCGTTTGAATCCATAGTAAATAGGCCTTAGATCCCCCGCCTGCCCAACCGCCGCCCCATAGTCATAGGAAGCCGCATCCTCATCATTGTTCGTATAGCCAAAATTGCTGCCCCCATGCGCCATGTAGTAGTTGTATCCCCCACCTCCCCGCTGTATGATCTTCCAGGTCCGGTCCTCAAACAGACGCGCCTCGCGCGTCCCCGATCCATAGCCATTATACCACACGCTCCAGAACTCCGTCGTGAACCATGGATTCGGCCGCCCCGGTGAATCAAGGCTAACCGCATCGCCTGCCGGATCGCTGGAATGATGTAGCCCGCTAAAAAAATAAGGCACCCCGATACCCAACTCCAGCGCCTTCCGCTGCAAAAGATCAAAATAGCCATTCGGCTTGTCCGTCCCCCACCCCAGCGGATGCTCGTTCTCCAGCTGCACCATGATGACACAGCCACCCCGATATATCTGGTTCGCAGCAACGATCGGCAACACCCGGTCAAAAAATCGCCCCACATATTTTTCAAACACCGCATTATGCTCCCTCACCCGCAACCCCGGCTTGAACTTCAGCCACAACGGGTATCCGCCATTATCCCACTCCGCACAGTCATAAGGTCCCACCCGTACAATGGCGTACATCCCCATCCGGGTAACCAGCTGCAAGAACGCGCGAAGATCATGGTCCCCTCCAAACTCGAACACACCCTCCCTCGGCTCATGAAAATTCCAGAACGTATAGACCTCCACGCAGTTGAACCCCGCCCGCTGCAGCCGCAACAGCCGGTCCGCCCACAACGCCCGCGGCACCCGCGCATACTCCATCCCCGCCGACACTAAAAAGGTCCGCTGGCCATGGATAAAAAATCCCTTCTTGTCAAAATGAATATAACGGCTCGCACCAGCCGCCTCCGGAAAGATATGATCATTCGGCTCCTGGGCATGTCCGACGCCAACAACGCCAATACCCAAAACCGCAAACAACAACCACCTATAAACGTGACGCATATTTCTTGTAGATACCCTTCACGACCTCCACCGCATCTCCAACAGGCTCCTCTGCATACTCCACCCCCTTGGTATTCACCCACTTCCATTCCCAGTCCTTAATCGACTGCTCGAACGCCGTAGTCTCCATCCGGGCGCCGGTCTCCATCTTCTGCCGCAGGACCCCGAAGTACTGCTGCCACCGCGGCTTATAAAAGTCCTTTATCAGACCCGCCCACTGCCGGCAGGAGTATTCATGGAGACCGCTTTCCTTGTCCCCCCACAGCGTGATAAGATCACGCGCATTCTTCTCATACAGGTCCTTCTCCGCCCCGTCTACCCCACAACGACGCGCATCCCCGATCCACCTGCCTAGCAAAAACTCCCTCCGGGTCGCCAAAAGCCCATCCATATCATCCATCAATTCCAAAAACTCCCGGGTATATTGATCATACCCCGCCATATCATGTTGTAGATAAGCCAACACCCATTTCTGCTGCAAAGGCAACGCATAGTTCGCAAGCACCTGCCGCGTAATATCCACCAGGTCGTACCGGAAACCGTCACTGCCCTTCAGCACATCCGCCTCTTCCACGAACAACGACCAGGCCTTCACCAGCTTAGCCGGCTCATAGTCTAATTTAGTCCGCACCCTCTCCCCCCAGACATCCGTCATCGGCCGCGAGACGATGATCGACTCCGGCCCCCCTTCCCCCAACCCACCCGCATAAACTGTATTCGCCAGTATCCCCCACGCCTCCCCGATCTGCTCATCCTCCACCCCATACCGCTGCAGCGCATAAGCACGCAACCAACCCGGCATGTCGATCGCACCATCCCGCCAAACATTGTCCAGCATCAGCTGGAACAAGGCCGGGTTCTGCTCGATCCCCTCCGGCGTCAGCCCAATACCCCTCATCTTCCCCGCCCGACGATCGTGCAGCGCGGCAGAAGGCTCGACAGCCACAGCCTCCATCCTCCCCCACAGCGAGATATTGCCTCCAAAGTTCTGAAGCATATTCCATATCCACGGCTTCCCATAGTAAGCAGAAGTCCGCTTCCACACCGGGTGACTCTCGCTATAGAGATCGAGCACGATCATATGATCATCCGGGATCGCCTTCAATAAAGCCTGCACCTGCGGAGCCTTCCAATAAGCACTGTCGTAATGGAACATCCACCCCTGCATCACCCAGACCGCCTTTGGGTCCGCTCCCGCCATCGAAGCAAAAACTTTCTTGCTTATATTGCTGAGATAAGTAGAATCGTCAGTAGGAGGCAGATTCTCATTAAAGGTATCAGCCGAATAGAAATGATCGGTACCATATTCTTGCGTCTGCGCCTCGATGAATAAACGCCCGATCTTCTCGAACATCGGGTCAGAAGGATCGAGTATATACACGTCCGGAAAACCAGCTCCCCAGTTCGTCTTCTTCACCTTTGCCGAGGGATAACGTTGCGTGAAACCCGCCGGCACATGACCCGTGAACGACGCCAGCACCGGCTTCATGCCCATCGACCGCTCGGCCGCAAGTATCTTCTTCTGCAGCTCGCGGTGCGAGTCCATCCAGTGCTGCGGCAGCGGACCACCCCAGCTGTCTAAGTTCCCCATCCAGAACCAGCTGAAATAGGCCGGACCACAGAAGAACCGGTCCAGCTCGCCATCACTAAAACCAAGATGCCTGTATACCTCCTGCCAGACTGCCTCTTCTCCCGTCAACGCCAGCGGCAGATTGATGCCATTCAAAGTCATCCAGTCGATCTCCCTCTGCCACCGTGCCCAGTCCCACCAGGCCATCGAATAGTTGAATGTACAGTAGTTGATATAGTAGCGGTACTGATAGGGCGTCTCTCGTCGGACAGGAACCTTCACCGTCGGCAGCACGACCGGCAGCCGCAGGTCCACCCCATCCCATGTCACCAGGCTATGACAGTATTCGCGCAGATAGCAATTGAGCGCCGATCCCACACTCACCCCATTGCTTCCCCGTAGAACGATCTTCCCGCCCCTACTCTCAAGCTCAAAGACGTCCTTGCCACCCGAGGGCGCAACATAGTCTACCAAAAAAGCCGAAGCCCTGTCTCCAACTATCCGCTGCACAAAAGCGCCTGCAGCGGCCTTGTCCAGCTGTCCAAATCCCGGCTTACCACAAACCAGGGCTATAGCGACGATGACTAAAGTCCTCAATTAATAATTCGGATTTTGTTTGATTACGCCTTTACTCTCGTCCACGATCTGCTGAGGTATCGGCATATAATAGTCTTTTGGCCGTGTAAAGGTACGGGGAGGAATGATAGTAGCGCCATTGTAGGGCGGCAGCGGAGAAGCGGCCATCGGCTTGCTCACGATCGTGTCGATATTGACTAATTTGTCCTTGTCCCACCTCAGCAGGTCCTGCCAGCGGTTATTCTCACCCCCCAGCTCTACCCGCCGCTCATGGATAAGGTCGGCCATCGTCGCCCCGCTCTTCGGCAGCAACCCGGCGCGGATCCGCACTTTGTTCAACTCTGCATCTCCGCTGCCGGGACCATTCTGCCTTATTTTAGCCTCAGCAACCAGCAGATAGATGTCTGCGCTGCGCAGCAGCGGTTGCTTAAGGTCGAAGTCGATTAATCCGGCGTGCGACTTGGCGCCGTCGGATACGAAAGCCGTATACTTCCGGATACAATACCCTGTAGCCGACATGCTCGGCAACATCCGCCCCGTACTCTGGCCGATCTTCCCGGCAAACATCTGTACGGCATCCGGAGTGTCGATGGTGATGATATTCAGCTGGTAGGGGATCGTGTCTCCCACCGATATAAGAGTTGCCTGCTTGCGAACGGTATCCGCCTTTTCAAATTCCTCCGCGAAGTTCTCGGTTGGCTGGTGGAAACCCCATCCCTGCCACGCGCGCGGCGTAAAATACTGGCTGATCGCAGAGCTTGGCACATTCGAAGTGAGCTGGCTGTTATTCCAGACGGCAAATAACAGCTCGGAATTACTTTCCTGGTTGCCCACGGTGAAATTGTCCGTATATTTTGTAGCCAGGGCATAGTTGGCATCATTCACTACCTTGGAGCCCCAGGTGGTAGCATCCGCCAGCCGGTCCTCGATCATATACAGCTTGCAGAGCATTCCCCAGGCCGCCCCCTTCGGCACCCTGCCCTTGTCGCCATCTTCATAGGTCTCGGGCAACAGATTGGCTGCCTGCAGCAGGTCAGACTCCACCAACGCACGCACACTGTCGATCGGCGACTTGGCTACATTATAATTGAGCGCCGTAACGTTCTTCTCGGTGATCAGGGGTACCTCGCCATAGATCTCGCTGAGGACAAAATAAGCATAGGCCCTCAGAAAATAAGCCTCCCCCATCGACCGCTGCCGGATCGCATCGTCCATCACAGGCACCTTGGGAGTATAGATCAGCACATTATTAGCCCGTTCGATCTGCTCGTAGGCAAAAGACCAGGTAACCCCGATCAGCTGCTGGCCAGCGTCCGCGTTGAAGACCGACACCGCCTTGAAATCCGGATGGTCGCCCGCGACCCAGATATCATCCGACTGGTCGTCGAAAACATAGATATGGTGTCCGATCCAGTCTTCAGTATAGAGCACATTGTAGATGCCATTCACAGCGGCAACAACATCGGACTGGTTTCGCCAGAAATTGGAGGTATTGTATTGCCCGCTCTGCACCTGGTCCAGCGGGTGTTTGATACAGCCCGCGACAACCACAGCCGTCACCACAACAAGAGAACCCAATATTATATAGTTGCGTGTCCTTTTCATATCGTCTTTTTTGAAGGGTTAAGGTTAAAAGTTTACTGTAGCCCCAAAGGTTATATTGCGCGCCTGCGGATACTGGGCCACGTCAACACCACGCTGTACACCCGGCGTCGAAGTATACGGATTTGCCACCCCGGTCGGGTTCTGTAAGGTCGGCCCCGATGAACCCTGGTTCGTATAACCCAGCTCCGGCGTATACCCCTTATACCCCGTAATGGTAAATATATTGTAGCTGCTCACGTAGACCCTTATCTCAGGCAGGCTGATGTCGCCAATCTGCCGTTTCGCAAGCGTATATCCGATGGACGCGCTCTTCAATGAAACATAAGCGCCGTTCTGCACCCACATGTCCGAGCTACGGTAGTTGTTATTGTTGTTGTAGTACGACAGCCTCGGAATACTGTTGCTGGTGCCCGCACCATGCCAGCGGCCATTCTGCTCGGCATACCAGTTGTATACCTGTGTCGCGTCCAGCCCAACCAGCCTGTCGGCATTGTACAATTTGAAACCCGCGGCGCCGGTGAAATTAAAGCTAAGGTCAAATCCCTTATAATTGACCGACCCATGAACCCCGAAGACAAAATGGGGATTCGGATCGCCAAGCCTCACCCTGTCCTTATCATCGATCACCCCATCTCCATTGATGTCCCGAAAACGTACGTCGCCCGGTCTGATATTCGCCCTGTTGGGATCGTTCGCGATACCCGGATCCTTGTCGATATCCGACTGCGCCTGGTAGAGACCCGCCGTCTTGAAACCATAAAAGGAGGCGATCGGCTGCCCTTCGTACGTGCGGGAGATATCTACGTTCTCACGGCCATACAAGGGAGCGCCGATATAGGTCGCGTCGCCGAACAGCGTGGTAACTTTATTGCGAAGTATCGATCCATTGGCGCCAAACGAATAGCCTACCTTACCCGCAGTATTAGAATAGGTCAGCTCCAGCTCGACCCCATGATTGTTGATCTTTCCCAGGTTGAAATCGGGGAGCCGGATATTCCCCGCATCATCACTGGCAAGCCCGTTACCACCGTTCTGCGCACCGAACGTCTCCACCAGCTGTAAGGGGATCAGCATGTCGCTGGTATTCTTATTGAAATAGGTAATAGTAGCAGACAGATGGTTGTTCAACGTCGTCAGCTCAGCGCTCACGTTAGTCATGACCGCCCTCTCCCAGGTGATATTCGGGTTGGCGATACTGATCGTATAAGCCCCATTCTGATATACCGTTCCCGTCCCGGTACTATAACCATATCCTCCACCGCCAAGACCGCCGCCACCACCATAGCCGATCCCATTAACGTACTGGAAGTCACCGATGTTCTGGTTCCCCAGCTGACCCCAGCCGCCCGTGATCTTGAAAGTATTGAGGAATTTCACATTGTCGCGGAAGAAGTCTTCATCCGAAACCCGCCACCCGGCCGAGAAAGCCGGAAAATAACCCCAGCGCTTGCCCGGCGCAAACTTGCTGCTGCCGTCGGCCCGGAAAGTAGCCGTCAGCAAATACTTGCCCATGAAGGAATAGTTGCCACGCACGAACCACGATTGCAACCCGGCCGTCGGCACATTAAAACCGTCGTTGCCGACACTGCCGCTGCTCCCCAGGTTCAGCACCCGCTGATTGGCGCTGGTGTCATCATAGCTGCCCCGCAAAGCATCGAAGTAATTCCCCTTGAAGGTCTGGGCAGAATATCCGCCCGTCAGGTTGAGACTGTGCGAACCGAACATCCGGTTATAGGTAAGATAGTATTCTTCGAGGAAAGACCAGTTCTTGCCCGACCCACGCGTCAACGTTGCCGAACCCGGACCACGCGCCTGGTTGGGCAGCGCATTGTCAAATTCATAATAGTCCTCCGTCTGCTGGTCATAGCCGTAATTGGCCCTCACCTTCAGCCCCTTGAACAGCTCCAGCTCGGCATAGCCATTGGCCAGTATCCGGTCGAATTTCACCGACTTGTCCGTCTCGGTAGCAGTCGCCACAGGGTTGTTGATATCCCCCAGCTGCGCATCCGCCTTTGAGCTGCCCCAGCTGCCATCCGCATTGACCACCGGTATTCCGGGATTAAAACGTATCGCGCTCCACACCAGCCCCGTCTGCGACGATTTGGTATTCGGAGCAGCCCCGTCCGTATGCGAGTACACGATATTCTCTCCTACCTTCAGCCGGTCGAATAGCTTGTGCTCCGAATTGATGCGGAAACTATACCGCTTGAAATAGGAATTGATGATCATACCCGTCTGGTCGAAGTAGTTGCCGGAAAAGCTGTAAGTGCTCTTGGTATTCCCTCCCCTTATGGCAAAATCCGCATTCTGCGTATGACCCGTCTTGAAGAGCGCCCGCTGCCAGTCCGTCTTCTGCGTCGCATAGGTATTTCCCTGCCAGACACCCGGCACCGGAACCCCGTCATTATTATAGGTCTCCTGTTTCAGCTTTACCAGGTCAGGCGCCGTCAGCAGGTCCAGGTACTTCGAAGCTTTATCAAAACCCCAGTAATACCCGGCGCTCGTCCTCATCTGCTCACCAAATGCCCCCTTCTTGGTCGTTATCAGCACCACTCCATTGGCGGCGCGGCTGCCATAAATAGCCGAAGAGCTCGCATCCTTCAATATCTCTATGGAAGCAATATCATTTGGGTTCACGTCATTCAACCCACTGGCCGGCACCCCGTCGATGACCACAAGAGGGTCTGAATTGTTCAACGTCCCCGTACCCCGGATGCGGATGCTGGGCTCGCTCCCGGGGGAACCGTTGTCCCTGATAATATCTACACCGGCAGCGCGGCCCTGCAGGGCGTCACCCGCATTGCTCACCGGCAGGTTCCTGAAATCATCCCCCTTGACGGTGCTGATGCTGCCGGTCACATCCCGTTTGCGCTGCGCACCATAGCCAACGACCACCGCGTCAGCCAGACCGGTAGCATTGGGCTGCATCTGTACGGCAACGGCTTTGTCAGAGCCCACCGCGATCCGCTGCTCCTTATAGCCGACATAGCTGATGACCAGCTCATCCCCCGCCGCAGCATCGATGGTGAAACTCCCGTTCTCGTCCGTCTGAACGGCGCGGCCGCCACGGCTTAGCTTCACCGTCACGCCCCCCAGCGGCTTGCCGCCTTCATCGGTTATTTTCCCCCTGACGGCCGTATCAGGTCGCGCAGAAGGCGCAGACGGCGCAGGCTGCTTCTGTGGAGTGATGATCACCTTATGACCATCCTTGATCGTATACCCGAACTTCCCTGCCAGCACCCGGTCCAGGATACTGGGGAGTGAAGCATCGGTAACATCGAGGTCCACCTTTCCGAGCTGCCGGAGATAGTCGTTGTTGTAGAAGAATCGGTACTTGCTCTCTTTCTGGATCGCATTGAAGATCTCATGCGCCCCCACTTGTTTGACGTGGAAGCTGAAAGTTTCCTGGGAATAGCCATGGGCTGACACCTGCAGACAGAGCGCCATCAGCAGGGCAAAACATACTCTCACCATAATTTTAGTTTTGGTTCGCAACAAGCCTTACCCTGTTGCTGTCTATTTGATAATTGAACTTCGTCGTCATCTTTAGAATGTCCAGCGCCTGCTGCAGCGTCTCCTTCTCGAACACACCACTTACATGCTCGTGCTTCAGCTCTTCGTCTCCGAACTCGACATGGACAGCATACCGCCTTTCCAGCTGCAGGGCCACGTCCTCAAAGGTCTCGTTGTTGAACACCATCTTATTGTCCATCCAGGCCGTTTCGGCGACGGCCTCCGTACGATCAGCCTGCGGCAGCAGCTGCACCTGGTAGCGCAGCTCGTTCTCCACTATCGTTCCGCCCTTTGCCCCTCCATTGACCACCGTCAGCTTTTCGTGCGGGGAAAGCAATATCTTTTTTTCCGGATCGTCGTTCATGATCACCTGTATCTTCCCGCTGATCAGCGTTGCCGAAACTTTTTCATCCTCCCTGTAGGCCTTGACGTCAAACCTTGTCCCCAACACCCGCACGGTGATCTTACCCGTGTGCACAAAGAAGGGCTGGTGCGCCCGGTCCGCTACGTCAAAAAAAGCCTCCCCTTCCAGCTGCACCTCGCGCGTCTTCCCGGAGAACAGCTTCGGATATACCAGGCGGCTGCCGGCATTCAACCAGACCTTTGTCCCGTCCGCGAGCAACAGCATCGTCCTTTTCCCATATGCTACCTGCTCGGTCCGGTATTGCAAACCCTGCGACGGCCTTTTGCTCCATTGATAAACACCCGCTCCAGTCAGTACGACCACGGCAGCCGCGGCGACCCATTTCCAACGCAAACGCCGGACTACGGCCGGGGCCGCATTCATCCGCTCCGCCAGATGCGCCCAGCCACTGCTGGCCAGCTCGGCCTCCGGCATACTCTTCTCCACATGCTCCGCATTTCCCTTCAGGGACGCGACCACTTCCACCAGGTACGAGTAGGATGGATTGGCGGACAACAGCTCATCGAGCTCTTTCAGCTCATCCGGCGAAGCCGTCTTTCCCATGCGTTTAGCCATTAGCTCAATGACCCGGTCATATTCGGTTGAATTATTGCTCATTCAGAGAGCAGGACACAGTAAGTCCTATTTTTTCTTAAAAGAAGCTGAAATATTTTTTGGAAGGGAAGGTCTAAGCGCTTCTTCTAACTTTTTCAGGGCGATAGTGAGTTGTGTAGTAACCGTTTTGTAGGAGATATCCAGAATGGCGGCAACCTCGGCGGCGCTCAGTCCGTCTTCTTTTACCAATTTGAATATCAATTTGCAACGAGCAGGCAGCTCGTCTATCGCCGCGGCTATCTTCTTCCGCAGCTCGTCCGTGATCAGCAGCTGTTCAGGGTCAGGGCTCAGGTAAAAATGGTGGACCACTTCCAGGTCCCTGGGATCGCGACGGTTGACCTGTCGCTGGTAATTGGCCGCCGTATTCTTCACGGCCACATAGAGATACACGGAAATATTTTCGATCTGGTCGATCCGGGACCTGTTCTGCCATAGCCTCAGGAACACGTCATTGACGATCTCTTCGGCCTGCTCCCTGTTCTGGATAAAAGTGAAAGCGAACTGGAACAGGCGGAACATATGGTCGGTATAGAACTGCCGGAAAGCAGTCTCGTCATTGTGGAACTGTATTCGATGCAATAATGAAGGTTGCATAGATTTATTTCACCTGATACCTTATCAGCTGTACCGCACCCTTGTTCTTTGCTGCTACTATCAGAAGGCCGGCAGTCGTTTTTAACGACGTAATATTACGAATATCTCCCATAATAGACAACTTCGTCATTTCATTTGGTACCGCATCAAAGTTTCCTTTTCCATCTCCCTTCAGAAAAAGACCCATCCCGGCGTCCAGCGGACCCAGCATTACTTTGAAAGGATAAAAATTACCCGCCACCAGCAGATCAGGCTTCCCATCCCCATCCATATCACGAATGACTATTCCATTGACGGCGCTCATCTGTGCCTCTATAGGCAGGGACGCTGTCCTGAATATCTTTCCTTCCCTGTGCAATACCAGGGACCGCATTGTCTTTACCGCAATGGTCTTCCCCAAAGCCAATTGCTCGGGTGTGAACAGGTCCGCCAGCTGCGCGTCTGCATAGTCCGCATATCTGCTAAACTTTTTTTGCTGCCAGGGCATCTGGTCGAACAATTCATCCCTCGTTATAAAAGGATAGCTTTTCCCTCCATCATAATAACAAAGCATCGGATCCATAACCCCATCCTTATCAAAATCACCATAAGTAATGGTCAGGGGCGTCGCAGGTCCCACTCGAAAAGGCGTATTGAGCCCCAGGTTCCCCGCCACGATATCGCTGTCCCCATCTCCGTCTACATCGGCAGCCGCAAGCCGGCACCACCAGCCCGCCGTCTCTCCCAATCCATACGCCGCCGTCCGGTCTTCCAATTTTCCTGCGTGGTTCTCAAATGCCATGACCGGCATGAAGGGCCCCGCAACGACCAGGTCTTCCCATCCATCCTTATTCAGATCGATCCACAGCGCATCCGCGACCATCCCACAGCGACCCAGACTCGTATCCACAGATACTTTTTCAAACCGGATCGCCCCCTTCACGCTTTTGTTCTTCAGCACAAAGCTCTCGGGCGGCGCAGGAAAAAGCCCCGGCCGTACATATCCTCCCACAAAAAGATCGGGCTTACCGTCGTGATCGGTATCCGCCGCGCGGACACAAGACCCGCTTACCGCTTCAACAGGCAGCGCATCGGACACCAAATGAAAATGTCCCTTGCCATCATTCTCGAAGAACCGGTCCTGGTAGCGCCGGTCATTCAACGGATAGTCAGCTCCTCCGCTGACAATATAAAGATCGAGGTCCCCGTCGCCATCCGCATCGAAGAACAGGGCATCCGAGTTGGTATAGTCTTTCGTGGCATTCCATGGCTGGTCCGCGGCCAGCACAAATTTTCCTTTTGCGGTCTGCAAATAGAGCTGGCTCTCAGATCCGGCCGATGCGCCTATGAAAAGATCGTCGAGTCCGTCCCCATTGACGTCCCCCCGGGCAATAGCCGGACCGGTCTTGGAAATTTGATAAGGCAATAAAGGAGATATCTTAAAATCTATCGTCTGCCCCTGGTCGTGTACAAAATGCACCCCGCTGGCGCCCGTCACATCCTGAAAAACGCCCCCTTCGGCCACCTTCGCACTAATATCCACCGACCCCATCTTATCTTCCTCCAACACCAGTAAAGTATTTGCCTTCACATCACCCAGATAACCCGTCTTTCCCGACGGCCAGCTCACCAGAACTGACGCAATGCTGTCCTCGCCCAATCCGATATGCATCACTGGATCCACCGAAGACTGGAATCCCCTGGCCGTCAACTGTTCCTGCACCTGCTTGCCATGCGGGGCGAAGACCTCGACCTTCGTCCCCAGCCCAAAAGTATTCTGCCCCTTGGCCTTCAGCCGCAGCCGCAGGTAGTGCGATGCTTTAGGCTTACTCTCCACCGTATTATTCTTATAAACAAGCGCAGGCCCATTAAGATCATTGACCACCAGGTCCAGATCCCCATCATTATCCAGATCCGCATAGACCGCCCCATCATGGATCCCCATCCCCGTTATCCCCCATTCCGTCGTCACATCCGAAAATCCCAGCCGGTGGTCATTCCGGAAAAGATAGTTCCGGAGCTTCGTCGACGGCATTTCCTGCACCAGCTTCCACATTTCTTTTTTGTCCCCGCCGACCTCTTTATAGCTGGAAGAATATCCCGAGGTATATTTTACGAAGTCCAGGTTAGTGATATCCCTTAGAATGCCGTTGGAGACAAAAAGGTCCTTCCAGCCATCGTTGTCGAAATCAGCGAATAAAGGCGCCCAGCTCCAGTCCGTGCTGCTGACCCCTGCGAGCTGCCCTATTTCGCTGAACACCGGCATCCCGCTGCTGTCTATCCCCCTGTTGAGCTGCAGGGTGTTCCGCATCTGCTGATGGTGCAGCCCATGGTCGACCCGCATAACGTATTTGTCGTAAGAGTCCGCTCCCCTGAGCAGCTTTTGCCGGTGGTTGCCCTCTGGCAGCATGTCCAGGACCATGATATCGTCCAGGCCATCATTGTTGTAGTCTGCTATATCCGAGCCCATCGAAAATTCCGAGATATGCCCCGCCGCCTTTTCCAGCACCTCGCGGAAAGTCCCGTCGTGGTTGTTGAGATACAGAAAATCCCTTTCGTCATAGTCATTGGTAGTATACAGGTCCGGCCAGCCGTCGCCATTGACATCTCCGACCGAGACGCTCAGCCCGAAGTTCAGCCCGCTGCCATAGATACCCGCCCGCTCGCTGACGTCCGTAAAATGTCCGTTGTCGTTCCGGTACAGCCGGTTGCCGAACTGCGGATGCCGCTTGGCCCTCAGCTTATCGGTATTATAGAAGGGGTTATAGAACATCGCGGCATGATTGACCATGAACATGTCCAGGTCGCCGTCGTTGTCCATATCGAAGAAGGCCACCGTCGTCGTGTAAGTGCCGGGAGCGTCCAGTCCATAGGCTTTTGCCGACTCGGTAAAACTCGGCACCCCGTCCTTCACTCCATTATTAATATACAATTCATTTGCCCGCTCCTCGTCCGTCCCCGGCCCGGAATAGCAAACATAGATATCCAAAAGTCCGTCGCCGTTGACATCCGCCATCACCGTCCCCGTCTTCCATTTCGACCGCCCCTGCACCCCCGCCCTCTCCGTCACGTCCTCGAACTGAAAATTCCCCTTATTGAGATAGAGTTTATTCGGCCCCATATTAGCCGTAAAATAAAGATCGGGCAACCCGTCCCCATTGACGTCCCCCACCGCCACTCCCCCTCCGTTATAAATGTATTCATAGGTCAACACATTATAGTCCTCATCCTCCTTAATGTCATTCCGGAAATCGATATAGGTCGCGCTCGCCGGCATCGCCGTAAATACGCTCTTTGTATCGCCCACACCAGACCCAGAGCCGCCTCCGCAGGATAACAGGCCGCTGCTGATCAGAAGAATGCCAAACCAGGGTTGATATATTTTCATTTCAACAATATTACAGTAAATTTACTCTGCATGAACAACACCTATGCCCTTCTTGTCGGCCTTTTACTGTTTTGTCCCCGGTTGTCTGCAGCTCCCCCTTCTACCCCAAAAGACGCGCTGGAATATTTGGAAAGGTCCAACCTGCCCGACTCGAGTATTTTCTGGCCCAATGTCAAACAAAGCCTCTTTATCGAAAACCTGAAAGCCAATATCATGGCCCCCCTGGCCATCTACCAGGGCAGCAATACCAACTTCTGTGGCTATGCCGCCCTCTCCTACCTTCCCCTGCACGACGACCCGCTGACCTATACCCGGTTCATGATCGAGCTCTATGTCAAAGGGACCGCGACCTGGGGCAGGATAAATTTCACCCCCTCAAAGGAGGTCCATCACGCCGCCGGAAGGCTGCGATTCAAAGGCATCCTCGACATCCGCCCCGCCGACCAGATGTGGTTCCTCATCCTTGCCGATCATTTCCGGTCTTATCTCAACTTCTTTTTCCCCCGTTTTAAGCCGGGGTCAGAAGATACCTTCTGGGCCGCTGTCAATTATGGGAAGTTCAACCGGATGATCCGGGACCTCATCGGCTACAAAGTGGAAGCAACTGGTTCAGACATCTTCCGTCCCCACTTCAAGGACCTGTACGGTTACCTTACCGAACGCCTAAGAACAGGATACACCTACCTCTACGTGAACAACACCTACCTGCACAAGAAGAACCACGACAAGGGACGGTTCAGGAACAGTTTCCCAACCCATTTTATCGTCCTGTCTTCCATCCGGAAGGCGGACACCGACCCCGACAGCGACATGGTGGACATCGTATACTGGGACTATGGCGGCCGTACGCTGAGACAGGTCAGCCTGCGATTTCTGAAAAAGATCATCTTTGGAGTGACGCACTGCTGGCCTCCGTCAACGACAAACTAAAACACATGCGCAATCTGCAACGACTATATTATCCGCTGCTTTTTTTCCTGGTGCTCGTCCAGTGCACATCCTGCGCCTCCATCAATATATCCAACTACTACCACAAGAACCAGTCAACCCTCGACAGCATCGAAGAGACCTTCCGCACGGCCTATGCGAAGAAACCATTCTCCATAGAATTCACCGACCGGCCCTTCAACCGTCTCTCTCTCGAGCTCATCACCGACACCCTCACCTATATCTACGAGTACAACGTCGGCGAGCCCCGCATGCAGGACACCCTGCTCCGCTATGGCTACGACACCGCAGCCATCAATTCCATTATCAGCGATATGCGCTCCATGGAGTGCACCTGGATCGATAACCTCAACTACTGGACCTATCCCGACGTCAAAAAACATTCCCTCATCTACATCTCCCTCTGGCCCCGTGTCTTCAACTCTCCCTTCGTCAACAAAAAATACTATATCCTCACCTACTTCCAGCAACCCCAGTACTATGACACCGAAGGCCGCCTCCTCGTCGGCCGCCGCCTCCGCCGCATCCGCAAGTTCAACGCAGAAACCTTCCGCCGCATCACAGACCGTGTGGCGTTTACAATTTCCGACCGGTTCAGGT
>Ga0105240_10000088_pt1 | contig 186026 bp, 150 predicted proteins | sample KBSC54metaG_FD_80426 | JGI IMG/M metagenome (GOLD analysis project Ga0105240, IMG submission 80426) | Corn rhizosphere microbial communities from Kellogg Biological Station, Michigan, USA - KBS C5-4 metaG | ecosystem: Host-associated > Plants > Roots > Rhizosphere > Soil | place: Michigan...
ATCCTTATGTAGCCATTGGTGATGGAGACACAGGCAAGCGTTCAGTTTTCATAAATGACCAAGAGGTTAATATCTTTAAAGCGATTGAGGATAAATTAAATACAAAATTAATTTCTCCTTCTTCGGGGAATGAAGGCCGAATGTCGAATAGTGCCAATTCCAATTCAAATAGTCCAAAATTACAAGATAAAATGAGCGCCTCTGCGTCATTTCTTAATGATAAAGAAGCCGCAGGATTGCCAGATGATAGTGAAGGGAAGGATCTGTCTCCCAGCGTGTCTTTGGGAAAAGCAAACGAGGAAGTCAAGCAAACCAGCGCACATGCAGACAGCCCCAGTAGTAACATGAGTGTCACCGCTGAATTTGTTAATTCTCGAGGGGAGGTGTTGTCATTAGATGAAGATAAAGAACAGCTATCGCGCAATATATATTTACGTCCTTATGTAATAGCAGGTGGATATAGACCGAAAGAAGAAAAGGAAGAGCAAGAAGGAGATGAAGAAGAGAGCTGGCAAGGAAAAATGGCTAGAAGTATAGAAGAAGACATGGAAATACGTACACAACTGGCAAAAACAGTCAACCCGTTAGGACCTTATTTTCCTGAGCCAAATTTATTTATTGATGGAACTATTGTTTCTGATGTCAATTTTGGTGATTATGGCGATGAATTCAGAAAATTAGGAGAAGAAATAGCATCTTTTATTCAGAAAGACACGCTAAAAACTGTGGGCTCAAAGCAAGAAGAAACCGATGTTTCAACATATCTTCAAACTAATACTCACCCTAGTAGAAACAGGTTGGTATCAACCTTTTTTGATTTAGCGATCGAAACAGAGATTGATCGATTGTTTAAAAACGCCGCCTCTGGCAAAGATAAGCAAGCAGATGAAATTAACCCTAATTCAGTAGCCCAGCATCATCAAAAATCTAATTTGGCAAAAGCGGCTTATTTAAAAACCCGCTATAGTGCAGCAAGAAATGGCGGCGAGATTTTCACAAATTTAAAGAACTTCTTAGAAAAGAATATCAATAACATAGATAGAATAATAGGTTTTTATCATGAGTTGATCAATCAACTGAAGGAAACGCGTCCAGAATATAAAGAAGATTTAGTATATAAAGCCTATTTAAAAGATAGGAAGCCGGATGCGGAAATATCGTCGCTAGCTGTAAATCTGATGGTAGCAGCAGGTCAGATTAATTCTTTAGACGATAAGGGTAAGTCTAACCGTACAGCCCAAGAGCTTGCAACATTAACCTATACAGCTTTAGATATTTTCAACACTGCTATAGCAAAGGTTTTTAATGGAAGCATCAACGGATTACTGCAAGCACATTGGAAAAATGAGCTAATCCGACACTCTGTTGCTGCTCCAGTTAGTGTCGCTGTGATACAAAACGCTACTTTGTCATCTGCGGCTAATACTAGCTCAAGTATTTCTCAGTCAACTTCATCAAGCACCTCTATAGATAGCACGTCTGCGAATACATTCATTTTGGCAAATAAGACATTTGAAACATCTGCCGGTAGACATAATTATCGAAAATACAAGCAAGGACAAATGCAATCAGTAACAGCATTAACTAATGTAAGTAATGTTGTTACTGAAGAAACAACTAAAGAACCATCTGAAAGTTATAGTGAATTTATATTTAAACTTGGCAGAAGATAAAGCGGTTGTTAAGGCATTATATTGATTATATAATAAACACTAGCTTAGGCCACACAAAAATATCTCGGGGAATTTCCTATGCAACGAAATACAAATACCTTTTTCTCAACCAACTCAGTTTCTAGAGCGAACCCTAGAGCGAACCTAACTAAGCAGGAAGAAGATGCTCTAGGCGACCTTGAAAAATTAATTGATTCTACTAAAAATGATGATATAGATTATTTAATCTATGCTCTACCTAAATATCCTGTCGATGTTCTCCAAAAGCTATATGATGCAAGCCCTAAATTACAGGACTTTTGCCAAAAAAATGTGAAATTTCATGAAGCGGTAGCTAATATTTTACAAAGTCACGACTACATTAATATAGAAATTACATCCATGGACAGGAAAGAGCATCTCACCGTGTTTGATCTATTTAGGGCAATGGATAATATGAGCGAATATTATAGAAATGTGCGTAACGGTAATGCCAGAAAATCAAACGAAGTAAGACTTCATTGCATCCGATCATTAAATATAGCCTGTGAATTAGGGTTATATAATGCGTTATTAGCTCGCTGTGACATAAACACAACCATGCTCTCAAACACTACTGTATCAGATGCAAAAAAAGAAGAAGCTGTCGAATCTATAGTGGCAGATACTAAGCGTCTTTCTAATTTATATTGGCTAATGGGCTATGTAGCAGCCGGTTGGATATTACACGATGTCAGTAATTGTGATTATTTTTCTAAAATACAAAATGGAAAGGATCGCACTATTAGCTTCCGTGAGGAAAGCATCAAGAGTTTTTTATGTGCATCTTTTTTAGAGAAAAATCCTGACTCTGAAAGAATCGAAAAAAATATGACTGGAGGAAAAGAATATATAGAAGATATGGAAATAAAAGATGGAGATAAAATTCTTCGCACATGGTCTGATGCTAAAATGGCATTGGATACATGGTCAGGTAACCGTGAGACGTATGAAAGATTACGTAACACCGCTAAAATAGAAATTGATTCCATTTTAAAACCCAGTGCGGCTGAGGCAAAAACAACCCCCAAGATAGGGTAGTTAAGTAGTGTTAAATGACTACTCGCTGGCACTCACTGTTTTTATATACATTCTGACTCTTCCTAAAAGCCTTTGACCAACTTTTTTGTTATTATAAGGTACGATAATTCCTAATTATCGTACCTTATAGATAGAATAAAATATGAACAATCCTGGATTGGATTTATTCTCCGCAAAGGCTCCGATTCACACGCTCTCGCTTTAGTGTCATTCTCTGAGATATACTTTCGAGCAACTCCATTTAGGCAATGATCCATGTTCAGCACGGGACAGTTCTTCTTTAAGCACTTAAATCCTATCCAACTATCACATAACCACCATCCATTCCAACACCCTACTCAAGTTTTACCCTAAATGTTACAATCACCGCAACAAACCTAAAGAGTAAAAACAATGTCCAAAAAGCGCGGTCTTGGAAGATCACTCGAAGCCTTGCTAGCCAAACCCTCTTCTTTAATGGAAGAATCTCCCATCCTCACCTCCGAGAAGGAACCTACAGGGGAACGACTGGCTCACCTTCCCTTGGATCAAATTCAGAGTGGTAAATATCAACCGCGGCGTGACATGAACCCTGAAGCCCTACAAGAATTAGCGGAATCTATTCGTGCCCAAGGCATCATCCAACCCATTGTGGTCCGCCCCCTAAAAAATCATAACAAATATGAAATCATTGCTGGTGAAAGACGCTGGCGAGCCTCCGGTTTAGCAGGGCTCAGCGAAATCCCTGTGATTATTCGCGATATTCCGGATGAAGCCGCTATTGCCATGGCCCTGATTGAAAATATCCAACGTGAAAGCCTGAACCCTATTGAAGAAGCCATTGCCTTACAAAAATTGATTGATGAATTTAAAATGACCCACCAGCAGGTAGCCGAAGCTGTGGGCAAATCTAGAACCAGTATTACCAATATCCTGCGTTTGCTGGCTTTAAATGAGGAAGTTAAATCCCTGCTTGAACAAGGCCAATTAGAAATGGGCCATGCCCGTGCCTTACTCAGTTTGCCACAAGAAAAACAAATCCAAGCTGCTAATACCATTATCAATCAAGGGCTTTCAGTCCGCCAGGCTGAAAAATTAGTTCGCTTTCTGTTGGAACCCCATTCTACCCATGACCATAAAAAACCCATCGATCCCGATCTTAAACGTCTGCAAGAAAACCTGAGCCAGCGTTTGGGCATGAAGATTAATATCGCCTCCCAGCCTAATGGCAAAGGAAAAATCATTATTTACTACCGAAATCTCACCGAATTTGACAAATTCCTCTCCAAATTGCCTGGGGAGAGAAAGTAGTTTGAGTAGGCGTCATTGCGAGGAGTGCTTTTTGCGACGAAACAATCCACATGGATTGCTTCGTCGCAAAAAGCACTCCTCGCAATGACGCCTACTCAGATGGAAGATTGACTTTCTACCCCCCCTCTCCTATGATAGCCGGTTCCCTGAGCAGGGATTATTTATCGATATATCGCGAATGAGGCAGAGCAATGAAAAGAACATATCAACCAAGCCGTATTAAACGTAAAAGAACCCATGGCTTTCGTGCCCGTATGGCCACGAAAGATGGAAGAGCTGTACTCAGCAGACGCCGAGCCAAAGGAAGAAAGAGATTAACTGTCTAATCATAGACTTAATATAGTGAAACCAGCCCTTCATCTGCCTGCTTATCGTTTTTCAAAAAAGAATCGCTTAACGACCAAGGCAGAATACACGGAGGTATTTGATTCGGGATTAAAGGTTAGCTTGGGTTGGTTTTTAGCCTTGTATAAAAAAAATGAGAAAGCTCTCTCCCGGATTGGGATTATTGTTAGCAAACGCATCGTAAAAAAAGCGACCAGCCGTAATTATCTAAAACGAATGATTCGTGAAGGATTCCGAGTTCGTCAGCCTAAAATAAAAGGCTTAGATATTGTGATTATGGCCCGCAAGGGATGTAAAGTTGAAAATAAGGCAAAATTGCAAAAAGAGCTTGATACCTTATGGCAACAGCTGACTTCTATTTAAAACACCTACTCTCAACTAGTATCCTCCGTCTCATAAGGGTCTATCAATATCTTCTTAGCCCTTGGATTGGCCATCAGTGCCGCTTTCATCCCAGCTGCTCTGTTTATGCCACTGAAGCAATTAAAGGCCACGGCATAGTAAAAGGCGCTTACCTCTCATGCCGCCGCATGTTACGCTGTCACCCTTGGCATCCGGGTGGAATTGATCTTGTACCATTAAAAAAGTGAGAATTATTTTATATGTTAGATAATATATTAGATTACTTAAGAGTTGGTTTATATATTCTTCTGGCCTTAGTTTGCTTTGCCTTATATCAAGCTTGGCAAACGGATCATCCTGAACCTACTCCCCTAGCAGCAAGCAAGGTTCAAAGCACGATTCCCCAAATGGTAGAATCCAATGCACCTAATGTTCCTCAGGTCACCGCTCCTGCTGCGACCACCAGCAACTCAACGACAGAGCAAACGATCAAACAGATTGCCAGCAATCGCATTATTCATGTGACCACTGACGTGTTAGCAGTAGAAATCGATGCTCTGGGCGGAGATATTATTCAGTCCAAGCTCCTAGGCTATTCTGAAAACCTGGAAGCCAAAACACCTTATGTCTTGCTAAATCATGATCCTAAAACAGAGTATATTGCCCAAAGCGGGCTCTTAAGCACTGAAGGTCCAGACACCACCAAGGCCAAGGCACTTTATAAACCTGAAAAATGGCAATATACCCTTGAACCTGGCCAAAAAGATTTGGAAGTCAAACTGCTGTGGCAGAATGAGAAAGGACTTTTTGTTACCAAGACCTTAACTTTCCACCGTAACGATTATGAAATCGATATTGCTTACCAAATTAATAACCAGGCTGCTCATCTCTGGAACGGTAACCAATATAACCAACTGCTGCGTACTGATACCCCACCACCGAATGGCAAGGGACTTTCTAGTTTAACCACCTATTTTGGTGCTGCCATTTCTAGTCCAGAAAAAAATTTCCAGAAAATTTCCTTTAAAGATATGCAGAAAAATAATCTCAACCAGTCCATCATGGGGGGTTGGGCAGCTATGGTCCAGCACTATTTCGTTACCGCTTGGATCCCTAATAAAGTCACTTCCTCTGATTATTTTTCTCAAATCACGCCTAACGGGCTTTATACCATTGGCATGATCAACTCCCAAGTCACTGTGCCTCCCCATGAAAAGATCATGGTGCAATCTAAACTTTACACCGGACCTGCTTTGGCGAACCGCCTTGAAAAAGCGGCGCCCGGCTTGCAGCTTACCATTGATTATGGTGTTTTCTGGTTCATTTCCGTCGCTATTTTCTGGCTCATGCAGAAAATTTATGAATTTATTGGTAACTGGGGTTGGGCTATTGTTATTACAACGCTAATCATCAAATTGTTATTTTACCAATTGTCCGCCAAAAGCTATCGCTCCATGAGTATGTTGAAAAAGCTCCAACCTAAACTGGAACGCTTAAAAGAATTGCATGGTGATGATCGCCAAAAACTCACCCAAGCAACCATGGATCTTTATCGCCAGGAGAAAGTCAATCCCATGGGCGGCTGTCTGCCGATTTTGGTCCAAATCCCTGTTTTCATCGCGTTGTACTGGGTGCTAGTAGAAACAGTACAGCTCCGCCAAGCGCCCTTCATATTATGGATACATGATCTGACAGCTAAAGATCCATATTATATTCTACCGATCATGGTTGGCCTCTCCATGTTTTTACAACAACGCCTGAGCCCACCCCCCCCTGATCCGATACAGGCCAAGGTCATGATGTTCATGCCGGTTATTTTTACGGCCTTATTTATCAACTTCCCTGCTGGTTTGATGCTTTACTGGTTTGTGAATAATATGCTTTCCGTCGTGCAGCAGTGGTATATCATGCGCACCGTAAAATAATATGGAAATGGATACAATTGTTGCACTCGCCACCCCGCCCGGACGCGGCGGAGTGGCTGTGGTGCGCATTTCCGGAAATCGTGTTAAAACAATCGCCCAAACCCTCTTGGGACAAGTCCCCCCTCCTCGAAAAGCCTGCTTCTCCTCTTTTCGCGATCAGCAAAATCAAACCATTGATCAGGGCATCGCCATTTTTTTCCCCAATCCCCAATCATTCACTGGTGAAGATGTCTTAGAGCTCCAAGGACATGGCGGACCCATTATTATTAATTTGCTCATTCAGCGCCTCTTAAGCTTGGGCGCACGTCTCGCCAAACCCGGTGAATTTTCAGAAAGAGCTTTTCTGAACGGAAAGATGGACTTGGCCCAGGCAGAAGCAGTGGCTGATCTTATCAACGCCTCTACCGAAAGAGCAGCACGCTCTGCCCTGCTCTCTTTGCAAGGCGAATTTTCACAACGCATTCATCACCTCGTTGAAGCCCTAATCCAATTGCGCGTTTATATTGAAGCGGCCATTGATTTTGCTGAAGAAGAAATTGATTTTCTATCCGACCAAGCTATTAAAGACCGCTTTAGGTATTTGCAAACTGAAATAGTTGACATTCAAAAGAATGCCCGCCAAGGTAGCCTGCTACGCGAGGGCATTCAGGTCGTCATTGTCGGCAAACCTAATGTGGGAAAATCCACCCTCTTAAATTTACTAAGCGGAAAAGAATTAGCTATCGTTACTGATATTCCCGGCACTACACGTGATACCTTGCGCGACACTATTCAAATTGATGGTATCCCCCTGCACTTGATCGACACCGCAGGCTTACGAGAAACCCAAGATCCAATTGAGCAAGAAGGTATTCGCCGTACCCAGCAAGAAATTAAAAAAGCGGATTTAGTGCTCTATTTAGTTTCTGCAACAGACACAGATCATTTCCATGACCTCTATCACCCCCGTGACCTTTGTCATCCCCGCGAAAGCGGGGATCCATCCCAAATAGACTCTCATCGATATATTGTAGTCAGAAATAAAATTGATTTGCTAGAAGAAGAACCCTCTCTAAGCACGAAAAATGAAATAACCATCGCTTCACTCTCCGCAAAAAACAATACCGGAATTGATTTGCTCAAACAAGCGATTAAAGCTAATTTAGGATTTTACTCAGAACAGGAAAGTATTTTCTCCGCTCGCCAACGTCATCTTGATGCTATTGAAAAAGCTAAACAGGCCTTACAGACCGCCTTCCATCAACTGCAAACCAGCCGCGCTGGTGAATTGATTGCCGAAGACCTGCGTCAAGCACAACACTGTCTCTCCGAAATTACTGGAGCCTTTACCACCGAGGATTTATTAGGAAGAATCTTTGCTAGTTTTTGCATCGGGAAATAAACTGGTTACTTATCCTTAATAAATTTCTACAGCAATCTCATGGTTACTCCTTTTAAGTGCTAATTAAGCTACTCTATATTCTTTATCATTTACCATTAACACGGCTTTGTTGAATAAGTCATTCTTTACACAAAACTGTCATTGCGAGGAGCGTTTTGTGCAACGAAGCAGTCCAGTTTTTAAGCATAGTAGATTGCTTAGCCTGCAACCCTTCGACAAGCTCAGGACCGCAAGCTCGCAGATGGAGCTGATTTACGCAACAAACCTCATTAACGCCCATATCGACAGTTTTCCCTTTAAATCAATAGCATGTAATTCAAAAATATTTTTTGCAATATCTATTCCTAGTGCTGTAATATTCATCCTGGTTCCTCCAATCTTGTTTGTGAATGATGTTAACATCTCATTCTGGCTCATTGTAGAAGCCATATTAAAATAGGATGATACAAAACTGCTATGAGATTCAGACGAAAATTTTTCTTTGCAGGGGCTTTCGCTTTAGGCGCCATATTGATTGGATATATAAGAGAACTTAATAATCCAGCAAAAAGCCTAATGGGAATGAACCCTTGGCCATTACTAAATGGGATGGAATCTACTATAGAAAATATAGGAGATATATGTGTTACCCAAAGATTTTCTGCAAGAAATAAGAAGCTTTCAGGGCGTTATGGTCTTTTCGGTGGGCACTATATGCCGCTAGCATGTATACAACAATTGGAAGAAAAAAAGCAAATTCCCGAAGAATGTAAATTACCTGAAGTAGATATTGATCTAGAATTTGCGATAAACCGTGCGCCTATATTGGGTATTGATCAAAGAATAAGTCAGGAATTATTTAATCGTTCTTTGCGATTGATAATGGGTAGCTCAAAAATTTCAATGTCTACTGCTAATTTAATAAGTATATCATGTGATAAATTAGCAAGGCTCAGAGACATAATCATAAATAGTCGCCTGGGAAAACAGTTAGCACGAGGCAACTGCCAACAACATGCTTCTAATACGGCTGTTGAAATACTGAAATATAATTTGCAAGCACCCCAACCAGTTAAAATACAGTATGTTTATGTTAGCCAGCGAGATGATACAGAAAATCATGGATTTATCTTAATCGATGCTAATTGGCCAGATATTCAAATCTATGATAATATAGCAGAAGTAAAAAAACATTTTAAAAAATTAACAGCTGGTAAAATTTGTGATACTTGGAATGAGGGGTATTACCACCCTATAAATACCAATACTAATAGTTTATATCGCAGTGATGCTAGTTGGGCAAGTTTGGTGGTTCAAACAATTTCTCTTGATTTAAATTTTGAAGAATTACCTGCCCCGATTAGACAATTGCATCAGCAAGAATTATCAGAAATAATCGTATTATTAACTAGTGAAGACTTATCTTTAGAATCTGTTGCTCCCCAAATTCTTAGACCTAAGGAAGAAATTTCTCTCAGTCAAACGGAAGGAGGCGATTATAAACATGCTGCCTTAAGAAGTCAGGCAAAAGCGCGCTGGGGTAATATAAGAGAAAATAATCTAGAAAAAATGGAAGAGAAGGTAGAAGTACAAGTATCATTCAATGATAACGTCAGTCAATTTTCAACAGGGGGAGAGGGAGAACAACCTCGACACCAGCTTTTATCTGTTGAAGAGGATCGCCGTTTTCTTCAAACCTCCTCTGCAGCAAAAAGAGCTGATAGCTTTTTGATGTCTATTACCCAGCAATTTAAACAAGGATTGGCTTGGATAACCAAGCATTGGATAACCAAGCAAAAGGCTGAATCATCTAAAATGCTTCCTTCTGCCCGTGCTTCTTCTACAAATGCGATATTTGCTTCCGTAGAGAAGCGTGATTTAACCAGCTATCTCAATGGTAAAACACACATATTTCCCCAAGCGGTGGAAGACGTTTCAGAAAATCAGGAGGAACAGATTCCAGCATTTCATTCAACCGTTGCCTACCGGCGGGAGAATTCTTCTACTCTATTTAGAGAATCTCCGAACACAGCTTCACTACCTGTACCGGCTCATCCCTCAATTGCTACGCCTAGTCCAATGACATGATTTTTCCAACAACTCACAAACTTCCTCACTGCTAGTCTGCTCAAAGTTTTCATACCAAGCACCGACTGCATTAAAATAAACTGGCTTCAGAGGACAAATCATTTCATCGACTAACTCACTCATTTTTTCGCAGGTCACTTTTTCCGCCACTGGCACAGCGAGAATAATTTTCTCGGGCTGAGATTTTCTAATAGCAGCAATAGCAGCCCGCATAGTGGCTCCCGTTGCAATACCATCATCAACCAGAATAATAATTTTATTTTTGATTTCAGGCTGGGGCTGGTTCCCGCGAAACAACTGCACACGACGCTCCAGCTCCATTTTTTCTGCTTGAGTAACTCTTTTAATAGCCTCGGGAGAAATTCTTAAATCACGAATGACCCCATCGTTTAACACCATGCTGCCATCCATCGCAATGGCACCCATTGCTAATTCTTCATGACCAGGCACCCCCAGTTTGCGGACCACATACACATCCAGGGGAATTTTTAAGGCTAAGGCAATTTCATAGGCAACAGGAACTCCCCCGCGAGGCAAAGCGAGAACTAAAATATTTGGCAATTTGGCATAATCAGATAGGGCTTGTGCAAGAACTCTGCCCGCATCTTCACGGTTTAAATATCTATCCATAAGACTAATGTCCAAAAATACCCATAATCATCGCTTGTTCAAGAATATGCCCCTGCATGGCCTTGATCACCGCATTCGCGTCTGCACCGCTAGGAAGCGATAATTGACTATCCAAAGCATAGAGCATGAAATGATAATGATGGGTCGAGGAAGCTGGCGGGCAAGGACCATTATATTGCGCCCGACCCCAACTATTTTTACCTAGAACCCCCACTGAAATTGAACCTTCCGCTACATTCAGCACTGACACAGGGATATTATATATCACCCAATGATACCAAGTCCCCGCAGGAGCATCAGGATCAGCACAAATCAGCACATAGGATTGTGTTTTCATGGGTGCACCATTCCAACTCAGCTGCGGTGAAACATCACGGCCATCACAGGTATATAAAACTGGAATATCTTTTCGATCACTGAAAGAAGTGGATTGAAGCTTAAACATAGCTAATGGCTCCGCTTGAGTAGAAACCGAGATAATGAAAAACAACGATAGAGCTAATAAGAAATAACGCATTCTTTTCATTACTCCTCCATGAGACTATGTTACCCCGACAACAGACCAAGCTTAGAATAGTTTATCATAAAAAAATGCTAAAAATTCAAGGTATTGTCTGTTCACCTTATCATCACTGAATTTGGGACTATACTTAGATTAGCCTTGAAAGTAAGGCCATATTTCTTGAGGAGATGCTAACATGTCTACTGAACTAACTGAATTAGTTAAACGTTTAGAAAGAATAAATTCCGATCTCGAGGGATTTAAGATGGAAACAAAAACCGCTGATAGAAAAGATGAAGCCAAAAACTTATATAATACAATTTACAATGCGACACAGGCCTTAAATGGAAATATTTCAGACGCAGATAAAGCAGGAGTATTACTAGCATTAAAAGCAGATATTATAGCTAGCAAAGAAAAAATATTTCCAGGAGAAAAATTAAAAGGAAGTGGGCTCGCTAGCAAAATACAGAGAAGTTTAGGAAGGGTAGGTCTAAGCAACAAAACAACAAGTATAAAAGAAATATATACTGATCTCATGGAATTGGCTAGTGATAAAGGTCGGCTATTTACTCTAGCAATGAGCTTAGGCTATAAGCTTGATGAAAAACCTATATCCAAAATCTCCAAACCTTCAGGCGGTTAATATTGGGTTTACTTTTTCTTCACAAAGCACGCAAAGAGTAAACCCAATTCATATAAAAACCATAGCGGTATCGCTAATAAGGTTTGTGAAAATACATCCGGTGGTGCCAACAGCATGCCGACGATAAAAGCAGTTACGATCGCATAAGGACGCAGCTTCACTAAATTTTCTCGCGAAGTGATCCCGATCAATACCAAGACCGAGATCACTAAAGGCACTTCAAAAATCAAACCAAATACAAAAAGCATCTTCAAACTAAAATCCAAATATTGGCTAATATCCGGCGCCACCATGACATGCAAAGGCGAGGATTTGGCGAGAAAACCAAATAGGAGGGGAAAAATAATAAAATAAGCAAAGGACATGCCCAGATAAAACAAAACTGTACTCATCAACAGCAAGGGCCAAATCAGGCATCGTTCTGTTCGATATAATGCTGGCGCAACAAAGGACCAAACTTGGTAAATTAAAAAAGGAATGGCCAAGACTAAGGATACCACCATGGAAAATTTAATCGGAATCCAGATCGGTGAAATAACCTGAGTGGCAATCAAATGACTGCCTTGTGGCAAATGCCGCAACAAAGGCAAAGCCAACCAGTCATACAATTGATTAGAAAAATAAGCCAGGGACAAAAATAAAAGTGCAATCAAAGCCAGGCTTAGCAGTAAACGTCGACGTAACTCAATTAAAAAATGCAGCAAGCTTGCGCTTGAAGGAGGAGAATTAGTGTCGGTTTTCATTATTTATTTCAGATTGTTCAGGCAGGGCTCGCAGGCCGACTTCTTCATTGAGCTGATTGACGGTACCATCCAGTTCTCGACGCAATTTATTCATGCCACCACGCAACTGTTTGGCCCATTTACCTAATTTAAAAGCGACTTCGGGCATGCGCTCTGGCTTAATGACGACCAGAGCAATAATCAGAACGAGTAAAATTTCACTGAGGCTGATGTTCACGGTCCTTGCCTTCCTCTTTATCTTCCTCGAGCAAACCCTTGCGGAAGCTGCGTACCGCAACAGCCAAATCGGTACCAATTTCTCGTAAACGTTTAGTACCAAACAAAAGAACGACGATGGCCAAGAGCGTCAATAAGGAACCTAGATTTAAACCTCTAAACATAATGCTTACCTCTAATGTGGGCTGATCCAGCCTAAAGCAAAAGCGATTAATAATAAAATAAATAATAATAAAGATAAACCAATACGCCAGCTGAGGGCCTTCACCGTTCGATTGGACTGACCCTGATCACGAATCAGATAAAACATGGCGCTACCTAAAGAAAAAAACACCACCAATAACAAGAGAACAATTAAACCTTTCACTATAAGTTGAATCATTTTACAATCGAGACCTCAAACGTTTTATTGACAAGACGTACTGTTCTAAAAATAGGCACTCATCATGATCCTGCGCTTTAGTATATTCGGAAAACAATATTCTTTCACCTTTAAATTTATAGGCTTAACACTGTTCTTGGTTGCTCTTTTTTCAGCCCTAGGTGTTTGGCAATATCAACGAGCCCAACAAAAACGCCAGCTCATTGCGGCCTTTGAATCTCGCCACGGCAAACAGTCTGTTGTTTTTAATGATCTTTTCAAAAAAGATCAGGATTCTCGCTTCTATTCTATTCAATTAAAAGGTCAATTTGACAATCAACATCAGCTTTTTCTGGATAATAAAACCCATGAAAGCCGAGTAGGTTATGAAGTCTATACCCCTTTCCAGGTACAAGGCTCTAATAAAGTTATCTTGGTTGATCGCGGTTGGGTATCTGCTAGCCCAGATCGCCGCCAATTACCTGGAATTAAACCACTAGAGTCCATTGTGTCCATTAAAGGGGTAATTAATGCTCCGCCAAGTTATTTCAGTCTGGGAGGCATCACAGAAGGCCAGGAGAAACATTTTCCTCTTCGGGTACAATATATTAATCTCCAAGAGCTTCGCCCTCTTTTAGGGCTCGATCTTGCCCCCTATGTGCTCTGGTTAGATCCTGCCGACCCTCACGGCTTTGTCAGACAATGGAAAGTAGCGCTCGTCGGTCCAGAAAAACATATCCTTTACACTGTACAATGGTTTGCCTTTGCTATCAGCTTATTGGTAATATTTGGGGTTTTAAATTTGCACAAAATTACATCAGAGGATATTTAAGTTGCAAGATCATCATTTCAATATTCAGCCAGTGAACCCATTTTTTTCACGCTTGGTTTTCTTTGCCTTTCTCCTGGCATTTATCGTGATTCTCTTGGGTGCCTACACCCGCTTAACCAATGCTGGTCTATCTTGCCCAGATTGGCCACGCTGCTATGGTTATTTAACGCCACCGCTCACTTCAGATCAAATGCTAGAGGCCAGCAAAGCCTATCCGCAAATACCTGTAGACACTGCTCGCGCCTGGACGGAAATGCGCCATCGTTATTTAGCTGGCATTGAAGGTATGCTCATCCTCACGATTGTGTCTCTATCCTGGTATTTCCGCCGAAGTTTACCGCCACTGGCTTTTGCTCTCAGTCAAAGCTTGCTACTCATTATGTTCGGACAAGTCATCTTGGGCATGCTGACAGTAACCGCCTTGCTAAAACCGGTCGTTGTGCTCGGTCATTTACTCTTTGGTTTTTCACTCATGAGTATGTTGTGGGTCATTTGGCTCTTGAGCAAAAAACCTTATCCCTTATACCCAACATCCAAACTGAGATACTGGGTCATTGTAGGTTTTATTATTTTGAGCTTACAAATTGCCTTAGGCGGCTGGGTCAGCACCCATTCTGCTGGTCTAGCCTGCATTGATTTTCCTTATTGCAATGGTCAAATGCTTCCCCCCATTCAATGGCATGCCCTGCATACAGATTTAATCAGCATTCATATGCTGCACCGCCTTGGCGCTTTAATCACCTTAGTCTATCTCAGCTTGCTGGGCATCTTTTTAATGGTAGAGGAAAAAACTTCTCACTTTGGCTTGCTCTTGCTGGGCTTGCTGGGCACCCAAATTCTATTGGGAATTTTAAATATCATTCGCTTACGACCCCTTGATATTGCTCTCCCTCACCATGCTGTGGCTGCTTTATTATTGCTGACCTTATTAGCCACCCTCGTCAATCTTTATCGACAAGGAAAACCTTCATGACTCAAGCCAGTTGGCGTGACTATTTAATCTTATGTAAACCCCGCGTCGTTCTACTTATGCTCTTCACGGCTTGGATCGGTATGTACCTCGCCTCTGAGGGAACCATCTCTTTCAGTCTGTGGTTTCTAGCTACCTTAGGCATCGCACTCCTCTCCAGCTCAGCTGCCACGATTAACCATGTATTAGAAAGAAGAACCGATGCACTGATGCAGAGAACCCAGCAACGTCCCGTGGCAACAGGCCGAATTCCTCCACATCGTGCCTGGATCTTCGCATTCGTTACTGGCTTGTTGGGATTTTTTAGCCTTTATTTTTATGTGAACACCATCACTGCTCTGCTTACCCTGGCCACCGCCATTGGCTATGCACTGTGTTACACCTTGTACTTAAAACCCAACACGCCGCAGAACATTGTGCTGGGAGGCATCTTTGGTGCTATGCCGCCTTTATTAGGTTGGACAGCACTTCGAGCATCGATCGATCCCCAGCCCCTACTACTGGTATTGATTATTTTTGCCTGGACACCAGCACACTTCTGGGCACTCTCTGTTTATCGCTACAGTGATTATGAGCGCGCCTCGATTCCCATGCTGCCGGTGACACATGGCATTCCCTACACCAAACTCTATATTTTGCTTTATAGCATTCTCACCGTCGCCAGTAGTTTATTGGTATTTGCCATCGGACTTTGCACCTGGATTTATTTAACCTCTGCTCTCATTTTGGGTGCGGGCCTGCTATATTATGCCATCCGCTTGTTCCTCAAAGAAAATCATCGTTTAGCACTGATCACTTTTTTTTATTCGATGATCTATCTTTTTGCACTCTTTTTAGCAATGGCTGCTGATCGCTATTTTCTAGTCAATGGGTAAAACTTAAATATGCCGCAAACACAATTTTCATTATTTAGTTTCCGCCGACTCCTGGCTTTGGCCTTATTGGTTGCAACCATTGCCTTTGTTATTTCAAAAAATCAACCTCGTACCGAGGCTGATCTTATCGAATTTCCCCAACCTAAAATCTTGTCCGCATTTCAGCTGAAAACGGGAAAAAATGGTAAAGCTGCTTTTTCCCAGATCAATTTTCACCAACATTGGACGTTATTATTTTTTGGTTTTACCCATTGTTCAGAAATCTGTCCCACTACTTTGGCGGTCTTAGCTCAGGCTTATCAAACACTGCAATCTGATTATCCCAATTTACAAGTCGTCTTTATCTCTTTGGATTCGGCACATGATTCTCCCAAAGGTACTCAAGCTTATGCTAGTTCATTTAACAAAAATTTTATTGGGGCCAGCGGTAAGCCAGAACAAGTAAGAATTTTACAACAACAACTGGGCGTGTTTATCGAGAATAAACCCAATCCGAGCACTCACAAGCTAAACCATAGTTCAGCGATTTACATCATCAATCCGCAAGGCCAATGGCAGGCTTTATTACCGAGTGGCTTAACCGCCACACAAGTTCAAAGCAATCTTCAACTTCTTATCGATCAATCTACTCATGTCTAAGAAATTTTTTATCCTTTGCCAATACTTACTGCCTCAGATGCTTTTAACTCGCTTCGCCGGCTGGATGGCTAGTTTAACCTGCCCTCGCATCAAAAATTGGTTGATCAAAGATTTTGTCAAACGCTATCAAGTTGATCTTAAATCCGCAGTGAATGAAAAAATCGAAGACTATGTCTGCTTCAATGATTTTTTTACCAGAGCGCTCAAACCCACTGCTCGCCCTATTTGTTCTGATCTAGCAAGCTTGGTTAGTCCTATAGACGGTTGCATCTCCCAAATCGGCTATATCGAGAAAAATACTCTGCTGCAAGCCAAAGGAGTTGATTACACCCTTGAATCCCTCTTGGGCAATGATTCGGCATTGGCCACTGAATTTTTCCAAGGGGCTTTCGCAACTTTCTATTTATCACCCAAGGATTATCATCGTGTTCACCTTCCCTTCGCCGGTAAGCTGTTACGCACCATCTATATTCCAGGAAAATTATTTTCAGTTAACCCCTTAGCCGTCAGTAAAATTCCTCAGCTCTTTGCACGCAATGAAAGATTGGTTTGTATTTTTGAAACCCACTTAGGACCAATGGCGGTAATTTTTATTGGTGCTATGCTGGTCGGCAAAATCCAAACTGTGTGGGGTCTAGTCGAACGATCAGCTTCCATCATCACTCGCCGCTACTTCGATCAGGAAAGCATCCATTTCAATAAAGGCGATGAATTAGGTCGTTTCCTGCTAGGTTCTTCGATCATCCTACTCTTACCTAGGGATAAGATTCACTGGCTTTCCCATTTGAAAGAACAAAGCTCAGTGAAGATGGGGGAAAAAATAGGGGATATTTCTTAATCTTATCTTAAGCAAAGCAGTATATAATACCTCTGTGGAGAATGATGCCTTGAGAAGGCTTTAACATGCGAAAATATATTTTTAATTTGCTTAATTTCTTTTGGCTAACCACAGCCACTAGCCTTTTATATTACTTATTAGTTCAAGACCATACCCTTCATCTTTCTATTCCCGATATAATGAACCATGCTAGCCATAGCGCAAAAGGAGAACATATTTGTATCATCGGCCTTATTCCGATTTATCTGGGGCTTATTATTTTTGGAGCAGGCCTGTTATTTGTATATCTGCGTTCTAACCTCTGGCCTATATTATCTCATTCTTTCCGTCAATGGCTTCATATTGGACGAAAATCCTAAGATTTTGTTTTTTTGTATGGAATTTCGCTTTTTCTTAATTCTATAATCATAATTAGAAGCACAGTTTTGGAACCGGCATCAGGGATTTGATGCTTCTAGGATAGTCTGCCAAGGAAAGGTAGTTGGGAACAAGGATGCCCGAGGTAGGTAAAAAGGGACGGTTTAAACATAAATCGTCCCTTTCTGCACTTTAAGAGAACCTAGGCTTTTTGAGTATAACGCTCAACACTTTTCATAATTTCATTTCGAGCAGAATCAAGACCTTCCCAACCATCGACTTTAACCCATTTACCTTGCTCTAAGTCCTTGTAATGTTTAAAGAAATGCTCAACTGAAGCCAAAAATTCTGAACCTAAATCTTCCGGTTTTTTAATATGGCTATATTGTGGTGTTAACTTAGAAACAGGCACCGCCAAAATTTTTGCATCTTTGCCAGATTCATCCGTCATGCGCAACAAACCCACCGGCCGACAACGAATGGCTACCCCGGGAAAAAGAGAGTAGGGGCTCACTACCAAAACATCAGCTGGATCACCATCTTCTGCCAAGGTATGCGGAATAAAGCCATATTCACAGGGATAATACATGCTGGTCCCTAAAAAACGATCAACAGAAACTAAACCAGAATCCTTATCCACTTCATATTTAATAGGATTACTGCGAGAAGGGATCTCAATGACCACATTGAAATCATCAGGCAATTGGCGTCCTGCGGGAAGTTGTTCCAAGTTCATATTTTTCACCTAAATTGTTAGATGTGGAGAAAGGTACTAATTTATATCGTAAGGGTCAAGAGGACCTCAGCATTGAGAGTTTCCCCCATTTTCGCTAGACTAAGCCCTCTCTAATAAAGCTGATTCAAAGGGGAGCCCGCCATGGATTGTTTATTTTGCAACATTATTAATGGAAAAATACCGGCCAAAATCATTTATCGTGATGACGAGGTCATTGCTATTGATGATATTAATCCTCAAGCACCGCAGCATAAATTAATTATACCAACTAAGCACTTGGCTACCTTGAATGATTTACACCCCGAGGATAATGCATTAATAGGGCATATGGTACAAACCGCTAAAATGCTGGCTAAACAACTTAACATTGCTGAGGAAGGTTATCGCATTTTAATGAATTGTAATGCTGGCGCTGGTCAAACTGTTTTTCATATTCACCTTCATCTCTTGGGTGGCCGCCATTTTAACTGGCCTCCCGGATAAACATTTTAGACAGAGGAAAAATAGTGGAAGATTATTACAAAAAAATTATCACTGATATTGGAGAAGACTTAACCCGAACCGGCTTAAAAGACACCCCCAAACGAGCCGCGACTGCTATGCAATTTCTGACCCATGGTTACCAGCTTTCCCTCGAAGAAATCGTCAATGGTGCACTCTTTGATTCAGACAGTGATGAAATGATCATGGTTAAAAATATTGAACTCTATTCTCTGTGTGAACATCATTTATTGCCTTTTATTGGCAAATGTCATGTCGCTTATATTCCTAAAGGAAAAATTATTGGCCTATCTAAAGTAGCTCGTATTGTTGATATGTATGCCCGCCGTTTGCAAGTCCAAGAAAAATTAACCAAGCAAGTCGCTGAAACACTGCTTCAAGTAACCCAAGCCCGCGGCGTGGGTGTCATCATCGAAGCCCAGCATCTTTGCATGATGATGCGCGGTGTCGAAAAACAAAATTCAACAATGACTACTTCCGTGATGCTCGGCAATTTTCGTCAAGATGATCGTACCCGAGCTGAATTTTTGAGTTTGGTGAAGTAACCTCCGTCATTGCGAGCCTGCGTTCTTTGCAGGCAAAGCAATCCAGTCTGCTTAAAAACTGGATTGCTTCGTCGCACAAAATGCTCCTCGCAATGACTAAGCTGATGAATAATTACATTTAAGCTTGTACTACTTTAACATTCCGTCTATGATTTAATTTGGCTATTTTTAGGGATGATATCATGAGAAAGGACTCGGCTCTGTTGATTGCAGGACTCATTTTTACAATCGTTGCTTTATTTCACTTATTGCGTTGCCTTTATCAAGTGCCCATTATCCTTGGCCCACTCTCTGTTCCCATCTGGATTAGCTGGGTCGCTTTTGTGGTGGCTACGCTATTGGCGCTTTTCATGTTTAAAGCTAGAGCGCGAAAATAGTAGAAGCTTGAGATAACCTTAATGGTGATTCGCAATAAGCATCGATAAGAAAGGTGATTATTCCTTCCCTTTTTTCTAGCGCAAGGCCAACTCTATGAGTTCGCGTTTGGTGTCAACCTTAGCATAGCGAAATGCTTCCTGAACAAGTTGATTATCAAGCACAACATTGATCCGCATCTTTATACACCTCCTTCTGTGACGCCCCCATTTATATTTATTAAGATTTCTTTTTAATTTGTAATCGCGACTCTCCAATTTTCAATTATCAATCCAGAAATTTTATTAAATTCTTTAATATTTGAAGTAACCATGATCAGTTTGTTATTTAAAGCTGTCCCTGCAAGCAAAATATCATAACTACCAATGGGATTTCCTTGTTGTTTTAATAACGCTCGAGTTAATGCAACTTGATTCGCATCATCGCGGGTAAAATTCAAAATATACATCACTGCCAGAAAATCAAAAATGATTGGCTTAATTTTTCTAGCTAACTGAGGATTCAAAGTTAATCCATATTCAATTTCCATCAAGGTAATTGTCGAGATAGCAATTTCTGACGGAGAAGTATTTTTAATCTTATGTAAGGTATTTATATCGCCCTTAATAAAATCACTGATAACGCAGGTATCTAATAAATATTTCATACCAATGGATCCTCACTCGGTGGCAAAAGGTCATCTCGATAAGATTCAAAATTTGGCGCATCTTTAATCCCTTGAAACTTTAAAATGGCTGTTGGCCATTCCCTTACTTCATGATGCAAGATCCATTCTTTAATAGCCTCTCGAATTAATGCATTACGAGATGAGCCTAGCTGTTTGGCTGACTGATCCAGTGATTTTGCAAGTGAATCTTCCAAATATACGTTTATATTCATGCTATTAACCTCAATAAATATATAACATATTATAACAGGTTATATTTAAAAGTCTACCTAACGGGAATCTTGAGTAAACCTAGAAATAGAAGAAATGATGAAAGACTTTGATTATTCTGTAACTAAAGAGGAAGCGGAATGGTGGACCATTGCCGCTCTATCACAACCAGCCAACTTCTTTATCCGCGATTAGCCCAACTCACTTCTGCTGAAATTTCTTTAATCTTACATCGACTGCAACGGTTGATCGGATTATAGTTTGCATGGCCACAAGTAAATTATGCAGAGGACAGAGTAGGATAGTCCGTGTATCCCTTATCGGAACCGCCAAAAAATGTGTTGCGGTCAGCCTCATTCATCGGCGCATTGTTTTTTAAGCGCTCAATAAAATCAGGATTAGCAAGAACCATCTGCCCATAGGATTCCAAATCAGCCAAATCGAAATCGATATCGGCCCCGATCTGCTCACGCGGACGGCTAGGACGATTTATAATCAAAGATCCTTTCCAAAGCTTGCGGATATCGGCCAGCAATATATCATTACCCTGATGGATAATATGCAGGTAGGCAAGTTTTAGCTTATCGAGTTCGGAGACTAGGTAGCGATAAAGATCTGGACCTTCCGCACCTTCGTCGATTCCCCACATAGTCGAGCCGGGAGAAAAGCGGATGCCCGTGCGATCCGCACCGATTTCTTTTGCAATCGCAGTGGCAACTTCAATAGCAAAACGGACGCGATTTGATATCGAACCACCATATTGGTCTGTACGGACATTGGCGTTCGGCGCAAGAAACTGTTGGATTAAGTAAGCATTCGCGCCATGAATTTCGACGCCATCGACACCGGCCTCAACTGCGCAGCGTGCCGAATAGGCAAAGTCTTTTACCGTCTGGCGGATCTCTTCAACCGTCAAGGCGCGTGGAACAGGGATATCTTGCATACCCTTGAGAGTAAACATACCCGTGCCGGGCGCAATTGCAGACGGAGCAACTCCTTGACGGTGATGCGGTGTATTGTCCGGATGCGACATGCGTCCGACATGCATCAATTGAATAAAGATATGGCTACCCTTTTTATGAACAGCATCCACCGTTTCTTTCCATCCCAGCACATGGGCATCGGTGTAAATACCAGGAGTGGTTAGATAGCCTTGCCCATCGTCGGATGGTTGCGTACCCTCGCTGACAAGCAAGCCGATGGCAGCGCGCTGTGAATAATACTTAGTGGCAAACTCACCCGGTGTGCCGTCATACTGGGCGCGCGAACGGGTCATTGGCGCCATGACTAGACGATTGGGAAGCGTGTAGCGTCCAAGTTTAACCGAAGTGAATATCTTTTCCATGTTATGGTTCCTTTCTATTTACTCGTGATCTAATATAATCAATAGTTACCTAGTAAATATTAGTAACCACTGAGACAAAAAACAAGAAGGCACACCAATGTCAGATAGTTACAAGAATGTTCGTAAGTCACGCACCAGCGGGCACAGCGAAGAAAACTGTCGTCCTGTCAGAGAAGTTTTGAATATTGTCGGAAATAAATGGAGTATTCTGGTCGTCGCCCTGCTGGAAGATGGCACTAAACGCTTTAGCGAATTGCAGCGAAGTATTACGGGCATCTCGCAGCGTATGCTCACCCGTACTTTGCGTGAGCTTGAACGTAACGGCCTGCTGAGCCGAACTGTTGAACCGACCGTGCCGCCCAGTGTCTATTATACCCTGACAGCATTAGGCGAAACGCTGCACATTCACGCAAAAGCCCTGGCATTTTGGGCGTATGACAACTACCCCAAAATCCAAAAAGCACAGGAAAAATTTGATAAACGATTGAAGTAATTTTATATCAGATAACAGATTTATGTCTCTTCTTTAGCTTGAAAATTATTGAGTTAAATTAATTTTGCTTTAAAGCACTTTTTATGCCCAAAACGGAACATATCGTGCATATCGAGTTGATTTTGATTCCAGCTCATCTTGTTTAATGAGTCCTGCCTCTTTAGCATCTCCGATTACCAGGGAGACAGTGGCTATGGCTGATTCTGAAAGCTTGAAGCGCTCAAGGAGGAGGGATGTTGCTCACCATCCGCTAGAAATTTTATTTCAACTTTCTGATTCATTGACATGGACTTTGCTCTGCTGAAACTGCTGAATAAATTCTGCCAAAGCTGAACCCCCTTCACTCTGACTCAATCCTACTAGCATTCCTGCTTGATCTGCTTCACTACGGTTTTGGCCTAATTTAAAAGTGGCTTCCAAGTTTTCGATTTCCATTGAAAAACCGGCGATGTGCTCCTTTAGTTTTGCTTGATAAGCTTCCGGGATCAGGTAATTATTTCCTTCATATTGATGAAGCAATCTGGATAAATCCTGCTCCAACTGATCAAGACTTATTTTTTGAGGAATTCCTTGTGCTCGAACCACAGCATAATTCCAAGTCGGAACAGCTGGAGTAGTCTCGTACCAGCGTGGAGAAATATAAGCATGGGGCCCGTGGAAAATAAACAGTGCTTTTTTACCGCCATCTAAAGCATGAATCTGAGGATTCTTCTTGGCCAAATGCCAGGCTAAAGTACCCTTGGATCCTTGGGTGCGATCCAACATAACGGGTACATGTGAAACCTGTAATACCCCATCCTTAGTCTGATTGATCAAGGTTGCAAAATTATAGGTTTCAATAAATTGATGTAATTGATCCAGGTTTTTCATAGTACTTTATCACTTAGATTACTACCGATTGGCGGACAGTGCTCATTGTCATATTGCTCTAAATTTTCGCCAATAATTTGCATGGCCACGACCAAATGGTAAATGAAATTCATATTCTGTTTTTTGATTGACATAATCAATTGTAAGAGCAGCAGCTTTCATAATTTACCTCCACGCAATTTTGCTTGATTATAATATATTCCTCTTGCACTTGAAAACGCGAAGTCGTCATCGCGAGGCGCATTCTGCGCGACGTGGCAGGCTTAGCCGTGGCGATCCAGGACTTTTATCTGGATTGCTTCGTCGCAAAAGACGCTCCTCGCAATGACGAGTTCGCATTTTGAAAGAGGAAGTGTAATCTTTGACAGCCTTCGCAGGGGATAACGGAGAGAGAAATCCCGCCCAATTTGTAAAGTGGGCGGGTGTTGTTGTGAGAGATTAATTTCCTTCTTGCTGCTCGGCTTCTACTTCCTTCATGCTCAAGCGGATCTTGCCCTGACGATCAACTTCCAGCACTTTCACGCGTACCACTTGACCTTCAGAAAGCACATCACTGACATTCTTGACGCGTTCTTTTGAGATTTGAGAAATGTGAACCAAACCGGTACGGCCGGGAGCAATGGCCACTAAGGCACCGAAGTCCATGAGTTTGGTGATGGGGCCTTCGTAAATGCGACCAATTTCAATATCAGCAGTCAGCAGCTCAATGCGACGTCTGGCTTCTTCGCAGGCATTCATGTCTGCGGCAGCAACGCGTACTTCACCATCATCGCTGATATCAATCACGGTTCCTGTTTCTTCAGTCAAGGCGCGAATCGTCATGCCGCCTTTACCGATCAAGTCCTTGATTTTCTCCGAAGGAATACGCAGGTTCAAAATACGTGGAGCATACAGGGACATTTCCTTGCGAGGTTCAGCAATATTTTGATTCATAATTGATAAAATATGCATACGACCTTCACGCGCTTGATTCAAGGCGTCGCGCATAATTGTTTCGGTAATACCATCAATCTTGATATCCATCTGCAAAGCGGTAACACCTTGAGCGGTACCAGCCACTTTAAAGTCCATATCGCCGAGATGATCTTCATCACCCAAGATATCGGACAAGACTGCATAGCGCTCGCCTTCTTTCACTAAGCCCATAGCAATACCCGCAACCGGAGCACGAACTAAAACACCAGCATCCATTAAGGCCAAGCTAGTACCGCAAACAGTGGCCATAGAGCTAGAACCATTCGACTCAGTGATTTCGGAAACAACGCGGATAACATAGGGAAATTCAAGCTGTGAAGGTAGAACCGCAGCAATAGCACGCTTGGCTAAATTGCCATGGCCAATTTCGCGACGCTTAGGACTACCCACCATGCCCGTTTCACCGACAGAGTAGGGTGGGAAATTGTAATGCAACATAAAGCTGTCACGACGTTCGCCTTCCAGAGCATCAATAACCTGAGCATCTCGCTCTGTTCCTAGCGTGGCAACCACAATGGCCTGGGTTTCACCCCGTGTAAAGAGAGCAGAACCATGGGTACGTGGCAAAACACCAGCTTTGACGGTAATCGGTCGAACGGTTTTAGTATCACGACCATCAATACGAGGCTTGCCTTCCAAAATACGGCCGCGAACAATATTGCTTTCCATTTCACCGATCACATAATTGATATGTTGGGTTAATAAAGCTTGTTCACTGTCTGTTTTATTGGCATGTTCTGCCAAGACCTTATTCAACACCGTTTCGCGATAATTCATCAAAGTCTTTTCACGCTCTTGCTTATCATGAACTTGGTAACCCTGAACAAAATCTTCACCCGCTGCTTTCAGTACTTGTTCTTTCAGTGCTGAATTAACAGTAACCGGTGTCCACTGCCAAGTGGGTTTACCCGCTTCAGTCGCCATTTCTTTAATCGCTTTAATGACGGTCTGCATTTCACGATGAGCAAACATAACAGCGCCTAACATCACTGATTCTGATAATTCATGGGCTTCGGATTCGACCATAATCACAGCATGTTCAGTACCACCGACCACCATATCCAATTGAGAAGTTTCCAGCTCAGTCAGAGTGGGATTCAATAAATAATTTCCATTGGCATAGCCAACACGTGCTGCAGCCAGGGGACCTTGGAAGGGCAAACCGGAAATAGCTAGAGCAGCAGAAGCGCCGATCATAGCAGGAATATCTGGATTCACTTCAGGATTCAGAGATAATACCGTAGCAATGATCTGTACTTCACAGGTAAATCCTTTGGGGAATAGGGGTCTGATCGGTCGATCAATCAAACGTGAGGTCAAGGTTTCTTTTTCACTAGGCTTGCCTTTGCGCTTGAAATAGCCACCGGGTACACGCCCCGCAGCATAGGAACGTTCTTGATAGTGAACTGTTAAGGGAAAGAAATCCTGCGCTTCTTCAACTTTATTTTCTTTACCAACCACAGTGACCAAAACCACTGTATCGTCCATGGAGACCATGACAGCAGCGGTTGCTTGGCGGGCGATTTCGCCTGTTTGGAGAGTTAGTTTATGATTACCGTAATTAATCGTCTTTTGGATAGTAGCCACGTGAAAGCACCTGTAATGTTCAATTTAAGGAATGATTCATTCAAATACATACACGGTAATCTAAGACACTCTCAGAGATCTAAGCGCTCTGAGCTGCGTATTCAGATTACCGTGAGGTATTAAAAACTAACCGCGTAAATTTAAAGCTTGAATCAACTTTCTATAACGTTCAACGCTAACGTTTTTCAGATAACGCAGCAATCTGCGGCGTTTGCTGACCAACATTGCCAAACCGAAACCAGAAAGTTTGTCGTGCTCATGTTGCTTTAAATGTTCTGTCAAAGAACTAATGCGCTTGGATAATAAGGCAATTTGCACTTCTGGCGACCCGGTATCTTTGGACGCACGTTGATAGGTTTTTACAATTTCAGCTGTTGCATTACTTGATAAAGCCATGAAGCATTAACCTCTTTAAAATATATTAAGATTCATTTTCGAGGGGCTCATTGTACATGTAAAAGGGTAAACTATACAATGGGCAATTTTTATACAATGACAGGCCCTTCCAAATCGCGTAATATTATCACAGCTCATATCTTTCAGGGATCGGTTCTAATGATGAGTACTCGGATTGCAGTTTTAATCCCCTGCTACAATGAAAGCTTGACTATTGCCCAGGTCATCAAAGATTTTCAAAAAGTCCTGCCAGCTGCCAGTATTTATGTCTATGATAACCATTCCACCGATCATACCGCCGAAATCGCTCAACAAGCAGGCGCCCAGGTCAAACCAGTCTTAAAACGGGGCAAAGGCCAGGTCGTCAGACGAATGTTTGCCGATATTGAGGCTGACATTTATGTGTTGGTCGACGGTGATGCCACCTATGACGCCCTTTCGGCCCCCCAAGCTATTAACACGCTACAACACAATATGCTGGATATGGTGGTATGCACCCGCAAATCCTGTGGCAATAATTCTTTTCGCCCCGGCCATCAATGGGGGAATAAGTTATTTACCCATATGGTTAATCTGTTATTCGGTCCGGCCTTTACTGATATTTTTTCAGGTTACCGGGTATTTTCACGGCGCTTTGTAAAATCCTTCCCAGCCATTTCACAGGAATTTGAACTGGAAGCTGAAATAACTATTCACGCCCTGCAATTAGGGGTAGCTACCGCTGAAATCGAAACCCCCTATGTTGAACGTCCCAGTGGCTCCGTCAGTAAATTGAAAACCATTCGCGATGGCTTTTATATTCTACGTACCATCTTGCTCTTGTTTTTCTATATTCGCCCCATGGTTCTCTTCGGCGGTTTATTTTTCATTTTATTATTCACTTCCTTTGCCCTCGGCATACCGCTGATCATTCATTTCATCCATACTGGCCTCGTGCCGCGCATTCCCACAGCGATCTTAGCTACTTCTCTGGGACTGTTTGCCGGGCTCTCGCTGGCTTGCGGTATTTTGCTGGATAGTCTTAGTCGGACACGCTTGGAAGCCAAGAAATTATGGTATTTATTGATTGCTCGATAGAAGAAACTCTTCAAAAGAGATATCGCTAATTTGAAACTGGTAAGGTGCGTTTTGAAGCCGTTCTATAATGGGGAAACTAGCCTTTTTCATCAACAATGCCAATGGATAATAATCGGCTTTAATCCCTTGGCTTGCAAAGTTGAATTTGAGAGAATAGCTTAATCTACTAAATATAATCAGGTGCTTAACCATGTTGAACAACAGACAAAACAAGCCCTCCGAAGAAATAAAATCCATTTATCTCAAACTTTTAAAACGTGGCATCATTGGATTGTCTTTGAATGAATTTGCCAGCCAATATCAATCGAACAATGATTTTTTAGCAAAAATGGAACTCTTCACCTCCCTACATGAATATTGTCAGCGGGCTGATATTTTTAATTGCGTTGTTGATTTCCCTCTGAGTTTCATTAAAATCTTATTTGATAAATATCTCCCGCACCTTCCTGCACTGGCACACGCCCGATTTATCAAAGCCTTTCATCAAAAGCAAGAAGCTCTAGATCCTAATCCTCGCACCTGGACCAACCCTGATAGGCTTAACGCTTTCATCAGCAAATTAATAGCAACTACTGGTGATATCCCACAGGCTTTAATGATTTTTGAAGAAATATTCGCTTTCCTTTATCGCGACTTTTACACTCACAAATTTATTCAATTCATCAATCAAGCAGCTCCTTTTGACAAAGAACAACTTGGCTGGCTTTATATTGAAAATTACTCTGACTATATGCATCGTTATCATGTAAACTGTCAAGAAGGGGGGATCTATCACGATCTCTATCGCAGCCTGCAAGATTTACACCAGCATATCTTAAAATTGAGATCACAACAGCGACATAATAAAGCAAATCAAGTGAGTGAAAAGGTATTTGATCTTTATTTATTATTTGGCAATTTAGTAACTAGGAGCGAAGACCCTAGAATATTCGCCAAAAAAATCAACGATATTTTGGCAGATGAAGACACGCAAAAAATCATCAACCAGCATCAAAGCCCCTGGAGAAAATTTCTAAGAGCTTTTTATGAATTCCTGCAACATCTCTGTCTGGGATTCGGTTTTTATAATAATAATTATAAGCGCGGCGGTTATGTCAAAACAGAGACCGCGGCAATACTGAATCGGATTAATAATGCTGCTAAAAATGTGGCTAAAAAAACTCAGGTTAATCCCTATATCCAGCAAATACAGGATATTTATACCCAGCATAATTTTAATCGGCAACCTCAAATTGATGAGCAAGAAATTTTTAAAACACTTTGTGCTCAATATGTCTCATCTTCTCAGAGTAAAAGCATATTTAGCAAGGCTCCGCTGTCTTCCCTAGCCTCAACTTTAGCGCAAGCTACCGATCCCTTCACGCAATTAAACCAGCATTTAGTATCCATTGATTTAAGCAAGGCGCCTGAATTTAATAATCTATTGTGGATTTATTTCCTCAGTCACCCTCAGGCTATGGAACGCTTAGATCCAGCCATTCGAGTCAAAATCAATGCCAAAACTTTTTGCACTACTCATTTTGATTCGGAGGCCATTACAAAACTTTTAATTGCCTTAAATAAGACTGGTTTTCATATAATTGATAAACACGTCATTGAAGAAATCAATAAAGCCTACCCAGAATGTATTGGGCCTACCTTAAATTATTTGCTATCCTGCTTAGGGGCTGGATATTTTGGTAAAAATCGTACAGCTAGCCTAGTTTCTTTTAAAGATATCATGCCCACCGCTATCAGGTCTCAGCTATTTGAACGCCTGTTAGTCCTTCTTGATCAGGTCCCATCGGACAAAGATTATTATAAAGATGAAGATATTGCAGAACTTTTAGGGAAATTTGCTGCTGACCTTCCTGAGGCTGACAAAGTTCGGGCTGCTCAAGGCTTAGCAAAAGCAATCCAAGGATTGAATAATCGTTATGACTTTACTGGTCATCATAACTATGTCTTTGGTTACTACATTTATCTTACTTATATCACTGCCTTAGCAAAAATTATCGGCGTTATTGCAGACCCAGATATCCAAAAACAGATGACACAATTTCTTAGCTCTCAATGCCGTCAATATGGATATACAAGGGATTATACTGCTTGGTGTACTATAGCTACTCATATCAATAATGAAGAATTCCATTTAGATATCGCTAACAAATTTTTGACCAATTTAAGCAATACTGCCATTCCATTAATTATAATTGAACAGCTAGGAATGCTTGCTTCAACAGGAACACCCAAAGTTAAAAGTAAAATTATTCAAGATACTCTAGACCGCTTATGGAATAATCTACCAGCGGAAATGACCCAAAAAGATGTCCTTTCTATCCTATTTTCGCCTATGGCAAATAAAATCTCCCTCAAAGATGTGTTAACGATTAAGCAAGAAGTTGAATCCGTCTTCAAGAACAACAGCAGTGACCATACTAAGGAAATTACCTTTAGGATTTTAAAAGTCATCGAAGGTTCACAACCAAAAAATATCGTGCCCTTAGAACAGAAATATGAAATAGAAACAAAGCCGCAGCAAAATCAGGAAGCTGTCAATGCTGAACAACCCATCACCGCCTTGGCTATCCCCAAACTTCATCAGCGTTTAAATTTATTTAATCCCTTGCATGCCGCTATGCTACGTGAGCAAATCATGGGTTGCTGGAATGATTTTTATGCAAGAAAGCTGGAAGAAACCACACAATTCATGGAAAACTTATTAGACCATATTGCACCGGAACAATATGCCTATTTTCTTCACATTTATCTGCCATCCTGCATTTTACCTGGCAAGCCCAAAGATAGACGCGACTTAGCTTTTATCTATCTCACCCTGCACTTAGGGAACTTGCCGCAGATACACAAGGTTTTGAAAAAGACTTTACATGATTCAGAAGTTGTCATGCCTTTAGAGTTAGTGAATATGATTGCTAAGTATGCTTAAACGTAGGGTGGATTAGACGCGTTTTTTGCGCCGTAATCCACCCTACTATTTTTGACTTTTACGATATCAATTCCATTTTGGTCTTGACTTTTACGGAAAAAGTGTCATAATAGTCAAATGAAAAGATACATACAATCATATATTTATAAAGATATATCCCATAAAATCATACTATTAACTGGGCCACGCCAATGTGGCAAAACAACGCTGGCCAAGCAGTTGTATAATTCCTTTGATTATTTTAATTATGATTCAGCCTCTCATCGGCTTGCTCTTAAAGAGCAAAGTTGGGATAGGCAAAAACGCTTGGTCATTTTTGATGAATTACACAAAATGCATCATTGGAAACGCTGGTTGAAAGGCATTTATGATACTGAAGGTATTCCACCTGAAATCATGGTCACCGGCAGTGCTCGTTTGGATATCCATAAAAAAATAGGCGACTCCTTGGCGGGTCGTTATTTTCAATTTCGCTTACATCCACTTGATTTAAAGGAAGCTCTACAATTTTACCAGCAGGATGAAGAAAAAATATTTTCTCAGCTATGGACCTGTAGTGGTTTTCCTGAGCCTTTTTTAAAGAATAATGAGACCTATTATAGACGCTGGCGACGTAGCCATTTAGATGTCATTTTACGCCAGGATTTAATTGATCTTTATAGCGGAAGAGATATCCAAGCCATTGAAACCTTGGTTGAACTTTTAAAAAATAGAATCGGCTCTTCAATTTCCTATGCCAATCTTGCTCGTGATTTAGAACGTGATCCGAACACAGTCAAACGGTGGTTACAGTTGTTGGAGAATCTCTATATTGTCTTCCGTGTTAATCCTTATCATAAAAATATTGCGCGTGCCCTGCTAAAAGAACCTAAATATTATTTTTATGACCATACTTATGCGGAAGAAAACCACGGTGCGCGCTTGGAAAATATAGTGGCCTGTGCCTTATTAAAAGAATTAAATTTTATTGAAGACACCCAAGGTATATCCTCTCAGTTATATTATCTCCGCACTAAAGATGGTAAAGAGATTGATTTTTTAATTTGCTTAAATCGCCAGCCCAAATCTTTGATTGAAGTCAAATGGGCAGAGGAAACACCAGTAAGTAGCATGAAGCATTTTAGCCAATTTTTGCCCGGGGTAAAAAAAATTCAACTAGTCAAAGAATTAAAACGCGAAAAAACTTATCCTGATGGTACAGAGGTTCGTGCCTTAATCCCTTGGCTTGCAAAGTTGGATTTGGGAGAATAGTAGGGTGGATTAGACGTGCTGAACAAAGAAATAAAATCCATTTATCTTAAGCTTTTGAAGCGCGGTATCAGTGGATTGTCTTTGAGTGAATTTGCCTACCAATATCAATCGAACAAAGATTTCTTAGCAAAAATGGAATTATTCACCTCCCTACATGAATATTGTCAGCGGGCTGATATTTTTCATTGCTTTGTTAATTTTCCTCTGAGTTTCATTAAGACCTTGTTTGATAAATATCTCCCGTATCTTCCCGCACTGGCACACGCTCGATTCATCAAAGCCTTTCATCAAAAACAAACAGCTCTAGATCCTAATTCTCATACCTGGACCAACCCTGATAGGCTTAACGCTTTCATCAACAAATTAATAGCAACTACTGGCGATATCTTACAAGCTTTAATGATTTTTCAAGAAATACCCGCTTTCCCTTTCCCTTATCACGGCATTTACACTCAAAAGTTTATTCAATTCATCAATCAAGAAGCTCCTTTTGACAAAGAACAACTTGGCTGGTTTTATATTGAAAAATACTCCGACTATAATATGCATCGTTATCATGTAAACTGTCAAAAAGGAGGGATCTATCACGATCTCTATCGCGGCCTGCAAGATTTACACCAGCATATCTTAAAATTGAGATCACAACAGCGACATAATAAAGCAAATCAAGTGGGTGAAAAGATATTTGATCTCTATTTATTATTTGGCAATTTAGTCACTAGAAGTGAAAACCCTAGAATATTTGCCAAAAAAATCAACGACATTTTGGAAGATGAAAACACGCAAAAAATCATCAACCAGCATCAAAGCCCTTGGAGAAAATTTCTAAGAGCTTTTTATGAATTCCTGCAACACCTCTGTTTGGGATTTGGTTTTTATAATAATTATAAGCGCGGTGGCTATGTCAAAACAGAGACTGCAGCAATATTGCATCGTATTGATAGCGCTGCCAAAAGCCTCGTCAAAAAAACCCGGATCAATCCCTATATCCAGCAAATACAGGATATTTATACCCAGCCTGACTTTAGCCGGCAACCCCGGATTGATGAGCAAGAAATCTTTAAAGCACTTTGTGCTCAATATGTCTCATCTTCTCAGAGTAAAAGCATATTTAGCAAAGCTCCACTGTCTTCCCTAGCCTCAACTTTAGCGCAAGCTACCAATCCCTTCACGCAATTAAACCAGCATTTAACATCCATTGATTTAAGCAAGGCACCTGAATTTAATAAGTTGTTGCGGATTTATTTCCTCAGTCACCCTCAGGCTATGGAACACTTAGATCCAGCCATTCAAGTCAAAATTAATGCCAAAACTTTTTACACTACTCATTTTGATTCGGAAGCCATTACAAAATTTTTAACTGCCTTAATCAAGACTGGCACTCAAATTGATAAATGCGTCATCGAAGAAACCAATAAAGCCTATCCAGAATGTATTGGGCCTTGCTTAAATTATTTGCTATCCTGTTTAGGAGTTGCATATTGTAGAAATTCTACAGCTAATCTAGTTTGTTTTAAAGACATCATGCCCACTGCTATTAAATCTCAGTTATTTGCACGCCTGTTAGTTCTTCTTGATCAGGTCCCATCGAACAAAGATTATGATAAAGATATTGCGGAACTTTTAGGGGAATTTGCTGCTGACCTTCCTGAGGCTGGCAAAGTTCGGGCTGCTCAAGGCTTAGCAAAAGCAATTCAAGGATTGAATAATCGTTATGACTTTACTGGTCATGACTTCCTTCATTATAATATTTGCCTTGCTTACATCACTGCTCTAGCAAAAATTATCAGCGTTATTGAAGACCCAAATACCCAAAAGCAGATGGCACAATTTCTCATGTCTCAATACCGGCAGTATGGATATATAGATCATTATATTACTTGGCGTACTATAGCCATTCATACCAATAATGAAGAATTCTATTTAGATATCGTTAACAAGTTTTTGACCGATTTAGAAAGTACTAGCACTCCTATACCCGTGATTATGATAATGCAACAGCTGGGAATCCTTGCCTCAGAAGGAACACCTAAAGTTAAAAGCAAAATTATTCAAAGCACATTAGATATTTTGCAAAATAACCCATCACCCCCAATAGAGCAAGAACATCTCCTTCGCCATATATTTTTGCCTATAGCGAACAACATCCCTGCGGAAAATGTATCAACTGTTAAACAAGAAGTTAAGTCTGCCCTCAAGGACAATAACTATATTAAAGAAGTCGCTTCTAGAATCTTAAAAGTCATCGAGGAGTCACAATCAAAGAATATCGCATACGTAGAGCAGAAACATGACATGGAGGAAAAAATAGAAGTAAACGCTGAGTTGGAAATAGAAGAAAAGCCACAGCAAAATCAGGAAGCTATCAATACGGAACAGCCCACCGCAGCCTTGGTCATCCCCACACTTCATCAGCGTTTAAATTTATTTAATCCCTTGCATGCCTCTATGCTACATGAGCAAATCATGAGTTGCTGGAATGATTTTTATGCAAGAAAGCTGGAAGAAACTACACAATTCATGGAAGATTTATTAGACCATATTGCACCAGAGCAATATGCCTATTTTCTTCACATCTTCTTACCGTCCCGCATCTTGCCTGGCGAGCCTAAGGATAAACGCGATCTCGCTTTTATCTACCTCATCCTGCACTTAGGGAACTTGCCGCAGATACAAAAAGCTTTGAAAGAGACTTTACATGATTCAAAAATTGGCATGGCTTTAGAGGTGGTGAATATCATTGCTAAGTATGCTTAAAAACTGGATTGCTTCGTCGCACAAAACACTCCTCGCAATGACAACTTATAACATCCTATCCCATTCATCCAGCTGATAGGCAGGATGTTCTATTTCGGGGAGCAATTTTAAACGGTAGACTTGTTTGGAATAAGAATAATGCTGGCCCTCGGTTAAATTAAGTTTGGTCAGAGCCGAATATTTTCGGCCATCTAAGAGAATATCGGATTGGCCTTCAATTAAATAATTTCCTGCAAATTTAATCTGGACTTGCTGCTTACCTGCAGCAACCTGGGGTGCATAGAGATAAAGGCTGCCCCAATATTGTTCATAGACTGAATTCAAATAGGTTTGAATGGTTGGTGGCAGGGCATGCATGCGATAATTATTGATATAGAGTTTCACTCGTGATTTTCTTAAATTTGCAATCACAGAAGTCACTGAAGCATCTGGGGTATGGTACAAGGAAGCCAGAGACATAAACGGCCTTAATTTTTCATCTTGAGAAGTCAAATAGTCAATCGCTGGAATTTCCAATTGCCTCATGCCGGGAATCGGTTGGTTTTTATTATAAACCAGCTCTACACCAGCTACATAATCACTACCATCTTGCAATAGTGAATCCATCAACCCTAAAACTGCCTTTTGATAAGCGCTATTCCGCTCCGGTAAATGACCGATCAATGCACAGAGAGGGTAAACTAAGCCCGTAAATACCAAACTCAGTATTATTAATGAAAACAGGATTTGTCGTCTAACCTTATCTTTAAAATAGACCGGAGCACTGGCATAAACACCGATCGCCGTTGGAGTTAAGAGCATTAAAAGATAAATCAACGATATTTTAAATATCAATATCACATACAACACACTCAGACTATACAGTGTGATCAAACTCCATAATTTCAGCTTAGCCCTGCCTTTTAGCTTTAAAATAGCTTTCTTTTGAAAAAAAGCATACAACCAGGAAAACCAAGCTGCATAGAGCAATAAAAAAGCTGGCAACAGAGTTAACATATAATAATAAAAAACCTGTTTATGACGAATCAGACAAAAGAATGCCGCCAAGGCATAAACCAAAATTAAACTGCGTAATTTGTATCCTTGATCGTTTTTTGGAACCAAGATCAAAGAAAGCAGAATCAAGGGCCACAGCAGAAAGAGGAGAGGATTGTAACGAAGAATACCCATCCAATAAAAAAATCGGCTGGAATCATAGTAGTCTAACTTATACATCACATAGGCTTCATAGAAGACACTATGCAGCACTGTGTTCATATTGGAAAAACTTGACCATAATACCAAATAAGCCAACACCACCAACAATGAAGCCGCGTTAAATAAAATAATATTCGCTAAATATCTGCTGTTACGTGCATACTTCAACCCATAAAATACTAAAGCGCAATCACTGGCAAATAGATACCATGCCACTTTTTGAGACACTACGAAACCCAAACCTAACAAAAGCCCGCCTAGGATAAATTTATTTTCCATCACCCATAAAAATGAAAATAAACACAGCCAATAAGACAAGAGATCAGCGCGAATATTGGTGGAATTATCCAGGGTAATCTCTGCGCTGATTAATAAAATCAAGCTAGATAAAACAGCCATTTTAGAAAAATGGCGTTTCATCCACACAGCGGCTCCCAAAAAAGCACCGGCATTAATAATAGCCAGTGCATTCTTGGTATAGATCAAGGGAGAAATCATCCCCTTAGCCAAGAGCAGGGGTAAAAGCAGTAGATAATTGCCCATGACAGTCTTATAAGGTGGAAAATCCCGATAAGGCAGGCCATTTTTATATTCATAAATGGCATGAGCAAAACCAAAATCATCCACCCCCAGGATAGAGTAGGTATTATAAAAAAACTGGTAAAGTAAATAAGACAGCGCAATCAGAAAAAGCGTTCGATAGAAATGCACAGCGTTTTCCCAATGCTTAATTGCCTGGGTCATGGAAGCTCTGCATTTTTCAAAGATTCAAAACGAAGCATCTTAGTCTTATAAACCAACAAGCGTCCCACATGCCGTAAATAATCCACGGCAACCTTGAGGTTCAGTTTACTCTTACCATGTAGACGTTTTGAAAAATGAATGGGGATTTCCTTAATCTTTTTACAATGACACTTGAGCATGATTTCCAAACCCAGCTTCCAACCAATAGGACGCAAGGGATCCCCTAAAACTAGGGTCTGCTTTCTCAGCGCAAAAAATCCTGATAGGGGATCATGAATAGGCATACTCAATAAAAATTGAGCCATAAAAGCAGAAACTCTGGAAGTCAGCTTTCTCGGTAGGGGCCACAATTCATCAGCGCTGCCCCCTTGCACATAACGCGATCCAATCACAAAGTCTGTTTCAGGATCAGACAGAGCCGCTAACATTGACGGAATTTTTTCCGGCGGATGACTAAGGTCAGCATCCATGAGAATCATTAAGGGATATTGCGCTTGTTGAAAACCCTCGATAGCCGAATCACTCAGGCCTTTGGGGCCTTGACGCTGAATCAGTCTAACCCAGGGATATAGCATTTGTAATTGAGCCACCACTTCACTAATGCCATCCTGACTATCGTCATCCACCAAGATGAGCTCAAAATAACGCGGGGAAAAATCGACTTGGGCTAGCCGGGTGATGAGTTCGGGAATATTTTTGGCTTCGCGGTAGGTAGGAACAATGATAGAAAAATCATCTTGCTGTGCCGACATTTTCAATCCCTTATAAGGCTATTTAAGACAACATATCCAACCAGTTTTGTAAAATCAATTGTGCCGCCTTGCTGTCCACTTGCCCATCTTGCAAGGCCTTATAACCGCCTGCCTCAAATAATCTTTCACGCGCATCAACAGTCGTCAACCGTTCATCAACTTCATACACGGGTAGGTGATAACGTTCATGGAGCATTTTTGCAAAATTTCGCGCTGCATGCGTCAACGGTTGTTCTGTACCGTCCATATTTAAAGGGATGCCAACCACAAAGGCCTGGGGCTGCCAATGCTTAATTAACTGAGTTAACTTTTCCCAATGAGGAATACCCTCTTTAGCAGGAAGCGTTAGCAAAGGCCGGGCTACTTTTGTCAACTTTTGGCCAATGGCAACGCCGATACGCTTTGTGCCAAAATCAAAACCTAGCAATAATAGAGATTCTTTTTCAGTGAGGGTCATTTTTCTTTCTGACCGCCTTTTTTCTCAACTCTAGATCTTTTAATTGTACTAACATCAAGGCCCCAGTCCAAGGGATAAAAAATGCCAGAATCAGGATATTAAATGCGGCAGTTGGAAGGTCTGATATCAATTCAAAGGGCATGAAGAATACATGGAAGTTTATTTTAAAAACCATTTTTATCAGAATCAAAACGATGAGATAACAAAGCCAGGGAGTCAAAATCAGTTTTAGTGTTCGACAAACATGGCCCCAAACCAAAGTAGCGCTTTGCTTGAGTGCAAGAAAGATGCCATCACTCTCTACAATGATTAAGGGAAAATAAAAATAAAATAGTAGAAATATCAGCAATGGAATACTCGCGCGAATAGCGATCAAGGTGAACATCAAAACCGCGAACACATAGCGATGAAGATTTAATTGCATAATTTCTAGAAAAACATAATGCAAAGGTCGATCAATGAGCAAAGTCAACATGCCAATTAAGATCAAGATAAAAGCCGCACCGAATACATAGAGCATTCTTTTTCCCGCTGCTTTTATTTCCGCAATGAAATGCTCACGCTTGCCTAGCTGCTGGATACAATGAATACCCCAGAGCAGAGCACCATAAAACCAGAGCGAACTCATATAAATCGTAATAAATAATAATTGCTGCTGCCCCCAGTGTTTAGTAGTGAGGAATACATTTTGGCCCACAGCGACACAAATTAGACGCGGAATAAAAACGATAACAGCCACCAGGAAAGCTAATAAAAAGGAAGGGCCCAGTGTCTGCCTATACAGCTTTAAACTTCTAACCACAAGCTCTGAATAACTTTCGGGTTGGGTAGCTAGTGCTAGCTTCATATAGATATTCCTTATCTATATAGGTTTAAAATAGATCAGTTTATTTTAACAGGAAACAAGGCGTCTGGGAATAAAAAATCCGTTCGTCCTAGCTTCCTCTTGCTAATGAAAGAGAGGCTTTGTGAAGCTGAGCCAGCTTTTTAACCATAGTCACTAGATTTTCCACGGTCAAACCACAATCCCGAAATACTTCTTTAGCTGGTGCTGAAGCACCAAAACGATCTAAACCCAGCACTCGACCTTGACGGCCCACAAAGCGATACCAATAATCACTGACAGCCGCTTCTATAGCTACTCGAGCGATGATATGCTCAGGTAACACTTCATTTTGGTAATGTTCATCTTGCTTTAAAAAGGTATCTGTAGACGGTAGAGAAACAACACGCGTTAATATATTTTCTTTCCGCAATTGTTGAGCGGCAGCTGTAGCTAAAGCTACTTCAGAACCGGTGGCCAAGATAATGGCATCGGGATGACCCGTTGAATAATCGCATAAGATATAACCGCCACGGCTAATATTTTTTAAAGCCTCTTTACTACGTTCCTGATAAGGCAGATTTTGACGAGAAAATAATAAGCACGTTGGACCTTTATTCTCTAGCGCCACCCGCCAGGCTACAGCGGTTTCCGCTGTGTCACAAGGACGCCAGAGCGAGAGATTGGGGATAAGCCGCAAACTGGGCAATTGTTCAATCGGCTGATGCGTGGGACCATCTTCCCCTAAGCCAATGGAATCATGGGTATAAAGAAATATCGTTTTAATCTGCATCAAGGCAGCCAAGCGCACAGCATTACGTGCATAGTCTGAAAAAGTCAGAAAGGTTCCACCATAAGGGATAATTCCACCATGCACTGCCAAGCCATTCATAATTGCAGACATGCCAAACTCTCTTACGCCATAATGAATAAAACGACCTTCGGGAAGTTCGGGTGTAAATACTGTAGCTTCATCCCAGTTAGCACAATTCGATTCGGTTAAATCCGCTGAGCCGCCCATGAGTTCAGGTAATACCTTAGCATAGTGGTCTAAACAGAGTTTAGAAGCTTTGCGACTAGCCATGGTCTCATGCTTTTCGTGCATTTCAGATAATAGAGATTCTGCTGCAACAGTCCAATTTTTAGGAAATTCCTGCTTCAGGCGTCTTTGGAACTCTGCCGCTAATTCTGGATGTGATTTCTGATACGAAGCAAACAAAACATGCCATTGGTCTTCTTCTTTTTTTCCTTTTTCACGGGCATCCCAAGCTTGGTAAATGTCAGCAGGGATTTCAAACGGCGGATAAGGCCAGTGCAACTGTTGGCGCACCGCTGCTATTTCCGTTTCACCCAAAGCTGATCCATGCGTCTGTGCTGTTCCCGCCATCTTGGGGGATCCCCAGCCAATCACGGTCTTGCAGCAGATCAAGGTGGGTCGATCACTGGCTGATCTTGCTTCAGCGATAGCACGTCGCAAGGCTTCGCTGTCATGTCCATCCACATTCGGAATCACCCGCCAGCCATAAGATCTGAAACGCATGGGGGTATCATCTCTGAACCAACCTTTAACCTCGCCATCGATTGAAATACCGTTGTCATCGTAAAATACAATAAGCTTGCCCAAGCCCAAAGTGCCGGCCAGAGAACAAGCTTCATGGGAAATGCCTTCCATTAAGCAACCATCGCCAACAAAGGCATACGTATAATGATCTATTAAAGAAAATCCTTGGCGATTAAATACTGCTGCCAAGTGTTTTTCAGCAATAGCTAGGCCAATAGCATTGGCTAAACCCTGTCCCAGCGGACCCGTGGTGGTTTCCACCCCTGGCGTATATCCATACTCAGGATGACCTGGTGTTTTAGAATGTAATTGGCGGAATTGCTTGAGGTCCTCTAGGCTCAAATCATAACCACTTAGATGCAAAAGGGAATATTGCAGCATACAGCCATGCCCGTTTGACAACACAAAGCGATCACGATTAATCCAATGCGGATTTTGAGGATTATGGCGCAAAAAGTCATTCCACAAAACTTCGGCAATATCTGCCATGCCCATGGGCATACCGGGATGGCCTGAGTTGGCTTTTTGAACGGCATCAATGCTCAGAAAACGTAGGGCATTAGCTAGCTCGCGTCGTGTTGGCATGTTTTTAATCCTTACTGAGGTAATAACTGTCACAAATCTTAGCGGATTATATCTATATAAGGAAGCTCGCCAGCAGCAGCGGTCCAAGGAGGAAATAGGTCAGCAATAGCCATCACTGCTGGGCTATGTTACTATCTTTGCGCTTATTACCTCGATGTGAGCCAAGTACATGAATAAAGAGTTTCTCTTTACCTCGGAATCTGTCTCCGAGGGACATCCAGACAAAGTTGCTGATCAAATATCTGATGCGATTTTAGACAATATTCTTGAACAAGATAGTGGAGCACGCGTAGCCTGTGAAACCTTGGTCAAAACTGGTATGGTTTTTATTGGGGGAGAAATTACCACCTCCGCCTGGGTTGACATGGAACAGATCGCCCGTGGTGTGGTTCGAGACATTGGATATACCAGCTCTGAAGTTGGCTTCGATTGGGAATCTTGTGCTGTCATTACCGCGATTGGCAAACAATCATCTGATATCGCTCAAGGCGTCGATAGAAAAGCCTTAGAAGAGCAGGGCGCCGGTGATCAAGGGATGATGTTTGGTTATGCTACTAATGAAACAGATGTATTTATGCCAGCTCCCATTACCTATGCCCATCGGCTCATGCGACGCCAAGCCCAGCTAAGAAAAGAAGATATTCTCCCCTGGCTACGTCCTGATGCTAAAAGCCAAATTAGTTTTCGTTATGTTGATGATAAGCCCGTGGCCGTGAGTGCCGTGGTGATATCCACTCAACATCATCCTGATATCAGTCATGCTGAAATCGTTGAGGCCATCATCGCTGAGGTGATTAAGCCAGTCATTCCTGAAGAATGGATCGATAAAAATACCCGTTTTCTTATTAATCCAACAGGACGTTTTGTTATTGGTGGCCCCTTAGGAGATTGCGGTTTAACGGGACGAAAAATCATTGTCGATACTTATGGTGGCATGGCTCATCATGGTGGAGGATGCTTCTCTGGAAAAGACCCTTCTAAAGTAGATCGTTCAGCAGCTTATGCTGCGCGTTATGTCACTAAAAATATTGTGGCGGCTGGTCTTGCCGACCGCTGTGAACTACAAATCTCCTATGCTATTGGCTTAGCTGAACCTACTTCCCTTTATGTTAACACTTTTGGAACGGGTAAAATATCCGACCAGGAAATCATCCAACTCATTCGAGAACATTTTGATTTGCGTCCCTACGGCATCATCAGAATGTTGGATTTGCTACATCCCATCTATCGACCCACAGCCAGTTACGGTCATTTTGGCCGTGATGACTTGAATCTCAGTTGGGAAAAAACCGATAAAGCTGCTTTACTCAGCAAGGCGGCAAAAATTTAATTCATTAAACAATATCTAGGAGCCAATAATGATGTCTTTAACTAAAAATGCTGTTAGCCAGGATTATAAAGTAGCCGACCTAAGCTTGGCCGAATGGGGTCGCAAGGAAATTCAGATTGCTGAAACAGAAATGCCCGGCCTCATGGCTCTACGTGAATTATATAAAGGGAAACACCCTCTGAAAGGTGCCCGTATCGCCGGCTGCATCCACATGACTATTCAGACCGCCGTGTTAATTGAAACCTTGGTCCAACTCGGTGCTGAAATTCGCTGGTCTTCTTGCAACATTTTCTCAACCCAGGACCATGCTGCCGCTGCCTTAGCCCAAGTAGGGCTGCCCATTTTTGCCTGGAAGGGTGAAACCGAAGAAGAATATTGGGAATGCATTCACAGCACCATCAGCGGCCCTAACAATTGGGTCCCTAACATGATTTTAGATGATGGCGGTGACCTTACCCAGCTCATGCACAATAAATACCCTGAGATTTTGAAAAATGTGAAGGGAATTTCGGAAGAAACCACCACTGGGGTACATCGTCTTTATGAAATGCACAAGAAAGGAGAGCTCCAGGTTCCCGCCATTAATGTAAACGATTCTGTCACCAAATCTAAATTTGATAATCTCTATGGTTGCCGTGAATCCTTGCTCGATGGTATTAAACGCGCCACCGATGTCATGATCGCTGGCAAAATTGCGGTTGTTTGCGGCTATGGAGAAGTTGGTAAAGGCTGTGCCCAAGCCTTACGTTCATTTGGTGCCATTGTCTTGGTCACTGAAATTGATCCCATTTGCGCCTTACAAGCTGCAATGGAAGGCTATCGTGTCGTGACCATGGATGATGCTGCCAGCTTGGCTGATATTTTTGTCACCGCTACTGGCAACATGAACGTGATTCGTCATGATCACTTGATCAAAATGAAAGATCAGGCAATTGTTTGTAATATTGGCCACTTTGATTCCGAAATCGATATTGCCTCATTGCGTCAATATCCTTGGGAAAATATCAAACCCCAAGTGGACCACGTGACTTTGCCCAGTGGCAATAAAATTATTGTTCTTGCTGAAGGACGCTTGGTCAATCTGGGTTGCGCCACCGGTCACCCCAGCTTTGTAATGTCCACCTCATTCACCAACCAGGTTTTAGCGCAAATTGAATTATGGCAGAACACTGCCCAATACCCTGTGGGGGTCTATGTGTTGCCGAAGAAACTGGATGAAATGGTGGCGCGCCTGCATTTACAAAAATTAGGAGCCAAGCTAACAAGCTTGACCCCGGAACAAGCACTCTATCTCTGCATTCCTGTCGAGGGACCGTTTAAGCCGGAACATTACAGATATTAATATTTCCCATTCGCCCTGCTTCACCGTCATTGCTTCGTCACACAAAACGCTCCTCGCAATGACGGTGAAGTTTCTCACAGGACAATCTTATCCCCTTCCGCAGGAACCACACAAACCGTTTTTGAATGACGTGCTTCCAATAAAACGGTAGCCTGTTTTAATTTCGCATCAATCTCTTCATCGGTTTGTTCGGGATCATGATGATATAAACACAGTAATTTTACTTTGCCCTTGTCAGCGACATCGACCACACGCGATACACAGGAATGACCCCAACCCACCTTATGCGGATATTCCTCGTCAGTATAGGTCGCATCGATCACCAGCACATCACATTCTTTAATAAAATTAATCAAGCGATCAACTTCAGATTGATTATAATGCGGCGAGTTTTCCAGATATAATTCATTGTCAGTAATATAACAAAACACCTTATTTTTGTATTGCACGCGATATCCTAAACATCGACCGGGATGACTGAGCAACATCGTTTGGATATAAATATCCTCGATAAAAAAATCTTCTACGACCAAATTACGGAAGCTCAGCTTGGCTGCAAATTCCTTTATAGTAAAAGGCATGTAGACCCCATCCAAGGTTCCGGAAATAATCTCTTCTATAGTCTTCTCATCTTGGTTGGTGCCGAAAATTTCGAATTCATTACCTTTAACAAAGAGCGGCGCAAAGAAGGGCAGCGCATTGATATGATCATAGTGAGGGTGCGTAATAAAAATTTTGGCAACTATCGGAGAAATATCATGCTTAACAATATAATTAGATAATTCCTTAATCCCAGTACCAGCGTCAAAAATAAAAAAATGTTTTCGCCCCACAGTCAGTGTCACACAATTCGTGTTTCCGCCATAACGCACTGTCTTCTCACCCGGTACCGGCAGCGTGCCACGCGCCCCCCAAAATCGCAGGGCCATATCCCCCGGGATTTCAGTACTCGAAGTCAGGGAAATAACTGTATGACCAGCCTCGTCTAGCAATTTTTTGTGCAGATCGATGCTCGATTTATCATCACTTATTCCTAAAAAGTGCAAATTCTTTTGCATGAGCCCGGCTTCCAGTCCTTATTTATTATTATAACAGAAAGAGCACTTTTCTTGTGCAAGCTAGTAGGGTGAATTAGCGCTTAATAAAAGAGAGGCAAGCTGCACAAAACTGCTGATTACTTCTAATCAAGCTATCATAGAATACGCATTCACTCAGCGTATAGCCATTTTTTTCAAGATGAATATAGGTAAAACCTCTACAAGCTTGATTTTGATCGCAGTCTAACTGACAAAGTTGCGGCTCGGGAAAAGGTAGCAAGCGGGATGCTAGAGCAGTACCCGCAAATGCCGTAAGGGGCAATTCATCATAGTCATTCACTTGCAGATGTCGCTGGGATTTTTCCAGCAACAGATTTTTTTTGAATAGCTCGCTACGGTCATGCCAGGCACCTTGCTCATCATAGCCCAGACAAAAAATATTGTCATAATGCTGCAGCCAATTATAGAGAATCACATCTGGCACCATTTGCATGTGCTCCACCTGAAAAGGATAAACCTCTTCTTTTAACAAAGGATTAAGATAGGCCCAACGAAACAGTGTTCCATTGTATACTGCTTGCTGTTGGATAAACATCGATCTCTTGGTTTGATTAAATTGTTGTAGATCAGCATCCAAATTAGGGCTGCTTAATTTGAATGAATAATAAGGATAAAAACTGGCACCTAGCAAATAAGCATCCTGTATCTTGCTGTCTTCTACTACCAATACACTACGCGCATTTAAATTTTTTAATAGCGGCGGATGTAAAACAGCATTACGTCCCACTATCAAAGGAAAACCTTGTTCACTTAAAATATAGTGAATATTGACACTGTTGACCTGGACAGCAGCCCACCCCAGCAAGTAGACAAATAAAATAGCAATCCAGGACAAGCTCTTATCATTTTTGATTAACATCAAACCTAAATATTCAAAGCTAAAACCCATCGCCATACTTAAAAATAACAAGGTCAAACTTAAATGCCAGGGCAAGCCCCAACCCCAACACACTGGCAAAATCAAAAAAATCAGGCTGGTGAGATATAAGAAGCTCAGGGAGTTCTGATAAATGCCACCGTCATCGCGAGGAGCGTTCTGTGCGACGTGGTGGGTTTGCGACGAAGCAATCCACCTGGATTGCTTTGTCGCAAAAAGCGCTCCTCGCAATGACAGACAAGCTCTGCGTTTATTCACATAAAGCAAACTAGAACCGACCACCGTGACCAGAGATAACATCCATAACAGCATTCTCGCCAGAGGTGTAAAAACCACATTGCGCCATATTGGTTTGGGGAATAATTGATCCTGTAATCCTACGATATTAAAGCTTAAGCGATGCAAGGCAGCTAAGACCATTGAAAAATTGAATTCCGAACGCAGGGGATGCTTTAAAGTCGGCCATTGCAAGGATAAATAAAGCGCGGCACTCAAGCTGAGGCTAATAATCAATACACTAATCTGGCGTATTTTTTTATCTCTCCGCCAAGCTTGTCCCTGAGCACCTGAAAAAGCTAAATAACACAACAATACTGGGCCCAGAAACAAGGCTGGCTCCTTAAAGCTAACAGCAACCAGAAATAGTCCAAGAGAACTCGCCAAGAGATAAAAATTATCTCTTCCTCTTTGGCAAAACCGCACAAAGCAATAAAGACTCAGCACCGTAAAAAACACATAAGCAAATTCAAAATGCAAAACAATGAGACGCGACAACATTAATGCTGGATGCATGAGATAAATGCCGATAGCGATATAAGCGCCCCACCGCAAGCGAGGAAATAATAATTCATATAGTTTCAAAAGCACGTAGGCGGTAAGCGCCAAGAAACCTAAATTAATAATGATTAAACCCCGGGTATTATGCCAACCCAACAAAGGTGTCAATAATTGATACAGCAGAAAATGTCCTGAAGGCCTAAAAAATAAAATGGAGGCATGAAACATCTTGGGATGCAAATATACTTGAAAAAGATCTTTCAGCGAATGAATGTTTTGATTGGCCAGATAAATAAGCGGTTGCTCAGGATACATCATATCAAAGGTGATGAGGGGAAGATTAACTATCAAAACCATAAAAAATAAAGCTAGGAGAAAAGATAAATCTTTAAGGCGCGCTGTTTTTAATAACATTTGAGTCTGTGAACCTTTGTATAAATGGTCATAGTGTAAAATAGTACAACTTTTTATCGATGATCAAAAGAAGCTGGCTAAATAGCTTCTTTCTTTAGCCAGACAATGCCGAGCATCAAAAAACTTTTAAGCGATCATATGCCATTTATTGCAACAGGCAAATGTCCTTCATGGGATGGAATATCCTCTGCCCAATGCGGTTTAATTCACAATGGAAATACTTTAATAATGGATTCATCTGCCCCAACGAAACCTCTGAACAATACGCAAATCGTCTATTACATATAGCAGCAAAATTAAACTTAGCAGTGGCAAATGAAAAACCCGCGTTTATCTGCTTGCAAAAATGCCCTGAAACGAATGAATCGCGAGAACAATTTGCAAAAGCATTAAAGCAAGGCGAATTACAGCATTATGCCATTAATTTTTATAATAACAACAACGATGAATATTATTTAACAACCCTTCATGATGCGCGGCTTTATTCCATTGTGGATAAATTATCAGAAGAAATGACTCATCTTGCATTGACAGAAGGGCTTAAGGGTAGAATATTGCCCTTGGTGTATCAATCGACAAATACAGGAGAAGTTTTCTTGGTAGTTAATGTACATGCGAATTTTTCGAAAGAAGTACAACAAGATATTAAAATATTATATCAAGCTACAACTGAGCGAGGCATCAAAGATATTATCTTATTGGGTGATTTTAATAGAGATTTGCTGTTAAAATCAGATAATTATTCAAAATCTGATGTTTCAGATTCATTAGATTCTAACCAACGCTTTGCCGGTATATTGCATGTCAAGGCAACACATAGCGCATCATTTTGTACTCAATATAATAAAGAGACTGAGAAAAAAGGGCAAGGACTAGAAACCCGTGATGGGGTGATGTCAACTTTTCCAGTTAATGTCATCTGCATGACTAGTGTGAATGCTCCTGATGTTATGCTTTCTTTGGAAATTTCTCCCCATTTAGCTACTCTTCCAGAAGGATTCTTAGAGCAGTTATTGCTAAAGACAAACGCTTCAAGTAGTAAAACTTTATCTAAAGCCAGCTAGTCTATTAATATTAGACTAGCTTCTTAACAAAACCAATACAGGTCGCACAAAACTTTCCTTCAGGTAAAGATAAAGCTTCGTAAAATTGGCATTTGATCTTTGATTGGAAATGATATTCTGCATCTTCATAAGTAAAGCCTTTGCACTGTACATTTTGATCACATTCATATTGGCAAATCTGATAGACCGGAAAGTTAATGCTTTTGGTATAAATAACTTCCCCCTGGAGAACCCTAGCAGCCATAGGCTCATAAGTATTGACAAGCAAAAAACGCCGATTTTGTTCACGTAAGAGATTTCTTCTAAAAATACCTGTTTTATCCTGCCAATTCCCTTGTCGGTCATAGCCCACACAAAAAATATTATTACGATGTTGCAACCAATCATGCAGAATAGGATTGGGAACTTTATCCAGATGGTTTACCTCAAAAGGATAGACTTCTTCACGTAAGTCTGGCATGAGATAAGCCCATTTAAAAAGATAGCCATTATATACCGGTTGCCGTTTTATAAAACTATATGCCTGAATTTTCTGCCATTGATCGTAATCTAAATCTTGACGCAGATAATAAGGATAATCGGCATTTCCTAGGGCATAACTGTCATGCAAAAAACTATCCTCTACCACGAGAATGGAATCCGCGTTCAACTTTTCTTTAAGCACCGGAGGATGAAAAACAGCATTATGTCCCAGACGAAAGGCAAAATCATTTTTCATTAGGATATAATTGATATTCGCTTGGTAAACTGAAGGGCTAGCCCACAGAAGTGCCAATATCAAAACCGCCATCATGCCTTTAGCAACGAGCTTTTTGCCTAGCCATTCTTGAAAAAAATACTCACTACCAAATCCCAGCATTAAACTCAGAAAGGCCAAGGTTAAACTCAAATGCCAGGGCATCGCCATGGCCCAATAGACTGGCATGATTAAACACAGGAGTGCAGCGATCAGCAAAAATAAAAGCGATTTATCATTGCGAGGCTGCGAAGCTATTATTGCGAGTAACATTAAAAACAAAGCTGCAATCAAAACCCTAGACCAGAAAGTAAATTGCACGAAACGCCAAAATAAATCAGGTTGATGTAAAATCGCGTGGTACTGAGAGTTCAGAGGCAAACCTAGCAAAATTTTAATCAATTCGATTGCCGCAGCCCCTTGTCGCCCAACGGTCAAATCTGCCTTGAGCGGATGCTGCAAGCTAGGCCAGGCTAAACTCAAATAAATACCACAGAACAGACTGAGAACCGTAATCAGTAACAAGGTTTGCCACCGAATTTTACTCTGCCTAATATTCAAACCCGCATAGACAAATAGCACTGGACCTATCATTAAGGCAGATTCTTTAAAACTCACCGCGACCGCATAGAAGAACAAGGCTGCGAACAACAGGAAAAAATGATTATCGAGTTTACGGCAATAAAGAATAAAAAGGTAAATACTCAAAAGACTAAAAAACACATAAGCAAAATCAAAATGCAAAATAATAAGCCGAGAAAGCATCAAAGCGGGATGCATTAGGTAAAAAGCAAAAGCCAGATAACCACCAACTTTAAACCCTGGAAAAAGGTTTTCATAGATCTTAATTAACATCAGGCCAATCATACTCAGGAAAAACAGATTCACTACGATCAGACCCTGGGTATTATGCCAACCCAGAATCGGCATTAGTAGCTGATAAGCTAAAAAATGTCCTGATGGTCTAAAAAAGGGTATATAGAATACATCTAGTACTTGGGGATGGGTATAGATACCCATAAAATCTCTCAGAGAATGTAGACTTTGGTTGGCAGCATAAAGCATAGGCTGCTCAGCATACATCAAATCCAGAGAAATAATTCCCTGATTCAATAAAAGGACAACGACAAACAGGAGAGCAAGTAAAAAGCAATTTCTCAGCATAAGTCTCTTCCATTAATCCCCATTGACCTTACTTGAAATTCCGCGCTAGTGCTAGAGGACTGACTGTTTACATTACCTACTCGAGCAGGTAACATATTCTTCACCAGGTTAATTCTAGACTATAAGGAATATAGACTTATGAGACGATCTCTACGATCCATACTGGGTGCCACCCTGCTGGAAGTCATGTTGGTTCTTTCCATCGTCGCTCTAATTATTTTGATGTCCATCCGCTATTATCAATCTTCCACAGCGGCCAGCCAAACTGAACAAGTGATGGGCATTATCTCCGCGCTAACTGCAGCAGCAGACAATTTATCCTTAGGCACCGCGGGTGGTTATTCTAATGTCACTTCGGCAAACATGAAGTCCGTGATTGGCTCAGCGAATTTAACCTCTCCCTGGGGCGGTACAATTAGTTTCCCCTCTGCCGGCACATCAACTTCCTATTCTGTGTCTATACCTAAACCCACAGCAGCAGTGTGTACTGCTGTACTAATCAAGCTTAAAGCTAACACCAAATTTACTAACTCCACCTGTACAGCTGGTTCAGCTTTAACTTACACTTACAATTCTACGAGCTAATATGAAATCACTATTCAACACGGGGTCTGCTTATGGCCCCATTTCCAAATTTTTTCACTGGATTGTTGCAATCCTAGTCATTCTCATGTTGTCGGTTTCTTATTTTCTCGACGACATCCCCAACAAAAATTTAGTGGGCGTTGCTTTTAATGCTCATAAGTTAGCTGGATTAACTATTCTGACTTTGATGGTCCTGCGTATTCTCTGGGCCTTACGTAATCCCAAACCCAGCCTTCCTGGTGTTAAATTGTGGGAAAAATGGGCTGAACATTTAGTTCACTGGGGTCTCTATATTGCCGTCCTGCTTATGCCCATTGCAGGCTGGATTGGTGCCTCTGCCGGCGGTCATCCCCCTAGGCTGGGCAAAATGAAATTGGGTCTGCCGCTTGCTAAAAATGAGAATCTTGCTGACTTTGCCTTTAGCATTCATAACAGTTTAGCTATTATTATCATTGTCTTGGTCTCTATTCATGTTCTGGCTGCGCTTTATCATCATTTCATCAGAAAAGATAATGTGTTACGCAGAATGTGGCCCTAAGCTGTCATTGCAAAAAACGCTTTTTGCAATGACAGCTCCTAAATCTCCCCTCTATAAAACCCCCTAAGCTGAGCCAGTAATTCCTGAACAGGGGCTTTTTGCGCAAAAGCAGTATCCAAACCCAGCGTCCATTCTCCAGTCTTAATATTCGCCAGTACATAATAGGCAGGAAGAATATAGTTCTTGGATTTTACATAATGCTCTTCAAAAATAAATTTACTGCGCAGAGTTCGTGGATAATAAGCTAAAATCCAGGGTCCCAGCAAAACAGCCCGTTGTTTATTTTCCAAGACACCCTTGGCAGCCGAAGGTTTTACAAATATGCGGCCATTTTGAGGATCCATTTGATAAAGATGAATGGTTCGATTGACTACTTTCTCGATTTCAATATGATCGGTTTCAATTTCAGAAATACTGAAACCCGTCTCTAAGAAAAGAGGGCGAGAATTAGTTGGGGCATATCCGCCACGTCGCACAAAACGCTCCTCGCGGCTCCGGCTTTGTAATGACGTGCCATCTATGCCGTTTAACGGTGAAAGCTGGAGAAAATCCAAGACCGTGGGAGCAATATCTAATAATGAACTACGATAAGCTAAATGCTGAGGCTTCAAATCAAAAGCAGAGTTTTTTCCAAAATATTTCATCGCCAATAAAACCTGATATTGCTTCAAACTGAGTACATCTGTCCCTTGCCCATAGGTTGTATTGATAGAATAACTGTGTTTAATATCAAGATTATTTGAGGAAGCTGTGCTTAAACGGTTAAGCATAATCCATGATAATCTTTTTTGAGGCCCCTGATATTGCTTTTTATCTATCAAACGATCACCCGGCAAACCCAAGCTTGTGCCGTGGTCTGATAATAAAATCACTAAGCTATTTTCCAAGAGGCCATTTTTCTGGAGAATTTTCATCAGCTCGCCTACCTGCTGGTCTGCTTTCTCCACGCTGCTTCGGTAACGCTGCGATAAAGAAGCCTGCTTCCCTTGATGATCATTCGCCCAAGTGAAAGGCCAATGCGTCACACAGAAATGAACGGCTAAAAAGAGAGGTTTATTGGAACGATGATGCAAACCCATCTTGACCAATTGTAAAAATGTATTAGGCTCATAGGTAATCGCTGCTGCACGATTAGCATAATTGTAAGGAAATAAAATAGGGCCCAGAGGTAAATTAATCATCAGATTACTTAAGGGGAAATCACTCAAGCCACCTAGAATAAAATCATTTAAGCCCATGCCAGGACCTATCAAACGGTCAAAACCATAATCAGCAGTAATATTACTAAACCGTTTTTCATCCGTCGCATAAATTGTTTCATAGCCCGCATTTTGTAAATGTTTAGCCAAAGTATCATTCACCATTACTGGTCGCGCATCATCGAGATTAATGCGCGCATGGCTGTTCTTCGGATATTTTCCTGTTAGAATGCTGATCCAGGCTGGAAAGGTCCTGGCTAAAGGCGTATAAGCTTCTGTAAAGGTCACTGCTGTTTTTAAAAACTGATCAAGCTGCGGCGTTAAAGCCCCCTGCTGGTTAAAGTAGCTGATAAAATCAGGTCGCAGAGAATCTACCCCGATCAAAATAACATTAGGCCGGGTTTGCCCGATTAAAAGTTGATAATGGGGCTTCGCCTCATGATTATTCAAGCCTGCTATTATCAAAATTACACAGGTTAAACTAAAATAGACCGTGGCAAAAATATAATACTTTTTAGCACGGAACACCTGATAATAAGCCACTACGGTGGCCGCACCCATCACAATACCGCTGATCCATAATAGGCTTTCATTAAAGGGAATATACTGCAATAACCCAGCAAAAAATGAATCGGGAAAGAAATGAGCATTCAAAGTGAAGATGAGCACATTACCCATCATCCAAAAAAATATTCCCAGAACATAGTCTGAAATCCGGAATAACTCAGCACAAGACGCAGCAATAAACCAAATAAAGATAATAAACAAAACATAGGCAAGGCATTGAATGCCGATAAAGGCTAGCAAGGGCGTTATTATCGCAGGATAATAAATATTATCCGCTATTGAACTGCTGATTAAATTATCCAGCAATTCGGCTGCATGATTATGAATAATGAAAAAAGAAAGCTGTGCAAAAATATTGAGTAAGGTTAAACAGCACAGAACTGAGAGTAAGCTGGCTCGTTTATTAAAATAAACCACTAATTAACCCTCGCTATGCTCGCGGCTGGGATGACAGAGCAGAGGTTGTAACGACAACCTTAGGTTCCGCCAGCGCTTGGGGGAGGGACTTCAGGATTTCCTGAATTTTCACTCTTAGCATGTGGCACTGAGGTCGTAATAGTCAGTGGAATTTTTTGCTCAAATCCAGCCGTTTCTAAAGTCACTCCTTTTTGATCAATCGCTTTGACGATCGATCCATCCGGAGGCAGCATATCCCCTACAGCAACATCATAAAATTGACTTTTATACTTCACCACGGCATGCCATTGGTCTTGTTCCATGCTAACAGAATGAACGGAATAAGAAGCTGGACCCCCTTCAGCACCTGGGGCTCCAGGACCACCCGGCGCTAAATTCGTTGAAGAAGGCGGTGGTGGTGCACTTTCTTTGGTAGCACTCTTGCTTGGCTCGGACAAAACATCAGTAATATTTTTCTCGGCAGTCACCGTAGCCAACTTCGCTGTTACAATCGCTTGACTCGTTTCAGCAATTTCCTTTTGAATTTTTAACATTTGTAGCTCATTCAAGGCTGATACATATTTCGTTTGGGCTAAATCTTGCTGGGCCGTGAAAGTCGTGGGTGGCAAAGTAATATCTGCCGTTGGCTGACCTTTGGCTGGTTTAGCCGGAGCACTGGGTGGCACTTTCACTGCTGGTGGAGAGTTTGGAGGCACAGGGGTTTTAGTATTTTGTGCTGCCTGCGTACTACTCGCCGGTAGAGCAAAGCCAAAGACAATAGAAAAAATAATCACAATCATTTTCTGCCTAAACAGCAAATCTGCAAAGCGAGGGTGTGTATTAGTCATATCTTAGTTTCCCAATGCCTGTAATGTTAATGTTCCCGTTACACCATGATTTATTTTTAAAGCTATCGCAGTCAAAATCAAGGGCAAGCCTTGTAATTGTTCCCCCACCAGGGCCAAGGTTTCTGGTGAAACCTCACTGACATTAATCGTTAAATCTGATTGCTTATAAACCCCTTGACTCTTAGTAGTGCTCACCGTAATGACATTACCTGGCATCACCACAGCCATACGATCGATTAGACTGCCTATTACCCGATCCAAGGGATAAATTTTATCAGGCTTTAACCGCTTAGGGGAAAGCGGCAAATCCATGGTCAAAGAAAATCCCTTTTGTTGTAAAGCCACTGTCGCATTATTTTCTTCCGCCCAGGCATATAATATCCGGATATTAGTGCCAAGAGACTGGACATTAACCGTCAGCTTACCGTTTTTATAGTTTAAATCGACAGGAACCCAGCCCGGCATGGTCGTCAAGGTATTAATACTCTGTACTACTGTGTCCACCTCTGCCTCAGGAGGCACAGATGCTAAGGCATTATTATAAGCTAAAAAGGGATTTGGTGGAGGAGGTGCTTGGACTACAGGCATAGCTTTCTTATGTATATTGACATAGGTATAACCCATCCAAGCCAGACCTAGCAAAACAGCAACCACGATCACATACTTAACTGGAAAAACCCCAATGCCTTGCTGGCGCAGAACCACATCAAGCAATTGTAATTGATATTGCTTAACCACTGGTAAATGCTGAAAAAGGGGTTCATTGAGTATATTGAAGGATTTAATCGACTGTGGATCTAAAGCAATTTTACCTTCCAAAGGCTCCTGGCTAAGGGGAATATCACCATAGGTATAAATTTCAAAATTATTCAACTGGGTGGTAAAAACCAGAATTTCTTCCGCTATATTTTCCAGCGGAAAAGTGCCATCCAGATAAACCCCGCTATCTTTGACGATCACTAAGTAAGCCTCGGTGGTATCTGGTATCGCTTCACAATAAATCATATCGACCGGACGCTTAAAATAGGTCCAGACACATTCACCAAAGAGATAACCACCCTCATGAGAAAAAGCCACTTCGAATTGAGCCAGGCCACGCCTATGGAAAGTTATGTACTCACCATATTTAGCGCTTAATTGCAGGAGGTCTTCTTTAAGCAGGGCTTTTCGCTTTGCAATCACATCACGGTAGGATGGGATAACAAAACGTTCACCATCTTCACGTGTGATATACGCCATCAGCCTGTTCCGTGTTGATTAAGAATATAGGGGGTAACCAAGATAACCGTATCATTATTGGTTTGTGTCGAAGATTTTCCGCCCAATTCCTGCACGTTAAATAGCTGCATGGCTCCCGTACTATTTTGAATCTGTTTCAAACCGGATAAAACCAGAGTTTCACCTGAGTGCAACACAGAACGTTGGTTAAACACTTTTTCAGTAACATGAGGAGACTGAATAATATAAGAACTTTGAGCGCAAGCATTACCGGTCGTTCCCTGGGATCCTCCCTGTGTCTGAGCGCAAAGGGTGGTAATGGATGAATTTTGTGACAGATCAATATTAACTTGGAGATAAACTTTATCATTTAAAATTTTGGGCAAGATATACATGGTTAATCCTGTTACCAGGGTTGCCGGCGTAATCTGCGAGGTAATCGTACTCACATTATTGACGGTCTGACCACCCGAACTGCTACTAGAGGGCACAGAGGTATTCGATACACTTTGAATATATTGCTGTGAATTAATAATACGAATAGCAGAAACCTGATTATTCATGCAAACCACCCTGGGTTGGGCAACAACCGAGGTTTTAGCTTGTTGATTGAGTGCATTAATAATAGCAGACAATAAAGAAGTGCTACCGGCATTGGCCAGGAGAGCAGTGGCTGTATTGGGACCTAAACCACCATTGGGCAAAGTGGTTCCACCGGTAAGTGGCGTAATCGACAAGGGACTACCATAATTAGCATTAAAGAGCCAGTTACTGTGCGCAAAAGCACTTTCAACAGCCTGCCAATTGATACCAAAATTATAATCATTTTCCATAGCAACATCGATTACATCGATCTTAACAAACACTTGCTGGGATAAGCTTTTATTCAGGTTACGAACATATTGACCAACGAGTTCTACATTAGCAGGCTTGTCTTTGACCGTGACCGAGGTTGAGGATTGAGAAACATAGACTTTGCCTTCGATTGATAGCAGCTGCTTGATCGTACTCTCAACATCCTTCCAGATAGAAATATTTTTTCCAGTTAAAGCACTATATTCCTGGGCGGCTGTATCGGTAGAACCCCCGGAAGTGCTTGTCGAAGAAGAAGTCCCCGTACTTTGACCCATAACATAATCAGAGGAACCTGGCATAAAGGCAACACTAAAGGTACGGGTTATAAAGGCCTGCCAATAGATAGTATTACCCTTTCTGATATTATAAACATAGCCCGTCCTGGCGGATAACAGATCTAAAGCACCTTTAACAGTACCGGTATAACTCAGATTAATTAGGCTAGCCTCATTTAATCCTGGCTGATATTTAGTCAGAACATTACTATCTGCTGCATTATTGATAATTCGGGTGTAATAAGAAAAAGGCAATTGATCGCCTTTAATAACAATGGGATTCTTTAACCAATCCGGCTGCCGTTCAAGGCTAACGGGCGTGGTATCAACGTACATGCCATCCTTAACAACTAAAGGAGGTGGAGTCTTGGTCAGGTTATCCATATGTGCTCGGGCTGCAGCTTCACGTTGCTTGGCATCAGCAATATTACCCTCGGTTTGATTATAGGTTAGAGAATTACAAGCCATGAGGGTTGCTATTAGAAAAACGCCAATCCAGCGCAGGTTCATTTTAATTTTTGCTAGTAAGAATTGGATCATTGCGGTCTTTGCCTCGGCACAATAACCATCGTTCGATTAGACATGTACATTACTGCCTGAAGTGGAAAAGGTTTTAACAATTTTTCCAACACATCAGGCACACTGGCACCCGTTACCCGACCATCAAAATTATAATCATAGGGTGCTTTCCAAACAACCTTCCAGTGATAGCGGCTAAATATACGCTCGAGATTTTGCTTGAGAGAACCGCTAATGCTAATAGCATAAACTGGCGCGGGTGTTCCTAGACTACCGTACTGATTGGGAAAGGCATCACCTCCAGCGGGAGAAAAACCATTGGCCGGCTGAGTTCCAGCCTGAAAGAAAGGATCATTGGGCGCTGCTGCTTGCGGATGCGACATTTCCCATTCTGCATAGGAAATAGCCGGAACCAGGCAACATAATAATAGTATTGATCTGATAAAGCACTTCATTCTCACCCCTATGAAATGCATAGTTAAGTCCATGATCTCATATAATTTCAAGTTTCAAGTATAAGCGATTTAAATAAAATGTGAAAGAAATTCCAGCTGTCATTGCGAGGAGGAGCGCTTTTGCGACGAAGCAATCCACATGGATTGCTTCGTCGCAAAAAGCGCTCCTCGCAATGACCGTTCCTCATTGAGTAAATACAGTAAGATCCGAACCATAGGGTTCATTGGGTGGCGTACATCGGGTGATCACCATCATGGTAGCATATTGTCCCCAGGCTTGGCTTCCCGTCCCCGTATTCGTAGAGGAAACAACGCCGCTTGGCGTGACCACTTGCATACAAACCCGCCAATATAAGCCTGAGGGAGAAGCTATACCGGCGCCCAGACTACATTTTACGGGAGAATTTACCACAGGAGTAGAAGAAGCACCCACACAGCTATTCACATGAGGATCCGTAGTAGGCCCTGTGGCAAAAGCAGTAAAGCTGCTAATAGGAGAAACATTGGTACTGCCCGTCGTAGCCACCCCGCTAACCGAAATCGGAGCAACCATAATTTGTGGCGTCATGCAGTTGGTACCTGAGCTGCAGCCCGGCGGATTCAGCGTGGGATCATAACCCGGGCAGGCGGGCACAGGCACACAAGCCCCATGGTGATAAATGCCCGAAAAATTAACTGATCGAGCATTATTTAAATTTTGACCCGGTGTTGTGACTTGAGCAGTGACATAAGTCCCACCCATTTTGGGATTTCCGACGCTATCAGAAACGTAGCCCAGAGGCACTTCACCCGAGACAATCAGAGCATTGGCTGAATTGCTTATTTGAGTGATGACGTAAAAAACACTGCCTGTCACACTATCACAATTAATCTGGTAAGGATGTCCAAAAGCATTATTACTGACTGTTGTCGGAAGATAGCCTTGTCCGCTCAACAGAGACAAATCAACCGCTGCTCCCGAGGCACTAGGATTAGTACTATTAAAATTGCAGGTTGTAACAGGCCAAGCACCATTGACATTATAATAAGCCAGGCCGGCATTTAAAATTTGCTGAATCTGCATGGCGGTTTTATCACGTCTCTGCTGGGCAACCTGACGAGTGCCATAATTAATCGCCATCACCATAATCCCGCCAATAATGGCCAGAACCAACATGATTTCTAATAAGGTAACGCCTGCATGCTTGCTAAGAAATTTATTCATTTTTATTATCCGCCACATAAATAATATACCGGTGCCAAGGGAGCCGTTGTTGTGCTATACCCCGAATTAAACTCATAATTCCGATCATGTGTATATTGAAGATTATATTGCTGTAATAATTGCATGGATGGAGTAAAAATTGAATTTTTCTTAATGCTGCTAGAAGCCGAGCGTGTCCAAACTGCATATAAACCAGGATTCATACCTGAGCAAGAAGCTACCACTCCATTAATCATAGAACCAGAGATGCAATCCGCTCCCAAAATGCTTGCGTATGCAACCAGCTTAGTCTTCTGTATAGCAACCGACACTTGCACTGTCCAAAAAACCACTTGAGCCTGTGCCGTTGGAATACTAGAAGTCGGTGTAGCAGAATAGGGTGTACTGGGATGACTCACATTAGCTGGCGTAACGGGCACACAAGATGTTCCAGGATTTAATACCACACAGGCATTCACAGTGATCGGCCTCGTTAAAACCACTGGATTCAATTGCACCACATAACCTAAATCACCCACCGTAGAATTTACAAAAGCATTAGCTGGGTTCCAATTCATCAGGTAACCATCCTGTAATAGAACATTAGGAATTGATACCGCATAAGGTGTGGCTGGTGGATAAGATACACTGCCTCTCGGGGAAAAATCTCCTGTAGCACAATTCGCTTTATAATAACTACTGGCCGCATCGAACAATTGATCCACATTGTCTTTTATGGCTTGTAACTGCAGTGTGTTCTGGAAAGATTGGTAGATTTTGATTCCCATGGTAAACAACAAGCCAATAACAGCTAGTACCAGCAAGACTTCAAGCAGAGTCGCGCCTTTTTGAATTTTGTTAAAATCAATTTTCACTGTGATCCCATGGACATACCGGTTTGATAGACGCCATTAATGGCGGTCATAATGAGAGAAGTACCCACAATCATCAAAATACCCGCTATAATTTTGGCGATGACTTTTAAAGTATGCATGACCTGCTCTGATCCGCGAAGACCCAAGCGTATCAAACCATGTTCAAATCCTTTGACTTCAGCCAAAATACGTAGGCGCAGCAAATCATCTTCGTTAATCAAACCTGTATTCAATACATCGGCAATATTCCCCTTACCCTTGCCCATCAACTTCTCCATTTGTACCAGATGCATACCTAAATAGGGCGTAACTTTGTGTTGCATAATGTTCAGGGCAGATTTAAAAACTACACCATTAGAAACCAGTAATCCCAAGGTTTCCAATACATTAGCCGCAATAAATTGTCGATACATATTAAAAGGGAAAAACTTATCGAAAGAAGGTCGCAAAGGTCCCACATAATTGCGCATGGTTAAATTCAACACCACAGCGAGAGCAATAGCAGCCACCAGCACTGTCCACCACCAACTCTCAATAAAATGTGCAACTGCCACTAAACGTTGACCCGCCTCTGGCCAACGATCTATGGGTTTAATCATCGCAAATTGCGTGAACACGCTGTTGTTCAAATAGATAATCACCAAGCAAGCAATCAGGCAAACTATTGCGGGATAAGCCACTGCGCCTATCAAAGCACCCATAGTTGAAGAACGAGCGCTCATCATATTGATGGCTGATTTAATCGTTTGGCCTAAAGCACCGCCTTCTTCGCCGATGCGAACAATTTCGACCACATTAAATGAGAACCATTCCCGCATTCCTTCGGCCAAGGGTTTACCCGTCGCGATATTTGCTGCTATGGTGCCAGCCACCTCTTTGGCAATACCTTTGGCCGCATGCGCCATCATTTCAATGGCCTTGTTGGGAGGAATACCATCTTCAATAAGATGCGAAAAATCTTCCAAAAAAACCAGTTGGGATTTGGTGCCAAATTGAAATTGTTTTATTTTTTGTTTTAGTTTATCACTCAGACTCTTTTCAGCAACCATGCTTTGTCCTTAAGCCATTCCACTTGAGATATCATAACGATATTCTGAGAGGTTTTGAAATTATTTATAGATATAATTCTTAGACTGTGTAGAAGGATTAATGGGACCGACCACTTTTTCAGCATCAAAGGGATCAAGAACGCCCCTAGCAACCAAATCTACCGCCCGGTCGTAGAAATTTTGCCAGCCATTTTCTTTTAAGTATTTTTCCCAACCGATGGTATCACCCTGATTGATAAATTTTCTGCCTTCCTCATCAACATAAATAACCTCAGCAACCACGATACGACCACCCACACCACTATTATGGCATTTGGGACAACCTGGACCCCGAGCACGAGCCTTGCCCATAATCTCCGCGCCCAGCACTTGTTCCCAGCCAGTCAGATGTGACTGATGGTCTGGAGATTTAGTGACAGGGATACAGCAATTCGGACACAGCTTCACGGCCAGACGTTGGCAGCATAAACATCTTAATACTGAGCTATCGCTTAAAAGGTTAGGTGACACTTTCATATCCAGTAAACGGGTAATAATAGCGGTTGCTCGATTGGTATGAAGTGTACTTAACACCAAGTGGCCTGTAATCGAAGCAGAAACCATGATACGAGCAGTTTCTTCATCACGCATTTCACCCAGCATGATAACATCAGGGTCCATACGCAGGGCAGCACGGCCCATGGCCGCAAAACTACGGTCTGCCTTGTCTGTATTCACTGGCACTTGAGTCGCCGCTTCAATGACTTTTTCAACCGGATCTTCAATGGAATATAACTTTTCCGTCTCCTCAACCATATCCATACAACTTGCCAGGGTTGTGGTTTTACCAGACCCCGTCGGACCGGCTACGATGATGGCACCAAAAGGTAGGGCCATGGCCGTTTTGATAATATCAACTTGATTGGAGGTATAGCCTAATTCCTCCAAACTCGGTCGACGATCTTCACCGGTCGCCAAAATACGCATGACCATGTCAAAGCCGCCATGTGCAGGCACACTGGCTAAACGAAGACGAATATCTCTCCCTTGAATCTTGAGTGGCATAGAAGCATCTTGTGGGACTAAAGGATTAAAGTGCGAAGTAGCATGATCCGTTTCTTTATTAAAAGCCACAGAAGCAATTTCTCTACCCATTTTTTCTGACCATTCCGCATAAACACGCAGTTCTCCGTGCTGTCTCATGCGTACTTTGGTATAAGTAGAACGAACCTGAATATGGATATCACTCACGTCGCGACGAGCAGCCTCATGTACCAATTCACGTAAATGCTTTTGTTGATCACTAAAGGTAACACTGGTCTCGCCCACATGCTGTTCAGCTTCCTCTTCTTCTTCACCAGTCGCCAGCAGCAAGGCAATCAAGCTACTGGTCGCTGCATAGACTTGCCCAGGGCAAATTCCCTTGGTCAGCATGATGGACTTGCAATTTTGAACTCTTCTCGAAGTGGGATCAGCGGAAAGAATTGTTCCGCTTTTTAAGACTGCGACATTACCCTCACTCAGGCACCAATCCATCATTTCTTCCATGGCCTTGTCTTTGGTGTCTATTTCGCTTAAGCCCTGAATAACTTGAGTATGCGTCGCTGCAGCATACAGTTGTAAAGTTGTTATATTATCTACAGGCTGGGCTTGAGCTGCTTGTATTTCATCTGGATTTACTGCCATAGTTCATCCCAATAAAATAATGATTAGTCTCATTAATTATTATAGCGCAAATAGGCTGGAAATATTTTGCACAAATATTTCTCTTATTATTTATATAGTTATAGAATATACTCAGGAGCTGTCATTGCGAGGTTATAAAAACCATGAAATCAACCCAAGCCTCTGAATCACTTTCCTTTTTAGAATTCGATCCACCTCAGCCCGCAGTAACTACCTTAATCTGGCTGCACGGTCTAGGCGCAACCTGCGAAGATTTTGTACCCTGGGTACCGGAACTTCGGGATTTATCAGGTCTTCCTCTGCGTTTTGTTTTTCCACAAGCACCGCTAAGGCCGGTGACTATTAATAATGGCTATGTGATGCCTGCCTGGTTTGATATTAGCTCTCTCGATAAAAGCGGCTTAATCGACCCAGCCGGCATTTCGACTTCCGTGCAGCAAATTAATGCCTTGATCCAGCATGAAAAAGAAAGAGGATTTACTCATAATAAAATTATTGTGGCTGGTTTCTCTCAAGGTGCTGTCATTGCACTGAGCACACTCATGACTGACCCTGAAAAACTGGCAGGCGCTATTGCGCTGTCTGGTTTTCTGCCCACCAATACTCAATGGCCTTCACCGCATCGTCCACCGATTTTTATGGGGCATGGCATGAGAGATGAAATCGTTCCCTATGCTTATGGTAAAGCCGCTGCCGAAATGTTAATCCAGGCGGATTATCCTTTAAGTTGGCATACTTATCCAATGTCGCATTCAGTCTGTGAGCAAGAAGTAAGAGATCTGGCAGTGTGGTTGAAGGAGGTTATTGCCGAATAAAGTGGACTCGGGGTCCTGTCGCTGCGGGGTTCCCAACGCGCCACCTCTCGTGCTAGCACTATCGTTATTCTCCAGTTTCTTGCGCCTCATCCCAATTGTTACCGTAGCCAATGGATACGGTTAGTGGCACCTGAAGCGAAACGACCTGGGTCATTTTGTCTTGAACCACTTTCATTAAGCGATCAACCTCTTGATCAGCCACTTCCAACACTAATTCATCATGCACTTGCATAATCATTTTGGCATCGACTTTATTATTTTGCAGCCATTCATCAATCTGAATCATGGCCATTTTGATAATGTCGGCTGCACTGCCTTGCAAAGGAGCATTGATCGCGGCACGCTCAGCAGCTTTTTGCCGCATGGATTGACTAGAATTAATATCAGGAAGATACAATCTTCTGCCCCACCAGGTTTCAACATAACCCTGCTCATGTGCCTTGCGACGTGTCGTTTCCATATAACTTTTGACACCAGGATAACGCTGAAAATAGCGATCAATATAGTCTTGGGCTGCCTGGCGATCTATCTTAAGTTGTCGAGATAAACCAAAAGCAGACATGCCATAGATCAAGCCAAAATTAATCGCTTTGGCATTACGCCGCTGTTCTGCCGTCACTTGATCCAAGGGAAGATCCAATACTTCGGCAGCCGTGGCCTGATGAACATCCAAACCTTGTTTAAAAGCTGCTACCAAGTTTGTATCACTGGAAATATGTGCCATTAAACGCAATTCAATTTGAGAATAGTCTGCGCTAATGATTTTATGTCCAGCAGCAGCAATAAAAGCTTGGCGAATACGCCGGCCTTCTGCAGTGCGTACCGGAATATTTTGCAAATTGGGATCAGAGGATGACAAGCGCCCTGTGGCCGCACCCGTTTGATTATAGGAAGTATGTATTCTCCCCGTGAGTGGATTAATTTGCTCCGGTAATTTATTGGTATACGTCGAAATCAGCTTACTAATGCCACGATATTCGATAATCACTTTTGGCAAGGGATAATCCAGCGCTAATTCCTGTAAAACAGGCTCAGCCGTAGAAGGCTGTCCCGTGGGTGTTTTTTGCAGCACAGGAATTTTCAAATCTTCAAATAGCACTTGCTGCAATTGTTTGGGTGAATTGATATTAAATGATTTTCCCGCCAAAGCCACAGTTTGAACCGCTAATTCTTGTAAGCGTTTTTCTAGCTCTTGGCTTTGCTGTCGCAATTTTTTCGCATCGATCAAAACACCATTTCTCTCCATGCGCGCCAAAACAGGTATGAGGGGCATCTCAATTTTTTCAAAGATCTCTCTCAGACCTTTTTCTTTCTTGATTCTGGGACTTAAAATTTGATGCAATTGCAAAGTGACATCTGCATCTTCAGCAGCGTAAGTACTGGCTTGATCGACCGGAACAGCATTAAAAGTAATTTGCTTAGCACCTTTACCGGCTACTTCTTCATAGCTAATGGTTTTCCAAGCCAGATATTTCAAGGCTAGACTATCCATATCATGATTATTGCTAGCGCTGTCCAAGACATAAGATTCTAAGAGCGTATCATAGGCAAGACCACGCAGGTTGATACCAACACTCACCAATACTTCCATATCATACTTTAGATTATGACCCACCTTAAGCAGCTTGGGATTTTCCAAAATCGGTTTGACCATTTTCAGCACTTGTTCCGTACTCAGCTGATCAGGTGCCCCAGAATAATCATGACCAAAAGGTAGATAAGCCGCTTGGCCCGGCTTGATGGCAAAGGACATCCCCACCAGGCGAGCAGAAATGGTATCCAAGCTTGTGGTTTCGGTGTCAAAGGCAAATATTTCCGTTTTGCTAAGCTTGTCGCACCACTGCTGTAATTGTGTTTCTGTGAATAGTGTTTCATACGTTTCATATTTATTTTTTTGATCTGAACTCTTAGCATCGCCAGGGGCGGCATTTTCTCCTGTTTCTAATAAAGCTGCAAGCCAAGTTTTAAATTCCATTTGCTTGTAGAGTTGAATTAATTTATCCCGTTCGGGTTGTTTGACTTGCAAATCTTGCATTTTAATTGACAATGGAAGGTCATGTTTAATTGTTACCAAAGTTCTCGATAGAGCCAATTGTTCTAAAGAAGCGCGCAGCGATTCACCCACTTTACCTTTGATAGCATCTGCCTGAGCAATGATCTGCTCCAAGGAACCATATTCACTCAGCCATTTGGCGGCAGTTTTGGGGCCGACCTGAGGAACACCAGGAATATTGTCACTGGTATCACCGATTAAGGTCAAATAATCAACTATTCTTTCGGGAGGGACACCAAATTTTTCCTTAACTGTTGTTGGATTTAACACGGTATTGGTCATGGTATTAATCAGGGTAATATGGTCATTCACTAACTGAGCCAGGTCTTTGTCACCGGTGGAGACCAAAACAGGCAATTCTTTTTTTATCGCTTCCTGGGCCAAAGTTCCAATAACATCATCAGCTTCCACACCCTCTATCACCAAGATGGGCACCCCCAGGGCTTTAATGATTTCATGCAAGGGTTCAATTTGCTGAACCAATTCTGAGGGCATCTCAGGACGGTGGGCTTTGTAAGCCGGATAGAGTTCATCGCGAAAAGTCTTGCCCTTGGCATCAAAAACCACAGTCAGGTATTGTGGCTGATATTCGGTAATCAACTTTTTCAGCATACTCACCACACCATAAATCGCACCTGTGGGAAAACCTTGGGAATTCGCCAAAGCGGGGAGGGCGTGAAAAGCACGATATAAATAAGATGAACCATCGACCAGGATTAGGGGTTTGTTATGAGCTGTCAAAATTGTCCTCCAAGGGTAAATTAAACCATTCGTCCTGAGTAGGGCCACGGCCCTACTCAGGACGAATGGTTTAATCCACCCTACCTCTACTCAGGACGAACGGCAAGATTTCAGTTATAATTTATTTATGCATCGTAAGGAGATAATTTATGAATTTAAGGATAGCCGCTCTAATCTTTGGCATTGCCTTTCTAGGCGCTGGTGTAGTTTGGCACATGCCTTTTTTATTCAGCGACGGCATGTTATTTGGATTGTTTAACATTGACTCCATGCACAACAAGGTCCATATCGCTAGCGGTCTGATCGCCTTGGCAGCTACTTATAGTGCCTATCTTTCCCGTCTTTACTTTCGTGTCTTTGGCACATTTTATACCATACTGGGTGTTCTGGGATTTTTTTTCGAAACCCAATTCCTCGGCATGGATATTAACCAGGCCGACAACCTTCTGCACGTAGTGATTGGCGCTATCGCACTCTTTATCGGATTTAATTTAAAGATGCCAAAAAAGGAATAATATGCGGGAGTCAAAAAAACATCCCAGCCTTGGCTTAAATTTATTCTCAGCTTTTCTTGGTCTAAGCTTGGGCTTATTTCTCTTGCGTGGATACTGCACGGAGATTGACAGTTCAGGAATTGCACCGCCAGCTCTGACACAGGCAACTACCTGCAGCTATTATTTTGCAGATACCTATAATAATGCTCAATCCTCTACACCGCCAACTTTTGCCCAGCAATCAGTCAATATTGGCAATGCGCAGCAAGCTAGTCCCTTACAATTAGCATTTGGCACCACCTCTGCCTATTCAGCCACACCCGCTGTCCCTTGTGCAGGCACTTATGAAATTTTCTTTAGTGTTGAACTTGTTAGTAATAGCGGCTTAAATTGTAGGGATGGCCAACAAACCATTGGCATCTGGGCAACATCTTCCGACGCCGGAACACCTAATGTCTATGGCTGCCCTTTACAATATTGTAATACTGGAAACGGAACATGTTCCGGCACTTACTCGGGTTCATACCAAAGTCCCTATGTATGCAAGACTTTTAGCCAATGGGTACAGTGCGCTTGGGGTAATAATGGTTGGACCTCATTTCTTTATAATACCGCTTATCCACCAATAAGAGCCTACCCCTTATTTATGTACACCCCTTATTGGATTCCTGACGTCTCGCTTTCTGTATACACCGGCTCTTGGTTCGGAAGTCAATATATGATTCCTTACAATGGTCTAAACTTTTGTCAGCTAGGCTCGCGGCATGGCTTTTACTGTGGAATAATGTATGGCTATGCTTCAGCTATCCCATTACAAACAGCCTATTGCTCTCGCAAGACTTTTTATTTTAAAAATGTAGTTACCCTGGGTAAAGGTGCCGTTGTTTATGCTCCCGCCCTAGTCGGCCTTCCCTCTTTTGAACCTTACCCTGCTGGCACCCCTAGCACAACATCTTCTAACACTGCCTGTGGCTTTAGTGTAGTTGGAGGTAAATTTACGGTAACTTTGCTACATAGTCCATAAATAAGGAAATGTTATGAAGTTTACTATTAAATTAATCTTGCATTTCTTCGTCACTGCTTTTTTACTTTGCACTCAGCTCTGTCTATTATGCTTTACAGGCATTACTAAGGCCGCTACCGTTGCTGATAGTGCCCACAACTCCTTACCCACTATCACAGCGAGTGGAGGTTCGTCAACCAGTTGTAGTTACTATGGCCAAGATACTTTTGCTGGCGCAGAATTGCCAGCCTCTGGATATTCCTCCCCCACTTGGCTAGGCTATTATACCGGTGTCGGTTGGGACAGTCCGCCTGTGACCGATAGTAGCACCCACCTACTCAGTCTAAGCTGGAGTGGAGGATCTAACTCTTCACTAAATACCCCCATCCCTACGGGTTGTAGTGGAACTTATCAAGTTATTATGTTTCTACAAATTCAAGCAGCCAATAGCAATAGTGCTGTCACGATTTATCCCTGCCTTCAAACCAGTGATAGTGTCACCACTATCTATGGGACTTGTCCGCCGAGAGCTTCCGGCTCTAATTCTTTTGTCTTCAACCCCCAATGCAACAGCGGCTATTATTGTGGTATTCAAGTTTTTCCGATGGCAGCAAAAATCCATCTCAATGCTGGCCAAACAGTTGCAGCCCCTTCTATTTATGCCTCGGGTAGTCAAGTGGCCGTAACGGGAGGAGAAGTAATCGTCTTTTTAATATCAACGCCTTAAAAGAGATTCCTGAGGAACTCATAATGGATTCACTGATAATGAAATATTTATTTAAAATTCAGCAGACTTTAAAATTAGTTTTGCTCAGCTGCTCACTCAATTGCTATGCTCTCGATAGCACAGGCTTAACTAATTTTCCAACACTCACTCCTGGAGGAAGTCCCTCTACTTGTTCCTATGTTTTTATGGATATTTTTTCGGGAACCACCCCTGGAGCCACTAGACCCTCAGGAACCACTATTGTGACTCAATTTTATAACAATGGTACACCAAGCACACAATCAACCACTCTCCCCTGCGATGGAACCTATCAAGTATTTTTCGAGATGGACTTACAAGGCTCAAATGTAAGCAGCGTCAAAATCAACCCCTTGGTAATTGATAGCACGGGAACCGTTATTATCGTACCGCTAAATTATTATCTCTATCCTCAATGTAATAATGCTTCTTATAGCAGCACACCTTATTGCACCATTGGTAAGATCTCACTTTCTGCTCAACTCTCTTTGAAAAAAGGGGTTACTATTGCAGCACCCATAATCGCAGCTAGCTCCTCTGTTATTCTTATTAGTGGTATGTTTTATGCATATTTAGTTTCTTCGCCTTAGCTAATAAATTATACTTGCCATCTGATTTTCAATACGGTAGTTATAATTTGCTAGTTAATCTGTTTATCGAGGGTCTTCAGTGAGCGTTACACTTTGGGAAAAATGTCTAAATCATTTACAGGATGAATTTCCATCGCAGCAATTCAATACCTGGATCCGACCTCTACAAGCAGAACATAATGGAGGCAAATTAGTTCTTTTTGCACCCAATCGCTTTGTTTTAGATTGGATAGTAGAGAGATTTTTAAGCAGAATTAAAGAGCTAGCTCGACAATTTTCTGATGGAGAGACCCCAGAAGTTTATCTAGAAGTGGGCAGCAAACGTACAGAAGCAATTAAGTCCGATGACGAAAGTGGCCGATCAACGACCAGTGCTAGTATCATCCCTATTACCGCTGCCATCAAAACACCCGAGAAACCCTTTCAAAGCAATCTTAATTTGCATTTTACCTTTGAAAACTTTGTCGAAGGCAAGTCCAATCAATTAGCCCGGGCCGCTTCCCAGCAAGTGGCGGAAAATCCAGCAGTGGCCTACAACCCCTTATTTTTATATGGTGGCGTTGGCTTAGGCAAAACCCACCTTTTGCATGCCATTGGCAACCAAATTGTGCGCAATAATCCTCATGCCAAGGTGCTCTATCTGCATTCTGAGCGCTTTGTGGCTGACATGGTCAAGGCCCTGCAAACCAATGCCATGAATGAATTCAAACGCTACTATCGTTCTGTGGATGCCTTGCTGATCGATGATATTCAATTTTTTGCCGGCAAGGATCGAACCCAGGAAGAATTTTTCCATACTTTCAATGCACTCCTAGAAAGTCAGCAGCAACAAGTGATCCTCACTTGTGATCGCTATCCTAAGGAAATTAATGGCGTTGAAGAACGTCTAAAATCACGACTTGGCTGGGGCCTGACCGTAGCCGTCGAACCACCCGAACTAGAAACCCGGGTCGCTATTTTAATGAGCAAGGCAGAGCAATCGCGTATTGATCTTCCTTATGAAGTGGCTTTCTTTGTCGCCAAAAGAATCCGTTCTAATGTTCGTGAACTAGAAGGCGCCCTAAAACGTATTGTCGCCAATGCGCATTTCACGGGTCATGCGATTACCGTTGATTTCGTCAAAGAATCTCTGCGTGATCTTTTAGCCTTGCAAGATAAACTCATTTCGATTGAAAATATTCAAAGAACTGTCGCAGAATATTACAAGGTCAAGGTGGCTGATTTATTATCTAAACGCCGTAGCCGTTCAGTCGCCCGACCCCGCCAAGTAGCCATGGCCTTGGCCAAGGAGCTCACCAATCACAGTTTGCCAGAAATTGGCGATGCTTTCGGTGGACGTGATCATACCACGGTTTTGCATGCTTATCGCTTAATCAATAAGCTGCGCGAAACCAACACTGCCATAGAAGAAGATTACACCAATCTACTTCGAATTTTGACGACTTAGCCGAGGATGAAATGATGAAAATCACACTACAGAGAGAAGCCTTGTTAAAAGCCTTGCACATTATTAGCGGCGTCATTGAGAAAAAACAAACCCGCCCCATTTTAGCTAACACCTTGTTAACAATCAGTAATGATTGTCTATCACTGACCGCCACAGACTCTGAAATTGAACTCATTGGTTCCGCACCGGTGGAAGAAGTGAGTCAAGCAGGAGCAGTCACGGCCCCAGCACGTAAACTGTATGACATTTGCCGCGCCCTGCCAGAATCCTCTCTGGTCACCTTGCTACAGGAAGGCGAACGTTTGACCTTGCAAGCTAACAAAAGCCGCTTCACCTTGTCGACCTTGCCAGCCCAAGATTTTCCTTCCATTGAAGAAAAGTCTTTTAATGCTCAACTGAGCATTTCTCAAGCTGAACTGCGTAATCTACTCTATAAAACCAGTTTTGCCATGGGCCAACAAGATGTGCGCCATTATTTAAATGGAGCAGTCTTTGATATTCGTCCAAATCTCATCGAATGTATGGCGACCGATGGACACCGTTTCGCACTAAGCAAATTAGAAGAGCAGGGTATAGGAGAGAAAACTAAAATTCTCTTGCCCCGTAAAAGCGTCCTTGAATTAATGCGACTGTTAAATGCCGACGATAAAACCCCGCTGACTCTCTGTATCAATGAGCATTATTTGCGGGTTATTACTGCTGAATTTACTTTCACCTCTAAGTTGATTCATGCCGCGCTTCCCGATTATCACAAATTGATTCCACAAAAAGGCATTCATGCTGTGATTGCTGATCGCGAAACCTTGAGACAAGCCCTGGTTCGTGTCTCCATTCTCTCCCATGAAAAATTCCGCAGCATTAAATGGGAATTGAAAGAAAATCAATTAATCATGACTGCCAACAACCCCGAACGAGAAGAAGCAGAAGAAGTCATTCCTGTTGAATATCAAGGCCGCCCGGTCGAAGTCTCATTCAATGTGGGTTATCTCTTAGATGCTATCTCCGCCATCGACACTGAGCAAGTACGCTGGTCTTTCTCTAATTTAGACGATGGCGTATTAATCGAACCCCTGGCTGAGAAAAGTTCTAGCCTTTATGTGGTCATGCCCTTGTTGGTACCGCAGACTGAGCAAGTGGCGATGAATAGTTAAATGGCCGGAGCTTTTTTATGCGCGTACACATTATCATTCACGCCCCTTTTGAAAAGCCAGGAGTCATTGAGACCTGGGCCATTCAAAATAATCATGCCCTATCATACACTCACACTTATCGCGGAGAACAATTACCTGAGACCCCTCAATTTGATTTTCTAATCCTCATGGGTGGCCCGCAAAGTCCCCTTGAATTAGATCAATATCCCTATTTGCGTGATGAAATCGCCTTAACAAAATCAGCGATCGATCAAAGTAAAATTGTTCTGGGTATTTGTCTGGGTGCACAAATTATTGGCGAAAGTTTGGGCGCTAAAACAGAACGCAGCCCTAGCAAAGAAATCGGTGTATTTCCTATCCAATTAACTGATGAAGGTATTAAAGATCCTATTTTTAATCAATTTCTAAGATCATTTAATGTCATGCACTGGCATAACGACATGCCGGGCATTCCTGCCGGCAGCGCCATATTAGCCTATAGTGAAGGCTGTCCCCGACAAGTGATTCGATATAACGATCAGGTCTATGGTTTACAATGTCATCTGGAAATGACCCCTGAATTAATTAAGGGTATGACCACACACTGCGCAGCTGATTTAAACCCTGGTAAGTATATTCAAGAGATCCAGCCATTGTTATCGACAGATACGTCAGAAATCAATGAAAAAATGCTGTTGATCTTAAATCAATTAGTTAACTCCAATAACAACTAAGCCTCTTATTGCGTTGATGTAAAAAATACAGTAAAATTTACAAATATCCTGTAATATCATAAAGGCCTTTGATAAAATGAATTTTATTAGAATATTGCAAGCACCTTCTCGCTCATTTTTTCTTTTCGGCCCCCGTGCCACCGGCAAAAGCACCTGGCTAAAAAAGTCTTTTGAACATAAACTACATTTAGATTTGCTACGTAACGATGTCTACTTTTCTTTACAAAGCTCCATCTCCGCTTTTCGTGAACGCGTTTTAGCTCAAGATCCTCAAAAAACCTGGATTATTGTTGATGAGGTTCAACGGATCCCATCTTTGTTAAATGATGTTCATTCCCTGATAGAAGATGAAGGCTATCGTTTTGCATTAAGTGGATCAAGTGCTCGTAAGCTTAAACGAGGCCAAGCCAATTTATTAGCGGGTCGTGCTTTAGTTAAGCATTTTTTTCCTTTAACTTTTAAGGAATATCAAACCGCTATCTCTCTTGAAGAATCCTTGGCTTTCGGTACTTTACCGAGCATTGTCACTGACAAAGATACCCGTCTAGAACAACTTGAAGCCTATGTCGGCACTTATCTCCGTGAAGAAATCAAAGAAGAAGCGCTTACCCGAAATGTGCAATCTTTCGGACGCTTTCTTGAAGTTGCTGCTCTAATGAATGGTCAGGTTAGCAATTTGTCTAATATCGCTCGAGATGCTGCTGTGCCACGTGCCACTGTTTCTACTTATTTTGAAATTTTAATTGATACGCTTTTGGGTAATTGGTTACCGGCTTGGATTCCAAGAGCCAAAGTAAAAGAAGTGGCTCATGCCAAATTTTATTTTTTTGATTGCGGCGTGTTACGAGCCATTCAAAAGCTACTGCATGAAAAACCGAGTCACGAGGAAAAAGGCATATTATTTGAGACTCTCGTCTTTAATGAATTAAATGCTTATATGTCTTATCAAAATGTCGGCGGTGAATTATTTTATTGGCGGACCGTCGACGGAGCAGAGATTGATTTTATTTGGAAGCGTGGCAAAAAAGTTATCGCCATTGAAGTTAAAAGCACCCCACAATGGAAAGACCAATATGATACTGGCTTTAAGAGTTTATTATCTTCTACAATCAATATTCATGCTTGCTATGGTATTTATTGTGGTAAAGACATTCTAAAAAAAGGATTCGGTTTAGTACTTCCTTGGTCCGAGTTTTTAAGTCGATTATATGCGGGAGAAATTCTTTAGATGACAAATTTTACTTATACCAAGTTAAATGATTTATTATTTATTGATCTTACATATTCCTTATCATCATCAATACCTACTTGGAGTGGTAAGTGTGGCTTTAAGCATGCTATCACTTCTGATTACCATGATGATAACAGTAAAACAAAATTCCGTGTGCAAGCCATTGAAATACACGCAGGGATAGGCACCCATATAGATGCTCCTTTGCACTGTATTCCTGGGGCCCCCGACATAGCAAGCCTCCCTTTAAACCAACTCATTGCTCCCTGCGTCATGATCGATGTTTCTGCTAAAGCAGATGAAAATTACTCCGTGACAGAAGAAGATATTAAACAATTTGAATCACAGCATGGAACTATAGATAAAAAATCACTCATTATTATTCATACTGGCTGGGGAAAATTTTGGGGAAATCCAGAAAAATATCGTAACAATTTAATATTTCCAACGGTATCAATCTCAGCTGCAGAATTACTACTTAAGCGCGACCTGGTGGGCCTAGGAATCGATACACTTTCTCCTGACAATGAAAAAGAGGGATTTCCCGTGCACCACCTCCTTTTAAACGCAGGGAAATATATAATTGAAAATGTTGCCAATACATCAAACGTACCAGCCATTGGTGCAACTATCATTGCCTTGCCTATTAAAATACAAGAGGGTACAGAGGCGCCTATTCGGCTGATTGCGGCTGTATAAACTAACTCATATCAAGTATCTTCGCTAGCTCAGGATGATAAAGCGATTTGATTATTTTTCTATTCAGCTGTCGCGAAATTGATTTTAAGCATTATTATCAATCGCTATTACAATATGGTAGTTATCCGCAAATATTTCTTGCTCAACAAAAAGAAGTCTTTCTTCAGAAGCTATTTAATAATTATATCCAAAAAGACCTCATTGAATTTTTCAAAATCAGCAAGCCATGCTTCCGGACAGCTAATTAATTTTCAACAACTCGCTGTTAATTGTCATGTTAATGTTGAAACCATTAGGCATTAGAAAAACTTTTGTTATTAAAATACTCAAACCCTGTCATCCATTTTATTCCGCTTGAGCGTTTGCCTGATCTGTTCTGGCAATTAAATCATTTATGCTAGCACTTGATGGCATTGCTAGCATATGCTAGCATATCAATAAAGAGAGATCCATTCATGGCTAATTTAAGCATTCGTAAACTTGATGAAAAAACATATGCTCAATTAAGAATCCGCGCTGCCAAACATGGTGTTTCCATGGAGGAAGAAGCGCGGCAAATTATTTATCTAGCGGTATCTGCGCCTGAAAGCATTTCCAGTATTTTTAAAGTTCATTTTGGCAGTAAGCACGGATTTAATTTATCTCATTTACATAAGAAAAAGCCTCATGAACCCATGGATTTTGACGAATGATTCTGCTAGACACCAATGTCATTTCTGAAATGATGAAAAAAGCTCCCTCGCCTCAAGTTATTGAATGGATGGATCAGCAACCAGGATCTGAGTTATTTATCTCTGCCGTTACTGTTGCTGAGATAATCTATGGGCTCAAAGCGCTACCTGCTGGAAATCGTCGCCATTTTTTAGAAACCGCTTTCAATAAAGTTGTTCAAGAAGCTTTTGAGCATCGTGTTCTTAGCTTTAATGAAATAGCAGCCAGTTATTATGGCAAGATCATGAGTCATCGAAAAGCTTTAGGACGGCCACTCAGTATCTTAGATGGACAAATAGCAGCAATTGCCCTTGCTCATGGAGCCAGCTTAGCAACACGGAATATAAAAGATTTTAAAGATTGTAAATTAGAATTGATTAATCCCTTTATCAGCTGATTCCAATGAGACATGCAGGATAAAATTGGTCAAAGTCCAGTAATACAGTTGCAACACTCGGTAACACTACTGGTTCCACAGCCAAATTATAATAAAATATACCTTTATATTTTTATATAAAATAGTATAATATACATGTATATTTTTACGGATAAGCCACAATTAAACGATATCTTATTGATAAATTGATAGATTGGCTCGAATCCCCGGCTCGCAAACCAGCTGTACTTCGAGGCGCGCGGCAAGTGGGAAAAACGTGGATTGTTAGGGAACTTGCCAAACAAACCGGTAAGCAGTTGATCGAGCTTAATTTTGAAAAACAACGTTCTCTTGCTGTTCATTTTGCAAGTAATAATCCATCGACGATTTTATTAAATTTAGAAAGCGCGTTGAATCAAGCTATTCATCCAGCAGACTCTATATTGTTTTTAGATGAAATTCAGGCTGCGCCTGATCTGTTCGCAAAATTGCGATGGTTTTATGAAGACATGCCTGAGCTTGCCGTGATTACAGCAGGATCATTACTAGAGTTTGTATTAGAAAATCATACATTTAGTATGCCTGTTGGACGTATCCAATATTTCTTTATTGAGCCATTAGGGTTTGAGGAATTTTTATTGGCAAAAAATGAAACGTATTTATTGTCAGCCATGGAAAAAATTTCCATTGATAAATCATTTAATACAGCCTTGCATGATAAAGCTAATCAATTATTTAGAGAATTTGTCATGGTAGGTGGCATGCCAGAAGCAATTTCCACCTGGATTAAAACATCTTCGTTGGAAGCGCTTGCAGAGGTGCATAATAATTTGATTAATACCTATCAAGATGATTTTACAAAATATGCCGGGAGATTATCTATCACCCACTTGGAAGAAGTATTGCATGCAGTCCCTAAATTATTAACCAAAAAATTTATTTATAGTCACGTCGATCCCACCGCGCGACATGAAAGTATTAAACAAGCGCTAAGCTTACTGGTAAAAGCGCGGTTGTGCCATAAAGTGCAAGGTGCTAGCGCGAATGGCATTCCGCTTGGAGCTGAAGTGAATGCAAAGATATTCAAAATTATATTGATCGACGTTGGCTTGGTTTCAACGATGCTAGGCTTAAAGCTGCATCAATTTAATAACATAGAAGATATTTTAGTTATCAACAAAGGGGCCCTGGCAGAACAGGTCGTGGGACAATTATTACGCTTATTATCGCCATTTTATATGGAACCCACATTACATTACTGGAGTCGTGAATTAGCCAGCTCAAACGCTGAAATTGATTATTTAATCCAAGACAATCAACGATTGATACCGATTGAAGTAAAGGCCGGTGTTGAGGGTAAATTAAGGTCATTGCATCAATTTATGAGTGAAAAACCATGGAAGCTTGCCATTCGTTTTTATGCAGGACCCTTTCAACATGATCATATCACATTAAAAACAACCACCGGTAACCTGAATGACTATGAACTCATTTCACTACCATTTTATTTGCTGGGACAATTATATAGATTATTGGAGCTTAACGATAAAGTTGAGTAAAACAGATTATATAAATCTGGACTTTGGCCAATTTTATCATTGAACTATCTGATATTGCTATTCTAGGTTTGATTAATATTTAACCGCTCTTGTGATGAATAATAATTCTTATTATTCAAGCAATTATATTTTTGCCGAGCAAGGTTATATTTTATGATCTAAACTTAAGGTATAAGCCAATGATTTTCCAGGAGAGCTGCCAGCAAGCCGATATTATATTTAAAAAACGAGGAATATTTTATGAGTGATAATAGAAGTAAAATGCCAAAGAGCCTTGATGATAATGATGAAAAACAATCTGCAACAGCATCACGGCCAACAACAACATCAGTAACATCCAGTTCTTCTCTTTTCCCTCCTGTTCCCTCTCTCCAGGAATTAGCTATCACACATTTACTTACTGAGTTAAATAAAAATAATGTGAATTTAGATGATGAAAATTTAGATGAAGCATTTAGTGCATTCTTAGAGGAGCAAAAAATATCAGAAAAATCTGCAATAGCTAAAATACTAAAAGAAAAAATTAAAGAAGCCTGGCTGGAAAGCGATAAATTTCGAGAGTTGATTTTACAAATGAAAGATCAAGAAGATGTAAAAAAAGTCGTAAAAAAACTGCAAGCATATAAGGATTACCCTTATCTTTTACGCGAATTAATTTTTTCAAAAGGAAGTTCTCATGAGAAGTTTGGAGAAAATAAGGAATTTACTCGAATTCATGAGAGAAAAAGCGCATGGGAGTTAATGATATGGGCACATAATTATGATCTTCTGTTTGGACCTTTGAAAGAGTTTGTAGAGCTAGCTGATCCCACAAAGGAACTAGCGAATTCTCAAACTCCCCCTAGTCCTTTTGAGTTGCAGGGCCCCCATCCAAAGGTTACTATTGCTTCTGCAGCAGCCCCTGCTGCAGAACGTTCAGGAAAAGATGAGAAAAAATCAGAAACAGCGACTGCATTTGATTTTGAATCTTTGATCGGAGCGATATCGGCGGATCCTTGTACTGACGATAAAGCAACAATGCCCGTGCTTATAGCTAAATTAGAAGAATTTAAAAATGCCTATCTTACGGGGTTACTTGCCCCCCAGGACCACCCTAACGTTCAAATTCTACAAAAGGCATATAAGGCGTATATCGACAATTTTGATCCGTGGTCGCTAAATCAATTACGTGTTTTCGGGGGGGGCGTAATTGGTCCTCTCGTGTTTTCTCTTCCTGCGGGTTTTTCTTCTCATATTGATTATTACGTTTATGTTCGTCGCGTGACGGGCGATGCGGGGGGGCGTGTGTATTGTTTGTTGAATTTAGATAAACTATGCAAGAAGAAAACCGACGACTTTAGCCAGCTTGTCTCTTGGTTAAAAAATCCATCGCAAACATTGGATCATAATCAAACGCCCGCTCCTCGCTAGAAGATTTTAGAAGTAATCCTGTAGCATAAGCCGCAGGAAGAATCTCCCAGCAAAGTTCAATAAACCATCGGAGTATCTGATCATATTGCCAAGTTTCTGAAGTTTTCGTCCACCAACACGCCCATTGCTGCAAGTAGGTTCTGATTTGATGGACAGAAAATCCGGCGGTAACCATGGCCTTGACCTGCACTCTAGCGTTACGTAGTGTCCTCGCATGCGGAACAATACGCATAGGCTCATTCTTCAGATGTTCAGTTCTTGTCTCCCCCCCCATAAAGGTTAAAGAATTTACAACTGAATTTGCTATAACATCATCATTCGAATACGCCACGTTGGTTTTATCTTGGGGTTGCGTTCCAAGATAATTTACACCCAAAAAGTGAAACCCCGCATGGATAGAACCCATGCGGGATTTTTTTCGAGATATGGTTAAATGCTTTTCTTTTAATATTTCCATTAGCTTGCGGCGGCAGCGATTGAATTGTCGTTTAGTCTGGCAAAGTATGAGAATATCATCATTATAATGGAGATAATCCACGGAATTACAGAAATTGAATGCGTCGTCTAATTTTTTTAAATATATCCCTGAAAAAAATTGCGATAGCGGACCACGCAAGGCTATCCCCTGTACGGGATTTTTATATCCCCGCGGAGTATCTATGGGATTGGTAATCACATTTTCTAACATCTTGATGACTTTGGGATCATTGTAGTACTGTTTGATATCTGCAAGCAGTTTAAAATGGGGTATTGAAGCGTAAAACGATTTGACATCAACACGTATTAAAAACTGTGGCTTTATTATCTTGCAAAATTTGACGGATGCGTTGCGTGGCCAGCTTGACTCCGCTCGGACCAAAGATATGGTAGCAATTTTTGTTAATGACCTGAGGAAAAGTGGGTTTTAGCTGCTTAAGAGGTCGAGGAGTATAGCTGCCTGACAATAAAGATTGAATGCCCTCTAGCAGCCATTGATTGATCTCACGAGCCATGAAGTGAATTTCATGATTGTGGTTAGCATGCCGCTTGCGTCTATGCATCTTCGCAAACAGCTTTCGACCAATCTCCAACATCGAGGGGATGTGCCAGCGTTTCATCACATTCCTTTGTTATGGTGTCTTGAACTCTATCATAGCCAAATTTTTCCAAAATTGCTTTCATTTCTTCATTACCATGAAAGGGAATGCGAAAATAGCCTGTTTCATTTTTATTAAATATAATCTTGATGGGATGTCCAAAACACTCGGCTACGCTTTTTTCCAATGCTGAAGTTTGAATAACAGATTTATTAGCCACGCTGGCGCTGGGTTTCTTACTGTCTGCGGTCTTAATCGCTTCTTCAAGTGTACGCACAGACCATTCTTTTTTGGCGGCTTCGTAGGCAAACCAATATTGCTTTTCTAAGGGCAGATCTGCTAATGTCTTACCGTGTCCTTCGCTTAAACCTCCTTGTTTAATCCAATGCTGAATGCGAGCATCTAATTTTAATAGCCTTAGTGTATGCGTAACCTGGACACGGCTAATACCCAAAATAGCGCCAAGCTCTTCATGTGAATAATTAAAGTTAGCAATCAGGCGCTGCATGGCCAGTGCCTCTGAAATGGGATCCAAAGCTTCTCTGCAAGTGTTTTCAATAAGAGCAACCTGTGCGGCTTGTTCATCAGAGTAATTGGTTAATAAGCAAGGAATAACAGTAAGACCTGCAAGCTTAGCTGCCCGCCAACGTCTTTCTCCCGCTACAATTTCAAAATGCCCTGCTATTTTAGTTGATTGCCGAACAATGATGGGTTCCAACACCCCAAGGTGATCAATGGTTTTGCTTAGACGTTCTAACGCTTCTTCTGAAAAAAGGTCTCGTGGCTGATAAGTTCCGCTGTGTAACTTATCTATAGAAACTTCTTCTAAAATTGCTTTGCTAAATTTTTTATAAATCGTTATTGTTTCCATCGTTTTTTCCCATAGTATAAGGATTTTTCTATGCAGTCTCTGCCCCGTGGAATAGCAGTGGTCTTTAATGCGTTTAGCGAATTATTTACCCTGCCAACCTGGAGGCATATGCAGCTGCTTTTAACAGGCGCCATCTTATGCCAAGGCGCTAGGCGTGTCAGCTCAATTTTACGGGTCATGGGACTTTCACAAGAAAAACGCTTCGAAAAATACCATCGTATTTTTAATCGCGCCAGGTGGAACAGCTTGATGGCGGCCAAGATTTTATTGGGTTTACTAGTGCAATTACTCCCTGCTTCTTTTCCTATATTAATTGTTGTCGATGATACCATCGAGCGCCGTAGTGGAGTGAAGATTAAGGCCACAGGATGTTATCGAGATGCCTGCCGCTCAACAGAGAAAGTGGTGGTCAAATGCTTTGGCTTAAAATGGGTTTGCCTGATGTTGATTGTGTCCTTACCTTGGTGTCAGCGTCCTTGGGCCTTGCCATTTATGACCATACTGGCGCCTTCAAAAAAAGCTAATCAAGCGCGTGGACGCAAGCATAAAACCAGTGTTGACTGGACGATTCTTGCTGTTCGCATTATATCGCGTTGGTTCAAGCGTGCCTGGGTATTAATTGGGGACGGTGGTTTTGCCTGTATTCAATTGGGACATGCTTGCATCAAACACAAGGTCACCTTAGTTTCACGCTTGAGACTAGATTCCGCATTATATGAATTTGCACAGACACCCGCTAAAGGTCAGCGCGGCCGGCATCGTGAAAAAGGCATGAGAGCTGTTTCACTAAAAGTGCTGGCAAAGGATATGACGCAAGCCTGGCATGAAACTACAATCAATTGGTATGGCGGCGAAAAGAAGAAAGTTCTTTTGTTATCGGAGATTAACCTTTGGTACTCGTCTGGAGAAAAACCCATGCCTATCCGCTGGGTACTTGTTCTCGATCCTGCTAAAAATGAAGCAGAAGCTTTTTTTAGTACTGACTTGCAGTTAGCGCCTGAGCAAATTATCAGATGGTTTGTTCTACGGTGGAACATCGAGGTGACATTCGCCGAAAGTCGCATGCACTTAGGCATGGAGACTCAAAAGCAATGGTCAGATAAAGCCATTGCTAGAACCACCCCTTGCTTGATGGCCTTGTTCTCATTGGTTTGTCTATTTGCCTGTCAAATGATAAAAAATAAAGCACTGCCGATTTTATCAACTGCTTGGTACGATAAAAAAGGTGAGGCCACCTTTTCGGACATTATTGCTTATGTTAGGCGCGATATTTGGTCATCTCAGTATTTTAACGACTCAATGGTTGAGGCTGACTATATGAAAATTAAGCCGATTTACTGGGAAGCCTTGCTATATCAGCTTGTAAGGGCGGTATAATTGGCCAAAGCCGAGATAAAGTCTCTCAGGATAATCATTGTATTACACTTTAAGTTTAGATCATAAAATATAATATTGCTTGGGAAAGGCTTTGCGTAAATCGGCTCCGTCATTGCGAGCCTGCGTTTTTTGCGACGAAGCAATCCAGTATGCTTAAAAACTGGATTGCTTCGTCGCAAAAAACACTCCTCGCAATGACGGTTTTGTGTGAAAAATGATTTACGCAACAAGCCTCTTGTGAAAATATAATTGCTTGAATAATAAGAATTATTATTCATCACAAGAGCGGTTAAATATTAATCAAACCTAGAATAGCAATATCAGATAGTTCAATGATAAAATTGACCAAAGTCCAGATCATGATTCTCTCAAAAAATGAAAACGTATAACAAAATAGTGAGGGCCACTGGTTGGTTTACCAGAAGACCCTTCGCTGCACTCAGAATGACAGAAACCGTTAAATATCCAAATTCACTACCGAGAGTGCATTGGTCTCAATAAAGAGACGTCTGGGCTCGACTTCATCACCCATCAAGGTAGTGAACAATTGGTCGGAGGCCACTGCATCTTCTACACGGACTTGTAATAAACGGCGGGTATCCGTGTTCATGGTGGTATCCCATAATTGATCGGGATTCATTTCACCCAAACCTTTGTAACGGGAAATCACTTGTCCCTTCTTACCTTCAGCCAGCAACCAGGCAACGACTTCGCGGAAAGATGTAACGAGTTGTTGCTTATCGCCACGTTTGATATAAGCCCCTGGTTTCAATAACCCATATAATTTATGCGCCAAGGCAGCTATACGACGATAATCCGAAGACATTAAAAAATCTTTATTAATCAATATACTATGATCTGCTCCATGGCTGGTGACCAGAGCGTGCGGTTGCCAGAAATGACGCTCGGGATCTTCAACGACATCAAAGCGATAACGAATGCTGCCACTGGATTGATGATTCAATTGCTCTTCCATCGTCTTAACAAATTTTTCCATGAAAGCATGGTCCGCTAAGCGCATATCATTGAGATCTTGGTTTTCTAATAAATTCTCTAAAATCTGATGAGGATAACGTCTAGATAAACGATGCTGAATAATTAGCATCAGCGCTTGGAATTCTCGTACCATACTTGCCAGCTCTTGATCTGGCAACGGCTGAGGATGGTCTCCACTAACATAAAGAGCCGCATCTTCCAAAGCGGAATCAATCAATAGATTATCCAAGGCTTCATCATCTTTCACATATTGTTCTTGCTTGCCTTTCTTGATCTTATACAAGGGCGGTTGCGCAATATAAACATAGCCGCGTTCGATAAATTCCGGCATTTGACGGAAGAAGAAGGTTAAGAGTAGGGTGCGAATGTGCGAACCATCCACATCAGCATCAGTCATAATAATAATGCGATGATAGCGCAGCTTATTGGGATCATATTCTTCAGGACCAATGCCACAACCCAGCGCAGTAATCAAAGTAGCAACTTCAGCCGAGGAAAGCATCCGATCAAAACGCGCTTTTTCTACGTTCAAGATCTTACCCTTCAATGGCAAAATAGCCTGTGAACGTCGATCACGCGCTTGTTTAGCCGAACCGCCTGCAGAGTCACCCTCTACAATGAATAATTCCGATTTGCTGGGATCTTCTTCTTGGCAATCAGCTAATTTTCCGGGTAAACCCGCTAAATCGAGAGCTGATTTACGTCGGGTTAAATCACGGGCTTTGCGTGCTGCTTCTCTGGCACGAGCAGCTTCAATAACTTTAGTGGCAATAGCTTTAGCATCCTGGGGATTCTCCGCCAGAAATTCGTAAAATTTTTCGCCAGTTAACGATTCTACGACCGCTTTTACTTCAGATGAAACTAATTTATCCTTGGTTTGAGAAGAAAATTTAGGCCCTGGCATTTTAACCGAGAGCACTGCAGTTAGCCCTTCACGGAAATCATCACCCGTTGTAGTAATTTTTGCTTTTTTAAAATAGCCTTCTTGTTCCAAATATTGATTCAAAACCCGGGTCAAGCCGCCACGAAAACCTGCCAAATGCGTACCACCATCTTTCTGTGGAATGTTATTGGTGTAACAAAAGATTTTTTCAATAAAACTATCATTCCATTGCAGGGAAATTTCCACAGAAATGCGGTCTTTCTCGCCACTAATATGAAATACTTTAGAATGAATAGGATTTTTATTGCGGTTTAAATCCTCAACAAAGGCTTTGATACCGCCGCTATACTCAAAATTATCTTCGCGGGTTTCTCTTTCATCTACAAGATGAATATGAATGCCGGGATTTAAAAATGCTAATTCTCTCAGTCGCTTAGATAAGATTTCATAATGAAATTTAATATTACTAAAGGTTTCATGACTGGGATTAAAACGAATTTCCGTTCCTTGTTCAGTGGTTTCACCCACAACAGCTAACAGCGCCTGGGGTTCACCATTTTTATAATGTTGTTGATGCACTTTGCCATTCTTGCGAATCGTTAGCATCAAATCCTCAGACAAAGCATTGACCACAGAAAGACCCACGCCATGTAAGCCGCCAGAAATTTTATAAGCATCATTATCAAATTTTCCGCCAGAATGCAGGACCGTCATGATAACTTCGGCTGCAGAGCGATTTTCTTCAGGATGAATATCGACCGGAATACCTCGGCCGTTATCTCTTACTGTTACAGATTCATTACTATGGATAATAACATCAACAGTATCGCAATATCCGGCTAGAGCTTCATCGATAGAGTTATCTACCAACTCAAATACCATATGATGCAGACCGGAGCCATCATCGGTATCACCAATATACATGCCAGGACGCTTACGCACAGCATCCAATCCACGCAGAATTTGAATTTTTGATGAATCGTAAGCTGCTTTATCAGTCTTCATGATTGAGGTATTCACAAGTTCTCCGGTATTTTATCATTAGTGCCTAATTAGGTATATATTCATTAAAAAAGCGCTCCTCGCAATGACGTCACCATTTATGTTTCACGTGGAACATTTTCCAATTTGTTCCTCATCTATCATCCCATGTTTCACGTGAAACATTTTTACTGGACTGCCTAGTTGAACCATAATTTCACTCATGGCTTCTTTTTCTACCGCTGTTACGAAAATCTGTGCGTTTTGATCTGCAAGGGTCTTTATCAACCAAGTCCTGCTATGTATATCTAGCTCCGCAGGTAAGTCATCAACGAGGTAAATAGGACGTTTATTGGTTAGCTTAGCCAAGAGTGCGCCTTGCGCAAGTATCATACCACAAACCAATAGCTTTTGCTGCCCTGTAGACAACACATCTTTAGCTGGAATTCCCCTCATTTTAAAGCTTAAATCAGCTTTTTGAGGGCCTAATTGGGTATAACCACGCTCAAGGTCTTTAGGGATATTATTGGTCAACAGTTCGAGATAGGAATGATTTACATCCCAGCCCGGATTATAGTCCAAGCTAAGCCCGGAAATATTAAAAACCTGAGCCAGATTTTCATCCAAGATTAACTTCAGTGTTGGCAAAAGCTGTTCAAAATAGATTTGTCGCAAACTATGGAAGGCTAGAGCTGCTTCCGCCAATTCTACCGTCCAGCTAGACAACTCTTTAGATGAGGCTCTCAGCTGCAAAGCCGCATTTCTTTGCTTAAGAAGGCGATTAAAGCGATACCAAACAGCCTGAAACTCTTTATTTTGGTAAAAAATTCCCCAATCCAAGTATTTTCTACGAAATAGTGGGCTTCCCTCGATTAAATAATGGCTGTGGACATTAATTAGGCGTATCGGTAAAAAAGCCGCGAGTTCTGAAATACTGGAGATATCTTGCCCTGCTATTCGAACCCGAAGCTCTCCTTCCTGTAAACGTTCAACGCCCATGGGGACTTGCTGTCCAAACTGATCATTTATTGATCCAAATACATTTAGTCGATCAGATTTATAGCGTATTAATCGCTCAGCATGTATACTTCTAAAAGAACGACGATGGCCAAGATAATAAATCGCTTCTAAAAGACTAGTCTTGCCACTGCCATTTTGCCCATAAAGAAAATTAAAACCCTGAGTCAGGGGCTGAATATCAACTTTCTCTAAGTTTCTGAAATTATTAATAAATACCTGGTTGAGAGCCATGAACGCTTGCTCGCGTCTCGTCTGATTGCGCCTAGTATACCCCAAATCTCGTTACGCCTCTCTATCTTAAAATCTGCATCTATACTTAAAGAAAGCCTTAAAAACCCTTGGAGGAAAATATGGCTAATATTCTGCTAGACCACATTAGAAGAGTAATAAAAGAAAGAAACTTGGATTTTCAGAGTGATACTTTGCCTGATTTAGGCGATATGAAACGGGTATTTCAACTCAAAGACCTCCCTTTCTTAGATAAAGAAGCGGCAAAAACCTTATTCACCACTATCTCTTCTAATTTGAAAAAAGGCCTTGATGCCTTAGAGATCTCTAGTGATCCGCTTCAAATAGCAGAAGCAGAAAAACTCATTAATAAATGCTTTAAAATTCTCACTAACGATACAAAAGAGTGGGATGCTTTATTAAAAGAAGAGATAAAGCCAGAGCACCAGGATAAATTTACTCAAGCTATCCGTACCGCTTTCATATTCAAAGCGCTCACTGATCTCTATACCACTCAGAATATCGCTCAGAAAATTTCTCGCGAACAAACGCAGTATATTAGCACTATTTGCAATACCATGATCTCTCCTCAAGATTCAGAACAGGATAAACAGCACAAATCACAGAAACGCCAGGAGGAGTTAACTAGCAAAGTATTCACTACAACAACATCTGCTCCAAATACCATTAAAAATACCGTGGTATCGACACCGAGCACAAAGGAAACCATGCAAAACAACTTATTGCAGAAAGTGGCCACTTTTTTTAAACGTACAAAATCAATACCTAATCAGCAACCCAACAATATGCAAGCTAACATCAGCACGATTGAAGAACCAGAAAATATCCAAACTAGAAAACGTAGCGGTGGCTTTAGTCAATAAACTGTCATTGCGAACTGAGCGTAGCGAGGGTAAAGCAATGACGCCGCTTCAGAATGATAGCTCACCCTTAAAAACTCTAGCAGCAGGACCTGTTAAAAACACAGGAGAATCACCGCCCTTCCATTCCACCAAGAGTTTTCCGCCGGGAGCAAAAACGTCTACTGTAGAATCTAACCAAGTTTGACGAATGCCCGCAACCACTGCAGCACAGGCATTACTGCCACAAGCCAGCGTTTCTCCAACACCACGCTCATAAGTGCGCAGACGAATCGCCTGACGATTAACGACTTCCATAAATCCCGTATTAACACCTTGAGAAAAAGCAGGCTGTTTCTCAATTTGCACGCCCCACTGTGAAACAGGTATTTCTTTAATAGAGGGCGCACGATAAATAGCATGGGGATTGCCTAGCGAAAGCAGCATCAACTCCAAAGATGAACCTTCTACTATTATTTTCAAGATTTGAGGATTAATCTGCGCTTGTCCCATATTCGTGCGAATGTGATCATAATCTTTAATTTCAAGCTGCACTTTTCTTGCCCGAGTTTCAATGCTCAAATTAGGCTTAGCAATGATTTGCTCTTCATGTACATAGCGTGCCACACAACGCATGCCATTACCGCACTGTTCCGCTTCACTGCCATCAGCATTAAAAATTTGGCAATATAAATCTGCTGATCGCGAAGGTTTCAGCACCAAAAGCTGATCGAAACCAATTCCACAATGCCGATCTGCTAAGGCGATGATATCGACTTGTTGCAAACTAAATGGCTGCTGAAGGTGATTTAAGAGGACAAAATCATTTCCTAGACCGTGCATCTTGCAGAAACTGAGCTTGTTCATGCGTGTTTCTCTTGAGTAGGCTCTGGTAATCGAAGCGGGCCATATTGCCCACAAGCAGTCATTATAGTGCAAAACAGGATAGCGAGTAATATTAAACGAATCATAGTAGAGCCTAAGAAGACCGTAAGTTTTTATAGTGTAATATTAAATTTTGGGTCGAGGAATCATGTTGCTGCGCCATCACTTCTTGCTCCAAATCTCGCAGGACATCCGGTAAGATTGCCTTGCCTAATTCTACGCCCCATTGATCAAAGGGATTTACATCCCAAATCACACTTTGAACAAAAATCTTATGCTCATAAAAAGCTAATAAAGCGCCTAAATTACGAGGATTCAGCCTACTCATAAAAAAGAAGCTACTGGGTCGGTTCCCCGGAATTTCTTTATGCTTATCCTTTTCCTGTTTACCACACATCAACGCTCGGGCCTGACTCAGTGCGTTTGCAACCAAAAGATCCTGATGCGAATCTAAGCCAGCTTCCTGTTGTCCTACCACGATAAAATCCACTGGTACAACATGCGTACCTTGATGCAGTAATTGGTGAAAAGCGTGTTGTCCATGAATACCCAGCTCACCCCACACAATCGGTCCAGTGGCATACTCAGCTTCACTGCCTTGACGAGTAATTCGCTTTCCATTGCTTTCCATATCCAGCTGTTGAATATAAGCACGCAGATTTCTTAGAGCATAAGCATAGGGAATAATCGCCTGAGTAGGCGTTTGGAAAAAATTGACATACCACACGCTCAATAGGCCCATGATCACGGGAATATTTTGTTTAAATTCCGCCGTACGAAAATGTTGGTCCACTGAATAGGCACCCTCTAGAAAAGCCTGAAAGCCTTCCATGCCAATTTGCAGGGCCAAAGGTAGACCAATAGCCGACCATACTGAATAACGCCCCCCAACCCAATCCCAAATGGGGAAGATTTGTTCTTGAGGAATGCCGCCTGGAAGAAGATTGCAATGTCTGGCTTTTTCAATTTGCGCTGTCACTGCCACAAAATGGGCTTGCAAATTCTTGCGCTTCAAGCAGTCTTGCAACCAGGTATAGCAACTCTTGGCGTTTACCATCGTTTCAGTGGTCGTAAAAGATTTGGAAGAAATAATAAAAAGGGTTCGCTCCGCATCCAATTGCTGCCAAACTTCTTGCAAGGCAAAACTATCCACATCAGAAATGAAATGGAAGCGCAACTGAGAATTCGAGAATCCAGCCAGTGCCTGGGTGGTCATCAAAGGCCCTAAATGAGAGCCACCAATACCAATATTAACCACATCACGAATGGGTTTCCCCGTCGCCCCTCGCCAGCTTCCTGATCTCACTGCTTCAACAAAGGCTGACATCTTGGCCAAGGCATCATGAATCCAGGACATCACATTTTGCTCTTGAACCCAAAGTGGCGTCTTTTCAGGATTACGTAAGGCCATATGTAAGGCAGGTCGTTGTTCAGTATTATTCACCGGCTCTGCAGAAAACAATGCTTCAATCTTAGCAGGCAAATCAACACTATAGGCCAATTGAGCCAGTAGAGACAGGGTCTCAGCGCTAATACGGTTTTTTGAATAATCGAATAAAAGATCGCCAAAGTTCAAAGAAAAACGTGCAAAACGCTGCGAATCCTGGGCAAACCAATTCTGCATGCTTTGCGTTTTTATTTGCTCATAATGTGCTGTTAATGCCTTCCATTCCGGCAGTTTGACTCGCGACGTCATGGTCATGATTTATTGCTGCTAAACCTACGAAATTTGAGGAATGATACGCGTTCCCAGCACTATTTGGCAATCCCTAAACACCGCGATTTGAATATTTTGGGTTATCATGATAATATCTTGTTTCTTTTTTGGCCCCAAAAACAACAATGTTAGGAGTGTTTTAACCATGTTAAAAAAATTACTAATCGTTAGTACTGCCCTGACACTAAGCAGTGGCCTGGCTTTTGCCAGCGGAGCCCCTTACATTGGTGCTAGCCTTGGTGAAGTAACCAATACGACAGATTCTTTAAACCGTAATTTTCGTGGCATTCCTCTAAGCCTTAATGTCGGTTATGGTGCTCTCTTATCACAGAACTTTTATCTCGGCGGTGAAATTATTGGCACCCTAGGTACCCTGACGCTAAATAACAATGGCTTAAAAACAACTTATGGCTATGGTCTCAGCATTCTCCCCGGGATTATGTTGGGTGATCACACCTTAACTTATGCCCGTGTCGGTGCTGTTAGAACACGCTTCACGCCATCTGCTTCCTCCAACCACAATGTCAACGGTGGTCAGTTGGGTTTAGGCATGCAAATCGGTTTAACTCAAAACCTAGATCTTCGTGGCGAATATGTCTTTACCGCTTATCAATCCTTCAGCGGTATTTCTACACCTCGCCAAGATCAATTCAACCTGGGATTGGTTTACAAGTTTGATTAACCCACTTTCTCTGTCATTCCCGCCAAAGCGGGAATGACAGCTGCCCATTGTCATAACCTAACATCTCCTTTACTATAAATAGCCAGAAACATTCATTCAGCAATTTAAGGAGATAGATTTTGATAATAGGGAGAAGTCATTTATTTTTATTCATCATCTCCAGTCTCTGCATTTTTATAGTATTAACCTCAACTGCTCAGGCTGCTTTTCCTCCTCCGCAAGGTTGGTACATTGAGGGTAATAGTGGTTATAGCACTGTCTCGAGTAAGTCTTATGGTGCCCCCAATATCAGAAGATCCGGCCCCGGTTGGAACATCAATCTGGGATATAAGCTAACCAATTATTTTAGTGCGGAAGGGGGATATACGCATTATTTTCCAACTCGAATCTACAATGGCCCCAAATTAGGCCAAGACACGCATTATTCCTATGATTTAGCCGCCAAAGCCACTGTGCCTATTTCTGACACCAGTGTGGATATTTTTGGAAAACTCGGTATTGCCCGCGTTCATTCTAATGTGGTGATTAGCAATGCGCAATTGGCCCAAGGGCTCATTCTCAATCCTGGTGCGCAGAATGTCACTGGCTTATACATGGCTCTAGGTATTGAATATTATTTTGCGCCTAGTATCGCTGTTAATCTGCAATGGGCCAGAGCCCATGGCAATGGTCAGACGGGTGATTTAAATCTCTATGGCGGCGGTTTATCGTATAATTTTGGATAGTCACTGTCATTGCGAGGAGTGCTTTTTGCGACAAAGCAATCCTGTGGATTGTTTTGTCGCAAAAAGCACTCCTCGCAATTGACAACGACTCAGGTTGATAAACTGGCACCAAAAACTGTCTTGGCTCCTTCACCAGCATTTTCCTGCACCAACTTAGGTACCAAATAACCCGGCAAACGATGACTTAAAGCACGATAAAGCGTTTCGATCTTCGTGCGATCTACTTCAAAATGTGCTGCACCTTGAACTCTATCTAAGAGATGCAAATAATAGGGCTGCATGCCTGCTGAAAATAAAGCTTCGCTAAGTGCAACCTGGATATCCACTTCATCATTAATTCCCTTTAATAAAACTGCCTGATTGAGTAAAGTCACACCAGCTTTTTTTAACCCTTGCATCGCTTCAATCACAGCAGCATCGATTTCTTGGGGATGATTACAATGAGTCACGAGCACGACTTGCTGTTTGAGTTCTTTTATCCATGCAATAAACTCGCGGGTGATACGCTCAGGCAGCACGATTGGAATACGGCTATGAATTCTTAAACGCCGTACATGGGGAATTGCAGCACACTGCTCACTAAAGGCTCGCAAGCTGCGATCATTCAATAACAGAGGGTCACCACCGCTTAAAATGACTTCAGAAATGGAAGTATCTTTTTGTATGTAAGCAAAAGCCTGATCCCAATTTTGTTGACTAGGCGTATTTTCCGCATAGGGAAAATGGCGACGAAAACAATAGCGGCAATTGATGGCACAAATTCCGGTCAAGGTCAGCAAGACCCGGCCTTGATATTTATGCAATAAGCCTGAAACTGGATTAAATCCTTTTTCTCCTACTGGATCGAGATTATAGCCTGGAACCAGTTGATCTTCTTCAAGTACCGGCAACACTTGAAGCAGCAAGGGATCACGGGGATTGGCTTTTTGCATGCGCGCAATATAGCCGCGAGGAACTTTGAGTGGAAAACCCGCCAAGCCTTTAGCTGGTAAAGCTAGGCTAGCAGGATCCAGGTCCAGCAAACGGCATAATTCACGATAATCGCTAACCGCCTGGATCAACTCTTGCTGCCAGTCCAGTTTTGTGTTCTTCTTAATCATATTGAGATCATATCGATTTGATGAAGGATCCAAAGATAGCACTTTTTATCTAAAGCAATTATTATATGCGCTTTTGAAACGGAGTAAACAGCCATGTCTGTACTTGGAATGAATGAAATTAAGAGCGGTACCAAAGTTATCGTCGATGGCGACCCCTGTGTGGTCGTGGACAATGAATTCGTTAAACCCGGTAAAGGCCAGGCTTTTAACCGTGTTAAGGTCAAGAATTTGAAAACCGGCCGTGTGGTCGAGCGTACTTATAAATCCAATGATTCCTTGGAAGGCGCTGATGTCAGTGAAATTGAGGCTCAATATCTCTACAATGATGGTAATATTTGGCATTTTATGTGTCAGGAAACCTTTGAGCAGTATGCTGTGAATGAAGCCCAGGTGACCGATGCCAAACAATGGCTCAAAGAACAAACGCAATGCATGATCACTCTGTGGAATGGCGGGCCCATCTTGGTCAATCCTCCTATTTTCGTTATCCTACGCGTGGTTGAGACTGATCCCGGCATCCGAGGCGATACTTCTGGCGGCGGTAGCAAACCGGCCAAACTGGAAACTGGCGCAGTCGTGCGTGTGCCCTTGTTCATCTCGGAAGGCGAATTACTCAAAATCGACACTCGAACGGCGGAGTATGTCGCTCGCGTTAAAGAATAGGTTTCCTTGTATGACCAAAATCTGGCGGCCTTGCGCATCTGTGGAAATGCTGCGGAAAAGAGCAAACCTGATCGCTAAAATCAGGGAATTTTTCACTGAGAGAAATGTTCTGGAAGTAGAAACTCCCTTACTCTGTCACGCTACTGTTACCAATCCCTATATTCTTAGTATTCCTGCCATCGTGCGAGATCCTCAAAGTAACCAGGACAAAATCAGCTATCTTCAAACTTCTCCTGAATATGCCATGAAACGTTTGCTAGCAGCGGGCAGTGGATCAATTTATCAAATGTGTAAAGCCTTTCGCCAAGATGAATTAGGCCGTATTCACAATCCAGAATTCACCATTTTAGAATGGTATAGACTGGACTTTGATCATCATGCACTGATGGATGAAGTGGATGATTTATTACATCTATTGATCCAGTGTCCTCGTGCTGAGCGTTATTCATATGCCCAAGCCTTTCAAAAATTCCTAAGTATCGATCCCCATCTAGCCTCAGAAAAAGAATTAGAGATCTGTGCTCGTGAGCAAAGTGAAATTCAAATGCAAGGCGATTTAAGCCGTGATGGTTGGTTGAATCTATTGATGAGCCATTGTATTGAGCCACAGATTGGTAAAGATAGGCCCGCTTTCATCTACGATTTCCCCGCTTCTCAAGCCGCGCTTTCTCGGATCAGAGCAGAAAATCCTCCCGTTGCCTCACGCGTTGAGGTTTATTATAATGGCATTGAGCTAGGCAATGGCTTTCATGAGCTACAATCTGCAGAAGAACAGCGCGCACGTTTCGTCAAAGATTTAGAATATCGCCAGCAAAATAATCTGCCTCTGGTACCTATAGATGAATACTTACTCTCCGCCCTAAGTCATGGCTTGCCTGATTGCGCTGGTATCGCTGTTGGTATCGACCGTTTGATTATGATTGCCCTGGGAGCAAAATCTTTGGAAGAGGTTCTCAGTTTTAATTTTTCGAATGCTTAGGGTCAAAGTCGTTGTCATAAAACATCGCTGGCGGAAAATTGACAATAACCGTAGTTATTCTCATAATTACGGTTTTATAGGTACTGAAGAAGATGCGTAATAAAATTAGAATCTTAATGTTAATAGTTGAAATTTTTGAAACAAATATGAGCAAAGGTGTGTTTGCTAAAAAAACTATACTTACCGGAATAATATTTTATTTTTATAAAATAGCCCTAGATAAAAAATGGTATGCAAGCATATCAGATTCACTTGTATCAACTATTACTAGGAGAGAAAATGTCCATACTTGGTTAACTAATCAATTTAAATTTCTCGGGATTTATCAAGCGAGTGAAAAATTTCAAGGAAAAGGGATTGCTAGTCATCATTGTATGAGTTTTGCTTTTGATTTATTACATACGATGCAAGATCCTTATTTTTGCAATATAAAATATCGTTTTCATGATCGTGCAGAATTATATCTTAAACAGAATAAAGCCAGCAAAATTTCTGAAGAAAATTTAGAGGTTGGATATCTTATTCTTTATAAGAATCAGATGGAATATATGCATATTGCAATATCAATTGGAAAAATCAATGGGAAATCATACGCTATTTCAAAATTTGGAGAAGCACACAATGTATTTATCCATCCCATTGATTTTGTGCCCGAAAATTATGGGACTCTAGTATGTTTCAAGAGTACGCTAAAATTAAATAGTGAAGTGATCGCTAAATTTGAAGCTGTCAAAATAGAGTTGAATACATATTTATCTTCCGTTTCTCTTGAAGAAGAAAAATCTTCTCATGCCATCCATGGGAACGTTGTGTCACAGCCAGAATCGGAACAATCAAGAACTAAACAAAAAACAGAAATTTTTATAGTTAGACACTGGCTTAAACCACCATCATATAATTTATCTATGTTTCATGCTATAAAAAAACCGTTGGCTTTGACACAAGACTCTCCGTCTACGGCTAGAACCTGCACCCTGTAAACGGGGTTCATCTGGGCCAAGGGTATTATGTGACTAACAAGCAAATATTCTTGGCGTTTATATCGGCTAGCGGCATCAAAAATAATATGCTGGTAAAACATGGATATTATCCATTTCTCCACTCTCAGGATTTTTTCCGAGAATGATGCTATCTTTAAATTGTAGGACAACGATAATTTAAATGATAGATTCAACTTGTAACTTGATCGGCCCCGAACTTACTGCTTTGATTACTCTACATCTTCCATGGCCAGGATTAATGACATATTCGCTTTCTACAATTCCGACGGACTCTAGTAGCTGAACATCTTTATCGATCGCTGATCTGCTACGATGTAATTTACGAGCCAAGCTAGAAATGGTATCTGGCTTTTTCCGGATAGTGGAAAGTAAAGTGAGTTTAGCTTCGGTGATAAATTTTATTAAATTTCGGGCATCTTCAAAACTAATAATTTTTTGCGGTATGATAGTTTTGCCTTTGTCGGGAAATGCGGCTATTTTTTTCCCTCGCGCAAAAAAATCTTCAAGGTCCTGCTTAGAAGATTTGTTGCAAATCTGTATCAGCAACTCTATTTAGCCGGTTGATTAATAAGTAAATATACAAAATCCGACAGGGAATACCCATTATTTTAGGTTTCAATTTATGCCTCCACTAAGTCTATTATTGCGTCTATAATATGCGATTATTACAGTCTTCGAGGATTAGGTTATGCGATGGTTACGGTTTCTGGGTAAATTCTTTGGAACTTTATTTTATCTCCTCATTTCTCTCCCCTGGATTCTTCTAGCCACTATTACTACTAGCCTCACTTTTTTGGATGCCCTAATCAGGGGAGAGGTAAAAACAGCCATTATCGAATTAATCGTTGCCCCCTTTAAAGTGCTGAGTATTTTTGCTATGGCTATTGCTATCGCTATGACGAGCGGATGGGGTTTAGGCTTGATGAAACAGCTGCTTTCAGCGCCAACCCGGTTTACTTATTTTTTCAAACATGCACTAAGTTACGGGCTAAGAAAGGAAGAATCACTGAGAAATTTTTTTAGAAACCCTCTCAATCCCAATGGTCTGGATGCATTCATAAGCCCCGGTTTTTTTGGCAGTCTAGTCTTGAAGTGTATATCCTTAGTATGCAGCATGGAGCAGCATATTTCTTATAACGCAGGAACTGCTTATGCCCATAGCGATGTCAATGTTTATTATACAGAAGAAATCCTCGGTAAACTTAAGACTACCTATCGGGACTTGTCCAATAAAACTCAGGACTTAGCGAGCATTAAAACTTATTTTGCTGCAAAAAAAATTGCGGCTGAAAATACATTGAAACATGCTCAAAACCAACCGCCACCACCAGGACCCGATGGTAAAGAAATTAAAACATCTCGCATTCAGAATGCCAAAGAAGAATTAGCTCATATTGAGGCGAGCATTCGTTGTATTGAAAGACTTGAGAAAGATGGAGAGATTGCTCCTGACATTAAAGAAAATATTGCGTGTTCTTCCATTGATGCTCTTTGTTATGTATGGACAGCGATTGAAAAAGAAAGCGGGTCTCTCGCTGATCAAGACTCTTTAAAAGAAAAATTAATCCTAGCTTTGTATCAAGTACAGCGGGGATTTAATATTGCTAGCGGGAATAACAGTCTGGTTGATCTTCAAGAATGTCCAACAGGCAGTTTAGGTTTGATTGTGCGAGTCATTGCAGATGAACAGGAAAGAATGCCAGGTTCTACTTATACTGCTAAAGATCCTTCTCCAGCTAATCTCAGTATGGCTTTAAAACATACCTTAGATCAGCCTTTCATGAATAGCACTGCAATGATTGAACAGGGATTATATTCTATATATCAAAAGAATCCTAAAGCATTTAAGCATCAAAAAGCCGAAGAAATTAAGAGCATGTGGAAAATGCGATATAGTGATCTCTTGAAGCCAAAGACACCGCTAGCAAAACCTGTTCTTTCTGAGGAAAGCATGGATGCGCTGATTGATGCGGGTATTGAGGCTTGGATACCACCAGTCCCAAAATAAAATATATTATTAAAGTGCCTTAAACTATGTCCCTAGCACACGCAAACCCTAAAAAACAACCTTTCGGTAACTTTAAATATATCAAAGGAAAATATCTAGTCTTTCGAGCCTGCATATGGACTGACGGAATGGGTGATCTGGGGCATTTTATTGATTTAACAAATCCTCGCGTCTTAGAAAAAGTTTCCAAAGCATTAGGTATCCGTATTGATACTACGCCAGCAGCCTTCTGTCATCCCGCTTATTTCATTGGTCATGTTGATAATGAAAAAGTAGCAAAGCGGGTGAGGGCCGCCTTAATTGAAAGTGGTATTTTGCAAAAGCAAAAATCTTCAATACCGGCTAAAACCCTCATCGATATTAGCACTTTTGCAGATAGCTCTCGAAATCAAGCAGGATTTCCTCAATGGTCTCTCCCAGTCTTGCCTGATCACTGCAGTATTTTTGAAATTTCTACCGTAAGTGAAGCTGTTACTATGCTTGACCAAACCTGTTGTACACGCATTAAAGAGCATGGCCCGCGGAGCAAAACACCCAAAGATCTTTTTGAGTATAAGAAAAAAACGGGTACCGATCCTTTATTCTTTCAACGCGTTATCGAACATCAATCCTTAGGTTATTATAGTAACGATCTACGTCTACTGATTTCAGAGCCCAGAGCAGAAACCCTGTCTCAAAAAGCACAGCTGCTCCTGAAGATGCGAAACCAAAATTTTGTCAGAGACTTGGTTTTTTCTGGGGAAGAAAAAGAACTCGATCAGCAAAGTACTGAAGCTTTTTTACAAAAAACGCTTTTTATCCCGGCCTATTTTCAAAGTATCACCAATCTGAAAATCTTTATTCAAGCGATCCTCCGTTCTCCACTCTTGAAAAATTACTCTACTATCTGTTTTTACATTAACAAAGAAATCTATTTGGATTTTTCTTTTCTAGCCGCTGTAGGTATAGCAAATTTCGTCAACCACCGTGGAAAATCCGCAGCCGAAACTACAAAAATAGAATCTTCTAACGACACAAAAACCCTGAGATTCTATCATAACTACGATTTAAATGATGAAGATTATCAATCCCTCTATGCCATTGCCCAAATCATTGGCGGCTGCTCGGGTGACAAAACTCTAGAATATTGCCTATCAAATTACTTACTTTTTATCAGCCAAGTGAGATCTTATAAAAAAAGTTTTTACGATCATTTAGTCGAAACCTTGGCTCTTTATACTGAGAATAAAAACATACTAGAGTATTTATCACTAATCAATAATAATGATTTACTAAGAGAAGAAACTCTCGCGCGTATGTTGTCTCTAACGGCCACCTCTTCTTTTTTAGAAGATTGGCGTAAAATGTGCCGATGCTTTTGTGAAAAACATAATTACTATGACATCTACCCGGATGTTATTCGAAAAAATCTGATGATTCACGAGCTTTTTACCGCAATATTGGAAAATGATCATCGACACGCGGATGAGGTGCTTGCACACTTCAATGATTCAGAACTAGAAAATGTCTGTAAGCTAGCCAGAGATCCCGGTCTTGATGATGACACTTCTAAGCTTATTAATAATAATATAAAAGCCGTGCTAGAAGCCCGGAAAGCAAAACTGCAGGCTGTTATGATAGGAGAAGCATCTAAGGAAAAGCCGCTTTCGATTGAGCCGAGATTAACAGTGAAAAAATAGAAGCGGCCGTTTCTCTGGATAATGATTTACGACAAGTTAAGGGTGAGGAGTAATGCTAATGATAGTGATTTGTTTCTCGGCTGGTCCATAACACCAAAAAACTCGATAGGCTGCTGGGATCTTATTCTGTACATAAGCTTCAAACACTTTTTTCTTGCGATCATATGGATGCTCAATTGAATCATATTCGTGCGTCTTAAGACTAGGATGACGTGGATTTGATTTTAATAAATTAACTGTTTTGAAAACTTGTTTAAATAACCCCTCTATTTTGGAAGATTTACTTTGGTTGCGTTTTTTACGATTAGTAAACGAGGTTTCTGCACGTTGCTTTAGATCTCGATACATGCTTTCTGCTTCAACAGTCCATTTTAATTCAAACACATCTAGTCCTCGATTTCATCAAGCCAAGACAGATCTTCATTCTCCGCCAATGGATCTTGCCCAAAATTTTTGTGCTTGGCTTGATCGATGCCGCGCTTTAATGAGTTAATAGCACTTTTATTTTTATGAAGCCAGACTTCAGTTTCTGGAATAACAACAGCCTTTTTAAGAACCATTTCTCCCGGTGCTCTCTCTTCTATAAGAAATGTCATATCTGCGAAAGCCGAGCCCAATAGCAAACGCCCTTTTGAATCAGATTTCTTCGCAATTTGCATAATGTTCATCTCCCCATTACATAATAATAGTATAGTGATAGTGGGATATATATTCAAGTGGGAATATCCCACTATTATGATAATTATAATTAATCAATCGGTTGCGGAGATAGAATTCGCCAACAAGACGGACACGCAAACGGGCTCGGGTACATTCACGAGGGGATCCGCTAAAAGTTATATTATTTTAATCTCTCTAAGGCAATCGTTTCAGCAATATCTGCAGTGGGAATTTTTTCTTTTTTAGAACGTTCAAAAATTTCCATCAAAGTTTCGTAAATATTATTGATTTGCTCATGGGCTTTTTGGATATCGCCATGCACATAGAGTGCAGAAGCTTGAATCAAACCGCCAGCATTAATCAGAAAATCAGGTGCATATAAAATACCGCGTTCCTGCATAGCCAGGCCAAATTGAATATGAGCCAATTGATTATTAGCAGAACCGGCAACAATTTTAACCTTGAGACGTTTAATGGTATTAAGATTTAAGGTGGAACCCAAAGCGCAGGGAGCAAAAACATCCGCCTTAAGATCATAAATTTCCTCAGGTGAGCAAAGTTCTGCACCAAACTCTTGGGCGCAACGTTCCAAAGCAATATCATTGATATCACACATGGTTAGCTTAGCACCCAATTGATGCAATCCCTTGGCTAGTTCATAGCCCACATGACCCGCACCCTGGATGGCCACACGCACCCCTTCCAAATCATCACGGCCTAATTTGAATTTAACCGCTGCCTCGATCCCTCGGCGCACACCCAAAGCAGTGTAAGGCGCAGGATCACCGCCCTGGGTGGTACAAGTCACATAAGAGGTCTGGCGTGAAACAATATCCATGTCCGCAGGTTCAGTACCACTATCTACCGCTGTGATATAGCGACCGTTCAATTCATTGACGAAATCACCAAACCTTTCAAAATAAGCTTCACGATTAGAAATAATCGCCGGTTTAATGAGTACTGCCTTGGCTCCCCCATGGGGCAAATTAGTAATGGCTGCTTTGAGAGACATCATGAAGGCTAAACGCAAAGCATCCTCTAGAGCTCGCGCAGTCGCTTTATAAGGCACCATTCGACAGCCGCCAAGGGCGGGGCCTCGCTTGGTGTTATGAATGGCTATAATTGCTTTTAAATCGGTTTCTTTATCAAACTTAACATGAAATTCGCCAAAACCCAGCAGGTGAGCATAACGAAAAAGAATATCACTGGAATCATGACGACGACGTTTGATTTTCTTGGTCGGCTTCTGGACGTCCATATCCCTACTTAGCGCGTTTCCGGAGCTGCTGTATGGCGCGTAATTGAGCAATCGCTGCAGCCAATTCGCTTGCGGCCTCAGCAAAATCAATTTCTGCTTTCTTTTCGAGCAGTTTCTTTTCAGCCTGCGCTTTGGCTTCCATTGCAGCCTGTTCGTCAATATCATGGGCCCGCATGACGGTATCTGATAATACGGTCACAACAAAAGGCTGCACTTCCAGCATACCACCATTTACAAAAAAAACCTCTTCTGATTTATCCGGCATCAGCGCCCGAATATTGCCTGGCTTTAAGGTGGTTAGCAGCTGGGTGTGGCCAGGATAAATACCCAGTTCACCCATGTCCGCCGTGATAATCGCCGCTTCTACAGCCTCGGAAAAAATTTCTCTTTCAGCACTAACAATATCAAGACGCATGGTTGGTGTTATGGTCATGTCTATACTCTCTATTGTAAGGTTTTGGCCTTTTCAACGGCTTCTTCAATGGACCCAACCATGTAAAATGCTTGTTCAGGCAAGTGATCGTATTCACCCTCAACAATGCCGCGGAAACTGCGAATGGTTTCTTTCAAAGGCACATACTTACCTGGGCTACCGGTAAAGACTTCAGCAACGAAGAAGGGTTGCGACAAGAATTTTTGAATCTTGCGCGCACGCATAACAGTCAATTTGTCTTCTTCGGAGAGTTCATCCATACCTAAGATCGCGATTAAATCTTTCAATTCCTTGTATCGTTGCAAAGTCTTACGTACCGCTTGAGCTGTTTCATAATGTTCCTGACCCACAATTAAGGGATCTAATTGACGGCTGGTTGAATCCAGCGGATCAATAGCAGGATAAATACCCAATTCAGCGATTTGACGGGATAATACGACCGTGGCATCCAAGTGAGCAAAGGTCGTTGCTGGTGAGGGATCAGTCAAGTCATCGGCAGGTACGTAAATAGCTTGTACCGAAGTGATGGAGCCAGTCTTGGTGGAGGTAATACGTTCTTGCAAAATACCCATTTCTTCAGCCAAGGTTGGTTGATAACCCACGGCGGAAGGAATACGGCCAAGAAGCGCTGATACTTCCACACCCGCCAGGGTATAACGAAAGATGTTGTCGATGAACAAGAGCACATCACGGCCTTCATCACGGAAGCTCTCTGCAATAGTGAGACCCGTCAAGGCAACACGTAAGCGGTTACCCGGTGGCTCATTCATCTGACCATAAACCAGAGACACTTTATCCAATACATTGGATTCTTTCATTTCAAGATAGAAATCATTTCCTTCACGCGTTCTTTCACCCACGCCCGTGAATACCGAGTAACCACTGTGTTCAACAGCAATGTTACGAATCAACTCCAGCATGTTAACGGTTTTACCGACACCGGCACCACCGAACAAACCAATCTTGCCACCTTTGGCAAAAGGACAAATGAGGTCAATAACTTTAATGCCGGTTTCTAGCAATTCTTCATTGGCTGCTTGTTCCGCAAAGCTAGGCGCATCCCGATGAATAGGCATTTTGTTTCCTTCAATTGAGCCTTTTTCATCAATAGGTTCACCCAAGACATTCATGATACGGCCCAAAGTGGATTTACCAACAGGGACAGAAATAGGATCACCGGTATTCAGCACATCCAATCCACGACGCAGACCATCGGTCGTTCCCATGGCAATAGTACGAACCACGCCACCACCTAATTGTTGCTGAGTTTCTAAAACTAAATTTTGGTCCTTAACAGACAAAGCATCATAAATTTTAGGCACGGCATCATGTGGAAATTCCACGTCGACAACGGCTCCGATCACTTCAACAATCTTTCCCACTTTTGTTGCAAGGCTTGCCACACTCATTTGCTTTACCCCTTAATGTTTTATTACTAATAGAATACTTTACACATCAAGACCCTCACCCAACCCTCTCCCGCAAGCGGGGACATCATAATACCGATGCACCAGCAACAATTTCAGACAATTCTCTGGTAATGGTTGCCTGACGCGCCTTGTGATAAATCAACTCCAATTCTTCAATCAGACTGGCGGCATTATCCGTCGCATTTTTCATTGCCAGCATACGAGCGGCCTGTTCGCAGCCAATGTTTTCGATAACCCCGCGATAAATCTGCGATTCGATATAACGGGTGAGCAAGCTGTCCAGTAAAGCACTGGCTTCATCGGGTTCATAAACATAATCCCAATGTTTTTTTAACTGCTCTTCTTCACCTGGAACCAAAGGCAAAATCTGCTGAATGCGAGGCTCCTGACGCATCTTATTAACAAATTCATTGGAGCAAAGATATAAAGCATCAATATGGCCCTTGAGATATTCATCCAGCATTACCTTGACCACGCCAATGAGATCAGCAACCAAGGGGGCATCCCCTAAACGAGAAGCAGAAGCCAGAACATTACCGCCAATGCGCTTAAAGAATCCTGCGGCCTTGTTACCGATTAAGCACAAATCAACTTCAATGTTGGCCTCTTTTTTTTGCTTCAAATCACGAATCACGGTCTTTAATAAATTATTATTTAAACTGCCGCATAAGCCGCGATCAGTCGTCACAATAATATAACCTGCGCGCTTAATTTCCCGTTCTTGTAAAAAGGGGTGGCGATATTCCAAATGACCACGAGCCACATGATTAATCACTTGCAGGATTTTCTTGGCGTAAGGTTTAGCTTTAGCCATCCGATCTAGGGCTTTGCGCATTTTACTCGCAGCCACCATTTCCATGGCGCGAGTAATTTTCTGCGTGTTGCGAATACTGCGAATCTTGGTGCGTATCTCTTTAGCAGCCGCCATGCTTCACTTACTCCCAGCTGTGAGTTTTCTTGAAAGAATCAATAATAGAACGCAAGGTCTTCGCAATGTCATCATTATAATCGCCGGATTGAGTCAATTTATTCATGAAATCGCCATGATGCGCATGAGCATGCTGTTGTACGCCTTTCTCAAAAGCAGCGATCTTATTCAAGGCCACATCATCCAGATAACCTTGGTCGGCAGCAAAAAGAATAAGAGCCATATCAGCGATGGATTGCGGCATATATTGTTTCTGTTTCATGATTTCCATGATACGTTGGCCGCGCTCCAACTGCTTACGAGTCGCTTCATCCAAATCGGACATGAACTGGGAGAAAGCCGCTAATTCACGATATTGAGCAAGCGCCAAACGCACACCACCCGCTAATTTTTTGATAAGCTTGGTTTGTGCAGCACCACCAACACGAGATACAGAAAGACCGGCATTAATAGCGGGACGGAAGCCGGCGTTGAACAAATCCGTTTCCAAGAAAATCTGACCGTCGGTGATAGAAATCACATTAGTGGATACGAAAGCAGACACGTCACCAGCCTGGGTTTCAATCACTGGCAGAGCGGTTAAAGATCCTGTCTTGCCTTTAACACGGCCCTTGGTTTCCTTTTCAACATAAATAGTATTTACACGGGAAGCACGTTCTAACAAACGGGAATGCAGATAGAAAATATCGCCGGGATAAGCTTCACGACCCGGTGGACGTCTTAACAACAAGGAAATTTGACGATAAGCCCAAGCATGCTTGGTAAGATCATCATAGATGATTAATGCATCCTCACCTTTGTCACGGAAATATTCACCCATGGCACAACCAGCATAGGGCGCAATATATTGCATAGCAGCAGTATCAGAAGCAGGAGCCGCAACAATAATAGTATGCGCCATCGCCTGATGTTCTTCTAGCTTGCGAACCACTGCAGCAATAGAAGAAGCTTTTTGTCCGATAGCAACGTAGATACATTTTACGCCCGTTCCACGTTGATTAATGATAGCGTCAATAGCCACAGCAGTTTTACCCGTTTGACGATCGCCAATAATTAATTCACGTTGACCTCGGCCAATTGGAACCATGGCATCAATGGATTTTAATCCAGTCTGCACCGGCTGAGAGACTGGCTGACGATAAATAACCGTAGGAGCCACTTTTTCAACTGGCGAATGACTTTCAGCCTTAATAGGGCCTTTGCCATCCACAGGATTACCCAAGGCATCAACCACTCGGCCCAATAAGGCTTCGCCCACGGGCACTTCGAGAATACGGTTGGTGCAGTTAACTTTTTGACCCTCAGCTAAATCACTCGAACGGCCCAAAACCACGACTCCGACGGAGTCGCGTTCCAAGTTCAAGGCCAAACCAAAAGTATTTCCTGGGAGTGCAATCATTTCACCTTGCATGGCATCATTTAAACCATGCACACGGGCAACACCGTCTTTGACGCTAACAATGGTGCCTTCGGTTCGGATTTCAGGTTTGAGGTCAAAATGCGCAATGCGCTCTTTGATAATTTCACTAATTTCAGAGGGGCTAAGTTGTCTAAGTTCCATAAGCTTTCTACCTTATTGCAAATTCGAGTAATCGTGATAGCTGCCCGCGGATAGAGCCGTCAATGACTTTGTCTCCCGCACGAACAATGGCGCCGCCTAATATATGCTCATCAATAACACAGCGCAAGTTAACCTTATGGTTAAAGATTTTGGATAATTTGTCGGCCAAACTGAGCTCTTGTTTTTTATCCAAGGGAACAGCTGTGGTCACTTCAACTTCCGATAACAAATTATCCTGAGCTTCATATTCTAAAAATAATTCTGCGATAGCGGGCAGGGCTTCCAATCTTCGATTTTCCGTAATCAAACGCAGAAAATTCTTTCTATCTTGATCTAAATAGGAAGCCAGAAGGTCGCTACACAATGAAAACCATTGTTGGGCAGAAATTCGGGTGTTACTGAGTAACTTGGAAATTTCTGGCCGTTCAACAATTTGTGCCGCAACATGCAACATGCTGCTCCAGGCCGGCAACTCTTTTTTAGCCCGGGCAAACTCATAAGCCGCTTGCGCATAAGGTCGGGCAATAGAGTAGGTTGTTGCCATAAATATTTATCCTATGAATGTCCCTTCTAAATCTCTGCTACAAATTCATCCAACAGAGCCATTTGTTTAGCGCTATCCAGATGATGACGGACAATTTTTTCAGCGCCCGCAATCGCCAAGGTCGCCAACTGCTTTTTTAAAGCTTCTTTAGTTTGATTTACTTCACGCGCGATTTCTTCTTGAGCTAAGGCAATAATGCGTTTTTGCTCTTGACGAGCCTGCTCTTTGGCTTCATCTAAAAACTGAGCTGAACGCTTATTCGCTTGTTCGAGAATGTGAGCCGCTTGCTCTTTGGCTTCACGAATCATTTCCATGACCTTGTGTTCACCTAACTCGAGTTCACGTTTGCTGCGCTCAGCAGCTTCTAAACCAGCCGCAATTTTCTTTTCGCGCTCACGCATGGCCTTGATCAAGGGTGGCCATACATATTGCATCGTAAACCACACTAATATGGCAAAGGTAATTATCTGGCCAAGTAGAGTGGCATTAATATTCATTAGTTAGTCCTCAGTTTAGCTAACCGTTGATTTTGCTACGGTGGTCACCGCTGCGATGAATGGGTTTGAAGCAAAAAATAAGTATAGACCCATGGAGATAGAAATAGCAGCGAAAGCGTCAACGAAAGCAGCCATCAAGAACATACGCAAGGTCAAGATAGGTGTTAATTCAGGTTGACGGGCAACACCTTCAAGGAATTTACCGCCTAATAAACCGAAGCCAATACCCGTGCCCAGGGCAGCGAGACTGATCAATAAACCTGCTGCGAGAGCGCTAAGACCAGAAACAAGTGCTAAGTTTTCCATTGTATCTCCTAAATATAATTAAAAAATCTACTCTGAAGCATTATTCTAATGCGTATCATGAGCCATACTCAGGTACACGACCGTCAGCATCATGAAAATAAATGCTTGGATCGTAATAACCAGAATATGAAAAATGGCCCATATACTACCAGGTAACCACTGTGACCACCAGGGCAGTAAGGCAATAAGAATAAAAATCAGCTCACCTGCAAACATATTTCCAAAAAGTCGCAATGCCAGAGAAAGCGGTTTAACACCCTCTTCAATGCAACGGAAAATGATATTGACCGGGAAAAGATAAGGTCCAAAAGGCTTGGTTACAATTTCCTTGGGTAAATGGAAGCCTTTGACTTTAATGTTATAAAAAACAATCAAGAAAAAGACACTCAGAGACATAGCAAAAGTTGCATTAGGATCAGCTGTTGGTAATACTTTAAAATGCTCTACATCGGCAAAACCCAACAATCTTGGAATTAAATCCACCGGTAAAAGATCCATGGCATTCATTAAGAAAACCCAGAGGAAAATAACCAAGGCTAAAGGAGCAATGAGCTTGCTTTTACCATGATAGGATTCATTAACTGATTGTTGAACGAAATTCAAAATGATTTCGACAAAATTTTGTAGTTTCCCGGGTATACCAGAAGTAGGACGTCGGGCCACAAAGCGTAGGAATCCAATGATAAATAGCCCGATTAAAATAGAAACAACCATTGTGTCTAAGTTGATTACCCAAAAGCCCTCTCCTCCCAACTTCCAAGTTTTGAGATCAAAGGTGAGATGTTCTAAATGATGTTGGACATATTGTCCTTGTGTTATGGCGTGCTTACTCATGAAGATGCCCTTGTTGAAGATTTAGATGAAGCGCCCTGGCTAAAATACCAGCCACAGATAAATAGAAAAGAAAATATGGCAAAGATATAACCAATTATAACAAAAACTATATTTACTGGTAGATATTTAACCATTAAAACGAATGAGACAACACTAAGTAATAATTTCGTAAATTCACCAACCATGAATTTGAATAAAAATTGATCCATTAATCGATGACCAGAATAAGAAAATATCCGCCAAGCAAAGAGAAAATTAGGAACAATATAAGCACTTCCTCCTAAAAGAGTAGAAATGCCTTTATTAAGGCCATTTATAATAAATATGATCACTGATAGAGCAGTAGTCATGATCAATTGCCAAAATACTAGTTTAAGTGCTTCGCTTTGTAGCGATTTGTGCAAGGTCGCCAAGGCGAGGGTCCTTTTGATCTTAAATACTTAGGGCGCTTCGTCGGGCGAAGTATAAATTTTTTTATCAGGGGAAGCAACAGATGATGGTTATTACGTTATCTCGAATGATTAACAAAGAAGTAACCTCTGTTAATCAAAATAAATTAATATATTTTTTAAAAGATTATTATTTTTGCTATATAGCAGTGGTTTTTTTGTGGAAAATATAACTATTTTATTATTATTCAATATATTATAAAGATGTAACCTTGTGGAAAACTTGCGCATAAGCCCCTTTGTACTGGATGAATAATGGGTATAACTTAAGGTTTGGTTTGAAAGAACAGCTTATAACGAGGTAATTAGATGAGTTATAAACAGGATATCCACAGCTCTGTGGATAAAAATGGATTAAAAACTTTAGATCAATGGTTGAAATGGATTGCCTCGGTTCATCCCCAAGAAATGGCTCTGGGCCTGGATCGAGTGAAATCAGTAGCTGAGCGGATGGGGCTCTCAAAGCCGACTTGTCCGCTCGTGATTGTGGGGGGCACTAATGGCAAAGGATCCTGTGTGGCCAGTTTGGAGAAAATATATAGCTTGCAGGGTTATCGGACTGGTGCTTTTACTTCACCTATTCTCTTTCGTCACAATGAACTCTTAAGGATTCAAGGGCAGGAAGTCGAGGATCAAGAATTTTGTGAAGCCTATGCCAAAATTGAAGCGGCGCGAGCAGAGCTCATCCTAACCGCTTTTGAATATCATACTTTGGCTGCTATGGAAATTTGCAGTCGTCATGTGCTGGATATCTGGATTTTGGAAGTGGGTTTGGGAGGGCGCTTAGATGCGGTGAATATTATGGATGCTGATGTGGCTATTGTTACCAGCATTGGCATTGATCATGTCGATTGGTTAGGGTCTACTCGAGAATTAATTGGCACAGAAAAAGCAGGTATCTTTCGTTCGCATTGTCCAGCGATTTGTGGCGATACTGAGCCGCCAAATTCTCTTGCAGAGTATGCCAGAAAATTATCATCCCCCTTTTATTGTCAAGGAAAAGAATTTAGTTTTTTGATAAACAAGGATTCCTGGGAATGGCGGGGGGAAAACTCTGCCTATGCTCAATTGCCATTTTCTCAATTGGCTGTTCAGAATATTTCAACGGCACTAATGGCTGTTGAAATCTTACAAACCCGATTGCCGGTTTCTGAGGAAGTGATTCGACAAGCGATTAAAACAGTGTCGATACCAGGACGCATTGAAATCATCCCTGGGCCAGTCACTGAAATTCATGATGTATCGCATAATCCTGCAGCGGTTGCTTTTCTCTCACAGCGTATGCAGCAGCTTTCTTGCCAAGGTAAAACCCGGGCCGTTTTCTCCATGTTGGGTGACAAGGATATTGCTGGTAGTCTGCGTGAGATTAAAATGCTGATTGATGAATGGGTTGTAGCACCCTTGGGGGTGCCGCGTGCGGCTAGCCGTGAACAGTTAGTGCAAGCATTTCAAGCAGAAGGTATTAGCGCGGTAACTTATTTCGATTCAGTGAAGCAAGCAGCGGAAGTAGCTAGAAAGGTTTCACAGGAAAATGATCGTCTGTTGGTTTTTGGTTCCTTTCATACGGTGGCGTTATTCAAAAGTGCCCATTGATATACCGGCATGATATGAATGGTTTTGCCTTCTATTTGTATTAAGTCGGTCTCTGCTTCTGTTAAAATCCACGCTTCTGATAAATGGGTTTCTTCCATGGCTTTGAGGAGAGCGGACACTTCTCGTTTTTTTGTTTTAGCATCGATAAGAGACCAGGTGACTTGTATCAGCCGAGCGTCTTTAGGATGATCATATACCAAGAAATCAACCTCTAGATTGTTTTGTGTTTTATAATAAAAAATATGCTTGAAACGACGGCGCAATTCGAGAAAGACCATATTTTCTAATAAAACACCATGGTTATCAGTGAGATGAAATCCAATTTTGTCGATGAAAGCATTGCAGATGACATAAATTTTCTTAGGCGCATTGACTTGTTTTTTAAAAGAAGGAGAAAAAGGACTGATCAAAAATAAAAAATAACAAGATTCCAAATACCCTAAATATTTAATGACAGTATTAACACTACCTAAATGAAAATAGTCCTTCAATTTTGAGTAGGTGATTGCTCCTGTACTGTTACTTAATAAATAAAGTGTTAATTCGCGAAATAGTTTAATATTATCGATGCGATAACGTTGCACAATATCGCGGATCAGAATGTCTTCATAAAGACTGCTTAATACAGCACGACGTCTGCTTTGCAAATAAGTTGGCATGCCTCCTTCTTTTAAGTATTCTGAAAAATATTGATGCAATTCGCTGCGTTTTTCTGTTAGGTGAAATTGATTTTCATTATATTGGTAGTGTTTATATTTCAAGAATTCTGTATAGGAAAAAGGAAACAATTCAAGATCTACATGACGGCCCGTTAATTTTGTTCCAAGTTCCTGACTCAACAAATTTGCATTAGAACCTGTAATAAGAATTTGGTTATTGCTATTGTGTAGACGTCTGACAAAACGCTCCCAGCCTTCTACAATCTGAATTTCATCAAAAAAGAATAGAGTCTGTTTTCCATTAACTTCATAAAATATTTCTAACAATAGATTAAATAAGGAAATATCAAAAGAAACCAAACGCTCATCTTCAAAATTTAAATAATGCACAGGGATCGGGGATTGGGGTGATAGTGCATCTAAAAACTGCGCTAATAAAGTTGATTTCCCACAACGACGTACGCCCTGGATAATGAGTATTTGAGAGGAAGATCGAAAGAAATCAGCTACAGGAGTTAATTGCGCTCTTGGAACACCACGAGGCATGTTTCTAAGCTCTTGTTTTTGTTCAAGAACTATTTCTTTTAATAGTGAGCGATTTAATATTTTTTGTTCATTCATAATGAACATTATATCATGATTTTGTTCATTATCAATAACATTTCTATAGAGTTGGTTTTTTATAATAGTAGCGTTACAAAAATAAGTTTGATAAGAAATCGATCATTCTCAAAACAGAAATGCCATTCACTTCTCGCTCATGTCTCAATTCTTTGACAAGTTGTATCGCTGGCAAGTTATATTTATTTTTAAAATAAAAAAGTGTCTTACTAATATCATGATTTGATTTTTTAACTTCGATTAGTTTTTCGATGTTATCATCCTTGATTAAAGCAAAATCGATTTCTTGTTCGTCTTTTGTTTTTAAGTAATGCAAAGCATAATTCTCAGCACGATAATCTATTTTTGCATATATATGTTTTAATAAGCAAACGGCGACAAGATTTTCTAATTGAGCGCCTTCTCCTTTGACAAGGCCAGTATCAAAAAAATAAATTTTAGGTTCCTTAAGCAGGCTGCGAGCAATATTCTTGGAAAATGGAGTTACTCGAAAAATCACATATAAGGCTTCTAAAATTTCAATATATTTTTTTACGGTATGAGGAGAAATCGCGATATCTTCTGCTAATGACTGATAGGAAATAGGAGATCCTACCCGTATTCTTAATAATTCAAATAGAGTTCTAAGCGCTCTAATGTGTTGCACTTTATCAAAATCAAATACATCCGTTGTTAGTAAGCTATTACAATATTGGAGACGCCAGCGATTAGCTTCAATGAGATTTTCAGCTAAATAGGGTTCAGGAAAACCGCTTTTTAGGAGTAAATCTTCAAAATGGATAGGCTGATGTAATTGATGTAATTCTGCCGGAGACAAAGGTAAAAGTCGGTGTAAGAAGTAACGGCCAGCGAGTGAGTCACCTATTTTATCAAAAATATCCAGTCTTGCACTGCCGGTAACTAAAATATGTAACTGTGGTAATTTGGTATCATAAATGCCTTTTAAATAATTTTTCCACGCGGGCATTTTATGTAACTCATCTAAGATCAATAAGTCTGTTTTCTCAAGCCAAGTTTGTTTCTGAATGATTTCTCTATCTTCAACCTGATCGTAATTGAGATAAACTGCATTTTTAAATTGTTTTGCAATTTCTTTGGCGATAAATGTTTTCCCGACCTGTCTAGGGCCGGCCAAGAAGACCATTTTTTTAGAAAGATCTTTGAGAATGTAAGAAACTTGGATGCGATACATACGACTATTATGCATAAAAATGCATAATAGTCTTGACTATTATGCATTTTGATGCATAATAGTCTGATTTTTGTAAAAAATATAAGGCTTTTATTTATTAGAAGGCCTGGGTGAAGGCGCGCGGCCGGGTTCGATATCTTTCTCTTCTCCTTCTTGTTCTGGTAACTGCTTTTCTTCTCCTAGATTTTCCTCTACTTTATTCTCCAGCTGTGCTGTATCAACAAGCTTTAATTTATGGAGATCAATAGTGAAAGAATATTTTGCTCTATACTCAGAATACTCAGAAACCTGTTCTTCTATTTTTTTAGTGAATGTGTGTGCATCCATAGGCAACTGAAGGCCGTGTTTTGTAAACAGTTCACGATTAGAGTGAAAACCCAGCAGCCTTTCCCATTTTGACTCATCCCCTTCACCGATATACTCAGAAACAGTATAGTTCATTTTTTTCGGATCCAGCACGCCGTATTGGCTCTCCAGTCCTTCTTTTTCTAAGAACTGTTTAAACCGCTTTATCTTCTCATCATCTGCTGGTGGTTTAAAGGATCCTGAATATGAATGAGACATGGTATCTTCTCCTCATTATTCCTCTAGCCTTAGTTTAAAGCCATAGCCAGCTTAAGACTGCGACTACAAATTTCAGTATCATGTACACGCAGATAATCTACACCTTGTTTGGTAAGATGAATGGCAAGAATGGCAGTTTCCAAGTCTCGCTCCAGGGGTGTTTTATTAGTGAAGATATTCATGAAAGATTTTCGTGAATGTCCTATCAATAAGCGGGTACCCAAGGGTTTAAAAGCTTCGGTATTTTTAAGCAGTTCAAAGGAATGCTCGGCATGTTTTCCAAAACCAATGCCAGGATCGAAAATAATTTTTTCACGCGGAATCCCACTTTTTTCGAGTTCCGCAAGGCGGGTTTCTCCCCAACGATAAACTACTTCGACAGGGTTGAGCTGAGCATCCAAGACTCGATTTTTGTCAGCGGGTACACCGAGATTATGCATCACGACGCAATCACGGCGGCAAGCGGCGATTAATTCACGCATTTTGGGATCTTCCAGTCCGCTGGGATCATTGATCCAATCTACGCCGCGAGCGAGGGCTTTTTCAGCGACTTCTACATGACGAGTATCGATGCTGAGCCTGGGAGCAATAAACATGTATCGTCGCTCACTCTGGATGGCATCGAGAATGGGTTCTAAGCGTTCCCATTCATCCTCGGGATGGAGCGGTATCGCTTGTGGATTAGTAGCTTCTGCTCCCAGGTCGATAATTTCTGCCCCGGTATTAACTAAATGATAGGCCTGTCGCAGAGCTATTTTGATTTGGGAAAATTGTCCGCCATCGGAAAAAGAATCGGGTGTGAGATTGAGAGCACCCATGAGTATCGGGGTATCGATGCGGTGATAAATCTGTCGGGTGTGTAAAGGAGCCTCTCCGGAAAAACGTGAGCCCCATGGGGCACAAATCTCAGCGGCGGTTTTTCCTTGATAGCTACCCGCAGTGGGATAAACCCAATTGGGCAGGAGATCAGCCAATGGCCAAAGAGCAAAGGGTCGCTCGGGTAAATGGAGATGAGGGATGCGAAGGTTATCATCATTGATTTGACGATTATCCCAGGCCAGAATGTCGATATCTAACACGCGAGGACCCCAATGTCTGATAGGAGGCTTCCGCCCAATAGCGTATTCCACATTTTTGATCTGCTGCAACAGCTCATGAGGTTCCAACGGGGTTTCGCAGAGTATAGCCAGGTTAAGATAGGGTTGATTCCAGGCGCTCGGTGCCTGTTCCGGCAGGAGAGCATCAGAAAGATATAAAGGAGAAACTTTGATTAAGCGGAGTTTAGGAATCCGTGCTAGCATATTTCGCGCCTGACGCAAATGAGTCAGGCGATCACCGATATTAGATCCTAAACCTAGGATGACCATGAAATTTTTTCGTCACTGTATTCGAAAGTGGCGCCCCGACTTAATTCAGCAAGACAGGGGTGTTTGGTAACCCGGACACCCACGTGGGTCTCTGGGGGAAAATAGTCCTTTAAAAGACGATGCACTTCCTTGCTAAGATATTCAATGAGTTGGAATTTCCGGTCGCCGATTTTATCTTTTAGATATTCAACCATATCAGCATAGCAATAAGTGTCCTTTAATTGATCACTTTCACAGCCTAGAGGCGGAGCGGGAAACTTCACGCGTAAGTCCATAGTAACAGAGCGCATTCGTTTTTGTTCTGAGGGATAAACCCCCAAAAACACGAACAGACAAAGCCCATTTAATGATAAGGAAGTTGTAGCGGTCATGATTATATATCCCCTTCCATAATTAGTACAAACATGGTACTGTATGCCCTCTCTTTGTAAAAGAGCTATTAGAAAAATTTATTTTAGGGCAAGTAGGGTACCATGTATGTTGCGAATTAGTAAACTTGCTGATTATGCTACTTTAATTATGAGTCGTCTGGCTGGGGACGAAGACCAGTTATACAGTGCTTCGTGTCTGGCTAAAAATCTGGGATTATCTTTATCCGTTGTTAGTAAAATTTTGAAACTTCTCTGTCGACGGGGTCTTGTCACCTCTGTTCGTGGTGCCGAAGGAGGTTATCGTCTATCTCGTCCGGCGCTAGAAATTTCCTTGGCTGCTGTTGTATCTGCCATCGAAGGTGATATGTCAATTACCGAATGTTGTAGTCAGAAAGATACTTGTGTTCTAACGTCTACCTGTGCAACCAAAAATAACTGGAAAGGCATTAACCAAGTGATTTATACCACGCTTTCTAACTTAACCATAAAAGACATGCTTTGATAAACCACGGTCAGAAAAACTATGGCAAATGAATATTTAAAGAAAGTGATCGAAAAGAAATATGAATATGGCTTTGTGACGCCCATTGAATCTGACACCTTTGCACCGGGGTTGTCGGAAGAGGTGATTCACCTTATTTCCCAGAAGAAGAATGAGCCTAAGTTTATGTTGGAGTGGCGTTTGCAAGCCTATCGCCACTGGTTGACTTTAACACCGCCCAAATGGGCTCAGGTGCATTATCCAGAAATTAATTTTCAAGATATTATTTATTATTCTGCGCCAAAGTCTCAGGCAGACAATAGTAATGCTCCCAAGAGCTTGGATGAAGTGGATCCCAAACTGCTGGAAACTTATAAACGACTCGGTATTCCTTTACATGAACAAGGCCGATTGGCCGGCGTAGCGGTGGATGCTGTGTTTGATAGTGTTTCTGTGGCGACGACGTTTAAGGAAAAATTGACGGAAGTAGGGGTTATCTTCTGCTCTTTTTCTGAAGCGGTGCAAAAATATCCTGAGTTAATCGAAAAATACCTCGGCAGCGTCGTGCCTTATCGTGATAATTATTTCGCGACTTTGAATTCCGCTGTGTTTAGTGATGGTTCTTTTGTCTATGTTCCAAAGGGTGTGCGCTGCCCAATGGAGCTGTCCACTTATTTTCGCATTAATGCCGCCAAGACGGGACAATTCGAGCGGACCTTGATTATTGCGGAAGCAGATAGTTATGTGAGTTATCTGGAAGGCTGTACTGCGCCCATGCGTGATGAAAATCAGCTGCATGCCGCTGTGGTGGAATTGATCGCTATGGATAGAGCCCAAATTAAATATTCAACAGTACAAAATTGGTATCCGGGTGATCATGAGGGTCGAGGTGGCATATTTAATTTCGTCACCAAACGTGGCCTGTGTCGCGGCCAGGGTTCTAAAATTTCTTGGACACAGATCGAAACGGGCTCGGCTATCACTTGGAAATATCCCAGTGTTGTTTTGCAAGGGGATTATTCTGTCGGTGAATTTTATTCTGTGGCCTTGACGCATAATCGTCAGCAAGCGGATACCGGCACGAAAATGATTCATATGGGAAAAAGCACTAGCAGCACTATTATCGCCAAAGGTATTTCAGCAGGGTATGGGCAGAATACTTATCGTGGATTGGTGCGTGTGTTGCCGACGGCGGAGAATGCTCGCAATTTCACGCAATGCGAATCGTTGTTGCTTAGTGATACTTGCGGTGCTCACACTTTTCCTTACATCGAAGTCAAACATCCCCGGGCGCAGATTGAGCATGAGGCGACGACATCTAAGATTGGAGAGGATCAATTATTCTATTGTCGCCAACGAGGTTTGAGCGAAGAAGATGCGGTGTCGATGATCGTCAACGGTTTTTGTAAGCAAGTGTTTAAGGAGTTACCGATGGAATTTGCTGTTGAGGCACAAAAATTATTAGAAGTCAGTTTAGAAGGCGGGGTGGGGTGAGCAATATGTTACAAATCGAAAATCTTCATGTGTCAGTGCAGGATGAAAAGCAGAAAGTAAAAAATATTCTGTGCGGATTGAATTTGCAGGTTAAACCTGGAGAAGTCCATGCAGTGATGGGCCCTAATGGTTCTGGCAAAAGTACCTTGGCTAATGTCTTGGCCGGTCGTGATGACTATCAGATTAATCAAGGTAGCATTCGCTTTGCTGAGGATGATTTATTGGCGCTGCCGAGTGAAGAGCGCGCTACACGCGGTCTCTTTCTGGCTTTTCAATACCCTGTCGAAATTCCCGGCGTGAATAACACGTATTTTTTACGAACTGCCTTGAATAACATCCGTAAGAAAAGTGGGTTGAAGCCCTTGGATGCTGTTGATTTTTTATCCCTGGCTAAAAGTAAAATGAAAGAAGTGGGTTTTGATGAAGCTTTTTTAAATCGTTCGGTAAATGAAGGTTTCTCTGGCGGTGAGAAAAAACGCAATGAAATATTGCAGATGCTGATGCTGGAGCCGCGATTGGTGATTTTGGATGAAATTGATTCCGGTCTCGATATTGATGCCTTACAAATCTTGGCTCGTTGCATCAACAGCTTAAGATCCGCTTCCCGCAGTATCATTATGGTTACCCATTATCAGCGCTTGCTTAATTATATTGTGCCCGATGTGATCCATGTGATGGCCCATGGGAAGATTGTGAAATCGGGCGATAGCAGCCTGGCGCATGAACTCGAAGAAAAAGGCTATGGTTGGATTGAGTAAGGCCTAAGCAGACTGCAACAGAGGAGTCTATGAAAGAGCATATCGACAATAAGCAGGTGAAAAGCAGCCAATGGTTAGCTCATGCCTATGAGCAAAATCCGCATGCTATTCGGGACGAGCCTTTCTTGAGAACATTTCGCAAACAACAGTGGGAGCGGTTTTTACAGCGCGGTCTGCCCACCCGTCGAGAAGAATCCTGGAAATATACAGATTTCTCCTTTATGGATAAAACAGTTTTTCAATGGCCCTTGGTTAATCAGAATGCTTTACCCCGATCGGTGTCCGAGCTCATAGTGACGCGCGCTCGGGAAAACAATCTGCTTGTTTTTATCAATGGTTATTATGTGCCGCAATATTCCAGGGTAAGTGATTTAGCAGAAGGTGTTATTCTTTGTACTCTACACGAGGCCTTGCGTAGGCACACTTCTCTCTTGAGTACTTATTTGCTGCGTGATTTAGATGCCAAAGCCCATCCCTTGTCCTGCTTAAATTCTGCTTTGATGGCTGATGGCATTTTCGTCTATGTTCCTCGCTCAGTGACTTTAAAAAAATCGCTACAGATTCTGTCCATCGCTCAGGGCAGCGCTCAGTTTATGATTCAGCCGCGTCATGTGGTCATTCTGGAAAATGAAGCTGAGCTGACCTTAATCGATGAGAGTCTCAATGCAGATGCTGATTATTATTTTTCGAATATTCATGCCGACTTTTTCGTCGGCAGAAGTGCTCGTTTAAATTACTACAAAATTCAAAATGAAGCACGAAATGCTAAACATGCTGCCAATGTATTTTTTCATCAAAAACAAGATAGCCAAGTGAATGCCTGTTCCTTCGCTATCGGCGGACAGTTTTCCCGCAATGATTTTACTGCTCTTTTACAAGAGCCGGGCGCTTTTTGCCGGATGAATGGTTTCTATGGTTTGGACAGTGATGGACAGTTGATTGACCATCATCTTTATATTGATCATGCTGCACCATATACCCGTAGTGAAATAGATTTTCGCGGTGTTCTCGCTGGTCGTTCTCGCGCCGTTTTTAACGGTAAGGTCATTGCCCAGCCGGGATCTAAAAAAGTGGAGGCGCTGCAATTTAATCATAATATATTGCTGTCGACTTTAGCCGAAGTGAACACTAAGCCAGAACTGGAAATTTATGTGGATGAGGTTCAATGCCGACACGGTGCCACCGTGGGTCAATTAGATGAAGAGGCTTTATTTTACCTAAGAACCCGCGGTATTGAGCCGCGGATGGCCAAACTGATTTTACTACAGGCCTTAATGGAAAATGCCTTGAATCAGGTGACTTTACCCTGGTTAGTCCAGTATATGCATGCGCAATGGGGAAAATGCGTGGAGAGGCTGGGTTAGTAGTCATTGCGAGGAGTGTTTTGTGCGACGAAGCAATCCACGTGGATTGCTTCGTCGCACAAAACACTCCTCGCAATGACCGCTACTCAGGATGAACAGAGAAAAGAGAGTGATATGAAGAACTTAGCACTACAAAAAAGAGAACTGGAGCTGAATCAACGAAAGCAAGATTTTCCTGCCTTGCAGCAATTGATTCATGGCAAACCTCTCGTTTATCTGGACAGTGCTGCGAGCAGCCAAAAACCTCAAGTGGTGCTGGATGCTCTTGCACGCTATTATTCAGAAAGCCATGCTAATGTTCATCGTGGCGTACATACCCTGAGTGAACGTGCAACCCTGGCCTATGAAAAAACACGCGAACACGTTAGACAATTTATCAATGCTGCCCAAGTGCAGGAAATTATTTTTGTGAGCGGGGCGACCGAAGCGATTAATGTAGTAGCCCGCAGTTACGGCGATCAATTTTTTCAGCAAGAGGATGAGATTCTCTTGAGCATGATGGAGCATCACTCTAATATTGTGCCTTGGCAGCAATTATGCGAGAGAACAGGGGCTCGCTTGCGCGTGATTCCACTGACTGCGCAAGGTGAAATTGATCAAAGCGCCTATCCGCAATTATTGACTTCGCGCACCAAGCTGCTGGCGATTACCCATGCTTCTAATGTGTTGGGAACCATTAATCCGATTAAGGAAATGACGGCTCTTGCTCACGCCAAAAACATTCCAGTTTTGGTGGATGGCGCCCAGGCCTTTGGGCATCTACTGCTAGATGTGCGTGACTTAGATTGTGATTTCTATGTGTTATCCAGTCACAAGGCTTATGGGCCAACTGGGGTTGGTGTTCTCTACGGCAAAAAGGCTTTGCTTGATAAAATGCCACCCTATAAGGGCGGAGGCGGCATGATTGAAACGGTTTCTTTTGATAAAACGACTTATGCTAGCCTGCCTTATAAATTTGAAGCAGGAACGCCGAATATTGCCGATGTTGTGGGCTTTCAAGCCACGTTGGAATATCTCCATGAGGTGGGCATAGGAAATATTTATGAGCATGAGCAGAATGTTTTAGCCTATGCGTTGGAAAAATTGAGTGTGATTCCGGGCTTAGACTTGCTGGGTAATGCTGCCCATCGCCTGGGAGTGATTTCCTTTGAATTGGAAAACATTCACCCTCATGACTTGGGCACCATTTTAGATCAAGAAGGCATTGCCATTCGCGTAGGGCATCATTGTGCTATGCCGCTCATGGAACATTTAGGCGTTCCAGCGACGGCACGCGCTTCAATTGGTTTATATAATACCCGAGCAGATATTGATGCCTTAGTGGAGGGGATCCACCGAGCCAAGAGGTTTTTTAAATAATGTCCAATTTAAGCAATTTATACCAGGAAATGATTATTGATCATGGCAAATCACCGCGGAATTTTGGTGTTTTAGAAAAAGCGCAGCACTGCCGTGAAGGCTATAATCCCCTGTGTGGGGATAAGGTAACTTTGTATATGAATGAAGTCCAAGGGGTTATTCAGGATCTGTGTTTTGCAGGCAAGGGTTGTGCGATTTCCATGGCTTCGGCTTCTTTAATGACAGAAGCCTTGCAGGGTAGAACCCGACAGGAAGCAGCGGAATTTTTTGAAAAATTTCATTTATTGGTGACGGAGAAAAATCATTCTCCTGAATTAGAACAAGGTTTAGGTAAATTGGCGGCCTTTAAAAATATAGCGGAGTTTCCCCTGCGTGTTAAATGCGCTACCTTGGCCTGGCACACCTTGAAGGCGGTTTTGGAGGAATAATAATGAGTGACATATTGAATTTTACTCACGCAGCCCAAACCCATATCCAGGGCATGCTGGCGAAAGAACAGGGCCTGGGTTTGCGCTTGAGCATCAAAAAAGCTGGATGCTCCGGCCTGCGTTATGCTACCTCGATTATTTCAAAGTTAATTGAGGGAGATATCCATTTGCAGGTTAATCCACAATTGAATGTATATTTGGATCCCCAGTGTCTGGAATATATTGAACAAGGATTGATTGTAGACTATATCGAAGAAATAAAAGACGGACTGTTAAAGCAGAAAAAACTAGTATTTATCAACCCTAAGGAAAAAAGCCGTTGCGGCTGTGGTGAGAGTTTCCATGTTTAAATCTGATTCTATCGAAGTCAAAAGAGATTGCGAGGCAACACTGATTCCTTCAGGAGTCAAAGTGTCCGTTAAGCAGGGTAGTTTTGTCATGGTGACCCAGGCCTTGGGAAATTCCTACACAGTATTTGTGAATGGAAACCTGGTGCGTATTGCGGGCAAGGATGGTGATGCTTTGGGCCTAGTGGTGTTAGAAGAGCCCGATATTAATGAATTACCGGGGACGCTAGAAGAAAAAATAGAGACGCAATTGAAAACCTGTTTTGATCCAGAAATACCCGTCAATATTGTGGACTTAGGGCTGATTTATGATAGACAATTATTGCCCTTGGGCAAGGGACAGTATCAGGTTGAGATCAAGATGACCCTAACCGCCCCCGGCTGTGGCATGGGTCCCGTTTTGGTCAGCGATATTCAAGAAAAATTGCGGGCTATTAAAGAGATTTCAGAGGTCAAGGTGGATTTGGTTTTTGATCCACCCTGGGACCGAGAAAAAATGAGTGAAGTAGCAAAGTTACAATTGGGTTTAATGTAAGGTGAGGAAAAAATCATGTCGATACTTGAGCAAATTAAACAGCAAATCAATGAGAATGCCGTTATCATTTATATGAAAGGAACACCGGATGCTCCTCAATGCGGCTTTTCTGCGCGTGCAGCCAATGTCTTAAAAACTTGCGGTATTCCCTTCGCTGCGGTTAATGTCTTAGATAATCCAGAGCTTCGTCAAGGCATCAAAGAATATTCTAACTGGCCAACGATTCCGCAAGTCTACATCAATCAGCAATTTATTGGCGGTAGTGATATTGTGGCTGAAATGCATGAAAATGGCGAGTTGCAGGAGTTGATTAAGGGGCTGAAATAAGCTAACTTTGTTGTAAGATGCGAGAGCTGGTCATTGCGAGGAGCGCTCTTTGCGACGAAGCAATCCAGAAATCCTGGATTGCTTCGTCGCAAAGAGCGCTCCTCGCAATGACAGTTACGGTTGCAATAGGTATAGACAGCACATTTGCTTACGAGGAGAGAAGATGCCTACATTATATAGTGCTCTGGGGTGTAAAACGAGTGACACTCTAAATGAAATTAAGAAAAAATATAGGAATTTAGCTAAAATACACCATCCTGATAAAAATCCAAATGACCGAGATGCTGCGGAAAGATTTAAGCAATTTGGAAGTGCCTATGAAATTCTGGGGGACGTGGACAGTAAAAATGCATATGATCGATGGCTTAACTCGGGTCAGCGAACAGAGAGCAGTTCTATAGACGAAGAAGTAAAAGCATTTAAAGGCTACGACTTTCTTCAGAATGCAAGCAGCGCGACAGCTCAGAATACAAGCAGTGCAACAGCAACCAAGGATTTTTGGGAACAAGGTTTTGAAGACATAAATAATCAGCGTAACTTCGAGGAACGCGAGTGGGCGGAACAAGCAGAAAAAAGAAGGGCGGAAGAAGAAAAAATAGCTGCAGCAGAAGCATTGAGGAAACGACGAGAAGAAGCAAGAGCTGCGGCAGAAGCATTAAGGAAGAAGCGGCAAGAAGAAGCAGCAAGGGCTGCAGTAGAAGCATTGAGGAAGCAGCAAGAAGAAAAATTATATAATAAATTTAAAGAAGCCATTGAAAAAATACAAGAAACCAGCAGCACAATTTTTAATGAAGAAAACTTAAAAATTGCCAACCATTTTCTCACGAGATTGGTGGAAGAAGAAAACTTTTTTCATCTGCCACCGCAGTTACAACTGGTCTATTCTTTTAGTCAAGCTCTAGCGGTTGTTCGTGCGCAACAATATCAATATAAAGTAGAGTTGCCATCGTTTGATTTCAGGTTTCCCCTAAGAGATGGCGAAGAAAAAAGCTCTTATATTGTCAAGTATGGTCTTGGAAAGTTTGGAATTGATGAGACGGATATTGAGATAAAGCGGACTGTTTTTGGATACAACACTATACGAATTATTTATTCTGGCCTGGAAAAAATCCTCACTCAAATCCAACAGAAACCAGCATTAGCTGAAGAATATCAGCATGTGACGCGACAGCAGACAGAAGAAAAAAGCTTATTCGAGCGATTCAAGGCTGTATTTGCTGCTACACCTAATTTATTTAGCTCACGCAATACCGATTTGATCATATCCCGTATCAAAAACATGAAAGGGAGTGGAAGCTTATGGTTCTGCGAATATAATACCCCTGTTTTTGAAGATATTCAGGACTGCTTACTTGGTTTTGAAGCACCTTCTTGCGAAATAAAGACGACGGCGTACTATAATGACCCAGAAGATTTTATTCGCTGTCTGTTAAATGATTTTTCACCGTTCAACATTACCCGAAGCGATATTCTTTTATGCCGGCCCAGTGAGAAAAAAACCAGTGAGGAGAAAATTGGTGATAGACAGCTCGCTGCGAGAATTACCTTTTCTGGCCTTGAGAAAATGTTTACTAAAGTTCAAGAGGAAGAAAGAAAGCGCATTGCTGAGGAAAAACGTGTCGCGGAAGAAAGGCGTATCGCCGAGGAAAAACGTATCGCGGAAGAAAAGCGTATTGCCGCTGAGATGCTGGAAAGGCTTCACACAAAAACTAAGTCACTTCAAGTAATAAGAAACTGTATTGAGAATTATCATCGGCATTTACTCAGCAATAAACCCACTATTCAATCATCTCCGCTTTACCGTGATAAGCTAGGAGCGGTTAAATGTTTATTATCGCTATTGCGTAACACAGAACCATTACTGAATTTTGATCTAGCTTCTTTAAAATATGTGTCATTTAACAGCCTGCAACGACAAGCGACTCAACTTGAAAGACGGGTAGACGATTTTATAGGGAAATTAACGCAGACCTTAGAGAGTCCCTTGCCAGATCCTCTGCTGCTACCCAAGGAACATAAAACGGATAAAAGCAAGAAGCCAGCCATTGCTGAATTGCTAGCAATGCGGCGCTATAGCCTTAATGTAAAGGATACTGGAGCTGCCGTTCTTAAGAGTATTGTTGTGGCCTTAGCTTACATCGCTGTGGTGCCAGCCGGACTCTATGCCATTTACAAAAAATGCCGTAAAGAGGAACCAAGTCTTTATGCTAATTTATTCACGGTTTATGGCAAGACAGCCTTGAATGAGATGCAAACACATATTACAAATTTAAGAAAAAATAGAGATGAGGAAAAAGAGGTCGATCACTCAAGAAGAAGCCCCTAGAGCACTATAGCGTGCTAAAATCACAATTTACGTCAAAATTAACCTTGTATTTTATACATTTAATGCATAAAATTACCCTGTAATTATTACATTTTATTCGGTATTTATGAAGCGCGTTAATTTTCAAAAACTTATAGAATGGCAGCAGAAGCCGCATCGCAGGCCGCTCTTGGTTCGGGGTGCCAGGCAGACAGGAAAAACTTATCTTATCAAAGAATTGGGTAGACAGTTTTTTAAACAAGCAGTAGTTATTAATTTTGAACAAAATCCACGTTATAAAGATTGTTTCAAGAACTTGGAGATTAAACATCTTGTTCAGGAATTAGAGCTTATTTCCAATCAACGCCTTATTCCAGGAGAAAGTCTTTTATTTTTAGATGAAATTCAAGCTTGCCCCGAAGCTATTCAAGCAATGCGCTATTTTTATGAAGAGCTTCCAAGCCTGCATGTGATTGGCGCTGGCTCGCTGTTAGAGTTTGCATTAGCTGCGGATGAATTTAGCATGCCTGTGGGACGAGTAGAGTTTCAATATCTTTATCCCATGACTTTCACCGAAATGTTGATGATGCTTGAACAGGAACTGCTTTTAGACTTCCTGAGAAATCTCAGTATAAAGGATAAAATTCCTCTTTCAGTTCATCAAAAATTACTGGAGTTTTTGCGTTTATATTTTATTTTAGGAGGCATGCCTCAAGTTTTGCAGCTATATTTAGAACAAGCTAATTTATTAGAGTGTCGCAATGCGCAAACCGCTTTACTGCAGAGTTATTATTCCGATTTTGGGAAATATGCCAGCCGTGTGCAGCAGCAGTATTGTGAGCGTGTTTTTGAAAAGGTACCAGGTTTAATTAGTCAGCATTTTAAATATACTGATATTGATCCTGATTTAGATGGACGTTCTATTAAAACAGCTATTCATTTACTTATTAAGGCAAATATTTTGTTGCCAGTTTATTATACTTCAGCAGCTGGATTACCTTTAACCGCAACTCGGGTCGAAAAAAAATTTAAACTCTTATTTTTAGATCTTGGCTTAGTACAAGCAGTGCAGGCTATTTCTCCTGAATTATTGCTCAATCAAGAATTAATGCAAATTAATCAAGGGGCTCTGGCAGAACAATTTGTTGGGCAAGAGCTTTTAACGATACAATCTAGTAATGATCGTGCAAACCTATTTTATTGGCAGCGTGATACACGTGGTAGCCAAGCCGAAGTTGATTATCTTATAACGGTAGGAGATAAAATTGTTCCGATAGAAGTAAAATCAGGTAAATCAGGTCGTCTCAAATCCTTACATATTTTTATGAAGCAACATCGAACAGATTTAGGAATTAAATTATCTCAGGAGGAGTTTGATACCAGCTCTGCTATCTGGACAGTACCCTTGTATCTGATTGAACAATTACCACGTTTGATTGAGGAAATTAATAAGTAGTTAGTTGTCATCTCTGCAGAAGCGGAGATTTACTGAGTAGAAATCTGAAGATCCCTGCTTTCGCGGGAATAACAGAAAAAACCTATTCCCCCGCAGCAATCCGATGGCGAGGATGCGAAATCTTATGCCACCACGGCAGTCGGGGTAAATAAAGCAATAAATACACTAGGATGGTTGTGCCCACTGCAATCAGATACATGCCATAGGCGATAGATAGGCCAATCGCTGCGGCTGCCCACAAGGTGGCTGCGGTGGTGACACCTGCAACATAATGCCCTTCATGTCTGAAGATAATACCGCCGCCTAAAAAACCAATGCCGGTAATAACATTGGCTGCAACATGGGTGGGATCGTGAGCGATAAAAAGTGAGATAATGCCAAAAACGCAGGCGCCAAGAGCAATAGCGCTATAAGTGCGAATGCCTGCGGAATAGATGCCGTGACGCTCACGCTCCCAACCTAGAATGCCGCCTAATAAACAGGCGAAGAGGATACGCAGAATCATTTCTAGCTCTTGCGAATGTGACCAGACTGACATGGGAATCCTTAATAATCTAATCCATCCCTTAAAGAATAACCCCACAAACATTCACAAGCAAGAGTGAGATATATCCATTGTACGTTGAAAACGTGAAGTAGGTCATCGCGAGGCTGCAGCCGAAGCCGAAGCCACGAGGAACGTTCTGTGTGACGTGGCGGGTTTAGCCGTGGCGATCTAGGATTTTTCTCTGGATTGCTTCGTCGCAAAGAACGCTCCTCGCAATGACGGGACGGGCTCACTGACCATTAATTCTCAAGGATCCATTGTTGCAGCTTTACACACACTTCTTGCATGACATGAATATTATGGATGCAGGCTAGATGAGCATAGCCTAGTTTATGTGCTTTGAATAAATAATGGAGATAGGAACGAGAAAAATGTTGGCAGGTGTAACATTCACAGCCTTCTAGAATGGGCTGAGTATCCTTGGCATAGATGCTTTTCTTGATCAAGATATGGCTGGCTTCGCCTTCATATTCAAAATGGAGCCGACCTTCTTTTTCGACCACTTTGCCATGATAGAGCGAGCCATGACGGGCATTGCGTGTCGGTGCCACACAATCAAAGATATCTACACCAGCAGTGACGACATCAATCAAGTCTTGGGGATGCAAACCGACACCCATGGTATAACGAATTTTATCAGTAGGTAATTCAGGTCTAATCCATTCTAGAATCTCAACGGTTTTTTTCATGTCAAAACCGATGATTTCACCGCCGATCCCAATACCATCTAAATTCAGGTCCAGAATAAAGCGCGTACTTTGCTCGCGCAGATCGCGAAAACTTCCCCCTTGAATAATGCCAAACAAGGCTTGACGCTGGCCATAAACTGAATTCGGATTTTTCTCTTGTTCCTCTTTAGATAATAGCAGCCAATCATGGGTGCGCTTTAAAGCGGCTAAAGCCGCTTCGCGGCCCCCAGTTTCAGGAGTGCATTCATCAAAGGCCATGATAATATCTGCGCCAATGACCTTTTGAGTCTGGATGGATGAGGCTGGTGTGAGATGAATCACTTTGCCACTCACAGGGTGCTTAAAATGGGCCCCATTTTCATCAATGCGGCAGAGCCCGCCTTTTTGAGCTAAGCTCAGCACTTGGAAGCCTCCGCTATCGGTGAGCATGGCTTTTTTCCAGCTCATGAAAGGATGCATGCCGCCGGCATTTTGAATAATTTCCAAGCCGGGGGAAATGAGCATGTGATAAGTATTACCACCCAGAATCAAATGACTGTGAGTGCGCAAGAGATCGTCTGGGGTCAGATAATTTACAATGGCATGGGTGCCAACGGGCATGAAAGTGGGGGTAGTGACCTCCCCATGGGGAGTGGAAATCTTCATCACTCGGGCGGGACAAGATTTATGTTGTTTGATGAGCTCAGAGCTAAAGGTATTGGCGGTAATCATGTTAGTACTCATTGGTGGGCGGATTGTATCATATTCTTATAAGGTGTAGAGTAGCAGCGGAGATGATAATGAAACCTAAATTCGAACGTGACTATTCTCTACTCGACAAGCTTTGCTTAGGGTTTGATCAATTCTTGCGTGCTATCGCTGACAATCCTCATACCACCGGGCGAGCTAACCCTGCCAATAAAGAACCTGAATCTTCTCTGTCCGCCAAAGAAAAAAAGCATATCGCGGGTTTAATGCGCATCAATCACGCGGGAGAGATTTGTGCTCAGGCCTTATATCAAGGACAGGCGCTGGCTTCACGCGGTTCAGCTATGGCTGAGAAATTACAACAGGCCGCCATTGAAGAAGGTGATCATTTAGCCTGGTGCTCGCAACGTATCGCGGAATTAGGTAGCCATGTCAGTTATTTGAATCCCTTATGGTATTTAGGATCTTTTACTATTGGTCTTTGTGCTGGTATAGCTGGCGATAAATGGAGTCTGGGTTTTGTGGCTGAGACTGAAAAACAAGTGGTTGAACATTTGCAAGGACATTTACAGCAATTACCGGAACAGGATCAAAAAAGCATGAAAATTTTACAGCAAATGCAGCATGATGAAGAACATCATCGTCAAGAAGCCGTGCATCTCGGCGCAGCGAATTTACCTCGTCCTGTTCAGCAAGGCATGAGCTGGGTGTCAAAGATCATGGTCAAGACGGCGTATTGGGTTTGAGGTGAAAATTAACTAACCTCTGTCCAGTTAATCCGTAGGTCATAGTCAATCCAAAGCAGTTGAGCCGTTTTATTATTATAGAAATACTTAATGTCCTTTTCCCATCGTGGGGTTTGCTCAAGATGATGAATGTCTAAAACGGCGGCATTGTCACGTTGGTGAGGGTCTCGGTAAGAGGGATATAAAATAAAGCTAATTTCTTGATTATTTTCTATGAATTGGTGTGAAAAGAAATAATCATTTTTATCTGTTAATGCAGAGACGTTTTCATTATCTCGAAGATTAACAAGGTTAGTAGGAGCTTGTGCATGAGTTAGAAAAATATTTCTGCTTCCAGCGTCAGTATTGATAGGCAAATGTCTACGTTCATATATGAAATGAAAGGCATGCTCATAGAGCGCTGTTTCTTCAAATAAAGAGGCATAAAAATATTTTTTCCATAATGGGGGCAGAATCGAGCATTAGGATGAGGGGGTGAGTATCTAAAGGGTGTGGCAATCAAAGGATGCCAAGCGGAAAAAGAATTGGTTGGTTTGGTCGATTCAATCAAGGCTTCTAATTGTGCTGCCCGATCTTCATTTTGAGTAGCGCGATAACTGTATAAATTTGCTTGATCTTGAACAATGCGAAAAAGCTCCATTAAGCGCCTCTTCCCCGAATATAATCAAGATAGTGACGAACCAGAATCAGTCCGTCAATAGATTCAGCCATTATTTTTGTAATTTTGCCTATTAAGTGATAAAATTACATGACTATTAAATCACATTAATGATGAAATTGCATGAAATACGTCGAGCGCATTAATCAAAAGTTTCTATGTACTTCTTTTGACTCACATTTTGTAACAGCCGTGTTAGGCCCCCGTCAGGTCGGAAAATCGACTCTGGTCAATCATTACTTAGAACAACATCCTGAATATAAATGGGTAACTATTAATATGGATGCTCTTTTAGAGCGAGACCGGGTAGAGCAAGGTGGTTTACGATCTTTAATTGAAGAAAAAGCTCAAGAACATTTGGGTAAGACCAATAAGCTTTGGATCTATATCGAAGAAGCACAAAAATGTCCTCAACTTTTTGATCAAGTAAAACTGCTTTATGATCAATATAAAGAAAGTCGATTGGTTAAATTTATTTTAACAGGCTCGGCTTCTCTCAGTTTACATCAATTGAGTGCCGAAAGTTTAGCTGGACGTATTCAATTATTTTACTTACATGAGTTTAGTTTAAGAGAATTGGCAAATTTGCAAAATAGCAAGATCTTGCCTGTGCTTTCCCCTCTAGATCTGGCTTGCCAATCCGCGATTGATTTTGATTTACTAAAAGCAGCAATTAATGAAGTAACACCTTATCGTCAAGTCTTGGAAAAAGCTTTAGAAGATCAACTGACTTGGGGCGGCTTACCTGAGCTCTATTTGTTGAATAATGGAAACTCTGAAAAAATTAATTATCTAGCAAATTATCTTCATACCTATTTGGAAAAAGACGTTCGCGCAGTAACGAGCATTAGCGACTTACATCTTTATCGAAAATTAATTAACGTTATTGCAGAACAAACAGGATCCGTACGACAAGATACTCGTATTCAGCAAGCCTTAGGGGGTTGTCATGCAGAAACTTTAAAGAAGTATCGCGGCTTCTTGGAAGCTACTTTAATGTATAATGAAATTTATCCCTATATTGGCAGTAGCTTAAAGCGCTTAGTTAAAGCTCCCAAAGGCTATCTCTGCAGTAATGGTCTAATTAGTTTGATCACAGGATTATATGATTTTGCTATGCTGACTAAAACCGGTTTAATTGGACATCGGGTGGAAAATTGGTTTTTGAAAGAATTACAGATTTGGTTAGCGCGAACGCCTGGGCTTAATCAAATTGATTTTTGGCGAACTTCAGGCGGTGCTGAAGTTGATTTTGTGGTTTCAAAGCCACCGCAGGTTTTTCCCTTTGAAATCACTTATGCTCTTCGACCAGAATCAAAGAAAATCAGAAACTTACAAACTTTTATAGCAGATGAAAAGAGAGCAACCGTTGGTTATTATCTTTATAACGGTTCTTATCATTTTGATGCTGAACGCAAAATTTGTTTCCTTCCTCTATGGAGTATTGCTTGAGGACACGGGATTTGTCTTAATTCAAGAGCTTAGATCGCTTCTTCATTTACCAATAAACTCTATTCAGAAAGAGCTGTTTTTTCGTAATGGTCTGAAATTTGCGTGCTATACTTAATGCAACATATTCCTCGATTAGCGATTCGGGGAAATTAGAAGTTAACGAGGAGAGGATGCAGACATGCCAAAGAATATCGATCTTACCCAAGATTATTATGCCATGGTAAAAGACTTTGCCAAAAAACATTACGCTATAGATCTCAATATTAGTCAATATGCTAATCATTATGGAAGTGTAGCGCAACGTAAGATAGGTGAGGCTTGTGATCAAGTTACTCAGGCACACCGAAAAGCAATGAATACCAGCAATGTAAAACAAAAAATAGCTGAAAAGAATCGATATGACAAGATACGAGAAGTACTGCATGTATTAAGAAGTCATGATGCTAGACAAGAGTATGACACAGGACGTCAGCAAACTCAGGTTCAAGTTACTAAACGAGAAGAAAAATCAACAGAAAAAGCACAGGTTGGTGTAAAACGTCATCTATTATTTTCAAATTCTCAGCAAGGCGCTCAAGCTTCTAAACGTGCTCGGGTCAGTGATCTTCATGGATCAGGACAGATAGCAAATCAAAAAGAGATAGAAGCGCAACTCAGAGCTGAAAATCACGCTTATGCAGAGTATTTGTCTTATATTCAGGAAACACTTTTGGATTATCGAACCCATTTAAAAGATCATCGACCATCAAAGCATATAAAAGATGAGCTCTATCAGCAAAAATTGGACATAGTTGATAGATTACTAAGATGTATGGATAAAATTGATATGCTCGAAGAATTTAGCGTGAGAGATAGAAATTTTCAATATGAAAGTATTACCATGATTTTGTTAACCAATTTAATTAATTCTCCATCACGACCAACATCTCCGGAATTCAAAGATAAATCAGCTGCTGAGATCCTTGGGGGAACCCGTACTAAACTAAATTTCAGGGACACTGGTGAAGCTGTTCTCAAAGGAATTGTTACTGCCTTGTCTTATATCACGGTCTTGCCAGCACTGCTCACTAAGCTCATAACCAAGAAATCAGTGGAGGCGCATTTATTCAAAGTCACTGGTGGAGCTGTGGTAAAAGAAATAAACCAACATTTGAAAATTCTTAATAGGGCAAGAGAAAATATTGCAGAAACTACTCGAACACATCGTTATTCAGGGCCACGACGAGGCGCATAATTTTCTCATGTATGATAACGCAAGACAATCAAGGCTGTGGTTTGCAATAACCACACTACCCAGGCCACATGCATAAAATAGGGAAAGAGCCGATTTCTTGCGATCCAATAAATGATGGTGGGAATGATGCCAAAAATAAGTGGTATCACTAACAGAGAAATCAGACTTCTAATGGCTGATCCGATTTCACCACCAGCAAACACTTGCAAGAGTAACTGCGAAATCCAATTATGCCAGGAGACCAGAACCATGATGATGGGTTGGATATGTTGAGAGCCAAAGACCACAGCCAAGCTAAAGAGGACCAAGACCAGCAGATTTTTTAACATAGCAACTCCTTATTTATAATATTGTTATCACATTCTATAGGCTATGGACATGCCAGCAGAATATAAGGGATCGATAAAAAGAATGACGATTAACTGTAAACCAATCAAGGCTGGAATAGGCGAAATGTCAAAGCCGTGAATCGGTTGGATAATTCGTCTGATGGGACGCATGATCGGTGCGGTAATGGTGGCAAGAAGATTATAAATTTCAGTATAAGAATAGGGGAACCAGCTGAGAATCACCTGAAGCAAGATAGCATAGAAGAAAACATTGAGGGTCAGCTTTAAAATTTCAGCCGCTACTAATAGGATCAAGCCAAATACATTGGGAAGCCCATAGGCAACCAAACCCAGCAAGAAAAATTTGACGGCTTCGATGAGGAAGATCAACAGCAGACTACTAAGTTCTATACCTTTAATAGTAGGTATTCGCTGAAAGAATTTTAGAGGCAGATTAGTCAATTTGGCGATGAACAAGGTCATGGAATTACTATCGGCATGTATCCAAACAAAGATCATGCGAGCAATTAAAATAAAAACATAAAGATCAGCCAAGATATTGATCAAAAACACCAAGGCATTGACAATAGCGTCAACCATTTTTTTCCTCCTTTGATATTTCTTCAGCGCGGATTTTTGCCGCACTGAGGGCCTGATGGATAAGTTGTTTAAAATTTCCTTTTTCAAAAACTTGTAAAGCCCGTTCTGTGGTACCGCCAGGAGAAGTCACACGCTGCCGCAGTACTTTGATATCTTCTCCACTTTCCAAGGCGAGCCGAGCAGCCCCATAAGCTGTTTGTAGTGTTAGAGAGCGGGCTATATCCTCGGGTAAACCTAACATTTGTCCCGCAGCTTGCATGGCTTCGATCATTAAAAAAAAGTAGGCAGGTCCTGAGCCGGATAAGGCAGTGACTGTATCCAGATGCCTTTCGTCATCGAACCAGTAGCTGAGGCCAACGCTGCTTAAAATAGATTCTGCCAGATTGCGTTGGTCGAGAGAAGCAAAACTATTGGCATAAAGCCCAGAGGCTCCGCAGCCAATCAAGGCTGGCGTATTGGGCATGCAACGGATGATAGCGACTTACCCCCCAGCGCATCCTGCATTTGCGTTTCGGAAATGCCTGCGGCAATCGAGATCACTAAGGATTTCTGAGCTTGAATAGCGGAAGCCAATTCTTTGAGAAGAGGAATCAGGGTTTGGGGTTTAACAGCAAAAATAATGGCTTGGGCCTGAGTAATAGCTATTTTATTGTCTTCAGTAGCAGATATTGAAAAATTTTTACTCAGTTCTTGCCGCTTTTCTGATGAAGGATCACAGGCCCAGATTTGTTGAGCGGGATAGCCCTGGGCAATTAAGCCACTAACCAGGGCGCTGCCCATATTACCTGCTCCAATCAAGGCTAGTTTAGGCTTATTCGCAGACATAAATCCCATTATCCTGAGTATAATGTTTAATATTACGCTATGCGTGATCTATTTAAAATGGTCCTGGGACGGAACGGTATTCGATGAAAAAGACTCATGCTGGATATCCCAAAGCTTTAGCTTATTTGTTCTTAACAGAAATGTGGGAACGCTTTGGTTTTTATATGGTGCAAGGCCTGCTGGTGCTTTACATGACTCAGGCTTTTGGTTTTTCCGATACTAAAAGTTTTACGATCAGTGGGACTTTTATGGCGCTGGCTTATGTGGCACCTATTCTGGGTGGTTTTTTGGCTGATCGCTTGCTTGGATTTACACGCGCTATCGTTTATGGCGGAATTTTTCTAAGCTTGGGTTATGCCATTTTAATTTTACCTGGAAATGAAAGTTTTTATTTGGGCTTAAGCACCATCATTGTTGGCTCCGGCTTATTTAAACCCAATGTATCCAGTTTACTGGGAACTTTATATTATCCGGAAGATCCTAGACGAGATACCGGATTTACCATTTTCTATGTGGGCATTAATAGTGGTGCATTTCTGGCAGGAATCAGTTCTGGTTTCATCAAACAATACTGTGGTTGGCATACCGTCTTTGCTATGGCTAGCTTAGGCCTGATTTTTGCACTGTTTATATTCCACAGAGGAAGGCATTGGATTAAGCATGCTGAACGGGATTTGCCTTTAATAAAGCACCGTTGGTTACGGGAACCCTGGTTATTCTTGTATATTCTAGTCATTATTTTTTTGCTGAGCGAAATTTTAAAAAATGAAATGCTCGCTCAATGGTTTTTGCCCATCGTTGGAATATTGTTACTGTTTTTTTTGTTGATACTGACACTGAAGCAAACGCCTTTTTATCGTGAGCGTTTGCTCATGCTGGATGTGTTGATTATTTTCTCCGTGTTTTTTTGGATGCTTTACTTTCAGCTGTTTATGTCGTCAACATTATTCATAGAAAGATTGATTGACCGAAATTATTGGGGTATTCATTTGCCCACCTCGGTGTTTTATTCCATAGAGAGCGTATTTGTTATTTTATTGGGCCCACTATTTGCCTGGTTCTGGCAAGCTTTAAATAATAATGAAATAAATCCTTCACCTCTGACTAAGTTTATCTGGGCGGCTGTTTTTACTGGCTTTTGTTTTTTGGCTTTAGAAGCGAGTACTTATTTTTTCAGTACAACGTATTTAATTAATCCTTTATGGATAGTTGTCGCTTATTTGCTGCTGACCATTGGTGAATTATTATTATCGCCTATCGGCTTGTCTACGGTGACGACCCATTCCCCACCGCATCTGGTTGGCATGATGATGGGAATCTGGTTTGTGGCAACGGGTTTTGGAGGCACCTTTGGGGGCTGGTTGGCAACATTAGCCAGCGTGCCTAAGGAAGCCAGCCTGGAACAAATGATTCTGATCTATCGGCATACCTTTATGTACTATAGTTATATAGCTTTTTCTATGGCATTGGTTTTATTCATGATAAGAAGGAAGATGTTATAATAAAAAGAATAAGGAATAATTAAAGGGGATTTCCCCATGTTTGATGCCGATAGACCTATATTAAAAAATGATCAAGATAAGCTAAATAGAACTGTTTTTGCTAAATATCTTGCCCGTTGCCTCTTGGACCACCCTGATCCCCAAAGTTTTGTTGTTGGTTTATACGGCGGTTTTGGGGCTGGCAAGACTTCGGTGATCAATCTGATTTTAGAAGAATTAAATTTTGCCTCGACCAATATTGAGGATGATTATAAGCCCATTATTTTGAATTTCAGTCCCTGGAGTTATTCTGGTCAAGGACAATTGATTCATAGTTTCTTTCGCCGTTTATCCTCAGCCCTTCGTAGTGCCAGCTATTTCAAGAATTCACAGAAGATCATTTATCTTTTGGAATTATATATTTCTTTTTTTACACACCAACCTGTGCCCAAGGTTTTGCGCGTTAAGCAAAGTTGGAGAAGCAAATGGCGAGTACCTGATGACGCCTATGGTTGGGAGTCTGGTCGTGATTTAACCTTAGTCAAAGCTGAATTGAATGAGGCTTTGCGTAAACAGCCGCATAAAATCATTATTATTATTGATAATATCTCCCGCCTCTATGATACGGAAATTAAGCAAATGTTCCAAATCATCAAATCCATGGGTGATTACTCTAATACCCTCTATTTATTGGCCTTAGACAAAGATCAAGTTATTTCAGCCATCAATCGCATTGAAGGAGGTGCTGGAGAGGCCTTGTTAGAAAAAGTGGTGCAATTATCTTTTGAAGTTCCTTATATTTCGCGGCAGGATTTGGAAGATATTTTGCTCGATAAATTAAAAATGGTTATGCCCTATGTTGCTGAAGAAGATTGGAACAGTACTGCTTGGGCAGATGTCTATTATTCTGCATTGCGTTATTTCTTTGAAAATTGTCGCGATATTACTCGCTATGTCAATGTGCTGTGTTTTGGCTATCCGCGAGTTAAAGATGTGGTCAACGCTGTGGATTTCTTTGCCTTGAGTGTGCTAGAAGTGTTCTTGCCGGAAGTGTATGCAGGCATTCGTGATAACAAGGATCTATTCACCAACTTGGTGGACTCTGTTTATCAGTTCGATCAGGAAAAACTTAGAAAAGATCGTTTGCGTTGTGATGAAATCATGAATAGAGGGCAAAGAGTTCCTCGCGAAATTCTACTGCGCCTCATGATCTATCTTTTCCCTCGCTTGAGAAAAATATATCAAAAAGATGAAACATTTTATCATTCTGAAAGCAGTGCACGGAAAAATCGCCGTCTTTGCTCTCCCGACATGTTTGATGCTTATTTTAGACTGTCTATGCAAACGGGTTATATCTCTGAAGAAGAAATGAACACCATCATGCAGTTGACCGCGGATGAAGAAGCCTTTATACAGGCTATTCATCGTTTGAATCAGAATGACCGCATCATGAAATTTCTCGATCTACTGGATAGTACAGCCAATACCATACCCTTAGAACATCGAGGAAATATTATCAATGCCTTGATCGATAACGGTGATTTATTTCCTGAAGGGGAAAGTTCAGTTTTGCGCCTCAATACAGTTATGCGTATTCACCGTATTATTCATAACCTGTTGCAGGGCTTTGAAAAGCCGGAAGCAAGATTTGCCTTGCTTCGTCATGCCATTCTGAAAGCAACCAAGAGCTTATATGTGATTATTCACGAAGTAGAAGCCCTGGGAGCTGAACATGAGGGTGAGGGAGAAGAGGCTATCCCCATGCAATTTAGAGCGGTCACTATGGATCAATTATTGATTCTGCAGAAATTGGCTGTTGAACGTATTCAGTTTTGGGCGCGTATCGAAAGACTGGCAGATCATTCTAAGCTTTTGCCGATTTTATACGCTTGGAAGAATTGGGCAGATCCGGAGGACTGTAAATCCTATGTTCAGCACCTGACTTTACAGGATTATGGTTTGCTGGCTTTCTTGCGTGCGGTATTTAAAGAGCCCATCGATCAGGCAATGGAAAAATATGAAAAAAATCCAGCCTGGGAAAGTGATCTAGAGACTGTCGCCGATTTCGTTGCCCCTAAGTGGCTGGAGTCGCATGCCAAGGCCATGTTTGAAGATTTAGCCTTTGAACAATTGAAAGAGCGCGATCAATTGGCTTTGATGATTTTCCTTGATTTAATGAAGACAGAGACAGTGAAATTGATTCCTAAGACGGTATAAATTATTATGCTCTTTATAAAATTTGTATTCATATTATTTTTTTACGAAGGTGAATGACTAAAAAACCAACAAACATGAATATAAAGCCACATAAAATAAGAATCAAAGGCCAACCATAAGTACCAATTTTGTCAATGACTTGATAGGATATATCCATAATGTATATCACCATAAAAATAGATCCTATATAAAGAAAAGATTTGCTTTTTAAGGGTATAGCCAAAAAAAGTGAAGCGAGGATAAGCAAGCCGCTGATGTATCTCCGAAGAAGACTTTCATTTAGGAAGCAACCGCCTAAACAATAGCTTGCCGATAAGATATAGCTTATGCCAAAAAAATAAAGAGGTCCTATTAAGGGATGCATCTTTTCTTCGCCTAAATAATATCCTAATAAGATATAACATGCTCCCAATGAAAGAAATCCATATTCAGTCCAATCTCCGAATGATAAGATTGAATGGCTAATGATAAGCTGTAGCAGGCTTAAAAAAAATAAAGATCCATAATTGATTGAAAATAGCAAAAAAATATTTCTTGGGTAATACCAATAACTTAAAAGAAAAGTGCCGAAACAAATAGCATAAATTAAGGTACCGATCTGATTTGGATTTATATTCAGGCGTAAAATATCAATGACAATATATAATCCTATTGGAAATGTAACGGCAGCGACCAGGAAGAATGCAGTACCTAGCTTGTCGTGTTTTTTGCTAAGATAAAGTAATACTGCAGCGATATAAGCGGCAATAGCGGAGCCCAAGGTAGAAAATATTTTTAAAAAATTATTTAATGAGGGCCAATTAGTAAAGAGGAAAAAAAAGATGCCAAAAAATATAAAAGCACTGCCAACAAAATAAAATACATTTTGAATTGATGGTTGATGAGATAAATCATTCTGGTCATCTGATTTTAATTTGTTCATATGGAATATCCTTATTAAAGCAATTATTTTTTACTAAGAATCCATCCTAAAAAGGCAAAATTACTGGCATACAGATCTGTTGGTATACTTAATTTTTGTTGATAATCACCTTTTTTTAAACAAACAAAATAAGAATTTTTAAGATTCATGTCTGGGAAATAATAGTTTCCTCTAAAATAACAGTACTGTTGAACAGTAAACTTATCAGGAGCTTGGTTTGTTTTAGATAATTGATAATGTTGTCCTTGTTCAAGTGTCATTTTACTGCTGACATTATTTTTAACGTCATATAGATATAGATCTACCCCAGAGCAATCAAGCTTAGAATATTGATCAGCGAGGTTAGTCGTAGTAGACACGGTATCCGACTGTAATTTGTTTTTTAATAATTCAACACACTTAAGGAAGACAATCTGATTATCGGATGAATCTATTTTAGCATAAAGAAAATTGTATGCTGGTATCGGAGTGGCTAAAAAAAATGATACATTAATGATAGCAATGACAAGCATTACAATAGGAATAGCGATAGCGATATATAGAAAATTTTCTCTTTTAATTTTCATATGCTTAATCCTTTTTTAGTATCAGCCTCAGCCTTATTTTTCTCGGGTAATTTCAAAGCATCGTTTGGTATAGGTGGAACACGGGTGGTTGGAGAACGATCTGGAAAACAGTTCCAGTTAGGGAATAGCAGAACTTTCTTGGGGCTGTTGTTGGATTTGTTAATATCCTCAGGAGAAAAAGTAAAGGAACGGGATCTTGTATTTTTATTCTGAGATTCTCTGTTCTCAGGAGGCGTAACAGGGGTATTAATTTTTGCTGCTGCAAGAACATTCATTAGATTTTTTAAAGGATCAGATATTAGACTAGGGAGTTGAGTTTGATCTCTTGCATTGGGCCCTGTTATGATTAGTGTATAGATCAATAAATGAATAAGACATTCATGGTCGTCATTTAATAATATCAAAAAAAAGGAAAAATTAGTTTTTACCATCTCACTAATTTTGCTAGCTAAAGAAAATGGATTTAAATCGTGAAATAAGTTTTTTAGATTTTCCCAGGCTTTGATACGTGCTCGAAATTCTGCCACACAGGGAGGACAAATTTGATCTTCATTTATATGAGATCTTAACTGATCATGGAGTATTTTTAATCGATGGTTGATTGAGTTAATTTGCCAGGGGTTCTGAGAAGATTCTGATCTATTTTGATTACCTATTTCAGCAGGCACGGTGATAGCCATCAGCGTATACGTTGTGCTAGATCGAGATGCAAGCATATCTTCCTCCGTCCATGGATTTTGATAAACAAGAGCTGATTAATAATACTATTATATACTTGATGTTGATTAGCAAGTGGCTTGCATTAGTTTTTTACGTTTTCTTCTCGGTTTCACCTCAGTTGTCGAAGTTCCTTCAAACCGTTCGGTTAAGGCTTGCTGTTGTTGTTTGGTCATTTTTTCTTCAGGTAGTGTTTGTAAATAATGCTCACTCGCAACAGAATTTTCCCTGAAGATTTTATCGTGTTGCAAAATGCGAGGATGTATCTTAAGGGCCATGTCATTCAGATTCATGAGCTTTAGACCGTTTAAACTTTTTACTCGAGAGAGTGCTACATATCCCATCCCAGGTTCAAAAGCGTCGCCCAAATCGATTTCTGCGGCATCCAAAGTCATGCCCTGACTTTTATGAATGGTGATTGCCCAGGCCAGGCGAAGCGGTACTTGCCGAATAACAGCGCGCACGCTGCCATGATCTTCATATTTCCATTCTTCGGGATAAACGGTTAGGGTCTGCTGATCATAAGTTCTTACCATAGGCCAGCCTTCAGGCCCTTTGTCAAAACCGGTTACGATACAGCGTGTCCCATTCACATATCTCCCAGTCATATCATTTTTAACGAACATGACTTCCGCACCAATTTTTAATTTGAGTTGTTCTGGGGCAAGACAATTTTTCTTTAGGTTTTCAGTCAGTACGCTAAGGCCTTCGCTGCTCATAGTAAATATTTTTTCTTGACCAGGTAAATGGGCTAATTCACTTTCATTCACGAGGTCTACATTGATGTTACGTGAATATAATTTAGTGGCCTTAGTGGCACCTTGGGGTTCTTTTTTATAACGTGTTCGTAGCGGGATTTTGGTATGTTCTCCAGTGGTGCCATTGCGAATATCATTTAAAATGATACATAAGGGATCGTCGCCTTGTCGGTGCTGTTCTTCAAGATAGCATATTTTAAAGTGTGCTTCGTCCCAGGAAGAAGCTTCAAATGAAAATCGCTTTTCAGTCAACGATAAATTGGAAGTGACGGGCGGCAATTGAAAAAAATCACCACATAAAACCACTTGCATGCCGCCAAAGGGCGCATCACTTTTAAGCAGGTAACGAGCGATAGTATCCACCATATTGAGTTGATGTTGATGCAGCATGGATATTTCATCAATGATTAATACCTTGGTCTTTTTATAATTACTTCTAATTCGTTTATTTTCACCAAGTTTTTCAAGCTCTTTGGAGTTAAGTTGATCTTTGATGCCTATGCCTGACCAGGCATGTAGGGTCAGGCCTTGTAAATGAGTGGCAGCAATGCCAGTAGACGCTGTGATGGCTATTTTAACCTGATGAGCTTTTAAATATTGAATATATTTGTTCAATAAATAAGTCTTCCCCGAGCCTGCTGCGCCGGTGAGAAAGATATTGTGGCCCATTTTTAATAGGTTAAAGGCATCAGCTTGTCGCATCCCAGTATTCCTTAAAAGTGCCAGGATAACTGATATGCTGATTGAACTCTAGAATACTTTTTCTAAATCGAAGGCTCATATTTTTCCACATTGCTGGTCGTAGGATGAGAAAATTTTCCATAAGGTTCAATGACGACTTCTGTGCCTAGAAAGTGATCCTTGGGATTCAGTGGCTCAACAAATTGCTTACTTAACCATTCAGCATCGCTGACAAAAAGCCGGACACAGCCGTGGCTGCGCCACCCCGAGGCATGGTTTATTCCTTGTCCAGCCGTTCGTCCTGAATGAGTCAGCCAATATAAAGGCGGGAAAGCCTGTCTGAATCGCGCAAATTTAGCACAAAGACCATCAATGCCTGGGTAAATTGCACCAGTGGTGCAATTTTTAAAAATATGGTGCAATTGGTGCAATTAAGATATACTTGGTGCAATTGGTGCAATTAAGGGGTTTTATGCAAGACATTTATCCTGATAGAGAATCAAGGTCTCTTGAGTTTAAGTCAACACTGCCGCATTTCTCTCATCTCATTAAGACTTGTGTAGCGTTTGCTAATGGTCTAGGGGGGAAAATCATTATAGGCATTGATGATAAATCTAGAAAAATAATCGGCGTTGATGATAAGGTTAGAGACAGGATATATGATGAGTTTCCCAATAGCCTTTATGATGCAACCAGCCCTGGTCTCTTAGCTGAAATATATGAAAAGCGGTTTAATGATTTAAGTGTTATGATTATTGAAATCCCCACCAGCATTAAAAAACCGGTGTTCATTAAAAATGAAGGTATCCCGCACGGTGTGTATTTAAGAGCTGGATCTAATACCCGTAAAGCTACTCCTGAGTATATCGATGAATTAATGCGAGAAAACAAACGTATCAGTTTTGATGAGGAAGTCATTCATGAGGATATTGCTATTCTTTCAAAATCCTTACTTAAGCAAATCTTTAAAAGGACAGATATAGAACGTTTGATTGCAGAGAAAATTATTATTCGTTCTTCAGCTAATTCAGAAAATTATTATCCTACGGTCACGGGTGTTCTTGCTTTTTGTGAAAATCCTCACTTATATATCCCTGAGGCCATTATCTATTGCACGCGTTTTAGAGGTACAGAAGGACGACATATTATTCAAAGCGAAGAAATAACGGGTCCAATAGCAAAGCAAGTAGAAATTAGTTTTGAATTAGTCAAAACCTGGTTAATGAGAGATTATAAACTTTTTGGAGCCAGGCTAAAAGGAAAAATGATTATTCCTGAAGTTGCTATTCGGGAAGCCATTATCAATGCCTTGATTCATAGAAAATATTGGATTCCAGGAGCAACGAAAATTGCTCTTTATGATGACCGCTTAGAAATATTCAACCCAGGAAATTTTCCTGGCATTTTGGACCCTAATCACCTGGGTGATGGTACGACCTATTTAAGAAATCCTCATCTGGCAAGAGTAGCTAGACGCTTTGGCCTTGTTGAGAAATTGGGAACGGGCATCAGACTTATTTTTGAAAGCTGCCAGCAAGAGGGATTGAAAAAGCCAGAATATATTGAAAGTACCGACAGTATAAAAATAGTATTTTCATTCTTACCCGCGGAAGATAAATTTTCAGTGGATAAAGAAAAATTATTAAGATTATTTAACATGCGTAAGGAAGTTAAATTAAGCGATGTTGAAAAATATCTGCAAGTTTCACGAAACACCGCGACTAGAAAACTCAATCAACTTGTGCAGACTGGCGAAATCAGAAGGACAGGCAAAGGACCTTCTGTCCGATATATGAAAAATTCAGGGCCGTAGTTTTTTTATATAACAGATTGATGCCTGTTCTTATCACCCACACTGTGGCTTGTGCTGTGCTTGCGGCGGTGCGGGAAGAGGGGAATTGGGTTGTAGGTTTGGCTGCGCAAAAAGAGTGTGTGCTCTGCCATTTTCGCTCCTATTGTTTTCCATACTAGAGTTTACGATTTCTTTATGGTATGGAAGAACACGATCTGTGCGAGAATCGGGATGATCTTTTAGATGAGAGAGTGAGCGTTGGGTAGATTCATTTTGCGGTTTCGAATCTTGTTCAGGATTTTTTTGAGAAAAACTTCTGACTAAGGCACCAAAACCAGCACTGATAACATTCAGTGTGAAATAAGTGCCTGCTATCAGGGTGATCGTGCTACCGATAGTGAGCTCTAAGCAATAGATTGCACATTTAGCGAGAATAGGAAGCAATGCAGTACCTGTGGCAGAGACAGCAGTCGTACCTAGGGCGAGAATGCCAATATGGATCGCAGGATCCAGGGTCATTAATCCAGGGATCGTGAGTATGCCTGAGGCAATCATAGCCACGGAAGCTGCTAAGAGCGTCAGAAATAGCACTGTTCTCAGCGCATTCCGATGTTGATAACAGAAACGCAGCAGTTTGCGTTTAATGATCTGATATGCAAAATGCACGATCACGAGGGGGCCAAAAATTTTATCTGCTGCTGCTTTTACCTTGTTCCAGAATTCTCGGCTATTGGTATACTGCAGATGAGGATCATATATTTCTTCGTAGTTTGCTTCTAGGAATCCCAAAAAATGATGAACATGAGCAGAGAATAGCGAGGCTATTTTCGATTCGGGGTGCGTAACGTGAAAAAAACGCGTTCCGGGTAAGAAAGCTTGACCAAAAATGAAAACCGGATCCCTCTCTTGGATGTAAACATAAATTTGAGTCTTAGTGGCATCCCAAGTTTGCTTTAATTTATCTATCGTTGATCTTAAAAGAGCAGCTGGATTCAATGCAAAGGCCTGACGCACATGATCAGGAAATTTTCCGGCGACAATCATGGCCATGCTGCCGCCCTGACTATGGCCCGAGACAATGATATTGTGGCGTTCTCTAATCCAGCATTCTAAATGAGTTAAATCATGTGGCTCACCTACAGATTGTCCTGCGGATAAATCACCTAGCAGAGAAAAATGGGCACCCTGACCTGATAAATAACTTGTCCCCATGAGCAGCAAATAGGGATCGGCTTCTGGAACTTGAGGTTCCAAACCCCAGGCATAGAGGCGATCTTCATCTTCAATGAGTCTAGATAACCAGCCCGAGTGCGGGGAGATATCAATTTTCTTGAATAGATAAGGCACTAATAGCCAGCGACCATCGATTTTTTTCGGGATGAACATGGCTTCATTATCTTGAGGATCCAAGAAGGGAAGATTAGAAATCAGGGTATTGAGGAAAATTTCTAAACGTTCTTCAGTCTCAGCATCACAATCTTGTAAAACCTCATAAGCATTTTCAAAAATATTTTTGAGTTCATCGCGCAGGGCGTATAAATGCTGTTGGTCTCGCTTTATAAATAGGGATTTGAAATTGATCCAAGCGGAGCGTAAATTGCTTTTTGACCAGTAAGGCTGCTTGAAGAGTGGCTGGCCATAGGTTAGATGTCTTAGGGCATTGCGGGCATTGACTTGATAATACTGTTTATTATATTCCGCGGGGTTTGAAACCCAGAGTGTGCGTGGGGGGAAATCTTCCAGCGTAACACCGTGCTGTACTAGGCAGGGTAAGCGTCCCTTTGAGGCTGGTTTGGATTCGGGGATGCTTGATTCATGGTTAGCTTGTTTAACTTCGTCGGGTGCATTCATGGTTTAGTTTCTTGTAGTCTCTTGCTAAAAGCCAGCAAAATATGCTCAAAATGTTACCATTTTCTAAGATGCTTAGCAATAAAATTAACTCACCTTATGATAAATTAGGTATCATACCGCTTATTCCAAGAGATAAACCAGAGGTAAAGTATGGCATACGAGATTTTTTTTGTTAGCAGTGTTGGAGATACCGATTTAGCAAAAGCAACCATTAAAAGATTAATCGAACAAAATATTCTTGATCTTGCTTTTGTCATACCACTGACTACTACTGCAGAAAAACAAACAGAAGATTTACGAGAAATGAAGCAGGTGAATCGTGTTTCATTGAGTGAAATCACGGAACAAGCAGATATACTTTCCAAAAAACGAATTGAAAATAGTGCCCTTGAGAAAATAACTGCTTTTGTTAAGGATAAGGGTATTCACCGTGCCTATATTGGTGTTCCTTCTCCCCTGGATGAAGAAGTTCCTTATCAAATTGCGAATCGTCTTAATATTCCCTGTGTTATTGCTTATGAGTTTATGTTCAAGCCTAATAATCATCCTTTTTGGAAGCATGCGCACGAATTAACTCTAAAAGACAATTGTGAATTTGCGGTTTCACTTAAGCCAGCTAGTCAGGATCTTTTACAGATTAATCCGAAGGCGCATGTTCATGAAATTGGTCATCTGAGTATTGATCGTTCTTTGCTAGCCCAGAGCATCGATACGAAAGCTATCCGGGCCTCATTAGCAGTTAATGAAAATGAGGAATTGGTTTTTGTTTCAGGAACTACACAGCCGATAGAAATGGATAACCAATTCTTAAAAGCGCTATTAGCAGAAATGGCTACTGGAGAATATCCACATCATCAAATACGCTTTGGTATTCATCCTGGCCGTAAAGATATGGAGGCTTATTTAGATACATTGCTGGCCACCTGTAAGGAATATCCTGGGGTAGAAAAGCAAGTTAAACTTATTCTCTCGGAGCAAATAGCAAAAGAATTACACCATCCCTTTATTTTACGTTCTAAGGTATCAGGTTCGGAGGCTGCTCAAACGGCAAATAGAGTGGCGCAAGCTGTACCGGGTGCGCTATTAAATGAAGCAGCGTTAAGAGGTAAGCCGAGTTATTTTCATGAACAAGCGATACAGCCGTACTTGCCAGCAAATTGGTTTGCTAGTGGTATCCCGCTATTTCTTGCTGCAAAACCAGTGCCTGCTCGTGAGCATAAGGATCTTGGTTTGCAAGATACGGCAACGAATTTGTGTGCGAAATTGATGGTGAAGTAGTTTATTTAACATATTGAGTTAATTACCAAAAAACCGGATATGCACACAATTAATGCAATATATTCGCTCGCAACAGACACAAGCGCATTATTATTTTAATTTTGATGATGATCGTTTAGTGGGTTTTACTGTTAATGAGTTTCAAACATTATTAGAATGTTTGATTGAAACGCAAGGCCCGGCAAAAATCGTATTTTTTGATGAAATACAAAACATCGAAGGTTGGGAAAGGTTTGTGCGGTGCTTGCATGATAATGAATATAAAATTTATCTGACAGGTTCAAATGCACATCTTTTTAGTCAGGAGTTAGGAACACATTTAACTGGACGTTATGTTGCCTTGGAAATGTATCCTTACTCATTTTCCGAATATTTAAGGGCTGTGGACATTTGCCCTGACAAAAAAAGGTGTATACCACAGAAGAAAAAGCGACGTTGAAAAGACATTTTAATCGCTATTGTCAGATCGGTGGTATTCCCGATTATGTGCGTTTCGAGCAGCCAGAATATTTGCACGATCTTTATGAAAGCATTTTATATCGAGATATTCTGGTTCGTCACCATGTGGCTAAAGAGCAAACCTTAAAAATATTAGCTTATTATTTAGCAAGTCATGTTGGCAAGGAGGTCAGTTTTAATCAATTAAAGAATATGCTTAAGCTAGCTAGTGCGACAACAGTCTCTGATTATTGTTATTTTATGGAGTTGAGTTATTTATGCTTTTTTGTAAATCGCTATAGCGATTCTTTGAAAGTGCAAGCACATTATGGAAAAAAAGAATATTTCATTGATCATGCCCTGGCTAAGAATGTGGGTTTTAGAATTTCTGGAGACCAGGGTCGTTTGTTGGAAAATATTGTTTTTATGGAATTAAAGCATCGAGGTCACGAAATTTATTTTTATAGGGGCCAGAAAGAATGTGATTTTATTATCAAAACTGAGCATCAAGTGGCTCAAGTGATTCAGGTGACTGCGCATTTAGATGATGATGACATAAAGGAGCGTGAGTTGAGCGGTTTAAATGAAGCGATGTCCCGTTTTCAATTGACGACGGGTTTAGTTTTAACTGAAAATACGGAATACCAGCTGGGGTCTATTATTGTGATGCCTGTATGGAAGTGGTTGCTAATATAGGATCGATGGGTTAACCGAAAAAATTAAGTAAACTGCGCCGTCAAGCTAAAGAAAATACGGGGTCGGCGGCCATTGCCGATAAGTTGGAGGCCGGCGACCTGTTTGGTTAGCGGCTGAGTAAACATCAGGTTACCAAAGAGATATTTCAATAGAGAGAAGCGGGCGCCGAATCCAGTGGAGGTTGCGCTCTGTTTCATCTTAACTCCCGAGTTGAACTTAATGCTCCAGATCACGCCAGCATCATAGTAGTAATACATTTCTAGGGTTTGCAGCAAAATTTTCCCGGGGAAGAAATCCATGCGTAACTCACCGCTGCCAGCGAGACCGCGGTCACCCAAAATTTCAGCGGAGTCATAACCACGACCCAATTGGCTGCCGCCAAAGCCAAACTGTTCTGAGGTCAGCAAGGGATTAAAGGCATATTGACCTTGAGTTACCGCAAAGAAGGAGAAACGCCAGAATAATTGTTGCAAGCGACTAGCATTGAAAGTCATCTTGGTAAAATCGCCGCGACCACCAGGACGTGAAGTCTGAGCAAAGAGCGAGGTGTTTTGGGTGGCACCTAAGAAATTGAGGCCCTTCTTGAAATTGAAGCTTAGCAAATTGTTGCCGCCATAGTGGTCAATTAGGGTTGATGAAAAGCCAACTTGAATAGGACGCAAATGATCACGATATAAGAGCTGATCAGCATCAGTGGTCAAGACCTGGCTGTCGAAGTAATTGAAGCTGCCACTGACAGTCAAGCTGGCGGCCTGAGTACGGATCACTGGATATTGAATGGAGGTATAAAAGGTTTTAGCGTCACCGTTAATATCCAGTGGTTGTAAGACAAATAGAGGCCGAGTTCTTGAATCATTACCGCCAAAAGTCCAGCGTAGGCCATCACCGCCAATAGGAGTATTCATGTTCATGTCAAAGTAACGTAATTCACGTCCTTTGGGAGTGGTGCCGTAGGTCACCTGAGTGGTATCACCCGAGCGGAAGATCGAGTTAACGGAAAAGGAACCAGTGTCTTCTTGGGGACCCACATAGCGGGTTCCATAATTATCATAAGAGAAATAGCCGGTAATGATTTTATTATAAGTTGCCAGATTGAGGTCAGAGGCACCGACTGTGGTTTTAGAAGGAGCTAATACTGCTCTGGCAGTGGTACCTGGGACTTCATTAGCCAGTAAGAGATAATATTCCATGGTTTGCACGCGAATGGGTCGGTCATTGGCAATATTTTGCCCATAGGCTTGAACCAAATCCTTGGCCCCTCGTGGGTTGCCAATCACGCTGATATTTTTAATAAAACCTTCAATGACACGAATGACCACAGTCCCATTTTCTACATGCTGGGGAGGGAGAATAGCGCGCGATAAAATGTAACCGTGGTTACGATAGAAATTGGTGACATCTTCCACAATCTTAAAGAGATCAGAAACAGTAATTACCGTATTTACTTTTTTAGCAAATAGCGGGTATAGATCGGTATAAGTGAAAACAGTATTTCCCTCTATAACGACATGGGTCAGTTTGAACTTAATGCCCGCAGCCTGCCCGCCTGCAGCACCACCCCCCGGAGCATGGGGTTGTTGGGGCAAGGCTTGAGAGGGTGGCGGTGCTTCCAGAGGTTGGGGGTTAAAGGTTTGGCCGACATTCCCGGGTTGTACAGTCGAGGGTAATAAGGTGGGTGAAATGGTAGCGGCTTGGGCAATAAGCGAAAAACTGGCTATGACACTGAATAGTATAAGGGAAGCAAATATTTTCCATATTTTCATTAGCTTATTAAATCCTTTTACTTCCTTGATTCGAACTTGAAAATTAGAATTATAACGAGAAATAGGAGCATTTGCTATGTGATTTGGGACTAATTAATAAGTTCTGCTGTTTCGACAGCCTTAATGTCTGTCTGATTAAAATCATTTCCTTTAAAAAGTAAAGGCTCTCCTGAGATTTTTGCTAGAGCATAGGCAAAGCAATCGCCAAAATTTAACCCGGCAGGGTGCCTATTTTTGCCATACTGTCGCCAGGCTGCTCGAGCAAGCTCCGCTTGTTCGCTGTCGAAAGGGACAAGATCAATTTTGGCACGATGCAAAAGCAAGTCAAATTCACGTCCTCCCGTTTCACCTTTACGAGCTTCTATGACGATCATGATTTCTAAAGCAGTTGCTGCAGATAATAACCGTTTCGAATCTTGGCTAATTAGCGTTGCAAATAACTGCGCTTCAGGCTCTTCAAATAAGATAGCTAATATAGCAGAGGTATCGAGAATCATGAGCTTTGTCCTAACTGGGTAAACCATTTGCGTCATATCCCAGGATTTCATCGGGAGAATGAGTGTCTTGATCAGGTAAAGTGGCACAACGATGACCTATAGCAAGAAGTGCTTCAGCTAATTCTAAGGGAGCTTTTTTACCCTGCTCACGTAATAGTTTTTCACGTAAGGCTTCAATAACAACCTCAGTAATGGTTTCACCCATTTGCTGAGCTAAAGCTCTAGCTAATTTGTCTGCTTCGGGGTTTTTGATATTGAGCATAAATTACCTATTTCTTTATTCTTTATAATTATAATCTTTCTTTAATAGAAAGTAAATAAATCTCAGGCGATGATAGAAATTAATTATAAGTTATTCATAGTTATCCAAGTTATATAGTAGCCTTTTAGGAATCCCAACAAATAATAACAAATAAAAGAAGATAATGTATTTTATAGGAAATTATTTGATTTGTAGTTAATTTTCAATAAAATTCACTAATTTCACGTAATTTTCATGTTAAGTCATATCATTGCGAGGAGTGTTTTGTGCGAGGAGTAATCCACTGGATTGCTTTCTCGCACAAAACACTCCTCGCAATGACAGCTGCTCACCCTACGTGCTAGCGCCTTGTTTTCATTGAAGATATATTTTGGCGCTTTATCAGTATCTAAGTTATTGAAATTTATAATAATTATTAAATAGGGGTGGGGACTTGAATCTCTGTCAAGCACCATCAATTTTTATTTTATTTTTCAATGCATTGTATTGAATGTTTCTCTAATTTTTCTATAGCCATAGTCTACACTTACAGTATGTCTAAGGATTTATGTATTTGATAATAGGGATACAACAATGGCCGAAGGGGTTGATTTAATGGATGATTTATGGCAAGACCAGCACCCGAATAGAAGATCTTGGGCTGCTGCTTTTATGTTTTTTGGGATCTTGGCCTTAACGGGTAGCGCTTTTGCTAATCCGGTTCTAGAGTCTGTCGCCTCGGGAAATGCCACTGTTACCCAAAGTGCCAATACAGAAACCATTACTCAAACCAGTCAGCAAGCTATCATTAATTGGCAAAATTTTAATATTCAACAAGGTGAAAAAACCCAATTTATTCAACCTCAAGGCGGCATTGCATTAAATCGTATTAACCCCAATCAAGGGGCTTCGCAAATTTTTGGCCAATTGAGTGCTACAGGTCAAATTATTCTGATTAATCAAGCAGGTATTTATTTTGGCCCTAATTCTTCTGTTAATGTCGGCGGTTTAATGGCTTCAACGGCCGATATGCTAGATAAAGATTTCATCGCTGGGAAATATGAATTTAATCAAGCTAGTCGCTATGCGGGCTCCATCATTAATGATGGTCATATTGCCACCTTGGATCATGGTTTTGTCATCATGATGGGTAATGGGGTGGTGAATAATGGCAGGGTCGAAGCACAAATGGGTCATGTGATTTTGGGTGCTGGCGATACTTTTACCGTCAGTTTCTCAGGTAACGATCTAATCAATTTTGCTGTTTCGGCACCAGCCTCAACTGCTGGCCGCGACCAAAATGGTAACCCCTTAACGAGTGGGGTAACGAATAATGGGGTTATTGAAGCAGCAGGTGGAACGGTAGAAGTCTCGGCAAGAGCAGCCCAAGGGGTGCTCAGTCATGTTATTAATATGGGCGGGGTGACTGAAGCTAGTTATATCGCCAAGGCTGATGATGGTGGGGTGAACTTAGCCAGCAATCAAGTGATTGATATTGATGGCGGTAATGGCAATGTTCAAATTTCTGGCAAGATCAATGCTTCTGGCTCTAGTCAAGGAGGAGCTGTGCAAGTGGCGGGTAATAATATAGATGTAACTGCTTCAGGCAGCATTCAGGCTAATGGCCATACCCAAGGAGGGCAAATCGTTCTCTTAGGTGATGATGGGGTTTCAGTGGCGGGCAAACTAAGCGCTTCTTCCCAAGGTCAAGGCGGTATGGTGAAAGTGGCAGCAAGTTCTGTGAATGTGCTGCCAACAGCAGTGATCAGTGCTAATTCTCTTAATTATGGCAATGGTGGTTCTATTCAAGTCCTAGCTAATGCAGACCTTACAGTAGCAGGTTCATTATCGGCCACCGGCGGTATTAATGGGGGTAATGGTGGTTCTGCTGAAACTTCAGGGGCTTACCTGGATGTGGCCAATGCCCAAATTAATCTAACAGCACCTAAGGGAGCGATTGGTAATTGGCTATTAGATCCAGAAAATGTATTAATTCAATCAGGTACCACTCATGTGGCTGATGCGGATACCTCAGTGGTTGATGTGGCAACCCTGACCAGTAATTTGAATACCAGTAATATTGAGATTTCTACAGCGGGAGCGGGTACGGCTGCTGGTGATATTACCGTGACTGCTTCTATTGTCTGGACTGCTCCAACTACGCTAACCTTAACTGCCAACCACAATATTATATTGAATAACTCAACAGTAACTCCAGTGATTTATGGCCAAAATCAGGGCAGTGCAGCAATTCTTAATGCTAATCAAGGGGCAGGTCAAGTTCAATTCCAGAATAATGCCAATGTGACAGCGGGCCAAGTGACGATCAATGGTAGTGCGCAATTGGCGCAAGCCACCACCCTAACGGCGACGAATGGCAATGTGATAGTGAATGGGGGTGTAGCTGGTGGATACAATTTAACCATTAGCGGCACTGGTGATGCTTCAGTGATTAGTGGTGCTATTACAGGTGCAGATACGGCTATTACCGATGCTGGTACGGGGACTTTAGTTATTTCCGGGTTGGATAATACTTATGGCGGTGGAACTTTCATTAATTTAGGCACCTTGGCGGTGGAGAATGGCTCCAGTCTGGGTAGTGGTTTGGTTAAGGTGAATAATAATGCAACTCTAGCATTAGATAATGTCTCCTTGGCAAATGCGATTCAAGTGCAAGGAACTGGTGCGCCCGGTAGCAGTGGAGCTATAGAATCAGTGGCTAATAGTATGAATACCTTAAGTGGCTCGATTATCTTAACAGGATCGACGCAGATAGGCGTAGATAGCGGATCTTACTTGAGATTTACTGCAAATTCAAGCATAAACGGTTCTTATAATTTAAGCTTTACTGGTTCTGGAAACCTGATCATGAATGGTAGTATTGGTGCGACCACTGCTCTGAGTAGTTTGACCACCAGTTCCCAAGGTTTAACTACCCTGGCAGCTAATGTGATCACTTCGGGTGCCCAGATATACAATGACCCAGTTACCCTGGGTAAGTCTGCCGTGGATTTGAACGCTGCCAGTGTAACCTTTAATAGTACTGTGGATGCCCAGGCCGCCTATGCTGACAATTTAGAGGTCAATGCCAATCAAATAACTTTTAATGCGGAAGTCGGTAGTTCTCAACCCCTGAACAGTTTAGATGTTTATGGTAATAGCATTGTTATGAACAGCGTTAGTACCGGTTCTGGTGGTCAGACCTATACCGGAACGGGGGTAACCCCCACCCTAGCTTTAGATGGTAGTTATTTTGCCAGTGGCGGTGCCTTTATTAGTTCTAATGAAAACATTAGCCTAAGGGGCTCAACGCAGATTGATACCACAGCAGGCGGCAATAGCGCCGGCGGTAATATTAATTTAGGCGGAATAGATGGTGGGTCGAATTCGCTGATCCTGAATGGCGGTTCCGAGGGGGTCATTTCTACGGGGTCATTCAAGAGTAGTGGTTCACTCACCATTGAGAATTCAGGTAGTACCAGCTTCAGTGGGGCAGTTGATGCGGGTACAGTAGCGGTTCAGAATACAAGCTCTTCAGTGGCTTTCAATAATACCCTCCGGGCAGATAACTTCGATACCTCGCCTGAAGGCTACCGCATCCTCATCGATGGCGGTGGCTCCTCCCTAGCTAACCCAGTTATTTTTTCCAACAGTGGTGGAGTTGTTTTAGGAAGTAGTAGCAGTTCAGTAATCGAATTTGAAGGGGGGATGCAAAGCACAGCCAGTACCACAACGATTGCAGGGCAAGTAAGCTCAAACAATCAAGCACTTACACTAGGTAATGTGCAACTGGCCTCTGATACAGTCTTAAATAGTGGTAATGGAGCGATAGTATTAGGGACAGTGAATGGTAAAGGTTACTCACTCAGTATCATCAGCTTAAGCAATGGTGCTATCAATCTGAATAGCGCCATATATGCTTCCAGTGTTTCATTATCTGCAGTTAATGCCCAAGTTAATCTCAATAGTCTGATCGATGTTTCCGGCACTTATGGTGGTGAGGTTACCATCTTAGGTTCAGCTATATACATGACTGCGCCGGCGGTTATCAATGCCAGTGGCGTCCTAGGGGGTGGTGAGGTCAACATCGGTGGCTCAGCCCACGGTGCAGGACCCCTGCCCAATGCCCAGTCAGTCACCGTTGAAGCGGGCGCGGCTATTTCAGCCGATGCTTTGGTCAGCGGTGACGGGGGCCATCTGGTGATTTGGTCCAATCAGGACACTCAGGTCCATGGATCGCTTTCAGCCCGAGGAGGTGCCCTGTTGGGCAATGGTGGTACCATTGAGACCTCGGGCGGCTATTTGGATGTAACAGGTATTCAGATTTCTACAGCGGCTCCTCAGGGTAAGGTAGGAACTTGGTTATTGGATCCGGCAGATATCACCATTTGTAATACAACTTCTACACCTTCCTGTGCTTCTACCGGGAGTACGCTTTATACTGGTGGTACAGCAACCAATCCTGCTAGCCATACCTATCAAACCACGGGGAGCAGTAGCAGTGGTTCCAATTCCTATCTTTATGTAAATGATCTGGTTAATGCTTTAAGCTCGAATAATATTACGGTGCAAACCACAAATATAGGCAGTGGCGGTAATGGTGATATTATTGTTGATGCTGGTATTACCTGGACCTCTGCCCATTCTCTGACTTTAGAAGCTTATCATAATGTCACGATTAACCAGCCGATTACCGGCCTCTTAGCACAAAATTCCCAAGGTTATGGTTTTGTTGCTCTTGCGGGCACGGCGATTAACTTAAATGCCAATGTGACCACCTTGGGGAGTCAATTTTATGGTAATGCAAGTTATACGGGGATTAACGTCAATTTAGCATCCAATGCCACAATTACCTTGGCAGCAAGTGCAGGGCAGATTATTTTCCCAGCCTGTGTTTCATGTTCCATCTCTGGCAGTGGTGCAAATCTGGTGCTTAGTGCTACCCAGGGTAATGTTTTGGGAGAAGGGGTTAATGGTATTGCTAGCTTGGCTCTAACAGCGGGCAGTACCGATAATTTGGGTTCAGGCAGTAGTTATAAAGATCCTATTGGTAATGCACTGTCTGCAGCCAGCAGTCTCACGATTACGACCACAGGTAACCAAAGCTATGCAGATTCCTTGAATGTTACCGCAACAGGAACAACTACCCTGGCCACTACAGGAACGGGCAACATCAGCTTGGGATCAACAGGGACCACTGGCACGACGATAGTGAATGGCGCTACATTATATCTTGATTCAGCCAACAATATTGCCATTAACACGCCCATTAACGGCGCTTCTGCCACTTTAGAATTAACCGCTGCTGCCAGTACCAGTACAGCCAATCCTACCATTATAGTGGCAGCCTCAACCTCAGGTAACCAAGGTACTACGGGTGGTGCCATTAATGTCGGTACTTTCTATCTACAACAAGGAGACTGGTATCAAAATTCAGCTTCAGCGACCTTGCCTAATTTCACTGTGGCTAGCAGTTTCCAACTAGCATCTTCTAATACGCAATTTATCCGTGCGCAAGGAGGTAATGGTTCTTCCGGTAATCCTTATCAAATCGTTGATATTTATGGCCTGCAAGGTATTGGATCCGATGCAACGACTTTAGCGGTCAACTATAGTTTAATTAATAATATTGATGCTTCTAATACGAGTACTTGGAACAGTAATGCCGGTTTTGCTCCCATCGGAGCGAGTGCTACTGCTGCCTTCAGCGGTATTTTTAATGGTAATCAAAATGTTATTTCTAATTTATATATTAATACGAGTGCCAACAATGTGGGCTTGTTTGGTTATGCCGCAGGTGGCCAGATAAAGAATATCAGTCTTGCGGCGGTGACGATTATTAATACCTCCAGTGCTAATAATGCAACCTTGGGTGGCTTGGTTGGTAATGCAGGGAGTGGTGAGACCATCAGTCAGGCTTCTATTGATTCAAACAGTAAAATTTGTGCCGCGAATAATTGTGCCGCGAATATAGGATCAATACAGTTAATCATGGGCGGACTCATTGGTCTCAATTCAGGAACGGTGACCAATGTAACCAGTGCAGCGCTGGTATCTGGGGCGAGTGGTGCTACCATCGGTGGTTTAATTGGTGAGAATTTAGGAACGCTTTCCTTAGCCTCAAGTACAGCGACTATAAAACCCTCTGCTTCAGGAAGCACGGCTGGCGGTATCGCGGGTGTGAATAATGGTACGATTACTAACACAGTGACCACGAGTACCTCTGTAGCAGGCAGTAGCTCCACAGGTTCGACGACCTCGGTGCTTACTGCTGGCAATGGTAATTTAAATAGCTATAGTTACTACACCACGAATGGTTGGAGTATCACCAATGTTGCTTCAGGGGGTTCCAGTGTATCAACCACCTGGTCTATCGTGAATGGTTTGACACTACCATTTTTAACGAATAGCTTTTTCGCACTGACGGGCTCTCTGAGTGCCTCAGATACCCAAGTGAATGTCATTAGCAACCCCACGAGTTCCAGCCTCTCACCTTCAACGCCGACAATTACTTCAACCCTGAATGCCTATGGCAGTATCAGCACCAGTAGCAGTGTCTGTGGTAGTAGTAGCACATGCTACGCCTTGGTCCTGCCTTACTCTTCTTCAACCTATTTTATTTATGGCTCTAATGGTACCACTGTTGATTCAAATGCCTTTGTTTTGAATAGTGGCACTACGAAACGTGACCCAGTAGTTAATTTGCAGGCTAATCAAGTTTATATTTATGCTCCCAATCAAAGCATTAGTACCAGTCAATTGATCGGATATTATTGCACCAGTTCCTGTGCAGTTACTTCAATTAATAATGATTTATTATATACAGCCGCGAGTTCGACACTGACCCTCAATAACAATGTGAATTTTATCACCGATAGCAGTGCTACTTATGTGTTAGATGATAATCTCAGTGCTTATCAGTCGAGTGGTGCCTTGGTTAGTACGAGTGGTAGTTTAACTTTCAATGGCCCGCTGACTTTAGGCAGCAGTACGAATACTTCGACCGCAGTTGTTTTAACGGGCAATAGTATCACCATTGGCGGAGCGTTGACCTCTTATGGGAGTGATACGAATAATTTGACTCTGACCTCAGGCACAGGTACAGGAAACGTGATTAATTTGGATGCCAATGTGACGACTAATGGTAGCCAAACTTATACTGGCCCAGTGATTGTTAATTCATCCAGCACGGGTCTGGTGGCTTTGACCTCGGGTAGCACCATTGCTTTTAGTTCAATGATTGATGGTTGTACGGGCATTGGATGCACCAGTTCTGCCTTGACCGCTATTAGTGGCAGCGGCATTACTTTTGGAGGCAATATCGGTGGTAATCAGCCCTTGAGTGCTTTAACCATTGGACAGTCTTCTGCCTCTGCTACAGATACTTTAAATCCTGCGATCATGTCTATTATTGTTAATGGTTCGATGCAAGTGTATGACCAGCTCAATGCAAGTTCAAATACAGCGCTGACCTTGATTAATACGGGAGGGACGAGTGTTTTCAATCAATCCTTGGATTTGGGTAATACTTCTGGATCCTTAGTAATAGGCAATAGTACGCCTTACAATTTAGTGGTTCAGTCATCAACGCCTTGCACCACGACAGCTTGCTATACTTCCAGCGCTAATACTTTTATTTTGGTTACCTCCAGTGGCTCACCCAGTGGTTTATATTATGCTGCTTACAATGCTGCGGGTGCGACGCCGGTGCTATTGTCTGTGTCGGGTGGTTTGGCTGTCTTGGCCAATATTCTGGAGCCAGCGGGTTCTGTTAGTGGTTATTCCTCGATTAGTACACTGGCCATTCAACAGTTGCAACAAATTCAAGCTGTTGTAAACCAAAACTTTATTACCAACGTGACACTGAATAATAGTAATACGATGGCTAGTACCAAGGTTAATCCTGGGACTGTGTTGACTGTGGGTGCGAGCAGTGCTTTAGGAAGTAGTACCAGCACGGTCACCCTGAGTAGCGGCGAACTGAATTTTAATGTCAGTGGTAACGCCAGTTTCAGCAATGCTATCAGCCTGACTAATGGCAGTTTGTTAGCGGATAGTAATGTTCCTTCCAGTGGCACCAATACCACGACGATTTTGGGCAATATTACTCTAGATTCCTCTAGTACCGAGGCCTTTGATGTGGTTAACGGATCTGAAACCTTGAGTTTGACAGGCGCTATTAGTGGCGGTGGCAGCAGCATGACACTGTATATCAATCAAATTGTCTCCAGTGCAACCAAGAGTAGCTATAGCGGAACTGTGGCCTTGGCTAATGCCTCAAGTAACTATACAGGCACCACTGAATTAGATAGTGGCAGCCTGAGTATTATTGCTTCTGGTAGCTCAAATTCCGGCCCCTTGGGTAGAAGCTTTGTCAATTTTGATGGCGGCGTTTTAACAGGAAGTGCCAGCAGCTTTAGCAATGCTTTTGCTGTCAATCAAAATGCATTTTACGCGGACACAAATCATAATACTTCGGTGAATTTGTCCGCTGGTAATTTAAGCATTAATGGAGCAGGCATGCTCAATGTTAGCTTGGGAGTGAATGTCAGTAATTCGACCACGCTGAGCTTGAATGGCCAATTGAGCGGCCTTGGTGGCTTGACGGTGAATAGTTCCGATGGCACGGGAACACTGAGTTTAGGCTATGTGCCTGGAACGAACTATGATTTCTTCGTACAAACAACTGTGCCGACAATCGCGAATTTTAGCAATACCAATAGCGCCTATGTTCTCTATGAGCCCACTTCAGGCTCTTTAACCAATGCTATTCTTTATTTTATTACTGCAGGCGGCACCCCAGTGATCAATCCTATTTCATTGGGCACCAGTCAATTAAAGGAAATCGCCCAAGATCTTTTTGGAACAGTAATACCACAATCTGGGGCAACGATTAGTGGTGTTACTGGTAGTGATCTCCATTTATTGTCTTATGCCCAATTAAATCGGGTGATGCAAGAAGTCCAGCAATCGACAACAGCCAGTATAAATTATGATTTCGTGGTGCAAAACTCAATACCGACCAGCAGTTACTCAGGTGCTCATAGTGCCTATGTTTTATACGAACCCACCAATGGTTCTTTATCCGGCGCAGTGCTTTATTTTGTGAATAAAGCGGGAAGCACAGTCAATGTGAATGCAATTAACTTAAACACCAATCAATTAACACAACTTTCACAAACTATTTTTAATACGGCAACACCGAGTACTAGCAATAATGTCACCAATTTGAGTATTGCACAGACAAATAAAATTAATGAAATCGAGAACTTGATTAATATCAATAGTTATAGCGGTGCAACAACAGTGATCAATGGTAGTTTATCGGCTGGTGGTAATAATGTGTTTTCTCCCAATAGTACATTGACACTGTCAGCAGCTAATGCAAGTGCCTTGCTCATACTGAATGGCCATAATGAAGTAGTTGCTAATTTAAGTGGTGGTGCTAATGCGGGTAATGGCGATATTCAATTAAGTACAGGCACCTTATTTGTGAATGAAACAACGGCTACCACTTATGCCGGGGTTATTTCCGGCTCAGGTGGGCTGACGTTGACCACGCCGAGTACCAGCGCTTTGACTTTGTCCGCTACGAATACTTATACCGGCACAACGACTATTCAAGGCTCAGAAATTATACCAACCAATGATGGCAGTTTTGCTTCCAGTATCACCGGCGGAACCTTGATACTGACGAATGGAAGTGCGGCAGGAACGAGTAATATTGTTGTTAATGCGAATGGGACCTTGGCGCTTAATTCATCTTCTGCTTTGACATTGGCTAATAACATCACGCTGAATAATCAAGGTGCTTTAATCGATGCAGGAACCGGAGGAAGCACTTTGAGTGGTACTATCACTTTAGCGCAAGCAGCGGGTACAGTGGCTAATATTGGAGTGACCAATAGTAATGAAACCATGACGATTTCCGGTAAAATCACCGGTGGTGCAGCCAATAATTACGACCTCTTGCTGACTTCAAGCACGCCAGTTGCTGGGACGACGACTTGGACGACCATGGGTAGCGATCCCTATGCCTATGTCATTGTGCAATCAAGCGCGGGATCGACGCCCAGCGCTGTTTATTTTGCCAGTAATGCTTCGGGAACAACGCAATTCACTCAATTGAGTTTTGCCAGTGGTTATAGCATGACTACTTTCCTGAGTACCTTATTCCCAGGCATCATGGACAATAATTTTGGTACGCCGAGTAGTGGTACACTGACGCCAATCGCTACGAATCTCAGCTTTGTCCAGAAGCAACAAATACAGGCAACGATGAGCACTAATACGCTGGTTGATACCGTTTTATTTATGGGTGCTAACGGTGGCAGTGGAGCGGTGAATATGACGGGTGTTAGTAACAATGCGGTTGGTAATCTTGAAGTGGTCGGTGGGACCTTGCAAGGGAATGGCTTAAATAATTTTTCAGGGATTATCTTATCAGGCAGCGGTACGTTGAATGCTGCTAATACATTAATTACGGCTCCATTTTATTTTAATAATGGGGGTATTGTTACGGGTGCTTCTTATTATCTGATAGGGGATATATGGATTGCCAATGGTACAGCAACACTTAACTCAACCGGGAACAGTAATGGTTTTAGAATAAATAGCTTAACCAGTTTAGATAATGGCAGCCTCAATATAACAGGTAGCGGTAATTTCACCTTGAATGATAGCGTGGGCGGCCTTGAGCCCTTGTCTAATTTCAATGTTAGCCTGAACGGTGCTTTGAATGTTTCAGTTAATTCCAATTATTATTTCTTGGTGGTAACTACGGCACCAAGTTCTTCTCTGGTGAATCCAGTGATACCGACCTATCTAGCCAGAAGTTCTGCATCTACGGCTTTTCCTGGTATCAACAATGAAGTTCTAAACTCTGGAAATTATAATTACTTTATTTTAGTCCAGTCTAGCTCCAGTACCTATCCTTCTGCTTTGTATTATGTTGATGCTTCAGGTCAAGCCAACTATGGCGGCATAAGCCCCAAGCTTTTAGTGGTGCCTATTCATCTGGTCCCACTAGTGAACACGAACAATGGTAATGCTAATGTTGCCTATGAAAATTTTGCCTTTAGTCTGTTCCCAGCCTTGGCAATTAATTTTCAGAGCGCTAGCAATAGTTTTTCAACAAATAATGATACCTTTAGCTATAACCAAGTCGCTAATTTTAGGGTTGCTGGTATCAGTAACTCAGCTTTGGATGCACAGCAATTAGATATCATCAATAATATGCTGAATGCCACACCCTGGCAGCCTGGCAATACCAATGGCGGTAATTATGCAGACAGTATTTATAATAATAGTGTTACCAATAATTACTTCAATAAACTGAATACTATCTCCTGCTATATTTGCGCAGTGACCACTGCGGGGGCACAAACTTATAGCTCAGGGTCAATGAATTTTACCATTGCTAGTGCCGGATTGAATGCTACTCTTGAGGCTGGAATTAGTACCAGCGGTAGTGCTGCCACTGGTAGCATTACTCTGAATTTATCTTCACCACTGGCATTTGATTTAGATAATAGTGGCAATCCTACTTATCTGTGGTTAACTGCTTTAGGGTCAAATAGCTATGTTGAAGTCAACAGTCCTGTTATTCTATCAAATCAGGGCACTTTAAGTTTAAACAGTGTTTACCTTTTCCTGAATGCTAATATTACCGGAGCAGATGGTAATGGAAATGCGAGCTTAAATCCAGCTAATGCCAGTGGCACTTTATATCTACAGGCTAAACCTTCTAATCCCACAGCCGCAAGTCCTGGGCCGACAATTACGTCTTCGACCACGGTTACCAACCCGCTCTCAAATTTGAATAGTGCAGGTGTTCAGGCGAATATCAATGTGCAGAATTTTGTTCTCGGACAGGGGTGGTGGCTGCAGAATTCAGCAACGGCCTTACCCTCATTTTTTGTCAGTAATACTTTTACCATCGTACAGAATATGACTTATATTTTGACGAGTCCAACAAGCTTGCCCAGTTATGGTTATCAGTTTAACGGTGTGTTTGAACGTGCGGCAGGTGGTGCTGGTTCCTCCGCTTCACCCTTTAATTTAGTCGATGTTTATGGTTTGCAGGGGGTAGCAACCTTGCCCATGAGTGACAATTATAATTTAGCCAATGATATTGATGCCACAGGCACAGTGAATTGGTGGAATTGCATCGGTTGTACTTTAAGCGGGGCTTTTTCTTTCCCCACAGGCGGGTATGCAACTTATGTATCGGCAATTGCTAATGGTACGACCAGTATCTTAAATAGTTTTAACGCTGCTTTCGGAATGGGAGCTTTTCCTGCTGGCTTTACACCGATTGGCGCACCTCCTTTACTAACTTACGTGCTTGGCGGTGGTTCCGGCAACAATGCCCAAACTATTTCTGATCAACCTTATACAGGCACGTTCAATGGCCAAAACCATAGCATTACTGGCTTAACGATCACTGACATTACTCCTCAGGATGTGGGCTTATTTTCAGATGTCGCTGGGACAATTGAAAATGTAGGCTTGATTAATCCAACGATTTATTCAGATGTCGGCGGCTTGATTGTGACTAATATTACTAATACCAGCACGCTGGATTTAAAAACTCAGGGTAATTTTTATTCTCAGCCCTATGTTTTCCTGTATTGGAGTGGGGTGTGTAATCTAAGCTATTGCGGTGTGGGTGGTGATAGTACTAACATTTTTAGTAGTACGGCAAATGCGATTCCTTCAGTTAGCATGCTTCCTGTCCATTTTGTTTTAAATTCCTCTGGAGTAGTCCAAAGTTATTATGTGGTTGATCCTTATAATGCTGGAAACATTTACAATAATAGTAATCCTTATCCAACACAACAAGCGGCGAGCAGCAATAATACACAATTAACAACAGCAGGCACCTTCAATTTCTTGGTTAATAATGAAGGAAGCTTTAGTTATTTTGGAATACTTAACAATACTAGTCAAATCAGTAATTATATACAAACGGCTCCGGGAATTAATGCAGCAGGACATACCGATCCAGTGGTCGTCATCACTGATGGCGCGAGTTACTATGTGGCCCGGCAAGAAGGCTCAACAGGTGGGAATAAGGATCAGCTTTTTGCGATCGAAAACTCCTTTGGGGGTAATGCTGCGATGAGCTCTGAGTCTAATAATGTGGGTTCGATCGCTGGTGCTCTGGTCGGGGGATATTATTTTGATACTTCTTGTAAAGCGAGCTGCTTTGTCAGTAGCTTTGGAACGCTTAATAATAGTTATGTCGAGGGAGGTTCGGTAACGGGGGGTAATATCTTTGATCCCACCAATGCAACTTATGTTAATGTCGGTGGCCTAGTTGGTGCAGTCTATGATAGTGGTTTTACTTATGATTTCTTTGTTAGAAATGGTAACAATTTGCAATATAATAATACTGTTGGAGCGGCGAGTATAACGAATGCATTTGCAGCAACCACAGTATTAAATCAAGATCCTAATGCTGGCTATGAGATTAACGGTGAGTTTGGTAGAGCAGGTAGTGTGGGTGGCTTAGCGGGTTTTGTTGATGGCACTATTTCCAATGTTATAGCAGATAGCATAGTAGAATGGGGTTTTTACGTTAAAGGTGGAAATGGGGTTGCTGATGCTTATAGCCAGAACCATTCGCTTATTATTCCCGAAGGTGGCGTAGTGGGTTCTCTGGTGCAAGAAAATGGCTTTAGTAACGGAATAAACCATGCTTTTAGCTTAAGTATTATTTGTGGTTATGATGGTAGAAATTGTAGCAATATGAATACCGCTGCATACAATAATAATATTAATAATTTCGGTACAAATCCTCTCTATGGTTGCACACAGAGTAACACTAATGCTTCTTGCAGCGATCCTAATCATGTAAATGTGACTCTTTCTAATTTTACTTATGTTTCCGGTACGACGGGCATTACTGACCAAGGTGCCCTTGTGGGTTATGCGGATCTGAATGGACAGAGTGGCGCAGCTTATATTAATGGTTCGATGTGGGACCCCTCAGCGACAGGTTTATTTTATCCTTTCACCATCTTTGGTGCTTCAGCTGGAAATGTTTATGCGGCTTGCTTGAATCTTGCGGCATGTAATGGGAGTGGCTTTAGTTTAATCGCCGGGCATTTTGAAGATATGGATAAAGGTCAAATTTCTAATACGTCATTTTTTGCTGTTTTATCAGACTCCACTCTGGCAGGATTTGGGATTTCGAATCCTAACCCTTCTGGATATGTTGCGGGTAGTAGTACTCAGAGTGCGACCGTTGATACACACGATACTAACTTTAATGTAACAGGATGGTCGATATCCAATACTTCGAGCAGCAGTTCAGTTTTTAATATCGATACCACGAATAACACCTATCCTTGGTTGAGTTCGATGTTTTCCGAGGTAACAGGCACAGTGCATAGTGCTTCTGATTCGGTGAGTTCATTTTTTATTTTAGATAATGGACAAGTATTGCAATCACAAGCGAAATATTTTTATCGATCCGGCTCAAATTACCAAGCGATTGTTCCCTACAATCAGATTATTGTCATGGATGAGGTTTCCAGTGGTAATTCTACAGAATCTGTTGTAATAGATCTAACGGCTGGTCAGCAGCTTACTAATATAAATTTCCCTGATTATAATGGTGTGGCAGTTTATACCAATGTTTCAAATTACAGTCTTGGACTTGCTAATGGTACTCTCGCTAGCAGTTGCCTCATCAATACTTCGAGTTGTTATACAGGGACTAATAGTGCTTTATATAATTATTATGTGACCACTGATGGTACGAATTATAATTTTAATGCTAACGGTACGAATCAAGTGACGCTTGAAATTAAAGGCAATGAAACTTATAGCTTGAATGGGAATGTATCCGCTGCTTCTGGGCATAGCCTTATTTTCGATTTAGATGCATCAGCGACCCTCAGTCTAACAGCAGCTAATGCAACTATAAATGCGGGTACGGGTAGCGCTATTAATTTCATTGCGGGTTCAACGGTCAGTGGCAATAATCATAATTTAACTTTACAAAATGGAGCTGACACGCTTGCAGGTGCTATCAACAACTTAAATTCATTGACTATTTCTGGTGGCAGTACTGGTAGTGTTACTTATACTGGCAGCTTGAATAATATCAGTTCATTGAATATTAATACCGGTAATAGTGTGAACATAACAGCGAGCAACTTCGCGGGCACCACCACTAATTTAAGCCTAATCGATGTGCAAAGTGGAACTTTGGATATTTCAACTTTGCCAGCTACCACAGCACTTCCCACGGCTACGCCTATTCAGGTTGATAGCAGTGGCATCTTGAAGCTTGATTCTATCACAGGGTTCACGAACAGCATTATCCTTGATGGGGGTACCTTAGAAGGTACGGGAACGACTTCCGTGACAGGAGCTATTAGTTTAACAGGAAGCTCAACATCGAATACGATTAAAGCCAGTGCAGCTGCAGATAGTTTGGATTTAAAGGGAACTATATCTGGTGCCGAAGGGCTGATCCTCTTAGGAGCAGGCAGCATTCAGGTTGAGCAAGGGTTAGGTTCTCCAGTGGCTTTGACCAGCTTAACAGATAATATGACGGGTACCTTAACGATTGGTAACTCTACTGTTACCAATATAGTCAACATACACACCAGCGGTGATACACATTTTAACAGTGGGGTCTTAGTGTTGGATCAAGATACCAATATTATTGTGGATAATCAAGGTGTGTTAATATTTGGTATCGGTGCTACCGTGAAAAATGAAGCTAATGATACCAAGGGTCATTCTCTCTATTTAAATGTCACCGCAGGAGCTGCCAGCAGTTGTGGAGGCGCGGGCAATTATTTTTGTGGAACGGCAGGGACAAGCACGGCTTCAAGCAATGCTAATAAATTTACCGTCTATGTTAATTCCACTACCGGTTATACTGGTTCTCTATTAATGGCGGATACAGGTTACTATAATGCAGGGACTTATTTAGATGCAGGTACTACTTATATTGGTGCGAGTTCATCGGGTGCAATTACTTCTGGTCCTGTGGGTACGGGAATCTTGTATTTAAATGGCGGCAATTTGGCGAGTGCGGGCGCTTATACGGTTGGTAATACCTATGAGGTCGAGGCGAATTCAGCGATTATTGGAACCAATAGCTTAACCTTATCTGGTACTGGCACTTTAGATAGCGGTAAGACTTTAACGATAGCAACCACTTGTACGAGCAGTTGTAATTCTCAAAATACAGCACTTATCACGAATTTGAGTGGTTCTATTACTGGTGCAGGTGGTATTACCTTGAATGCTGGCAATCAATACAATGAATTAGAGCTATCAGGGTCAGCAACTAATACGACTTATAGTGGGGCAACACAAATTACCAGTGGCACTTTAGTTGATGGTAATAATGCCAATAGCTTTTCAGCGAACAGCGTCATTACTTTAGCGAATAGTGCGAACGCCGCGCTGGCTATCAGCAATGATGAAACCATTGGTGGTTTAAGTGGTGGTGGTTCTGCTGGTGGCAGTATTAGTTTAGGTGCCCATGCACTGACTATTAATCAAACTGCAGCTTCTTCAACTTATAATGGAACGATTAGTGGCAGTGGCAACTTTATCTTATCAAGTTCTAGTACAGGCAATCTGATTTTAACCAATACTAATAATAGTGCTAACGATACTGGCGGAATGATTATTCGAGCAGGTACTATCAGCGTGGCTAATTTTAATGCCTTGGGTGCAGGAACCTTGACTTTAGGTTGTCTTGCTAACGGAACAGGTTGCGGTGCTAGTTCAACGCTAGGGACTTTCAATTTTACCGGTATCTCATCAAGTGTCGGCAGTGTAACCATGAGTAATCCTATCGATAGTTACAATGGAAATATTCAAAGCAGCGGTAGCTTTACTTTAAGCGGAAATATTACTATTGAATCTAATGGTTCTCTGAATCTAAATATTGCTTCAGGTAAGACAATTGATGTAACAGGTGCTTTACAAACAGGCTCAGGCAGTTTAAATATTAATAATACCTCTGGTTATTATGGCACTGTAGAATTGGATACAGCTGCCAATGGTTATACCGGTAACACCACAGTATCTGGTGGTATTTTAGATATAACGAATGCCACAGCCTTGGGCTCTAGTCATACTCAGATGGTGATGGTCAACAATGATGGTCAAGTCTATTCAGGTTTATCGGATAGTAATCTAAATGGCGCAATCTTTGAAATCAATGTTGCTTCAGGCACAGTTGCTAATGATATTTATTTAGCCGGGGGTACCTTATTGCTGCAAGCGGGAACCCTGGGCGGCACGGTACATTTGACTGCGAGTGGTGGTAGTAATACGAGTTCGACGATAGCCACAGCAAGCGTGGGTTCCAACTTTGTGATACCAAGCTCAATTATTGACTGCGGGACTAGTGCGAATTGCAGCACACCTAATGGCGGAGATGCGCTAACCTTGCAAGGTCCCGGGACCTTGGTGTTAGGTAGTGATAGTGCAGAGACGAACGTTGGTTCTTCCTCAGCTTATCTGGCCAGTTTCACAGATAACATGGGTAATTTAAGTATTCTGGGTAGCACGACGGGTACTGGCTTTACGCTCTACGCCACGAACCAGGTGTTTAATGGCGATTCTATTTCATCCAATCCCTATGTTTACGCGGTCGATATCACCGGTGGGAATGTATCGTTAAACAGCAATGGGGGCAGCATTAATATTGGTAGTAAGACGACTTCATTGGCTTATCCAGTGTTAGACGGTGGCTTGACTAATTTAACGATAACAGGCAGTGATTCAGGTCATTTGGTAACAGTTAATGTCAATGCAAACAAAATTAATAACACTATTGCCTTGGCCAGTTCTAATCTTATTTTTGAAAATGCAACAGTCACCTTGAATGGTGGTATTAATTTAACCGGTTCAGGTAGTTTGGGCGCAGTGGGGAGTCTCACGGCCAATGCTGGCACTCTAGATATTGATAGTCATGCGACAGTCATAACTACGTATACCAATGGCACCCAGAATGGCTCAATCACGGTGAATAATTTCCTATTGAATGGTGGTTCATGGATTCAAAACCAGAGTACAGAGACGACTAAGTCTGGTACCTTGATTTCACAATTGCCTGGTTTCAGTGTTAGTAATGATTTCCAATTAGCAAGCGGTACGTTCACCCGGGTATTAGGCGGTGATGGAGTTAGTACCAGTTCCGCCTATCAACTCTTTGATATTTATGGTCTGCAAAGCATGGCATTAAGTTTATCTTCTAATTTTATTTTAGTGAATAATATCACGGGTCAAGATGCTGTCGGCAATACCTGGAATGGTTGGAATGGCGGAACGAATGGCACTGGTGGTGCAGGATTTAACCCGATTGGAACTGCAGCACATCCTTTTACCGGTAACTTCAATGGCAATTATGACACTATCTCTAATTTAATCATTAATGCACCTTCAGTAACTAATGTTGGTTTGTTCGGTGCAGTTTCAGGGGCCACCATTCAGAATGTAGGTTTATTGAATGCTAGCGTGACAGCCAATACCAGTTCATCTAATGTAGGTGCCTTGGTGGGTTATGTAGCGGGTACAACGGTAATTCAGAATAGCTTTAGCACCGGTGCGGTTAGTACAGGTACAAGTAATTTGAATTCATCTGTGGCAGGTGGCCTAATCGGTCTCTTGGGTGATGGAACGGCTGCTGCGACACTCAGTAATGTCTATAGTTTTGCTTCGGTCAATGCTGTTTCAGCAGGAGATACGGCTGGTGGTTTAGTCGGTAAAATCGCAGCAAGCGCTATACTCAACACCAGTTATAGTATTGGCATTGTTAAGGGTAATGCCAGTGCTACTTTGGGTGGCTTAGTCGGTACGAGTAGCGGTACGGTTTCTAATAGTTTTTGGGATACCGGCACTTCAGGACAGGCAGGCAGTGCTACTGGCACGGGGAGCACTTTTGGTGCTAGCGCCAATAACTTAGCAAGCCTGACTACATACTCCAACTCTGGTTGGACTTTTGGCAGTAGCGGTTGGGGTATTATTAATGGCCAGTCTTATCCTTATTTAAGTGGCTTTTATCCCAGCACGCCGCGTGCTATTTCAGGCACGGTTAGTAGTAACACTGGTGGAACCACAGTCGCTTTGGCGTATTATAATGGTTCAATGAGTACTATTATTCCTACCTTACTTACCAATGCTTCTTACGGTACGACAACTACTTTTGCTAATGGTTTCTATTATTTCTTGGAAGGCAATGGCATCATTCCTAATACAGTGACTATCGCTGGTACAGCGACGGCGACACCGCTCTTAGCGTATCTTGCTAGTGGTAATGTATTAGCTAATGCGGTAACAACGGTACCTGCTACAGCGGGCGGCAGTATCACGGGCTTGAATTTGACAGCCAACCTAGTGCAAGCGGGCGATAATAATACCAATATCTTGTCAAATAGTGTCTTGGGTGAGCTGATTACAGGTGCTCTAGCAAATCCCAGCAGTAGTACGATAGTAGATTCCAACAAATTGCTTTATTCTCTGGCGGGATTGAATTTGACACTTAATTCGAATATCAGTTTATCGAGTACTGCCACTACAGCCTATACTCTCAATGGTAATATTACAGCCTCAGGCACAGGCAGCTTGAACTTTAATGGTGCGGTTAGTGTCAGTGCTAATGCAACACTGACGACAGGTGGCAGCGCGATTAGTTTTGGCAGCACCATTAACTCTGAGAGCTCGACCAGTCTATCCAATTTGACGCTTATCACTGGTGGTGGCGCGCAGAATTTTGCTGGTAATATCGGCAGCATCAATCCTTTAGGCAATTTGACGACAGATAACAGCACTATCCCCGGCATGGTTAACATCAGCGGTTCTTCTATCATCACGGCCGGTTCGCAAACCTATAATGGTGTGGTCGTCTTAAGTGGAGCCATAACCAGCTTCACGACAACAGGAGCTTCGCAAGCTATTAGTTTTAAAAATGTGATCCTGGGTAACACTGCTGATGGTAATAATATTATCATTGCGGGCACAGGCACGAGTGATATTATCAATCTAGCTTCGGTTGGTACACCAGATCTTCCTCTGGGTAATTTGAGTATTAGCCAGGGTGCCAGTGGTACAGGGCTCACGACGAATCTCAGTGGTTTAATTTATGCGAATAGCGTAACAACCACGGGTACGATCAATGTGGCCAGCCCCAGTAACTTCTATTACTTGGCCGCTGCTCCGACGATTAGCTGTTCATTGCATAACAGCTGTGGTTATGCAGTAGGAGATCTTCTGATTCTGAACGATGGCCGATCACCGGATCCTGCTGTTTTACAAATAATAAATATTAATCCAGCGACAGGTGTTATCACCGTGCAACTGAAAAGTGCCGGGGTGTATACCACAAGCTCTCTACCCACGAGTTTTGCTAGCCTCACTTGTACCTCTGGTGGTAGTGCTTGTAGCGGTACGACGGGAACCTTAAATTTCAGTTCCTTAAATTATAAGAGTAATGCTTTTAATAATGCGGTATATCCGAATAGTAGCTTATTAACCAGTGCAAACTCATTTACTATCACCGGTGGTTCTCATTATGCTATCGGCGATCAATTGACTTTAGGCGGCGGCACTTTTGTTGCACCAGCCATTTTGGTGGTAACGGGTGTTGATGCTAATGGTGCGATTACCAGTGTGGCTATTCTTAATCAGGGCGCTTATACCGGGACTACACCGACCACGCTTACTGTGAGTGCTTGTAGTTATTTAGGTTCAACTTGCGGGACGGGCTCTGGGGCACAATTTGCTGTAAGCAGCACGAATTTTGTGGGCAACAGTAATTTGGTGGGCACTCAGGTGAGTAATGCGAACAGCGGTTATGCTGTGGGTGATGTGATTACTTTAGGCGGTGGTACTGGTAATAGTGCACAGGTCATTGTTAGTGAGACACTGTTGGCCAGTATTTCTGGTAGCGGTGGATCAGGGTATAGTCCTGGCCAATCATTGACGCTGACACCTACGGGCGGAACGACGCTTATTGATCCTACTGTCACCGTGACTTCAACAATATTAACCGGTTTGAATATTACAGGTGGAAGTGGTTATCAAGTCGGTAATTTGAATAGTATCAGTGGATCAATGTTTACTTTAAGTGATGGAACCAGGGTAGTGGTGACTTGTGTTAGCACCGGTTGCGCGCCGGGTGATATTGGTTCAATTGTATCGGTCGCGCCACAAAATGCCTATGCTGGATATACGCCACCTACTTATACGGTGTCAAACCCGAGTTTGAGTGTTACCGGTATTGGGGGTGTGGTCCAAGGTACTGGCGCAAATCTTGATAGTCTTTCTCCGACTTTCGGAATTAATTCTATCAACATTACTAACAAGGGTGTTTTCACGGGTAATCCCTCCGGCTTTACTTCCGGTACAGCTACGTTTAGTAATGCTGGTTTCGGCATTGCTAGCCTTACGGTGAATTCTGCTGGCAATTATTCAGTAACGCCCACTACCTTTACCCAATTATCTTGTGCCGGCAGTTGTGGCACAGGCGGTACAATAGCCACGTTTGGTTCAAATGTTTTCCAAACCTCGGCGGCTTCAGGCAATGAAAGTTTAAGTTCAATTAGTTATACGGGAGCCGTGAATTTTACTAACGGAGATATTTATGAATTGACCGGTGGTGGCTTTACTGCCCCTGCGATTGTTGAATTTACAGCTGGTTATACCGTAAATGTGTTAAGCGGTGGTTCCTATTTCAGCTTGCCGACGAATATTACGTACACCTGTCTTTCAGCTTCTTGTGGCAGTAGCGGTGGTAGCTTTACCGGCGCTGTCTTTAATCCATCCAGTACCGCTTCGGCCATCGTGACTCAAAATGGACAAACCTATAATGGCAGTGTGAATATTAATGCCAATACTGTGTTGAGTAATACCAGTGCAAATTCTTCCATTATTTTCAATGGTAGTACCAATACCATCACGATTGCTAACGGCAATAATTTGACGATTAGTAATGGTGACAGCAGTGGATCTATTGCCCAAGTGATTAGCGGCCAAGGATCCTTAACCAAGGCCAGCAGTGGTATCCTGACGCTGACCAATACCAATAATAGCTATAGTGGCGGTACTATCATTAATGGCGGTATTTTAGATATTGGTTCTGATTCGGAATTGACAAATGCTACGGGACCCTTAGGTACAGTGCCTTCAACTTTTTCCGCGACTAATATCATTCTTAATGGCGGTACTTTAGAATTATCTTCAAACAGTGCTAGTGCACCCCAAGGTCAAACGCTCAATTCAAATCGTGGCATCACCATCGGCGCTGCGGGTGGCACGATCTCAGTTGATGCTGGGCTGGATTGGACTTATGGCGGTCAGACCTTCGCCAGCGGATCAACGACCACCATTAGTGGCGGCATCACTAGCATTGCCTCACCCAGCTTATCGGCGGCTTTAACCAGTACGGAGACCATTAGTTTGCAAGGTGGTGTGGCGGTGATAGCAAACTCAGGAAACCCCACCTTTAGTGGTACAACAGCAACCTTTACTTCTAGCAATGGTTCACTGACTTTCAATATGGGAAGCTCGGGATCAGTGAGCATTACCAATGCTGGCATCACAACAACTATTACTAAAGGTAGCTTTACCCTGAGTATTCCTACCAATGCAGTGATCACAATAAGCAATACCAGTGGTAGTTACACGCAGAACGCTGGAACAGCGGTGAGCACGAGCGGCAGTCTAGGCTTGATTCTACCCAGTGGCACCAATTCTTTAACACTCTCTGCCTCGAGTCTGGTCAACGGTGAAACGGTGACTTCATCCAATGGCGGAGGTTCTTTATTCTTCACCTCAGCGATTAATGCTATCTTTAATGGAGCATTGACAGAAATAAATAATGCGGGCACTTATTCGGCATCTTTAAATAATATTGTCACGTTGAGCAGTTCAAGCCTGTTTTCAACCGGCACGTCTTCTGTATTGAGCGGTAGTACACAGCTTACGAAGAGCGGAACAGGCACCTTGAATCTTGGTGGCAATAATAGTACCAGTTATACCGGTAATATCGTTATTACCGGCGGCATCTTGGCGATTAGTGCGAGTAATAATCTCGGAGCTGTGCCCGCCAGTCCCAGTACGAATATTACCTTAAATGGCAGTGGCGCGACTTTGGAGGCAATTAACAACTTGAACTTGAGTGCCAACCGCAACATTGTGGTGGGTTCAAATGGCGGCAGCATTACTAGTGCAAGCGGTACTACTTTGATAATTAATGGAACCGTTGATGGTATTTCAGCAACGAATACTGGCGCACTGAGCTTAAGTGGCGGTACGATTAATCTAGCCAATAATATTGGTGCAACAGTAGCACTGGCTTCATTGACAGATAGTGCTACAGGGACCACGATCGGTGGCAATATCACGATTACCACCAACGGCAGTCAAACTTATAATAGTCCTATTAGTGGTAGCGGAGAAAATTTAAGCCTCACCGTTAATAATTCTGGTGGCAGCATTGCTTTTAATCAAGCACTCAGTTTAACAGCTTCAGCTGGAGTTGGCGGCAGCTTGACCCTGTCTGCACCTAATGGTGCAGCGAGTTTAAGCAGTGGTGACATCACGGCGACAGCCAGTATCAATGTAGTCAATTTTATTTTGAATCAAGGTCAATGGTATCAAAATTCAAATTCCTTACCCAGCTTTACGGTGAGCGGTAATTTTGCGTTAAGCGCCGGCACAGCTTATAACAATGCATTTAATGCCGAATTTGTTCGTTTCTTCGGTGGTAATGTGGGCACGAGCAGTGGCAGCCCATTTTATATTACCGATGCCTATGGTTTACAGGGCTTAGCAACACAATCAGCCACTTCAGCGAATTTCTATGCTTTGGCCAATGATCTTGATCTTTCAACGACCAGCAGTTGGACCAATGGCTTTGTGCCTATTGGCAGTGCCTCTACTCCCTTTGCTGCGAACTTCAACGGACAACACTATGTGCTGGCTAATCTGACCATCAGTAATATTACAGCGAATAATGGCGCCAATGCGGCGGTCGCTTTGTTTGCAGATGTGTCCTCTGCGAATATTAGTAATTTCTCTTTGATCAATGCCAGCATTACCGGTAACAGTACGAATGTTGGCGGCTTTGTCGGTGTAGCTATCAATAGCACGCTTTCTGGGTTGTCCTTAGGAAGTGGTTCAATTACAGCTAATGCTACTGCTAGCCATGTGGGTGGTATTGTCGGTTATTTGAGTGGTGGTAGCTTGAGTGCTTCTTATAATGGTGGCAGTATCACCGTTAACAATAATACCGCAGCAGTGGGTGGTGTAGTGGGCGAAATTATTGCAACTACCGGAAACAATGTTTCGGTGAGTAATGTCTATAACAGAGGATCTATCAGCGTTAGCACTGTTGGTGGCACTTCAGGCGTGTTATCGGGCAGCGGTGGCAGTGTAGGTGGTGTGGTTGGTCTGTTGCGTGATTCGACGGCGGCAAATACAGTCTCCTTTACCAATAGTTATAATGATGGAGAAATACAAATTAATGGTGGCGATAGTGCCTATATTCAATTTAATCTTGCCAATGCGACAACATCCAGTACCCCAGTTGGTGGGGTATTGGGTCTGGCGGATGTCAATGCTTCGCTGATCACCGTTAATCATAATTACTGGGATGTGCAAACTTCTCATGTTTATACCGATGCTTATTCATCCGCGGAAAGTCCCTTTAATGCCTTGGGGGGTGATACCGGCGGATGCTTGACGGGTAGTAATTGTGCAATAGGGAAATCTGATAGCGCTGGAAATGCTTTAAACTTTACCGCCAATCTCTCTTCTTCTGCAACTTATAGTGGCTGGAATTTCAGTAATGCGTGGTATATGACCTCTACTATGCAGCGACCCATGTTGTATTCAGAATACAGCGCGGATGAGATTTATACGGCACATGAGCTAGCCTTGATTGGCGTAAATGTTAATGCAGCGCCGAGCAATGGTAATTATACACTGATGAATAACCTGAATTTAACGAACACCTTTAGCGATAGCACCAATGTTTGGAGCAATACTAACGGTCTTTCACCCTTAGCCACAGCGACAAGTTTTACCGGTACATTTAACGGTAATGGTTATACCATCAGTGGGTTGGTGATCAATTCCAATAATAATAGTCTCGGCTTGTTTGCCAGCTTGGGTGCTGGTGCTACAGTGAAAAATCTCACCTTGGATAGCGTGACCATTACCGGCAGTCAGTCGACCTACCTGGGTGGCTTGGCAGGACAAGCGAATGGAACCGCGGTTTCTCCTATTACGATTAATAATGTGTTAATTCTAGGTAGCAGTGGGTCGAGCATCTTAACAAGCAATGGTTCCGGTGTTTCCTATCTCGGTGGTTTATTCGGTTTAGCCACCAATGTCAATATTAATACGCTGAGTTCTCAGAATAACCAGACTCAAACGAGCGGCGTGGCTAATTTGAGCCTCATTGATAATCATACCAATGGTATTTCCTATGTCGGCGGCTTAATGGGTAATGCTTCTGCTGTGAATATGAACACGATTAGCAGCGGTAGCAACAACTTACAGACAGTTTTTGTTGGCGGTGTGTATGCTGGTTTAACTACTTCTTTGACCAGTTCAGTGACCATTACGGATAATGCTACTGCTGGCGATAGCATTGTAGGTGGTTTGGCTGGCGTGTGGCAGAGTGGAAGCATCAATGCAGTTTCAAGTTCGTCCAGTGCAACGAATCAAGCCTTGGTGGAAGTTGCGCAAGCAACGATAACGAATGCTACGACTTCAGTAACGACTAACACCAGCTATACCAGTGGCTTGATTGGCCAAGTGGGTAATACCAGCACAGTCTTGTCATTGAATTCTTCACTGGCGGGCACCAATAACATCGCTAGTATTGTATTGAATAATGTCACGGTTAATAGCAATGCGAATACTGCTGTGGCCTATGTAGGAGGCTTGTTGGGACAGGGTATTAATGTGACAGTGAGCAGCATCGCCGCCAATAATATTAACGTGTTCTATGGTAATCCGCTGAGCAATACGGGTTACAATAATCCAGCCAATGTGGGTGGCTTGGTGGGTAATATGTATGCTAGCAGTAGTCTGAGCAATGCCTATGTCTATGGAGTAGTAACCAATAATTCAACCAATGCAAACTCTGCCACGGGCGGCTTGGTGGGCTTGACCGGTCTGTCAACGGGTGTCACAACTTCTACCATTCAAACTTCTTTAGCGGATGATACAGTGACTGCTTTAGGCGGTAATGAAGGCGGTTTGCTGGGTGCCAATACGACAGCAAGTGGTGTAACAGTAAGCAATGTCTATAGCGTGGCCACCGTTGCTGGCAGTGGTTTATCGAATGTGGGTGGCCTGATTGGATCTTTGAGCGGTAATGCAACAACGCCAACGAATATTAGCAATAGCTATAGTTCAGGACAAATCACTGCAACGGTTAATGGCAGCGGCTCTGTCGGTGGATTCGTGGGCAGCACACCAAATACCAGTGTTAGTAGCAATTTCATTAATAGTATTTCTCAAAGTTTCTGGGATGAAGTGAGTTCTGGAATAACCGCGGGCATTGGTAATTTCCCCGTAGGCTCAGTACCTAATTTTACTTTATATGCTGCTTGTTTCCAATGTACAGGCACAGTTAATATTACCAATGCCAGCAATCAAGGTGCAGCAGTTCATCCAGTGAATTTAACCAATGCCAGCACTTTAGCTTCTACTTATAGCTGGAGCATCGCTGATACAGCTGCCTTTAGCGGCACACCGACAACGACCTGGATTACAGTGAATGGTTCAACACGGCCTATGCTGGCGATGGAAATTGGTACGCCAATTAATGGGATTTATAACGTCAGCAATATCCATCAACTAGAATTGATCAATATCAATTTATCGGCTTCCTATCAATTGACAGCGAGTATTGATGCCAGTGGAACTAGCAGGATTGGCGATATTTGGGGTGGTCATGGACTGGTGCCGATTGGAACTTCATCCACTTCTGCCTTTACCGGCAATTTTAATGGTGAACAGAATGTGATTTCTAATTTGACGGTGAATGTCAATTCAACGTCGTATGCTGGCTTGTTTGGTTATGCAGATTTAGGGGCTAGCAATCAGATTCAGAATGTGATTCTTTTAAATGAAAGTGTTTCAGGTGGTGTGGCAGGTGGTCTGGTGGGTGAATTGGCTTCGGGTACAATTTCTAATGTATCTACCTATGGCAGCGTTACCGCAACGGGTATTGCGGGTGGCGGTGTGGTTGGCATTTTAGGGGGTACAGCGAGCTTGAGTCAGATTTATGGTGGGGCCAGTGTAACGACCACTGCTGCTATCAGTTATGCTGGTGGCTTAGTGGGACAGATTTTGAATGGTGGTTCGGTAATCAATTCCTATTCTACTGGCTCAGTGACTGGTGCAGATTATGCTGGTGGTTTAGTTGGTAGTAATGCGGGCACCATTACTTATGCCTATAGTAGTGGTGCTGTTAGCGGTCTTATTGCTGGCGGCTTTTTGGGAGCTAATACTGGCAGTTCAAATCACAACTATTGGGATAACTCCACAGCAGGGACTGTAGGCAGTTTAGGGGGTAGTGCTACCGTAGTGGCTTCACAAATGTCGACGACTCAAGCTTTGACACAGTCTACTTATGTGGGTTGGGATTTTGGTAGCACTTGGTATATTGACAGTAACAGCACTCGTCCCATGTTGCAAATGGAAGCCAGTACCTCCATTTACACGCCGCATCAATTGCAAATGATGGGTCTCAGTGGCTTAAATCAAACCTTTACCCTGATGAACAATATTAATTTTGCGAATATCACCGCCAGTGATGTTTGGGGAACGAATTTCAATAATCCTGGCAATGCATCTGGCTTTGCTCCAATTGGTAATAATGTTATCCCATTTAATGGGGTATTCAATGGACAGGGTTATGCTATTAGTGGTTTGTATATCAATTCATCCTTGTCTAATGTGGGCTTATTTGGTTACGTGGGCACCGCGACCATTAGGAATCTAGGGCTGATTAATGCAAATATCACGGCAAATAATAATGTTGGTACCTTAGCTGGATATACTAATGGTGCAACGGTAAGTAATGTCTATAGCTCGGGCGGGGTGGTAAATGGCGGGACGAGCGGTACTGCTGGTGGTCTGATTGGAAACATGAATAACGGCTCGCTCACGACATCTTATAATGCTGGCACAGTTACAACAACACAAGGAACTGTGGGTGGATTGGTGGGTATTCTTTCCAGTGGTACTATTAATCTTTCTTATAGTACTGGCTCGGTGACTGGATATATCGTCGGCGGCTTGGTGGGCAATAGCTCGAATGGCCTAGTGAATAATTCTTATAGTCTAGCGATGGTGAGCGAATTGAGCGCTAATCCCGGTACGATGGCGGGTGGATTGGTTGGAAATAATAATGGCGGTACCATAAAAAATTCTTATAGTGCGGGTTTTGTGACTGGTCCTGCTGGGGCATCTCTCGGTGGCTTAGTGGGTGCCTTTGGCGGCACAGTGATCAATAGTTTCTGGGATCTCAACACCTCAGGACAAAATAGCAGTGCTGGTAGTGCTAGCACTTACGGTGTTGGTGAAACCACCGCAGCACTGATGACGCAAAGCACTCTCTGTCCCAGTGGTACTTGCAGCGGTAATAGCAGTTATTTTGACTTTAGCAATAATTGGGGCATTATCGCAGGACAATCCTATCCCTATCTGTTAGCTTTCGAAACCAATCCCCGTGTGATTTCTGGAACCGTTGCAGGCAATACCGGCGGTACAACGGTGGCTATTGCAGCGAATGGCACTAATGTCGCAGTAGCATCAACGCTCATCAATCCTTCACAAGCGACGGCCTTCACCGGAGCCAATGGTTTCTATTATTTCTTGGAAGGTAATAATGTCATTCCAGATATTATTAATAATGTTTCTACGCCGATTATGACCTATCTCCCACTTAGCGGCAGCGCGACTTGTGCCAGTAGTGCCTGTGCTAATACCATTACCGTGGCACCAGTAAATTCCGGTAGCATCAGTAACTTAAATTTACAACAAAATCAAGTTATAGCTGGTAGTAATAATACTGCTACTTTATCTAACACGATTTTAAAGAATGCCATTTCTGGATTGGGTGGTAATGCCAGTATTTTATTCACGGCTACAGGAACCAATTTGACGATTAACAATAATGTGAATTTCACTTCAACTGCCAATACAACTTATACTCTCGATGGCTCAATCACTGCCCAAGGTAGCGGTAATCTAACCTTTAATGGCTCAACTGTTTTAGCAACGAATGCCACACTGACCTCTGCTGCCAGTGGTTCCATTGTGTTTAATGGCAGTAACAATACCCTAACGGCCTCTGCTAACTCTCCTTATACTTTGACGATTAGTAATGCCGATAGCGCAAGCATTATTCATAGCGAAATTGAAACGGGTATTGCTTTAAACTTGAATGGTTCGGGAACCTTAACGCTCGACAATGTGAATAATAGTTATGATTATGGCACTACGATTAATAGTGGCAATATTCTAAAAGATGCGGCGGCTAATAATGGTTTAGGTACCGGATCCGTGGTGATTTATTCAGGTGGGGAATTATTATTGGCTAATGCTAGCCTAACCTTAGGTTTTGGTAACACTATTTCTGTGTCAGGCAGTGGTGTTAATGCTGCTGGTGCGATTGCGGCCACGGGTTCAAGCAGTAATGCCATCGGCAGCACGGTCAGCTTAACGGGAGCAACCACTATTGCTGCTACGGGTGCCAGCGATACGCTCACTTTGAATGGTAAAGTGACTAATAGCGGTAATTTAACGGTATCTGGTCAAGGAATAGTAATCTTAAATGCTGCGAATGACTATACCGGTACAACCACAGTTGCCAGTGGTACTTTAAGTGTGGGCAGAATTGGTGCTCTAGGTAATACTACCAGCATTATTGTAAATGCAGGGGCTACCCTAGACTTTAATTTCTCAACAGCAGGCGCTCTGCTGAATACTGCCGCCATTACTTTAGGTGCGACTTGCAGCAGTGTTTGCAGCTCGAATGCTAATAGCTTAACAATTACGGGCGGCAGTAGTGTCAATCCCGATGTGGTTAATAATAATATTAGCTTAGCAAGCAACAATATTTCGATAGGGGGTACAGGTGTTGGCACCTTAGGTGGCGTGATTAGTGATAATAGAAATAATTATAACTTAATCAAGAAAGGCACGGGTACTATTACACTAAATCCCACAAGTGGTTCTAATTCCTATACCGGCGGTACCATGATCAAAAATGGTGTTTTAGTTGCGGGTAATGTTAGTGCCTTAGGTAACAGTGGTTCTATTAGCGTTGCTCCTTTTGCTCCAACAGCCACAGCGACTTTAGATTTAAGCAATCTGTCCGCAAACTTGAATAACACCAGTACAATTGCCCTAGATAGTAGCACCGGTGGAACGGCAGTCTTAATCGGGGGTACTTATAATTTAACCAATTCTATTAGTCTCACTGGCGTAGTAAATGATTTAATGGTGAATACGGGCACGGCTACCTTCAGTGGCATTATCAGCGATGGCACCAGCTCAGGCGCTTTGATCAAGGTCGGTGCAGGGACCTTGGTGCTTTCAAATGGTGGTAATAGTTATAGCGGTGTGACGACCATTAACAATGGTATTTTACGAATTACTAATGCGGGTGCTTTAGGTAATACGAGTACAGTTAATATTACGCCTTCTGCTGCCAGCTTTATTGCTACTTTAGATTTAAGTCAATTAGCAGCCAATCCTAATTATACCAATCCTATCAATTTAAATAGCAATGCGATCGGTGTTAGCGGTATGGGAGCAGCGGAGCTTTTACTCGGTTCTTCATTTAATTTGACGAACACCATTAGTTTAACAGGAACCGCAAATCAAATAGCGGTTAATTCAAGCACAGTGACTCTAAATGGCCAAGTAACAGGTACAGGTTCTTTAACCAAGATTGGCAATGGTACTCTGGTGTTGGCTAATAGCAGCATCAATCCCAATAATTATACGGGTGCAACCACGGTGAGCGCAGGTATTTTATCTATTAGCTCTGCTTCAGCTTTGGGCTTAACTAATGCGAGTGGAACGAGTGGTATCACTGTGGCTGCAGGCGCTACCTTGAACATTAATAATGTGAGCTTGGATAATTCTAATACTATTCAACTCAGTGGTACTTTGAGTGGCACGGGTAATGCGGTACTCAGCAATCCCATTAGCTTGCAGTCCAGTGGTAATGTGATCAGTGCACCTAATAATACAGATAGTTTAAATTTTTCAGGAAATGTTAACAATAGCACATTTAGTTTGAACTTCACGGGTGTGGGTAATATTACCCAGGGTTCTGCTTCAGTATTGGGCAATGGTAATGGTGGAGTGATCATGTCGGGCACAGGAACGGTAACCCTGAATGGCACCAACACTTATACCGGGCCAACGACAGTCAATAGTGGTACCTTAAGTATTGGCAGTACGGGTGCCTTGGGAGCCAGTTCGAGTATTACGGTGGATACCGGTTCTACATTAGACTTTAACTTTGGGACTGCGGGAACACTAGGCAATACCAATGTCATTATCTTAGGTGCAGCCTGCAACAGTGGCTGTAGCTCAAATACCGATATCCTGACAATTACTGGCGGTAGTAATGTTAATCCTGATGTAGTCAATAATGATATTAGCTTAGCTTCAAATGTCACTATTGGTGGTACTGGTGTTGGAACTTTAGGCGGTAATATTAATAATGACAATGTGGCTAATAATCGTAGCCTCACCAAAGCAGACAGTGGCACCATTGATTTAGCTGGCAGCAATTCTTCTTATAGCGGTGGAACAATCATTAACGCCGGTGAATTAATGGTGAGTGGTAGTCATGTTATTGGAACGGGAGCACTCACTTTTAATGGCGGCATTTTGGCTTCGAGTACCACCGTTGCTTTATCCAATAACTATTCTGTTACCGCGAATGCTACCGGTACGATTGGTGGTACGAATAATCTTAGCTTAACTGGGCTCGGAACCTTAAATAATGGCAGTATTCTATATGTGACAGACACGGGCAAGGTTAGCTTTGGTACTCTCACAGGGTCTAGCAATGGTATAGGAACCTTAACGCAAACAGGATCTGGTTCAGTTGAATTTGATGGTACAGTAGGCGCCAATTCCTTAGCGCTGGCTGCTGTATCCATTGGCGGGGCTAGTAATATCCAGGCTAATATTATCACCAGTAATAGTCATGGTGGCACAGGAAATCAAATTTATAACGGCGCCGTGACCATTGGCAAATCTAGTTCAAGCACGGATCAGCTGGTTAATTTGACAGGAGTCGGTATTATCTTCGGCGGCACTATTGATGATGCTGTCTCTACCAGCGGCATTAATAGTCTAACTCTTAACGGTAATGTCACTTTTAATAGCGGTGCCTATGTCGGTAATAATGTGGCTTTGAAAGCCTTGACCATCAGTAGCGGCATCACGAATTTGAATATGGGAATAGCCAATAGTGGCACCAATCAATATAGTATTACCACAACGGGTGCACAGAATTATGGTGTTGTTAATTTAGGCGCCGCCGCGAGTTTGAAGGGCGGTACTATTAATTTTAATAATACAGTGAATGGCAGCTTTGATTTGACGGTGAATGCAAGCACGGCCACGCTTTTTAGCAATGAAATCGGTGTACAGCAAGCATTGCATAGTTTAACCGTGACTGGAGCACTGACGATTAATACCGATGCTATTACCACCAGTGGTGATCAAACCTATAATAGTGCAGTCGTGCTGGATCAATCGGTAACAATGACTTCTACCAGCGGTTTAGTGAATTTTGCCAAGGCCAGCAGTACCCTCGATGATAATTCTGCGGGTGTGAGTGTCATTGCAGTTCAAGGTAATCTTAATGGGTATACTTCAGTGCCAACGATTACCTTGATTGGCGGTGGATTTACATCGGTAGCCAGTGCCACAGCAGTCCTCGGTTTGGCTAATATTGATATTATTATTCCTTATGGCATTAGCGGCAATTCAGGCTTTACTTCCGGTGTGACGGTTAGCTTCAGTGGCGGCGGTGCAAGTACGGCAGCGACGGGTATAGCTATTTTGAGTAATGGTGTCGTGACAGGTTTATTCCCCATTTCAAACTTGAGTGGCTATGCCGTAGGTGATTCAGTGAGTTTAGTGGATAGCTCGCATGCCTTAGGTGGTGGTAATACTGCAAGCGGTAAAATTGTTTCTGGTGCTAATGGCTTAAGTATTTACTTAACCAATGGTGGTAGTGGCTATAGCCGTAATGAAGCAGTTACTATCGCCGACACAACCAAGAATTTGACTTCAGCGAGCACGCAAATTTTAAATATCAATAATGGGGTTATTACTTCAGTAATTGTCAATTCAGCGGGTTCCGGTTATACCAGTGTACCAAATTTAGTATTAAGTTCTCTCCCAGCTCTCACTGGCACTGATCCTGTGACGAACCAGAGTTATGCCAGTGAATTAAATTTAAATTTACAAATTAATAATATTGTAGTGAACAATAGCGGTCTGGGTTATAGCACGGCGCCTACGGTTGCCATTAATGGCCTAAGCACTTGTGGTGGGGCTGCTTGTGCGATTGCTAATTTGAGTTTTGGTATTGATACCTTAACGATCGCTGGTAATGCTGCGTTTAATGGTGCGGTTGGTGCCAATAAGCCCTTGGGTAGTTTAAGTGTCAGCGGTACGACTTTAATCGCTAATAATATTACCACACAAGCTAATATCGCACTCGGAACCACCGGTAATCAAACTTATAATGGGGCAGTGGGTGTTGGCGGAAATGTGGTCCTTACTTCTTCTGGCGTGATTGAATTTGCTAGTACAGTGGATGATAACAATGCTGGCTTAAATAACCTAACCTTGACTAATGGTGGCTCTGGCTATACAGCGGTGCCAGTGATTGAAATTTGCGGCAGTGGGACGAGCGCTAGCTGTAATGGTGGCCAAGGAGCGAGCGCAACAGCGGTGTTAGGGGTTATTACTAATACTTTAATTATTCCTTACGGTATAGCGGTTAATCAAAATTTAAGCGCAGCTAACTTTAGCTTGGTCGGCGGTAATCCAACCAGTATGGGCACGTTGAACAATCCTGTGTTTAGCAATGGTGTGCTTGAAACTTATACCAATTTGAATGGTGGTGGTAGCAATAGTGGTTATACAAATGGTGAAACCGTTACTCTTATTGATAATCGTTTGAATTATGTCGGTACCCCAGCAACTGCGATAGTGACAGTGAGTGGCGGTGCAGTGACTGGACTCACTTTAACCAGTGGCGGCACGAATATTCAAAGTGGAGATATCTTAACCTTGGTTGATGCTGGCAAGCATGATGCAGCCTCCGTGACAGCAAATACCATCTTTAACGGCGTGTTAACTTCTATTCAAGTGAGCACGGCTGGTTCTGGTTACCAGAGTGTGCCAACTGTTTATGCTAATGGCACGCTAAATTTAGTGGCAAATCCCAGCCTGACAGTGATTGGTCTGAGCCAAGTGGTGGCAGGTACAGGCTATACCAGCATGCCTAATATCAAGATTGTAGCTGCAGCTGGAGATACGACGGGTAGTGGCGCAACCCTCAGTACTCAAATCAATGCAGGAACCTATGGCTTAGCCATTTCCGGCAATGTGGAATGGAACGGTCAAGTGGGTAATAATTCTCCTTTAGGTTATCTCTCCGTTACGGGAACCAGTGTTATTAATACCAGCAATATTAACACCTTAGCAAATAACTCCAGTGGTGCTTCAGGTGCTCAAATCTATAATGGTGCGGTAACACTCAAAACCAGCACGACTTTAAATGCGGCTACTTCCACACTAACTTTTGATGGTCTCATCGACGATGGCAATGCAGCAGGAACTGATAGCTTAATCCTTAGCAGCAATGCTACTTTTAATAGCGGTGCTTATATCGGTAATACCACTGCTCTGAATGCCTTCAGTGTCAATGGTACAATCGATTTGAACATGGGTGTACCGACGAGCGGGAATAATCTAGCCAGTGTGAATACTACCAATGGTCAAACCTACGCAAGCTCAGTTGTTTTGAGTGCAAATGCTTCTTTGAGTAATTCTGGTGCCAATAGTTCGATTGTTTTCAGTGGCAGCGGCAATACCGTAACAGCGTCTTTGGGCTCTTCTGAGGTATTGACTATCAATAATGCAGATCTTTTGAGTGAAATCGATAGTTCTATTCAAGGAAACATTTCTCTGACAAAATTAGGTACGGGTACTTTAACCTTAACGAATAACAATAATACCTATAACGGCGGCACGACCGTCAATAATGGAACCTTGGTGGTAACACAAGGTGGCGGCTTAGGCAGCGGTGCTATTGTAGTGAAGCCCAGTGTTTCAGCCACCGCTATTTTAGATTTAAGTCAGTTGACCACGCCTTTGACAGATACAAGCCCCATTACCTTAAATAGCAGTGCTCCAGGAACCGCAGAGTTATTCGGTGGATCTTCCACAGTGTTTAGTAACATTAGTCTAGTCGGTACAAGCAATGTGATTTCTGGCAATGGCGCAATCTTTAGTGGACAGGTGACGGGCCAGGGTTCATTGACGGTGGTGAGCACAGGTGATTTGACTTTAAGCAACAATAATAATATCTATAGCGGCGGTACCATTATCAATAGCGGTACTTTAATTATCACCCAGGGTGGAGCTTTGGGCACAGGGACCATTGCGATTCAGCCCTTGTCTTCCGCAACAGCAGTCTTGGATTTGAGTGGATTGACCTCCACCTTGTTGAATACCAATACTATGAATTTTGATAGCACCAATGGCACAGCAGAATTGATTATCTCAGGTTCATTGAGCTTTAGTAATCAGTTGAACCTTACTGGATCAGCCAATGAGATTACTATTAATTCAGGTACAGCTACTTTAAACAATACCATCAATGGCACAGGTTCTCTAGATAAATTAGGTGCAGGAACCTTGGTGTTAAGCGGTAGCAATAATAGCAATTCCGGCGCTCTCATTATCAGCAGTGGTACCTTGAGTGTGGGCAATATAGCTGCCTTGGGTAATAGTTCAAGTATTATTGTGGATGCGGGTGCCACTTTAGATTTTAATTTCGCGACTGCGGGCACTTTAAGCAATACCAATACCATTACTTTAGGGGCCAGCTGCAATAGTGGTTGCACGGCGAATGTGAATAACTTGACGATCACCGGTGGTAGCAGTGTTAACCCCGATGTGATTAATAATAATATTATTTTAGGTACGAATGCCTCCCTAGGCGGCACCGGTGTTGGCATCTTGAATGGCCTGATCAGTGATGGTGGCAATGCTTTCAGTGTTACTAAGACTGGCAGTGGCGCCATTACTCTGAACCCCCTGAGTGGTGTTAATTCTTATACCGGCGGCACTACAGTTAATAATGGTACTTTAATTGCTGGTAATACCAGAGCTTTAGGCATTAACGGTTTGATTAATATTACACCGATCTCAGGAACCGCTATTTTAGATTTAAGTAATTTGACTGGGGTCTTAGGCAATACGAATACGATAGCCTTAGATAGTACCCATGGAACCGCTATTTTAGTCGGCGGTAATTATACTTTAACCAATAACATCACTTTAAATGGCACAGCCAATGATTTAGCAGTCAATACTGACACGGCTATCTTCAGTGGCATCATTAGCGATGGCGTTAACTCGGGTGCCTTGACCAAGATCGGTGCCGGTACTTTGGTGCTTTCCAATGCCAGCAATAGTTATAGTGGTGCAACGACCATTAACAATGGCAGCTTACAAATTACCGATGTCAATGCTTTAGGTAACACCAGCGCAATTAATGTGACGCCTTCTGCTGCCAACTTGGTTGCTATTTTAGATTTGAGTCAATTAACCGCGAATCCTAATTATACCAATACCATCAATTTAGACAGCAGTGCGATTGGTGTCAGTGGTACGGGAGCAGCAGAACTCTTGCTCGGTCCTTCATTTAATTTAACCAATACGATTAGTGTCACAGGAACTGCCAATCAAATCGCTGTTAATTCAAGCACGGTCACCTTCAATGGCCAAGTAACGGGTACGGGCTCCTTAACCAAGGTGGGCAGTGGTACTTTAGTGCTGGCGAATAGCAGTGTTGTAAATCCCAATAATTATACGGGTGTGACCACAGTGAGCGCAGGTACTCTGTCTATCAGCTCTGCCTCAGCTTTGGGCTTAAGCAATGTTAGCGGAACGAGCGGTATCACAGTTGCTTCAGGCGCTACCTTGAATATTGATAATGTGAATTTGGATAATTCCAATACTATTCAACTCAGCGGCACCTTGAGTGGTACAGGCAATGCCTCGCTCAGTAATTCGATTAGCTTGCAGGCGAATAGCAGTACTATCAGTGCGCCCAATAACACTGATAGTTTGAATCTCTCCGGCAATATCAATAATGGCACATTTAACTTGAACTTCACGGGTGCTGGCAATATTAACCAAGGTGCTAACTCAGTGCTCGGCAATGGCAGCGGTAATGTTGCAGTGAGCATGTCAGGAACTGGAACAGTTATCTTTAATGGGGTGAATACCTATACCGGCACAACGACAGTGAATAGTGGTACCTTGGTGGTAACGCAGACTGGCGGTTTAGGAACGGGTGCTATTTTAATTAAGCCTACGGTTTCAGCAACGGCTATTTTAGATTTAAGTCAGCTGACAGCCTCACTGACAAACACGAACACCATTACCTTCGACAGCAGCAGCCCAGGAACTGCAGAATTGCTCGCTGGCTCTGCTAGCTTCTCCAATAATATTAGTCTCAGTGGCACAGATAATGTGATTTCTGCGAATGGTTCTATCTTCAGTGGACAGGTCACCGGTCAGGGTTCATTGACTGTGGTGAGCACGGGTGTTGTGACGTTAAGCAATAACACGAATAGTTATAGCGGTGGCACCATCATTAATAGTGGTACTTTAGCCATTACCAGTGGCGGTGCTTTGGGCACGGGATCCATCGCGATTGATCCACTGTCTTCTGCAACTGCAATTTTAGATTTAAGTGGCTTAACTTCTACTTTGACCGACACCAATACGATTAATTTTGATAGCACCAATGGCACAGCCGAATTGATCATTGCTGGCTTGACCAGCTTCAGTAATCAATTGAGTTTAACCGGATCAGCAAATGAAATCACGGTTAACTCAGGCACAGCTACCGTAAACAACATCATCAGTGGCACAGGTTCTCTGGATAAACTGGGTGCAGGGACTTTAGTGCTCAGTGGTAGCGGTAATAGCAATTATTCAGGCGCTCTCGTTGTCAGCAGTGGGATCTTGAGTGTGGGCAATGTGGTGGCTTTAGGTAATAGCTCAGGTATCACTGTGGATACCGGTGCCACTTTAGACTTTAATTTCGCGACTGCAGGTACTTTAGGCAATACCAGTACCATTATTTTAGGTGCAACTTGCAATAGTGGTTGCAGCTCGAACATTGATCTCTTGACGATTACTGGTGGCAGCAGTATCAACCCCGACGTGATTAATAATAATATTATCTTAGATACTAGCATCTCTGTGGGGGGCACTGGTTTTGGTATCTTAGGTGGAACAATTAGTGAGAATGGAGCAAGTGATAGTTTAACCAAGAGAGGCACAGGCACCATTGAATTTAACCCCACGAGTGGTTCTAATTCCTATACTGGTGGCACCACCGTCAAAAATGGTACCTTGATTGCGGGTAATGCTGGTGCCTTAGGCAGCAGTGGTGCTATCAGTGTTGTACCTTTTGCTTCAACAGCCACAGCTACTTTAGATTTAAACAAGCTATCTGCGACTTTGAATAATACCAATACGATTACTGTAGATAGCAGCAGCAATGGAACTGCTGTCTTGATTGGTGGTGCCTATACTTTAACGAATAGTATTAGCTTAAATGGTAGTGCCAATGACTTAGCAGTGAATGCGGGAACAGCGACCTTCAGTGGTATCATCAGTGGCTCGGGTGCTTTAACTAAGATCGGTGCTGGTACCTTGGTGCTTTCCAATGCCAGCAATAGTTATAGTGGTGCAACGACCATTAACAATGGCAGCTTACAAATTACTGATGTAAATGCTCTGGGTAATACCAGTGTCGTGAATATTACACCTTCTGCTGCCAATGTGGTTGCTGTTTTAGATTTGAGCCAATTAACCGCGAATCCCAATTATACTAATCCTATTAATTTAGATAGTAGTGCG